>Ga0306920_100003769_pt1 | contig 19327 bp, 14 predicted proteins | sample flu12Cox44000170_FD_204666 | JGI IMG/M metagenome (GOLD analysis project Ga0306920, IMG submission 204666) | Lab enrichment of tropical soil microbial communities from Luquillo Experimental Forest, Puerto Rico - flux4day.12C.oxic.44.000.170 (v2)... | ecosystem: Environmental > Terrestrial >... | reverse complement strand
GACACCTTGGGCCCAGGGGATTCTACCATCGTAGAATGCACCGCGTGAGGTAGTTCGGTAATTCTCCGACAGTGGCGCCCGGGACGGCGCCTTGGCAACAGAAAAGCGGCCACCCGGCCCTCCGAGTAGATTGGGAATCGCCAGACACCCACTCACCGGAGGGAAGATGACCGCCTTGCCGCAGAGTACCCGAAGGAAGCTGTCGTTGCTCAAGCTCGCCGAGGAACTTGGGAACGTGTCCAAAGCCTGCCGGATCATGGGCTACCACCGCGACACGTTCTATGAGATCAAGCGCGCGTTCCAGGTCGGCGGCGTGCACGCACTCGTCGAGCAGAAGCGCGGCCCGCGCGGCCCGCACCCGAACCGTGTCGCGCCGGAGATCGAGGCCGAGATCCTCGATTACGCACTGACGCACCCGACGTGGGGGCAGCAGCGGGTGGCGAACGAGCTGCGGCTGAAGGGGCACGCGGTCAGCCCAGGCGGCGTGCGTGGTGTGTGGCTGCGACACGAACTCGAGACACGACACAAGCGGCTCCTGCGGCTGGAGACGGTGTCGCAGGGCGAGACCATTGTGCTCACCGAGGAGCAGATGCAGCTGCTCGAGCGGCACAGTGTCGACTTCCGTTGCCGGCACATCGAAGCGAGTCGCCCCGGCGAGCTCTTGAACCAGGACACGTTCTACTGGGGCAGCCTGAAGGGCGTGGGCAAGGTCTACGTGCAGGTCGTCGTCGACGTGTTCTGCTCGGTGGCTTTCGCCAAGGTCTACACGTCGAAGATGCCGATCACCGCGTGCGACCTGCTCTACGACCGCGTGCTGCCGTTCTACGAGGCTCTCGGTGTCGAGGTCGGCGCCGTGTTGACGGACAACGGTCGCGAATACTGTGGGCGCCCCGACAACCACCCCTACGAGCTGCTGCTGGCGATGGATGGCATCGAGCACCGCAACACCCGCATCCGCAGCCCGCGGACCAATGGCTTCGTCGAGCGCATGAACCGCACGCTCCTGGATGAGTGCTTCCGCGTCGCCGGGCGCACCACCTGGTACGTGGAGCCGGAGGAGATCCAGCGCGATCTGGACCGCTTCCTCGACTACTACAACCTTGAGCGCAGCCACCAAGGCTACCGGCTCAAGGGCCGCACGCCGGCGCAGGCCCTGCGGGAAGCGCTCGGGATCACCGAGCTGCCGCCGTTCGCCCCGGCCGAGGAGGACGCTACGACGCCTGCAGCATGATGCTCAGCGGAGGGCTGGGTGTCGGATGGCTACCGTGCTTGCACAAACTCATCGACTCGGTTGCGCAGCCATCACATGGAGCAACGAAGGCACGCTCAAGAGTACTAGCCGCAGCCTTTCTCAGGATTGTGGCGCTCACCTCAGAGGTGATGCCGGTGCCGCTGTCTAAACGTCTGCCTTTTCATCGAGTGTGGGTGCTCGGCTTAATTGTATTTATTGTTTCGGTGCTTTTGGCCTCATCCGGATGCACCAACGCCGCTGATGGCCCGAGGGAGATAGTCATGAATTCCCTCCTCGCAACGCCCGACACCTTGGGCCCAGGGGATTCTACCATCGTAGAATGCACCGCGCACAGCCTCTCGGGACTTGCACTCGTTTATGATTGGGTTACGGATGCGAGACTCCGTATAGCCGGTGCACCACCCAATCAAGACTACCTATACACTACCAAGAGCAATCGCCACGTATTCTATATAGGTGCTAACTACTCAAGTCCCATCGACACCGCATGGGTTCAGTGTTTTGCGCGGGACCTACAGGGAGGATCCGCCGCTCGACAGGTCAATATTCTGTTGCACCACTAAGCCCGCCGCCCACAGCTATCCCGTAAGGGGGGGCTGGGCGCGAGCGCGTGGAGGTTCGAGTCCTGCTCCAGGCACCAAGTGCTCGGCAATGACTTGCCGTGAGCGCGTTCACAGCGCCTCGTCCCCACTGGAGGTGATTCGCTGGTGTGTCGCCCGCTTCTGCGAGGCCTCGTCCAGCCTGAGCCGCAGCCGCTCCGCCGCCCCGTGCGGGTCTGGCCCGAGGTAACGGCCCACCATCTGCACCGTCTTCCAGCCGCACGGTTCGGCGATATCCCGGTCGCCCAGCCCTAGTGCCCGGAGTCTTCTCGCGGCTGTGCGCCGCAGGTCATGCGGCCAGCGGTCCTTCAACCCCGCGTGAGCACAGGCCGAGTCCCAGACCTCGTGGATGCCGCTGAAGGGCCGCCCGTCGCCTCACGTGGTCCACCGCCACACCGCGCTCGCGCTCGACGCGCCACCCTCCACTGGGGTTAGACCGACTGGCCTTGAGCCCGTCCATCACCGATAGGCCGATTTGAGCTTGGCCCAGCTCATCGGCTTCGCGGGCGTTGCCCGCGTTCCCTGATAGCCCTGACACGACGTCACCGTCGCACCAGGTGGCACGCCGGAGAACGTGATTGTTGCCGACGCATCGGACGCGTCGCCGATGCTACCAATGAGTTGCCGGCCACCGAGTGTGAAGGCGATTTCCGCCGGTGTGCCCGGCACGATCATCACGGGGAGCACCAGCGTGTCGTGCCAGGTCATCTCCTGCGGCGGCGGCGTAATTACATGCTGCACAGCCACGGAGTCCGCACCGTGGCGAATCTGGATGTCAACAAGCGCTCCGCCGCACAACAGGGCCTGGTCGCACGAGGTACGCACGTCGCTGTCGACCGTCAGTGTCGCGGTCACGGTCACGGGGGCTCCAAGCGGAACTCCTGCGACGTCGTAGGCGTCGCTCGCCTGGACGAACGTCTCGGCGGGGCCGCAGCATTGACTCATCGCGAGCGTGCCCGCGATCAGATCGTACGCGACACGATTGGTGCCGGGGGTCGGGAAGGGGAACGAGAAGCTTGTGTCGACCCGGGCCGAAACTTTCCCGGTCTGCGATCCACCTCCGAGCTTCACGAAACTCGGCGGACAGGAAGGACCGGCATGAGCCATGCCGGAAACGGCCAACGGCACGCCGAGGACCAGGGCGGCACGGAGGGCCCGGCGGGCCAGCGAGGTGGCAGAAACCGCAAGCATGACCGAAACATACAGCGGGGTCGCCGCCCGAGCCATCTCGATCGCCCACCAAGTCTCGCCTTCTGGCCTCTGGCCTCAAGTCAGGAGGCCCCGACCTGCCGAACTTGGTCCCGGAGCGGCAAGCCCACCGGCCCGCCGCGGCGTCACTCCGACGCGAGGCCGGGCGGCGGAGCCATGTACTGGCGGAGGAACGCCAACATCGCCTCGTATGCCTTGATGTAGTTCTCGTCCTTCCCCAGCCCATGCCCCTCGTCGGGGAAGAGTAGATACTGGGCAATGCCGCCATGCTCGCGCACGAGCCGGACCATGTCCTCGGACTCAGCCCGCGGCACGATCGGGTCCTGCGCCCCCTGGATGACGAGGAGCGCCGCCCGGATCCGGTCCGCGTGGCGCGCGGGTGAGATCGCGGCCATGAATGTCGAGTCGCGAACGGGATCGCCGTACTCGGCGATCCGCTGAGTGCGCCGATACGCCGCCGTGCGGTCGAGGAACGTCTTGAGGTCTGCCGGACCGTAGAAGTCGATGCCCGCGCGGAACAGACCCGGATGGTGCACCAGCATTGCGAGCGTCGCGAAGCCGCCGTAGGAGGCGCCAAAGCACGCGATCTTGTCGCCGTCGAGGTTCTTCTGCCGTTTGATCCAGCGAACGGCATAGGCGATGTCCCGGAGCGCATCCCAGCGCCTCGGTCCGTCGTCGAGCCCGACGTACGACTTGCCGTAGCCCGTGCTGCCGCGGATGTTGGGGGCTACCACGGCGTATCCGCGCGCGATCAGGAACTGGTAGTAGTTCGTGAGGTAGGGCTGCTCCTGGTCCTCCGGGCCGCCGTGCACGCTCACGATCACCGGTGCCGCCCGATTCGACGAAGCGCCCCGCGGCACGAAGAGCAGGGCCGGGATCGAACGACCGTCAAAGCTCGGATAGTGGATTGTGGTCGGCAGGACGTAGCTGTCCTCGGCCACGCCTCCCTGGGGGCTGAACGTGACCCTCTTCGCGTGTTTCGCCGGCAGATCGATCACCCACACTTCGTCGTCGTGCACCGGCGTGCTCACGACGATCGCGACCTGGGTTCCGTCCGCCGAGAAATCCTGCGGTGTGTCGATGCCCGGCGGGATCGACGGCAGCGCGAGGCGCTTGCCCTCACGAATGTCCCACAGCGCCAGCCGCTCGAACCCGTCCACGTCCTCCGTGAAGGCGATCTGTGTGCCCTGATGGTTCACGATCGCGTAGTCGACCTCGTGGGTGGCCTGAAACAGCGTGCGGCGCGCGCCCAATGTGACGTCGACGGCCTCAACGTGGAGGTACTCGCTGCCTGCGTTCGTCCGGCAGTAGACGGTGCGGTCGTCGGCGGAGAAGCCGATCACCGCGAATCGGGCCGTGCCCTCGTGCGCCGTGATGGATCGCGTCGTCTTTGCTTGGACGTCGACGATGCGGATGTCGCTGTCGACGTTCGAATGCAGTTCCTCGGCCGCGAGCAGCCGGCCATCGTGAGAGGCCGCGACCACGCGAAGCAGCGTGGAGTCACCGGAAACCCTCTCGGCGTGCCGCGTGCCGACGTCCATCACGTAACAGTCGAAGAAGCGCGCGTCCCTCGCGTTCGACGTATAGTAGATCGCCTTGCCGTCGGGCATCCAGCCGCCGAGCCGATGCTGCGCATCGGGCTCGCGTGTCAGCAGTGTGGCGTCTCCATTCTCCGGGTCGATCGTGAAGAGCTGGAACTTCTGGTCGCCGTTCCGATCCGCCATCGCCAGGAGCATCGAGCCCGTCGGAGACCACCTTCCCTCGGCGCCCCCGCTGAAATGGGAGATCTGCTTGGGTTCCCATCGAGCGGTCGGCGTGCGCCAGAGCTGCCATGCGCCGCTCGCGTTGCTCGTGAACGTGATGTGATCGGCGCCGGGAGAGAAGCTCGGGCCGTTGGCGCGCTTGATCGCCATGTACTGCTGGAGTGTGTAGGCATGGGCCATCGTCGGCGCGGCGAGCGCGCCCATCCAGGCGAGGCAAAGGAGGCGAAGGTTCATGGGGTGACGAATAACCCAGCGAAGATTCGCTTGCTAGAACTCATGACATGGTGCCTCGACGTGAGTGGGGGATCGGCGCAGCGCAGCATCGCAGGTTGGACGCGGGTGGACGCAGAATAGTTGGAATGCCGACCCGAGCTTCAGATGCGCCCGTGCTCGCGATGGCCTGGCACGCCACACGGCGCTCGCGGCGCGTGAGTAGACCTCAAGATCCGCCGGGCGCGATCCGGTGCAGGTGCTAGTGCCGCAGCCGGTCACTCCACGTGAGCGGTAGAGCGTTTTGAGGTTCGTGTGGCTGCGGTGAGGGCGGCGCTCCAATCTACGGAGACAGAACCATAGCCGCAATGATCTTGGTCACGATGAGCATGTCCTGCCCCACGACCGCCAGGCTCGGCAGGATGGCGACCGCGTCCCGGACCGTCAGTTCGCGTGAGCCCCGGTTTACTGCGATCAGGCTCTTGAAATAGAGCACCAATGAGCCAAGAGCCAGCAGCGAGCTCAGAGAGATCGCCGGGAAGAAGTACGCGAAGTTGAAATAGAAGTTGTGCGCCGCGTTCCTCGGATCAAGCCCGAACCAGGCCGACTCATTGAACGCAAGGACCTGCGCGGTCGTGAACAGAAACAACGACCCCAGGCCCAGCACGAACGCGAGGCCAAATCGTTCACGGTAATCGCTCGCGGGCGGGACTTCGGTCTGAGTGGAGTCCATCATAGCGGTCCCCGCATGACCTGAACGTATCCCTACATGAATACGTGGAAGAGCCAAACGCATTGCACAAGATCCTCACCGGCTTCCGCATCCCGTGAGAGAGGGAAATCACGCCTGCGCGGCGCGGAGAAATCCCTTGGGCAATGGCCGCCAGGAGGCTAGCCTCGCGGGCCGAACCGGAAGGAGCCCTATATCCATCACCACATCTCAATGAGAATCGCCGCAATCATGTTGGGGGCGCTGACCGCCGCGTCGGTCGCCAGCGCGCAAACCTCCAAGCCGGACGCAGCCAGCGACTCCTCAACGGTTCCCGCGCTCCAGACGCTGGTCAGGCAGCCGGGCAGCGAGATGGCCGCGGTCGTCGAGCGATTCGACGCCGATCGGGACGCGCTCGCGCGGCGCTATGACGCCATCGATTCTCCCGAGCAGCGGGCGCGGATGCGCGCGTTCTATGGCGGTTGGAAGGCGCGGCTCGGCGAGGTCGACTTCGCGAAGCTCGGCCAGGAAGGGCGGGTCGACTACGTCCTGCTCGACCACTACCTGACGCACGAGCTCGCACTACTCGATCGGCGGGACAAGATGCGCCGTGAGGCGGCGCCGCTGCTTCCGTTCGCTGACCGGCTGCTCGCGCTCCAGGACGCTCGGCGCGATCTCCAGCCCGTCGACCCACGCGCCGCGGCGCGCACGCTGTTCAACGTTGCCAGGCAGGTGGACAGCCTGCGTGCGGTGCTCGACGCACCGAGCCCCGCCGCGGGCGCCAAGCCGGCGGCCGGCGCGGCGCGTCACTCCAGCGCGCCCGCGGTGACGAAGACGGTCGCCAATCGGGCGGCGGAAGATCTCGATCGGATCCGTGGCGTCGTCACCGGGTGGTTCAAGTTCTACGACGGCTACGACCCGGTCTTCTCCTGGTGGCTCAAGGATCCGTACGCGAAGCTCAACGACGCGCTCACCGCGTACGCGCGCACGCTGCGGGAAAAGATCGTCGGGATCCACACTCCGGCGACCCCGGTCGCTGGCGCGGAGCGCGGAATGGCGGCGGCCAGCAATGAGCCAATCATCGGTGACCCGATCGGCATCGACGGGCTGAACGCCGAGCTCGCCTACGAGATGATCCCGTATTCGCCGCAGGAGCTGATCGACATCGCCGAGCGGGAATACGCGTTCAGCCTGAGCGAAGCGAAGAAGGCGGCGAAGGAGATGGGCTTCGGCGACGACTGGAAGGCGGCGATGGAGAAGGTGAAGGACACCTACGTCGATCCCGGCGCGCAACCGGAGCTGATCCGGAACCTCGCGCGCCAGGCGGAGGCGTTCTTCGATCAACACGATTGGGTAACGATCCCGCCGCTCGCGCGCGAGGATTGGCGGATGGAGATGCTCTCGCCCGAGCGCCAGCGCGTGTCGCCGTTCTTCCTCGGCGGCGAGCTGATCCTGGTGTCGTATCCAACGGCCGACATGCCCGAGGACGAGAAGCTGATGAGCCTTCGCGGCAACAACCCCCACTTCTCGCACGCGACCGTGTTCCACGAGCTGAATCCGGGCCACCATCTGCAAGGGTTCATGGAGGTGCGGTACAACACGCATCGGCGGCTGTTCTCCACCCCGTTCTGGAGCGAGGGGCAGTCGCTCTATTGGGAGATGTTCCTCTGGGACCGTGGCTTCCAGCAGTCGCCGGAGGATCGGCTCGGCGCGCTGTTCTGGCGCATGCACCGCAGCGCGCGGATCATCTTTTCCCTCAACTTCCATCTCGGGAAGATGACACCGCAGCAGGCGATCGATTTCCTAGTCGATAGGGTGGACTTCGAGCGCGCGAACGCCGAAGCGGAGGTGCGGCGCTCGTTCAACGGCAGCTACTCGCCGTTGTATCAGGCCGGTTACATGCTGGGCGGGCTCCAGCTCCGCGCGCTGCATCGTGAGCTGGTCGACTCGAAGAAAATGACCGACCGGGAGTTCCACGACGCCGTGCTCCAGGGCGGGCCGATGCCGATCACGATGGTACGCGCTCGCCTCGAGCAGACGCCGCTCACGCGCCAGGGCGCGCCCGCGTGGCGATTCGCCGAGCAGCTTCCGCCGCCGGTCCCGGCGCCGGTGCGTTGATCCCGGTCGGGGCGGCGCCCGATAGGCGGTGCGTCGTCCGCGGCTGATACGCGCGCCGTTGGCGCGACATCGGCTGTCGAGTGATCCGCACTCCGGTGTCTACCCGAGTATCGGAAACCCGGGGTTACCCGTATTTCATGCGAGGCAAAGCCGCACGTCGCGTCCGGCCGCACAGCGATATCGAGTGCACGACGCCGACGCGCCAGAGCACGTGGGGCGCGTGAAGCAGATGTACCACTGAACGACAGTCTCGGCAGGCAGTCTCCCGCGGCCACCCTCGCGAGGGGTGGCCGCAAGACATGCGTTGCGTGGGCTCCTGACGGGCCGTAGCCTGTCCGACGTCGCGCGGAAGTGGCCTTCTCCCGCCGGTTCCGACACCCACCCAGCCGAACCATCCGGGGAGACGCCGGCCCTTGCCTCGGTCCTTCCTTGCTGTCGAGCGCGATCGAATCATCCGCGGTTCAATAGGCCCTAACGTTTCCCGGGGCTTGGCGGTCTGACATGCAGGACGGTCGCGAAGCCACGGCGGACGAGGTGCTGGTCGCGCGGGTGCGCCGGGGCGACGCGGAGGCTGCCGATCAGCTCGTGCGCCGCCACCTGCAGGCGGGTTACGCCGTGGCGCTCGCCGTGCTGGGCAGCCGCATGGACGCGGAGGACGTGTGCCAGGACGCCATGGTGCTGGCGCTCGAGAAGATCGACGACTGCCGCTCGCCGGCGCGGTTCAAGGCATGGTGTATGCAGATCGTTCGCAACCAGGCCAGGAACGCGATGGCCAAGCGACGGGTGCGGAGTGGGCCGGCGCTCGACGAGATCGAGCACCCGGCCAGTGGGCACGCCGGCGAGGCTGCGGAGCGCGGCGAGCTGCGAGCGTCACTGCACGCAGCGCTCGAGCGGCTCACCGACATGCAGCGCGAGGTGGTGCTGCTCAAGGACCTCGAGGGCTGGGATCATCGCACGATCGCCGCCACGCTCGGGATATCGGAGGGCATGTCCCGTCAGCACCTGTTCGCGGCCCGGGGAGCGCTGCGCCGCACGCTGGGACACGAAGCGCTGAGAGATCACACGGAGGGCCAGGCACGTGAGTGACGATCGTCTCGATCTCGAGCCGCTCCGGCTCGAACAGGAATGGGCCGAGCATGCCGCCCGGACGATCCTCTCGCGCACTCGGGGAACGCTGGCGGCGCGTCGGCGCATGCAGGGCTCGTTGTGGGGCGAGCTCGGAGCGTGGGAGCGACCACTGCTCGCAGCAGCGACCCTGGTTGCGTTGTTCTCGATCGGCGTGCTGGTTGGTGTGCGCGCGTTGACGCATGGCAGCGAGCCGGGCAGCTTGAGCGAGCAGGCGGGCGTGCCGCCACCGATCGCTCCCTGGGCGGAATCCGACCGACCGCCGGAGACGGCGTCGCTGTTGGGGCTCTGACCCGGTACGAGACGGATGGCCATGGACGAAGGTCTTGAACACTTCCGCCGCGCGCGTCTGAAGAGCGTCCTCCTGCTGCTGGCCGTGTTCGTCGCCGGCACGCTGGCCGGCGCCGCCGGGGACGAGTGGTTCACGCGGCGTCCGGCGGCCCCGGCGTCCGGGGCCAGGCACGTGTATCCCGGCGTGCTCGGGCGGATGCATCTCACCGCTGCGCAGCACGTCACCATCGACTCGCTGTTCGATCGCGAGCGGCCACGCAACGAGGCGATACTGAGTGGCGTGCTCCCGATCCTGCGCGGTGAAGCCGATTCGTTGCGCGCTTCGATCCGCGCGGTGCTGACGCCCGATCAGCAGCGCTTGTTCGATCTCGAGCACCGCTCCGCGCGTGCTGACCGCGCTTCGCTCCTCGACAGCACGCCGGCGCGGTAGAAGTGCTGCTGACCGGCGTGAGAGTGACTCTCCGCTGAGTTACCGACGCGCGTTCGGATTCTTACCGAGTCGTGCATTGTGCGGTTCTGAAATGGGTTGCGCGGAACCGCTCCGACTCGGCTAACGAACCGCTCGCCTCCGCTGTCTCGTGTGCGATCGGGAGCGGCTGGGTCATGCCCGTTCGCGGATGTCTCCCGACCGCGGATGAGCGTGACCGCTCGAGGCACCCGACACACATGACAACGATGGAGGCCTGATGAACCGGAATCGGATTCGCTTGTCCGTTGTGGTCGCGATGCTGTCGGCGCTCGTGGTGGGCTGCGGTCACAGCGCCAAGTCCACGTCGCCTTCGGGGGCGATGGAGCCTGGCTCCGGCGCCGGCCAGGCGATCGCCTCTGGCCTCAATGCCGTCACGGGGATCGGCGCCTCGGACCTCCTCGCCGGCCGTCCCTTCGGTGCGAGCAACGCCTTCGGACTGCCGATCTCGATTCCCGCCGGATGCTCGTTCGATCCGTCCACGCAGAGCTTCGTGTGCGGTCCCAACACGCTGCCGAACGGCCTCACCGAGACCTCCAGCTACCAGTTCCGGGATGCCAGCGACGCTCCCCAGATGGCGTACGACTCGCTTGCGACCGCCTCGATCCATTTCGCGTCCCACTTGAGCGGCACGACCACCGGCCTGTTCCACTCGACGGTCGATGACCAGCGGACGCTCGTCGTGAGCGGCCTTGCCGGCGTCGAGACTTCGCGCACGTGGAACGGCACCGGCAATTCCTCGCGCCAGGACTCGATCCCGGCCATGGGCGGCGGCAAGAGCCTGATCGACACGCACGTCACGACCACGATCGACAACGTCGTGCTCCCCGTGGCCATTACGAACCACGCGTATCCGCTGTCGGGCACGATCACGAGCCACACGGTCGTGACGGGTGGCCTGCTGCCGATCGACCAGACCGCGACGCTCGCGTTCGACGGCACCCGTTACGCCAAGCTCACGGTCAACGGCGTCACGTACACGATCGACCTGGGCCCGCTGTTCGGCTGGCATGGCCCCGGCCCCATCGCCTATTCGAAGTAGTCCGACCAGCGAATCCAAGCGCAGTCGGTCGCGAGCCCGCAGGACGGATCCGGCGGGCTCGTCTTTAATGTGGCGCCATGCGTCGTCCACGCGGTCGATCCGCCCGGGTATCATGGGCCCCATGGGAATGCGCCGTCTGGGCCTGCTTGCCGTATGCGCCTTGCTCGTGGTCGGGACCGGCGCTCACGCACCTCGTGCCCTTGCGGCCGCGCCGCAGGCGCTGTTCCACAAGCAGCGCGTCGCGTTCAAGAGCGGCGCGCTGACGCTGACCGGCTATGTCTACAAGCCCGACGGCGACGGCCCGTTCCCCACGCTCCTCTGGAATCACGGGAGCGAGCCGGACCCCGGTGGTGTCCCGCAGTTCGACTCCGTCGCGGCGATCTTCGTGCCGGCTGGATATGCCGTCATGGCCCCAATCCGTCGCGGCCAGAGCGGTTCGGATGGGGAGTACATCCAGGTCCGGATCCAGGCCGCGTTCCGGGAGTCCGGCGCCGCCGACGCCGAACGACTGATGGTGCAGCTCATGGAGAGCGAACAGTTGAGTGATCAGCTGGCGGGACTGGCGTTCGCCAGGACGCTCGCGTTCGTCGACACGACGAGGCTCGTCGTGGCCGGGTGCTCGTACGGCGGCATCCAGACGCTGCTCGCCGCCGAGCGCGGCGGAGGTTTCAGGGCGGCGATGGCGATCTCGCCCGCGGCGCTCAGCTGGAGCGGGCACTCGGTGCTCCAGGAACGTTTGATCGAAGCGGTGCGACAAATCAACATTCCCGTGTTGTTGATCCAGCCACCGAAGGACGCGAGCCTCGAGCCGGCCAAGGTGCTCGGCGCCGAGGCCAGGCGACTGGGGAAGGTCTCGTTCACGGCGAAGGTCTATCCCAAGACGATGCCCGAGAACCAGCAGGGACACTGCTTCGGTGGGGCGAAGGGAATGCACAACTGGGCTGACGAGGCGCTGGCATTCTTCGGCGGGGTCCTGGGGAAGCGTCCCGGTCACTAGTCATCGGATCGCCCGCCTATTTCACGGCCGACGGATTGCGGTGATCCGCGCCGGGTGCCAGTGTGTCCGCGAGGCCCCACGTGAACCGTCCGCTCCCCGGCATGATCGGCCGCGCCCTTCTCGCCGCAGTCGCGGCCATGCTCGCTGCGCGCGGACGCAACCGCGGACCGCGCGCGGATCGCGGCGAACGTGCTCGCCGACCTGGGGACGGTCGCGTTCCCACCGCACACGCATCTCCGCTGCGTGCAGGCGAATTGGCCCGGGCCATCGGGGCGGCGCCTCTGCGCCCCCGGTGAACCGGCCGCCCGCGGAGAAGACGCCTGCGGCGGGACGGATACGATCCGCCCCGCCGCCCGTTGCTCATCAGAGCCCAGCTATTTCGAGGCCTTCTCCATCTTCTTCTTGGCGGTGCTCATGTTCTTGTTGACCTGCGCTTCGTAGGTCTTCATCTGTTCCGGCGTCAGGAGCTTGGAGAGCGCATCGTGGCGATCCTTCATGATCTGCTCCATCGAGGCCTTCATTTTCGCCTTGTCGCCCGCGGCATCCTTCTTCGCGTCGGCCATCTTCTGGTACGAGTCCTTCATGATGGACTCGAACTGAGGCGCCTGCTCGTCCGTCAGCTTCAGGGCCGTCTTCCACTTGGCCAATGCTTCCGTGGCCTTCTCCTCGGGCGTCTTGGCGGACTTGGCGCTCGTTGAGGTGGCCGCCATCGCGACGGGAGCGGTGGCGAACGCAACCAGCAGCAGCGGAAGCAAGACCAACCGTACTGATTTCATCTAATACCTCCTGCTTCGTCCCTTGCCATATCCCAGCGGTCGTAGCGCGAGAGGTTCTCGCGGCCGGCATTCTAGCGCGTGGGGACCGCGAGCGACGCGCATTTTGGGTTTTCTTGACCCGCGGTTACATCGGAGCCATCCTCCCGGCGGTCGAGGAGGCCCCGCGATGACGAAGCGCCTCATGGGCCTGCAAGGAATGGTGCGTCGGTTCGGCCTGTACGCCGCCTGCGCTCTGCCGGCGTTCGGCATTGGCATTCACACGCCGCGCGCGAACTTCGTCGCCACGTACATCTCGGCATGCCAGGGCACGGGCGTCGCGCCGAGCGTCCGGATCCAGTGGGCATCAGCGGCACGCCATACCGCTCGACCGAGGTCGTCATCCGTCGAAGTCTATCCACGTGGTCGTTCGATCGACCGCACGTATGACGTGCTCGGCGAGGTCGGCGTGCTGGCCCACAGCAGCCACACCGGTGTGGACGTCTTGTCCGACTACGCCCAGCGCACCGCGCGGAAGATGGGCGGCGACGCGATCATCGACGTTTGGTACGACGACGCGGCGAGCGTGCGGCCGAAGGCAGGCGAGCAGGGGATGCTCTACCTGACGGCGCGTGTCGTACGCTGGCAGCCATCCGCGAGCGCGCCAGCTCCGCGCGCGGACGATCGGCGGGAATAGAACTCCTACCGCATCCGCACGAACTTCCGGCACAGCGCACCGGCCGGCGTGTCGAGGCGCACGACGTAGACGCCGGGGCTCGCGCTCTGCCCCCGCGCGTCCGCGCCGTCCCAGCGGAGCGACTGCGGGCCGGCGGGCAGCTCGCCGTTCACGAGCTCGCGCTGCAGCCGTCCGGCGCAGTCGAACACGCTCACGTGGACGTCTCCCGCGGCGGGCAGTGCGAACCGGATCAAGGCGCCCGCGGTCGCGGGGTTCGGCGCCACGTCGAGCGCGAGCCGGGTCGCGGGCTCGCCGGTCACCGACACCGGCGCCGCGGCCTCCGACAGTGCGCGATACGCATCGAGCTTCGGGCCGATGGGCTCGTCGTACGGCACGACGTCGCCGGTCTCGATCAGGTGCTGCTCCACCGCGAGCGGCGGCAGGCTCGGGAAGTGCGAGCGCACGAGCGCCGCGACGCCCGAGGCGAGCGGGGCCGAGAACGACGTGCCGTCGCCGAACATGTAGGGGCGCACGCTGTCCCAGTTGAAGAACACCTCGTAGAACATCTGGCTGAACTCGTCGATGTCGTAGTTCCGGCACAGCAACGACCACATTCCGGCGCCGGGCGCGGCGATCTTCACGGTGGGCCCGAAGCTCGAGAACGACGCCCGGGCGTTGGTTTCGTCAGTGGCGGCGACCGAGAGCACGCCCGTGCACGCCGCGGGGTAGTTCAGGGCATCCGAGCCGTCGTTGCCGGCGGAGGCCACGACGAGCACGCCCGCCGACGTGGCGGCGTCGACGAGGGCCTGGAAGTACTCGGCCACGCCGGGCTCGTCGGCGGTGCCGAGGCTGATGTTCAGCACCTCCAGGTGCATCGCGGCGGCATAGCCGAACGCTTCCGTGATCGCCGACAGCGTCATGTCGCCCGTCGAGTCCGCGACCTTGAGCGGGACGATCGAGCAGTTCCAGCCCGCACCCGCGATGCCCTCGGCGTTGTCCGTGGCGGCGGCGGCGATGCCGGCCACGAACGTGCCGTGGAAGCCCACGTCCAGGTCGGACTCCTGGTGATCGAGGACGGGCCCCGGGTTCGGGTCGTTGTCCCCGTCACCGAAATCCCAGCCGTGCACGTCGTCCACGTAGCCGTTGCCGTCGTCGTCCACGCCGTTCCCCGGGATCTCGCGGGGGTTGGTCCAGATCTTCGACGCGAGGTCGGGATGGCCGAGATCGACGCCGGTGTCCATGATGCCGATGCGAACGTTCGCGGAGCCCTTGTCCACGTCCCACGCGGCCGGGAGCCGCACGTCGGCGCCGCCGCCCCCGTTCACGTACCACTGGGTCGCGACGTCGGGGTCGTTCGGGACCACGTGCAGCCGGATCTTGACGTCGGGCACGGCGGCGCGAACGAGGCCGGATTCGCGCAGCTCCTGCGCCGCGGCCGCGGGATCGCAATCCGGCCGCGCACTCTCGAGCAGCATGCAGCGGGTTCCCGAGGCGAGGCCGCCGCGCCACAGGAATCTGCAGTGCGAGAAGCCGTGCTTGGAGAGGAGCCCGGCGAGCTTCTCCTGCCGCGTCGCGGGCTCACCATCGGCGCCGATCTCGAGGTGGCTCGCGTCGTCGATCACGAGCACGCGTCCCGGCGCGGGCGGAGTGGCGGAGACCGCACGCTCCGGCACCCGTCCCCTGACGACGATGGCGCCGCGTGCGGCGGGGGCGTGAAGTGCGCAGAGCAGGCTGATGGCTAGTGCGACACGCCGCATCATCCGATGTCATCGGCACACGGTCGGCGGGGGTCCACCCGGATTCCGGCGTGTCCGTGACATCGACAGGACGTGCGATCGGCCCTACCGTAGCGCACGCTCCGATAACGCATTCACCCACGTCACGGCTCACCGCGGGAGGATCCCGATGCTGGCCGCCGGAACACGCCTCGGTCCCTACGAGATCGTCGCCCCGCTCGGCGCGGGCGGCATGGGCGAGGTCTATCGGGCGCGCGACACGCGACTGGGCCGCGAGGTGGCGGTCAAGGTCCTGCCGCCGGCACTGACGCCGTCGCCCGAGGCCCGGGCGCGCTTCGAGCGCGAGGCGAAGGCGGTCTCGAGCCTGAACCACCCGCACATCTGCACGCTGTTCGATGTGGGCCGCGAGGGCGAGACCGACTATCTGGTGATGGAGCTGATCGAGGGCGAGACGCTGGCGGAGCGGCTCGCGAAGGGGGCGCTGCCCGGTGCGGACGTGCTCCGGCTCGGCTCGCAGATCGCCGACGCGCTGGACCGCGCGCACCGGGCCGGCGTCGTCCACCGCGACCTGAAGCCCGCAAACGTGATGCTCACGAGGAGCGGCGCGAAGCTCATGGACTTCGGGCTCGCCCGCGCCACCGGCCTCGCGGGCCCCGGCTCCGGCGCGACGATCGCGGCGCTCACGACGTCGCCGACGATGGCGCAGCCGCTCACGGCCGAAGGCAGCCTCGTCGGCACGTTCCAGTACATGTCGCCCGAGCAGCTCGAGGGCCGCGAGGCCGACGCGCGCAGCGACCTGTGGGCGTTGGGGTGCGTGCTCTACGAGATGGCCACCGGCCGGCGCGCGTTCGAGGGCAAGAGCCAGGCCTCGCTCATCGCCGCCATCCTCGAGCGCCAGCCGCCGCCACCGAGCCAGATCGCGCCGCTCGTGGCGCCGGGGCTGGATCGCGTCATCCAGCAGTGTCTCGCGAAGGATCCGGAGGAGCGCATCCAGACCGCGCACGACGTGAGGCTCCAGGTCCAGTGGGTGGCCGAGGGTGGTTCGCAGGCCGGCGTGCCGGCGACCGTCTCGTCGCGCCGCCGGGGCCGCGAGCGCGCTGCGTGGGCGGCGGCGGGCGCGCTGGCCGTCGTGGTGCTGGCGCTGGGGACGGCGCTCGTGCTGGGTCGCGCCCCTGAGCCGCGCGTCGTGCGCTTCGACGTGCGGCCGCCCGCGGCCGTCACGGACATCTCGTGGCCGAGGCTCTCGCCCGACGGCCGCATGCTCGCGTTCATCGGGACGGATTCCACCGGCCGGCGGCGCCTGTGGATCCGGCCGCTCGATGCGGTCGAGGCGCACCCGCTGGCGGACATGGCGGGCCTCTCGCGACCATTCTGGTCGCCCGACAGCCGCTTCCTCGGCTTCATCACCGAGGGCAAGCTGCGCAAGGTCTCGGTCGCCGGTGGGCCGGCGGTGACGATCTGCGACGCGCCGGGTGGCTACGACGGCAGCTGGGGCACCGGGGGCTGGATCCTGTTCGACGGCTCGGCGGCGGACTCGATCCGCGGCGTGCCCGCCTCGGGAGGGCGGCCCAAGCCGTTCACGCGGATCGATCGAGCTCACGGCGAGACCCAGCACGGCTGGCCGAGCTTCCTGCCCGACGGCAAACATTTTGTCTTCGTCGCGTACGGAGGGGGACCATCGGGCGGCACGATCCGATTCGGGGTCGTGGGCTCGACCGCGAGCACGTCGCTCGGGCCGACCGATGGGCGCGTGGAGTACACGACCCCCGGATACCTCGTATACGTGAACGCCGGAACGCTGGTGGCGCAGCGCTTCGATGCCGGCGCGGGCCGGACCAAGGGGGACCCGGTCCCGGTGGGCGAGGACGTCACCATGGGCGCGGAGTCGGGCGACTTCAGCGTGTCGGGCGCCGGCGTGCTGGCGTACCGCTCCCAAGGCGCACAGGAGCGCTCGCTCCTCCAGTGGATGTCGCGCGACGGCCGCGTGCTCGGCGAAGCCGGGGCGCCGGGCGTTTACGAGGACGTCGCGCTCTCGCCCGATGGAAGCCGGCTCGCGGTGTCACTCGTGGGGGACCAGCCGCAGACGCGGGACATCTGGATCCGTGACCTCGCGCGCGGCGTGAGCTCGCGGCTCACGTTCGACGCGAGCGACGACATCTGGCCGGTGTGGTCGCCGGACGGCATGCGCGTCGCCTACTGCGACAACCGCGACGGCGAGTTCCGCTGCTTCGCGAAGCCGGCGAACGGCGTGGGAGCGGAGGACTCGCTGGCGCACGTGCGCGGCGGGCAGGACGGCCCCACCGACTGGTCGGCGGCGGCGAACGTCATCCTCACCGCTCGCTTCGGCGCCGACGGCTGGGACATCTGGGCGCAGTCCGCCGACGGCAAGGGCGCGCCGCACCCGGTCATCCAGACGCCCTTCAACGAGCGATCCGCGAAGCTCTCGCCCGATGGTCGCTGGATGGCCTACTCGTCGAACGAGTCGGGACGCAGCGAGGTCTACGTCGTGCCGTACCCGGGTCCGGGCGGGAAGTGGCAGGTCTCCACCGCCGGCGGCATCTACCCGCAGTGGCGCGGGGACGGCAAGGAGCTGTTCTTCCAGGCGCCGGACCAGACGCTCATGAGCGACTCGGTGACGACCGGCGCGGCGTTCGAGGTCGGCGTCCCGGCGCCGCTCTTCCGCATGCGGCTACGAGACAGCCAGTTCACTGGCTATCGCTGGGCCCCCGCGAGGGACGGCCAGCGCTTCCTGGTCGACACGCCGGGCGCCGGCGCGTCGGCCGGTCGCTTCGTGGTGGCCAGCGAGTGGACGAGCGAGCTCAAGCGGAACTGAGCTGCGCTCTCGCCTCGGGCCTCACGCCGACTCGCGCTGGTCCTCCACCATCTCGACCTTGAGCGGCGAGCACTCGCTGTTCAGGCACCGGCCGGTCCTCAGGTCGAAGTCGTAGTGGTGTGCGCCACACTGGAGGATGCCGCCGGGCAACACCTCGCCGGTCTGAAGCAGATCGTTGCCCGCGTGCGGGCAGTAGCGCGACACCTTGTAGACCCGTCCCTCGGAATGGATCGTGATCCATTCCTCGGACTTTTCGGCCTTCTCGAAGTCCTCGACGGCCTGCAGCGATTCGCGATCCGCGAACTTGAGCAGCCCGAGCAGGTGGTCGTTGTAGAGATCGGGTTCGCGGGTCGCACGCAGTCGCAGCGAGAGCAGGAAGTCCTCCCACGGCGCGCTGCCGTCGAGCAGCATCGGGAGCCAGCGCGAGTCGATGCGGAACTTGTAGCCGTAGCCGTTGATCCCCTGGCGGACGCCCTCGTGCCCGGCGCGGAAGTCCACGGTCCACTCGCCGCCGCCCGGGCCCGCGATGTCGAAGCCCACCGGCATGTTGATCTTGCGGTTGAAGTAGGGGCTCAGCGTGAGGATGTGCTTGAAGTGGGACTCGAAGGGCTCCCACAGGGAGGTCTTGGGCAGGGGGTAGCGTTCAAGTACTGCTTGAACGTCCTGGTGCCGGCGGTTCGCGTAATCCTTTAAGTACTTCGCGCGGTCCTTGAACGAGAAGTTCCGCCAGTGCGGATCGCCCACCTTCACGCGCTTGTCGAGGTCCCACAGGTCGCCCGGCAGCAGCACGAGGTTGTTCGGCGCGCCCTTCTCCGCCATCCAGTCCACGACCTGCTGCTGGTCGGGGAAGATCCCGGCCTCCATCTCGTCATTGAATGCGTACAGCGCGGGATCGAGGAACGCCGGCGGTCCCGCGAACGGGAACGCCATCACCGGGTTCACGACCTTCAGCGCGCGGCGGCAGTAGGCGAACTTGGCTAGCCGCTTCTGGCGCGAGAGCTCGCGGCTGCGCTCGGGCGCGTACTCGTAGCACATCGGGTACCACGAGGCGCCGGCGCCCTGGTAGCCGAACAGGTCGATGGTGCCTCCGGAGCGCTGCTGGATCTCGCGGAACTGGATGGGGAAGAGCCGCGCGTCGTTCATGTTGAGCAGCGTCTGGCCGTCGGCCTGGATGACCATCGCCGAGTCGTGGTTCTGCGGCGGCTCCGAGACGAAGTAGATCGTGAGCCCGCTGGCGATCGTGTGCATCTCCCACTGCGGCAGCTCGATGATGCGCCGCGGGCCGCCCTTCAGGATCTTCTGCTTGAGCACCGGCGACGGGTAGCGCGGGATGATGACGGGCACGTTCCCGGGCACCTGGGAGAGGAACCAGGGATCGATGTGATCGAGGTGCTCGTGCGAGATCGCGATCGCGGTGGGGTTGTGGAGTTCTTTCGAGAGCAGGTGCGAGTTATCCGGGTACTGGAACCACGAGGCCTGGAACGTCCCCTCGGGCGAAAACCAGGGGTCACACAACAGCGTGGCTCGGCCTGTCTCGACCCTGAGTCCG
>Ga0306920_100003767_pt1 | contig 19334 bp, 20 predicted proteins | sample flu12Cox44000170_FD_204666 | JGI IMG/M metagenome (GOLD analysis project Ga0306920, IMG submission 204666) | Lab enrichment of tropical soil microbial communities from Luquillo Experimental Forest, Puerto Rico - flux4day.12C.oxic.44.000.170 (v2)... | ecosystem: Environmental > Terrestrial >... | reverse complement strand
AAACTGAAGCCCGTCATGTAGGCGCTCGCGGGGGTTGATGCAAACCGCTGATCGGTCCGATCACCGAGTTTCATTCACGCTAGTGCGTTCTGAAGGTGGCGAACCGCCTTCACCCCTGATAGAACGTCCGCAATTCAAGGTGAGAGACGCCGATGCGCCGCGCCAAGGTCACGCGCACCACGAAAGAGACTGACGTAACGGTCGCCGTGAACCTCGACGGCACCGGCACGAGCGCGATCGAGACCGGCATCGGTTTCTTCGATCACATGCTCGATCTCTTGGCGCGTCATTCAGGTATCGACATCACCGTCAAAGCCAAGGGCGACCTGCACATCGATCATCACCACACCACCGAGGACGTGGGCATCGCGCTCGGCCAGGCGGTGAAACAGGCGCTCGGCGACATGAAGGGCATCACCCGCTACGCCGACGTGCATGTGCCGATGGACGAGGCGCTCACCCGCGTGGCGATCGATATTTCCGGCCGTCCGTTTCTGGTGTTCAAGGCGGAGTTCGGCCGCGACAAGGTGGGCGCGTTCGATACCGAGCTGGTGTGCGAATGGTTCCAGGCTTTTGCGATCAACGCCGGCGTCACTTTGCACGTCGAGACTTTGTACGGTTCGAACGATCACCATATCGCGGAGTCGTGCTTCAAGGGCCTGGCGCGGGCGTTGCGCGCCGCGGTCGCAATCGACGCGCGTGCGGCCGGCGAAGTGCCCTCGACCAAGGGACGGCTTGGCGGTTGAAACTGCGAGCTACCTGAGTTTCGGAGAAAGCGAATGGCTGTCTATACGGTGCATGAGCCGCCCCGGCGCAATGACGACGCGCTCGCGCACACCGATCGGTTCATGTTCGTGCGCGACGGCTTCTCGTGGCCGGCGTTTCTGTTCGCGCCGCTGTGGATGCTGCGATATCGCCTGTGGCTTGCGCTGATCGTTTATTTGCTCGTGGTGTTCGCCTTGGGGACGGCGGTGCGCGCGCTCGGCGACGGCGATTGGCTGATGGCGATCAGCCTCCTGGTTTCGCTGCTGGTGGGCTTCGAGGCCTCGACCTTGCGGCGCTACGGACTGGCGCGTCGCGGATGGAAGACCCTTGGCGTCGTGGTCGGCGACGATTTCGAAGCCGCCGAGCGTCGCTTCTTCGATGCGTGGGCCGCGGGTGGCGTGCCGCGCGCCGCACCGCCTCCTGCAGCCGGGCCCGCCGCGCCGGTTCCGTCCGGGCCCATCATCGGCCTCTTTCCCGAGCCCGGAGCGCGGGCGTGACCGTCGCCATCGTCGACTACGGGTCCGGCAACCTCCACTCCGCCGCCAAGGCGTTCGAGCGGGCCGCGCGAGAGTCCGGCCGCGACCAGCCGATCCTGGTCACTGCCGATCCCGACGCGGTGCGCCGCGCCGACCGCGTGGTGCTGCCGGGCGTCGGCGCCTTCGCCGATTGTAAGCGCGGGCTCGACGCCGTTCCCGGCATGGTCGCGGCGCTGGAAGAGAGCGTGCGCCGTAAGGGCCGGCCGTTCCTCGGCATTTGCGTCGGCATGCAGCTCATGGCCGAGCGCGGCCGCGAATATGTGATCACCGAGGGGCTCGGCTGGATCCCCGGCGAGGTCGACCGCATCGAGCCGCAAGATCCCGGCCTCAAGGTCCCGCACATGGGCTGGAACACGCTCGATCTTACGCGCTCGCACCCGCTGCTCGACGGCGTCGCAACCGGGCCGCAGGGGCTGCATGCCTATTTCGTGCACTCGTATCATCTCAACGCCGCGGGACGCGATTGTTTGGTCGCGCAGGCGGACTACGGCGGACCGGTCACCGCCATGGTGGCGCGCGAAACTTACGCGGGCACGCAATTCCATCCGGAGAAGAGCCAGCGGCTCGGCCTTGCGTTGATCGCAAATTTTCTCAAGTGGTCGCCGTGATCCTATTCCCGGCCATCGATCTCAAAGACGGACTCGCGGTGCGGCTCGAACAGGGCGACATGGCGCGTGCGACGGTGTTTAACCGCGATCCGGCCGCGCAAGCCGCCGCATTTGCGGCGCAGGGATTCGAGTATCTGCACGTGGTCGATCTCGACGGCGCATTCGCCGGCAAGCCGATGAACGCCGGCGCGGTCGAGCGCATCCTGGCCGTCGTGAATATCCCGGTGCAGCTCGGCGGCGGCATCCGCGATATGGCGACCGTCGAGGCGTGGCTCTCCAAAGGCGTGCGGCGCGTCATCATCGGCACCGCGGCGGTGCGCGACCCGGCGTTCGTGAAGAGCGCGGCGCAGCGCTATCCCGGCCGGGTCGCGGTCGGGCTCGACGCGCGCGACGGCAGGGTCGCGGTCGCCGGCTGGGCGGAAACGTCCGAGCTTGCGGCCGACGACGTGGCGCGCCGCTTTGCCGACGCCGGCGACGCCGCGATCGTCTACACCGATATTTCCCGCGACGGCCTGCTCAAGGGCCTCAATCTCGACGCCACCATCGCGCTCGCCGACCGCGTCGCCATTCCGGTGATTGCGTCGGGCGGTCTCGCGTCGATCGACGATGTGAAGGCGTTGCTGGAGACGCGGGCGCGCAAGCTCGCCGGTGCCATCGCGGGCCGCGCGCTCTACGACGGCCGGCTCGATCCCACGGCGGCGCTGGCGCTTATCCGCGCCGCGCGCGCGGCAGCGTGAACTTTCCATGTTCAAGGTGCGCGTCATCCCCTGCCTCGACGTGAAGGACGGCCGAGTCGTCAAAGGTGTGCGCTTCGTCGATTTGCGCGACGCGGGCGATCCGGTCGAGGCGGCGATCGCCTACGATGCGGCCGGCGCCGACGAGTTGTGCTTTCTCGACATCACCGCGAGCCACGAGAACCGCGGCATCATCCTCGACGTGGTCCGGCGCACGGCGGAAGCCTGTTTCATGCCGCTCACGGTGGGCGGCGGTGTGCGCAAGGTCGAGGATATCCGCAAGCTGCTCGCCTCGGGCGCCGACAAGGTCTCGATCAATACTGCCGCCGTGAACGACCGCGGCTTCGTCAAGGAGGCGGCGGAGAAATTTGGCGATCAATGCATCGTGGTGGCGATCGACGCCAAGAAGGTGTCGCCGCCGGGCGAAGCCGATCGCTGGGAAATCTTCACCCACGGCGGGCGCAACCCGACCGGCATCGACGCCGGCGCCTTTGCCAAGGAGGTGGTGGCGCTCGGCGCCGGCGAAATCCTGCTGACCTCCATGGACCGCGACGGCACCAAGCGCGGCTTCGACATTCCGCTCACCCGCGCGATCGCCGACGCCGTGAGCGTGCCGGTGATCGCCTCGGGCGGGGTGGGCACTCTCGATCACCTCGTCGAGGGTATCCGCGACGGCCACGCCACCGCGGTGCTCGCCGCCTCGATCTTTCACTTCGGCGAGCACACCGTGCGTGAGGCCAAGGACTACATGGCCCGCGCCGGGCTGCCCATGCGACTGGACAAGTGATAAAACAGGCCATGCCCACGTTTACCCTCAACGACCTCGCCGCCCGCGTGAAGGAGCGCGCAGCGGCCAGCCCGGAGACCTCCTACACGCGCAAGCTCCTCGATCGGGGGGTCGCGCAATGCGCGAAGAAACTCGGCGAGGAGGCGGTCGAGACCGCGCTCGCGGCCGTGGCGGAAGATCGCGGACGCGTGATCGCCGAGGCCGCCGACCTTCTCTATCACCTGTTGGTGCTGCTCGAGGCGCGCGGCGTCACGCTTGCCGAGGTCGAAGCGGCGCTCGCCGAACGCGTCGGCATGTCGGGGCTCGAAGAGAAGGCGTCGCGGCCGCGCGCATGATCCCGAGAAGTGGGTATCGGTTTTCGGAGAAGATCATGCGCCAGGAAAGTTGATTGGTAATCATGGAACAGCGTGTCGCCGACGGCCTCTCCCCTTACCGCACGTTCTCGCGCGTGGAATGGGCCGCTTTGCGTCAAGATACGCCGATGACGTTGACGCCGGGCGAAGTATCGCGCCTGCGCTCGCTCAACGACCGGCTGGACCTCGCCGAGCTCGAGGACATCTACCTGCCGCTCTCGCGCCTGCTCTCGCTCTACGTGGCGGCGACCCAAAGCTTGTTCCGCGCGCAGCGGGGCTTCCTCGGCACGGAGGACGCCAAGATGCCCTACGTGATCGGCGTCGGCGGCTCGGTCGCGGTCGGCAAGTCGACCACCGCGCGCGTGCTCGAGGCGTTGCTCGCGCGCTGGCCCAACACCCCCAAGGTCGATCTGGTGACGACCGACGGCTTCCTTTATCCCAACGCGGTGCTCGAACGCGAAGGCCTGATGGAGCGCAAGGGCTTTCCCGAGAGCTACGACCTGCCGGCGCTGCTGCATTTTCTGTCCGACATCAAAGCCGGCCGCCGCCCGGCGCGCGCGCCGGTCTATTCGCACCTCGTCTACGACGTGATGCCGAACCATTGGAAGGAGGTCGATCACCCCGACATCCTGATCGTCGAGGGCCTCAACGTGTTGCAGGCCGCGCGCCTGCCCAAGGACGGCAAGGCGATCCCGTTCGTGTCCGACTTCTTCGACTTCTCGATTTACATCGACGCCGACGAGGACGTGCTGCTGCGCTGGTACGTCGACCGGTTTCTCACCTTGCGCGGCACCGCGTTTCGTGACCACATGTCGTACTTCCATCGCTATTCGAATCTGAGCGACGAGGAGGCGGTCGAGACCGCGACCTCGATCTGGACACGCATTAATTTGGTGAACCTGCGGGAAAACATCCTGCCAACCCGCCAGCGTGCCGACCTAATCCTCGTGAAGCACGCCAACCATGCGGTCGAGCAGGTCGCGCTGCGACGGTTGTGATTAAATAAATTCAGTTTCGTCATGCCCGCGAAAGCGGGCATCCAGTAGACACCAAAGCCGCAGTTTTATCTGATAGTTTAGTGTTTACTGGATCACCCGCTTTCGCGGGTGATGACAACCGAGTTAATCACGCCGCCAGCGACTCGGCCGGCGTCACCGTCGCCAGCATCGTCTCCAGCCGTTCGCGGTCGAGGGGCTTCGGCAAAAATCCGTCCATGCCGGCGGCGACGCAGGCGTCGCGGTCCTCGTCGAAAGCGTTGGCGGTGAGCGCGATGATCGACGTGCGTCGGGCGTCGCGGTCGTTTTCGGCGGCGCGGATGCGACGCGTCGCCTCGATGCCGTCGACGTCCGGCATGTTCACATCCATCAGCACGAGGTCATAGGGCACGCCCGAAACTTGCGCAGCGAGCCAGGACTCGACCGCGAGCGCGCCGTTCTTCGCAATGGTCGGGCGATGTCCAAGCTTGACCAGCAGCGCGTGGGCGAGCAGCGCGTTGATATCGTTGTCCTCGGCAACCAGGATCGCGAGGCCGCCAGATGCGCCGCCGGCGGGAACCAGCGGCGCCTCCATCATTTCGTCGGCCGCGGGTTCGCGTTCGAAAGCACCGGTGGCGCCGGTGAACCGCGCCGCGAGCGAGGCTGCGCGCAGCGGCTTGACCAGGTAGCCGGTGAAGCCTGCCGCCTGCAGGGCGGGAAGCTCGTGGCGCTCGCCCGGCGTGATCAGCACGATGCGCCGTGCGCACGCGGTGCCGATCGCGCGCCCCAACGCTTGCAGCGCCTCGCGACCCAGCGCGTGATCGATGAGCACCGCGTCCCAGTGCCGTTCGGGCAGGAGGGCCATCGCGGCGGCAAGATTCGGCATCACGGCGGTGCTCGCACCCCAGGCGCCGAGCCGCCGGGCGACGAGCGAGCTTTCGACCGCCCCGGGCGCGACGACCAGAATCGCCGCGCCGTGAAGCTGCGGCGGCACGAATGAGGCCCCCGCGTCGGCTGCGGCCGGCAGCGGTAGCCGCACCGTGAAGGTCGAGCCGCCGAGCGGAACGCTGTCGAGAGCGATGCTCCCGCCCATGCGCTCGACGATGCGCGTGGTGATGGCGAGGCCTAGGCCGGTGCCGCCGTAGCGGCGCGTCGCGCTGTCGTCGGCCTGCTCGAACTCGCGAAAGATGCGCGCCTGCGCCTCGGGCGCGATGCCGACGCCAGTGTCGCGCACCGTCAACTCGATTTCATCCGGCCATATGCCCGGCTCGACCGTGACGGCGACGCCGCCGGTCTCGGTGAATTTGATGGCGTTGCCGGCGAGGTTGAGCAGCACCTGGCGCAGCCGCGCCGCGTCCCCGATCACCTGCGCGGGCACGCGGTCTTCCACGTATGATGCGATCTCGATGCCCTTGTCGTGCGCGCGCGGCGCGAGCAGCTCGACTGTTTCTTCGACCAGCGGCGCGGGCGCGAACGCGCGCGCCTCGAGGTCGAGCTTGCCGGCTTCGATCTTGGAGAAATCGAGGATTTCCTCGATCAGCGACAGCAGGGTGTCGCCCGAGGTCTTGATCGCCTTGGCGTAGGTTGCCTGCTCGGGCGTGAGCGAGGTGTCGAGCATCAGCCCGGCCATGCCGAGGATGCCGTTTAGCGGCGTGCGGATCTCGTGCGAGACCATGGCGAGGAAACGCGACTTCGCCCGGTTGGCGCCTTCCGCTTGGTCGCGTGCGTCGGCGAGCGCGCGCTCGGTTTCCGCGCGGTCGGTCACGTCACGGCCGACGCTCTGGGTTTCGTTGGGTTCGGCGGAACTGCCGCGCACCGTCACCTCGCGCCAAGCGATCCAGCGCGCGCCTTCGGCCGTCGCGATCTTCTGGTCGGAGACTCTTGTGCCGTCCGAGAGCACCGCCGTCCCACCGTCCTCGATGACGTCGAGCGCGAAAGCGGTACCGGCGAGCGCTTCGCGCGATCGCCCGGCCAGCGTGCAGAAGGCGTCATTCACATAGGTGATGCGGCCGTCGCCGTCGCGCCGCACGATCACGTCGCCCTGCGCTTCGAGGAAGCTGCGCGCGCGCTCCTCGGCCTCCTTGAGTTCCCAGTTGCGGTCGGAGAGCCCTTCGAGCCGCTCCTCGAGCCGCCGCTTATCGGCGCGCAAATTCTGGATCCGACGCACGACCAGGACGAGGGCGCCGAGCGCCGCCACGGTCAGCCCGCCGCCGATGCTGAACGGCAGCAATGGCTCGTCGAGGGAGCCGTCGTCGGCGCGGCTTTGCGAAGTCAGCACCAGCGCCAGCAGCAGGGCCAGGACCAGGACTATGACGCGCGCGATCAGCGCGGCCGTGCGGTGTCCGTATAAAGCGCGGGCACGTACCTCGCCGGCGATTTCGGTATATGCGGCCATGTCCCGCCCGCCACCCCGTTAGCGCCGGGTTGCCTCAACGATCCAGCGCGGTTTGTTGCAAGCTTCGCCATGAGTCTGGGGCCCGGAGGGTTGCTAATTTCTTCATCCCGAAAGGGGGTTAGCGCGCGGGCGCCGGTATGGTTAATGAAGTGATAAAGGCGACCGCCGACTTGGCAGCGATCCGTGAAACTGGCGAATATCCGATGGTGCGGAATAAAGGATCATCGATGGGCTATCGGGCCGGCCTCGACATCGGCGGCACGTTCACCGACTTCGTCCTCTACGACGGCGAGCGGCGTCGCATTTCGCTGCACAAATGCCTGACCACGCCGCATGACCCTTCGGTCGCGGCCCTCGCCGGCCTCGGTGAATTGGCGGCGCAGGCAGGCTTCGCGGTCGGCGATATCGGCGAGATCATCCACGGCACCACGCTCGTCACCAACGCCATCATCGAGCGGCGTGGCGCCAAGGTTGGCCTGCTGACCACGCAAGGTTTTCGCGACGTGCTCGAGATGGGGACCGAGCAGCGCTACGACATCTACGACCTGTTTCTCAAATTTCCCGAGCCGCTGGTCCCGCGTAGCCGCCGCCTCGAAATCCCGGAGCGCATGGACGCGCGCGGCCGCGTCGTGACGCCACTCGACCTCGACGCCGTGCGCGTGGCGGCGCGCCGGCTCGCCGACGACGGCGTCGAGGCGATCGCCGTTTGTTTCCTCCATGCCTACCGCAACCCAGCGCACGAGCGCGCGGCTGCGGAAGCACTGCGGCGCGAGTTTCCGCAGCTTGCTGTGTCGCTCTCGTGCGAGGTGGTGGCGGAGCTGCGCGAATATCCGCGCGCGGTGACCACCTGCGCCAACGCCTATGTGCAGCCGCTGATGGCGAGCTATCTCGCGCGGTTCGAGCAGGAGCTTGCCGCGCGCGGCTTCCGCGGCCGGCTCAACCTCATGCATTCGGCCGGCGGGCTGATCTCGCCGGCGTCGGCGCGCGCCTTTCCCATTCGCCTGATCGAGTCCGGGCCCGCGGGCGGCGGCCTCGCCACCGCGCTGTTTGGTGCACGCGCCGGTCAGCACGACGTGCTCGCCTTCGACATGGGCGGGACCACCGCGAAGTCGTGCCTGGTCGAAGGCGGCCGTATCGAGGTCGCCGCCATGATGGAGGCGGCGCGGGTGCATCGCTTCAAGCGCGGCTCGGGCCTGCCAATCAAAGCGCCAGTCATCGACATGATCGAGACGGGGGCCGGCGGCGGTTCCATTGCCGAGATCGACGAGGTCGGCCTGCTGCGGGTCGGACCGCGCTCGGCCGGCGCCGATCCGGGACCCGCCTGCTACGGCCGCGGCGGTAGCGAGCCGACGGTCACCGACGCCAACCTCGTGCTCGGCTATTACGACCCGGCGTTCTTCCTCGGCGGCCGCATGGCGCTCGATCGCTGCGCCGCCATGCGGGCAGTCGCGCGTATCGGCGAGCGGCTCGGTCTCGAGGCCGCATGGGGCATCCACAAAGTCGTCACCGAAAGCATGGCGGCAGCCGCGCGAATTTACGTGGTCGAGAAGGGCAAGGACCCGCGCCGCTACGCGCTGGTTGGCTTCGGTGGCGCCGGGCCTGCGCATGCGGCGGGTGTCGCGCGCATCCTCGGCATCGGCGCGGTGATCGTGCCGCTCGCTTCGGGCGCCGCTTCCTGCCTCGGCTTCCTGGCCGCGCCGCTGAGCTTTGAGCACGCGCGCTCCCATCCGGTGCGGTTGGTGCCCGGGCTCGATTCGAGAACCGTCAACCGCATTCTCGCCGAGCTTGATCAGGACGGCCGTGCGCTGCTCGCCGAAGCCGGCGTTGCGCCGAGTGAGATGACGATCGAACGCAGCGCCGACATGCGCCTCGTCGGCCAGATGCATGAGATCAACGTCCCCCTGCCCGCGGGTGCGATCGACGCGACGTCGCTCGACGCGGTCCGGGCCGCTTTTGCCGACGTATATGCGCAGCGCTACACGGCGGTTTACGCCGACGCTGCCGTCGAGGTGATCAGCTTCCGGGTGCGCGTCGTCGGCCCCGTGCCGCCGCTCGACCTCGAGCAAACAGAAGCGGCCGCGCCGGGCCGCACCAAACACAAGGGCGTGCGCCAGGCGTGGTTCGGCGACGGCTTGGTCGAAGCGGCGGTCTACGACCGCTACGCGCTCGAACCCGGCGACCGCATCGAAGGTCCCGCGATCGTCGAGGAGCGCGAGGCAACGACCGTCGTTCCGCCCGGCGATCGGCTCACCGTCGATGCGCATCTGAACCTGCGGATTGCCGTTGCGGTGGCCGCGCCGGCGTCGGCGCGGGTTACGACGGATACGCCGCTCGCCCAAGCCGTGCGCAGGATCGAGGCCGATCCGATCGCGCTCGAGATCATGTGGAGCCGGCTTGTCACCGTCGTCGACGAGATGTGGCTCACGGTATGCCGCACGGCCTTCTCGCTGATCATTTCCGAGGCGCAGGATTTCGCCTGCGAACTGCTCGACGCCAAGGGCGAAACACTGACGCATTCGCCGCGCGCCATGCCGGTCTTCAATCTGTGCGTGCCGCGCACAGTCAAGGCGCTGCTCGCCAAATATCCGCCCGAGACCCTTCGGCCCGGCGACGTGCTCGTCACCAACGATCCTTGGCTGTGCGCCGGACATCTGTTCGACATCGCGGTGCTCAGCCCGGTGTTCGTCGACGATCGTCTGGTGGGGCTGGTCGGCACGGTCGGGCACGTGAGTGACATCGGCGGCACGCGCGACTCGCTCAAGGCGCGCGAGATCTATGAGGAAGGCCTGCAGATTCCGCCGATGATGCTCTACCGCGCCGGCGCGCCGAACGAAGATTTGTTCGAACTCATACGCGAGAACGTGCGCAATCCGGCGCAGGTACTCGGCGACGTCCATTCTTTCGTCGCCGCCAACGCGGTCGGCGCCGAGCGGCTCATGGCGTTCATGCATGAGTACGGCATGCACGATCTCGAAGCGCTTGCAGCGGTGCTGCAGGGGCGCGCGGAGACCGCGATGCGCGAGGCGATCCGGGCGCTGCCCAACGGCACCTACAGCAACGAAGTCTGGAACAACCCGCTCGGCACGCCGCTGCGCTATCCGCTCAAGCTCACGGTGGCGGGCGAGGCGATCGAACTCGATTTCGCCGGCGCGCCGCCGCAGCTGGCGCAAGGCGGGCTCAACTGCACGCTCAACTACACGGCGGCGCACGCGACTTATCCGCTCAAATGTTTGCTCACGCCGTCGGTGCGCGGCAACGCCGGCTGCTACCGGCCGTTCACCGTCAAGGCGCCGGCCGGCAGCGCGCTCAACTGCGACAAACCGATGGCCGTGAACCTGCGCACCCGCACCGGCTGGTATATCGCCCCCAATGTCTTCGGCGCGCTCGCCAAGGCCGCGCCCGAGCGCGTGCAGGCGGCGACCGGGCTTCCTGTCGCGGTCAACATCTACGGCCGCGAACCCGACGGCACGGTTTATTCCGATCATTTGTTCATGGGCGGCGGCCAGGGCGGCTCGGCCGGCCAGGACGGCGTCTCGGCGCTGCTGTGGCCGACCTCGGCGGCCAACACGTCCATCGAGCTGTTCGAGCAGCGCGTGCCGGTGCTGGTGGTAGAAAAGACCTACGTCGCCGATTCCGCCGGCCCCGGCCGCAGCCGCGGCGGGCTTGGCCAGCGCGTGACTTTGCGCAAGCGCGACGCCGACGGCCAGCCGACGCTTGCGTCGGTCTATCCCGAAGGTGTCGCCATCGAAGCCTCGGGCCTGTTCGGCGGCGGCGCCGGCCGCTCGGCGCGCGGCCTCGTGCGCGATGCAAGCGGCGCGGTGGCCCGGGATTGCGGCACCGGCGAGTTGGTGACGCTGAAATCGGGTCGGGAGGTCGTCGAGGTATCGCTCTCGGGCGGGTCCGGCTTCGGCGACCCGCGCACGCGTCCGCTCGCGGCGGTTTCTCGCGACCTCGCCGAGGGCTTCATCACGTCGGAAGGCGCCGAGCGCGATTACGGCGCGGTCGTCGACCGCGACGGCAAGGTCGATGCGGCGGCGAGCGAACGGCGGCGGGAGCTGGGAACGGCGGCGGAGTAGGTGTGATCAGGAAGCGAGGCGAGGAAATAAACAGCATCGCTTGGGCAATTGTCCCAGCGGCCCTGCTGTTCGTGCTGTTCTTCGCGCTGCCGTTCGGCGGGATGGCCGCGCTGAGCCTGCTCAGCGGCAATCCGGTGTCCAACCCGAACGTCGCCTTCACGTGGCGCAACTACGCACGGCTCGTCGACAGCGATCTCTATTTCGATGCGTTGATCGCAACGTTGCGCATCGGCATCGTCGTCACCGCCCTAGCCCTTCTGATCGGCTACCCGCTCGCCCACTGGATGGCGCGCATGCGCTCGCGCCTCGGTCACGCGCTGCTGCTCATGGCCGTGATCGCCCCGATGCTCACCGGCATCGTGGTGCGGACCTTCGCGTGGATGACCTTGCTCGCTGACCGCGGCGTCATCAACACCACCCTGGCGTGGCTCGGCTGGATCGAAAAGCCGTTGCCGCTCATGTACGGTGAGTTCGGCGTCGTGGTCGGCCTCGTGCACATCTATGTGCCGTTCATGGTGCTCACCCTGGTCGGCGTCATCGGACGCATCGATCCGGCCCTGGAAGAAGCCGCGCGCAACCTCGGCGCCGGCCGCCTGCGCACGTTCCTAGAAGTGACCTTGCCGCTGAGCCTGCCGGGAGTCCTCGCCGGGTCGCTGCTGGTGTTCGCGCTCGCCATCAGCGCGTATGTGACGCCGGTGCTGCTCGGCGGCGGCAACGTGCTCACCTTGCCGATGCTGATCTATCAGCAGGTGAGTTCGAGCTTCAATTTGGGCTTCGCCGGCGCGCTGGGCGTGGTGCTGCTCGCGGTCTCAATTGTGCTCGTCGTCGCCTACAACGCCATCCTCGGCCGGCTCGCTGGCGAACGGCGGCTGGCATGAGCGAGCGGATCAATGCCGGCCGGGCTACCTACCTCGCGGTGAATGCCGCGGTGGTTTTCTTCTTGCTGCTGCCGATCGCGATCATCGCCGTGTTCGCGCTCAACCCGACGCCCTACATCGCCTCTCCGCCGGTCGGCGTCAGCCTGCGCTGGTTCGTCAAATTTTTCGCCAGCCCGGAATTCATGAACTCGTTGTGGCTGAGCCTGCGCGTCGCGGCCGTGGTGGTCGTGCTCTCGACCGTCATCGGCGCGCTCGCGGCGCTGGCAATCGCGCGCGGCAACCTGCCGGGCGCGCGGCTGCTGACTGCGATCTTCCTCTCGCCACTGATGCTACCCGCGATCCTCACCGGGCTCGCTTTGTTTCAGGTGTTCATGCTCGCCGACATCGGCCGGCCGCTGTGGGGGCTCGTCGTCGGCCACACCCTCGTCGCCGTGCCCTACGTGCTGCGCACCACGCTTGCCGTGCTGCACGACTTCGACCGGCGCATCGAAGAGGCGGCCGCGGTGCTGGGCGCGCCGCCCGCGCGCGTGTTCCGCGAGGTGACCTTGCCGTTGATCCGTCCCGGCGTGATCGCCAGCGGCATTTTCGCCTTCATCGTTTCGTTCGATCAGTTCCCCATCTCGCTGTTCCTGGTGGTACCGAACAGCGAGACTTTGCCGGTTGTCTTGTTCAACTACATCCGCTTCGATCTCGACGGCGCCATCGCGGCCGCCTCGATGGTGTCGATCGCGTTGGCGCTGGCAGTGGTCTTCGCGCTCGAGCGGCTGATCGGGCTGCGCGCCTATGTGAGGTTGTGAGAAGGAGGAGGAGATGAGCAAAAAGCACATCACGCGGCGGAGCTTCATGGCTTCGGCGGGCGCAGTTGCGGCGGCGGTCGCAACACCCGCGGTGCTGCGCGCCGAGACCGCCACGCTCAAGACCACCGCCTGGGGCGGCAAATGGGGCGAGGTGATAAAGGCGGAAGTCATCCCGGCCTTCGAGAAGGAATTCAAATGCAAGGTCGAGACCGATTCGGCCTTTCCCTATTATCCCAAGCTGCAGGCGACGCCGAGGAGCGCGCCGCTCTACGACGTGCTTCACAGCAACACCAACGAGCAATGGCAGGCGGCGGTCGCCGGCCTGGTCGAGCCCAAGCTCGACGTGAAGCAGGTGCCGCACCTCGCCGACGTTTATCCCTACGCGGTGAGCGACAAGATCGTCGGCGTGTGCGCCTTCACCAGCGCCATCGGCTTCGGCTACCGCACCGACAAGGGGCTCGCGGCGCCCACCTCGTGGAAGGATCTCGCCGATCCGAAGCTTGCCGGCCAGCGCGGCAGCTACCTCGTCCCGGTCAACAGCATCGGTCAGATGCACCTGATGCTGCTCGGCAAGTACGGTTCGGGCCTTCAGGATCTCGATGCCGCCTACAAGGCGTTCGAGCAGCTCAAGCCGATCAAGCTCTACGACTTCACCGGCCAGATGGAGAAGGCGCTGCTCTCCGGCGAGGTGATGGTCGGCGTGCTGCACGACAGCGGCGTGTTCCGTTACGACGGGCAGAACCAGCCGATCGAGTTCGCGGCGCCAAAGGAGGGCGTGCTTTCACTCGAGCAGGTGTGGACCGTCACGCCCGGCTCGAAAGTGAAGGAGCTGGCCTATGCCTACATCGACTTCATGCTGCGACCGGACGTGCAGAAGCCGCTTGCCGAGGCGGTGTGGTATTCGCCCGCGAACCGCAAGGTGAAACTCGCGCCCAAATACGACGCCCGGCTTTACAACACCGAGGCCAAGGTGGCGCAACTCATTCAGGTGGACTGGAAATGGTACAACGAGCGCAAGGACGAGGTAGACGCGCGCGTCGCCCGGCTGATGCGGGGATGATGTGGGGAACGGTGAAATAATAGGTAGTGAGTGGTGAATGGTGAGTAGTGAGTGGTGCCAAAGAAGGCCACTATTCATTTGTCATTGGCTGTTTCACCATTCGCCACTCACTACTCACCACTACTCGCTATTCGCTTCCTGAACCATGAGCGAACCCACCGGCGCCGCCACCGTCCGCCTCGAGCGCCTGAGCAAAAGTTTCGACGGGCTCAAGCGCGCGGTTGACGGCGTCCATCTGTCGATCGCGGCCGGCGAGTTCTTCGCGCTGCTCGGGCCGTCCGGCTGCGGCAAGACCACGACGTTGCGCATGATCGCCGGCTTCGAGGCGCCGGACGAGGGCCGCATTCACGTCGGCGCCGCTGACGTGACCGACGTGCCGGTGCACCGCCGCAACCTCGGCATGATCTTCCAGTCCTACGCGTTGTTCCCTCATCGCACCGTGGCCGGGAACGTCGCCTTCGGGCTGCGCATGCGCGGGCTTCCGCGCCGAGACATTGCCGACGCGGTTGCGCGCGCGCTCAAGCAGGTGGCGCTCGCCGGCTACGAGGCGCGGCGGCCGGCGCAACTCTCGGGCGGCGAGCAGCAGCGTGTGGCGCTGGCGCGGGCGCTGGTGGTGCGGCCGCCGGTGCTGCTGTGCGATGAGTCGCTCGGCGCGCTTGACCGCAAGCTGCGCCAGTCGATGCAGTTCGAGCCTGATCTTCGTCACGCACGATCAGGAGGAGGCGATGGCGATGGCCGACCGCATCGCGGTGATGAACGCCGGGCGCATCGAGCAGGCCGGTAGCCCCGCGGAAATCTACGGGCGCCCGCGCACCCGCTTCGTCGCCGACTTCATCGGCGAGATCAATTTGTTTGCCGGCGCGTGGCGCAGTGGCGTGTTTTATTCTGCTTCGGGCGCGGCGCTGCCGGCGAACGCGCAGGGCCGCGCGGGGCCCGCCACCATCGCGATCCGGCCCGAGCGCATACGCTTTGTGCCCGCGGCAGAGGCAGTGTTTTCGGGTACGATCGGGAGCGCAAATTATTTGGGCGGCCACGTGCTCTATCGCGTCGCCACCGACGGCACGAAGTTGCTGGTGCGGGAGACCGGCGCCGTGCGTCCCGTCGGCAGTGCGGTCGGCGTGGCCTGGAGCGCGGTGGACGCGGTGGCGCTGGAGGATTGATCGAACCGAGGGTTCGTGGCCATATCGAGCCAATTGATTCGTCCGCGGACGGGCTCGTGCTTTCATACGGCGAACAACTCAGGTCGCTGCTATCGCCTGCCGAGCGCAGCGTTTTCGCGCGCCTGAGTTCGCCGCCAAAGATTCAGGATTTTGTCGACCGCGTGCCGGTCAATTTTGAAGAGACCGGCGAGACCATATTGTCGCCGCGCCGGGTGCTGCGCGAGAAGCGCGCGCATTGCATCGAAGGAGCATTATTCGCCGCCGCGTGCTTCGCTTATCACGGGCAGCCGGCGCTGATCCTCAATTTTCAAGCTTCCGCGATCGACTTCGACCATGTCGTGACCTTGTTCCGGCGCGAGGGACTGTGGGGCGCGATCAGCAAGACCAATCACTCGGTGCTGCGCTGGCGCGACCCGGTCTATCGGACGGTGCGGGAACTCGCGATGTCGTATTTTCATGAGTACTTGGCGCCGAACGGGAAGAAGAGCCTGCGCGCCATCTCGCGGCCGTTTGATCTAGGGCGCTATGCGCCGGAAACCTGGGTGACCGCCGAGCAGGATCTGGAATGGTTGCAGGACAAATTGAACGATTTGTCCCACGCGCCGTTGCTGCCGCGCGGGATTATTCCGCGTCTGCGCGAAATCTCTCCGCTCGAACGCCAGGCGCTCAAGCTCGTGGAGCGGAAAGCGAACGGTCGGATCAGGCCGGGAGCAGCTTAACGCCCTAGCGAGGGGTCCGCGCCCTCGACTGATTTCCAGAACACGACGCGCGCTTGGCCCCGACCCGAATAGTCCGGAACGACGCGTATTCCATCCTCGTTGGGCTCTCCCAGCAGCTGCATTCCAAGGCTTTTGTGAAAGGTGATCGAGGTCGTATTCGACGGCATGGTCATCGCCTTGACGTGGCTGCAGCCGTGACGGCGGGCGCATTCGATGAAGCGGCCGTACAGGTGCTGTGCAAGGTGGCGTCGGCGGGCCGATGCTCGCACCGCGATTGCATGCACGTATCCGATCGGCTGGGTCTGCGAGAAAAACCGAACAGATACGCAACGACGTTCCTTCCGTCGCGGATGACGAATGCGGTGTCGCCGAACTCATGGATCAGGAAAACGTGGTGGAGATGACGGGTATCGCGTCCGTCCCAGAACTCGGGCAACGCCGCGAGAATCTGGTCGTAGTCTTGCACCGTACAATTGGATATTTCGACTGGCTGGGTCACGGCCGTCTCCCGGCTTGGAGAGCTTGGCGCATCGGGTCGGATGCGAGCGCCGCAAGGAGATCTTGGATTGTTTCGCGCGGCTGAGCCGATCGCATCACCGATCCCATCACGGCGATGCCGGCGACGCCCGCCTTGATCACGTCGCCGACGTTCTCGGCCTCGATCCCGCCAATCGCGATGACCGGCACCGGCGCCGCGCGGCAGGTGGTGGCAAGGCCGTCGGGGCCGAGCGCCGGCCCATAACCTGGCTTGCTGGCCGTCAGGAAGGCAGGTCCGGCGATCGCGTAATCGACCATGCGCGGATCCAGCGCGGCGGCCTCCGCGGCACTATGAACCGAGATGCCGACGAGTGCGTGCGGCCCCAGCACCGCACGCGCGGCCGCCGCATCGCCGGTGGCCGCAAGGTGCACGCCACTCAGCCCGGTGCTTAGGGCGAGGGCGGCGTCGCCGTGCAATGTCAGCCGTGCGCCGTAGCGCTGCGCGATCGGTGCCAAGCTCCGTGCGAGCCCGGCCTGCTCGTCCGCCGGCAGATCTTTCTCGCGCAAACTCACCCAGCGGCAACCACCGGCGCACGCCTGCGCGACGACGTCCTCGAGCGGCAGCCGTGCTTGCAAGCGATCGGTGACCAGTAGCAGCCGCGGAGCAGGAAGCTTCACGTCCCGACCAAGCCGAATTGCGGGCTCGACGGCTCGGCGTAGGACGACTTCGGAATGCGGCCGGCAAGCCGCGCTTCGCGCCCCGCCGCGACCGCGGCACGCATCGCCGCCGCCATGCGCATCGGGTCCTGGGCCTTGGCGACCGCGGTGTTGAGCAGCACCGCGGCGCAGCCGAGTTCGAGCGCGAGCGCGGCGTCCGAGGCGGTGCCGATCCCGGCGTCGAGCACGACCGGCACCGGTGAGCGCGCCGCTATCAGCTCGATGAGGTGCGGGTTGGCGATGCCGCGGCCGGATCCGATCGGCGAGCCCAGCGGCATCACCGCCGCGGCGCCGGCGTCGGCGAGCTTGCGGCACGTGACCGGGTCCTCGTTGCAATAGGGCAGCACCACGAAGCCGCGCGCGACCAGCGTCTCGGTGGCGCGCACCAGTTCCTCGACGTCGGGGTAGAGCAGCTCGCGGTCGCCGATCACCTCGAGCTTGATCCAGTCGGTGTCGAGCGCCTCGCGCGCCAGTTCGGCGGTGAGCACCGCGTCCTTCGCTGTCTGGCAGCCGGCGGTGTTGGGCAAGAGTTGCACGCGGCCCTTGAGCAGATCGACCAGGCTTTCCTCCTCGCCGGCGAGGCTGATGCGGCGGATCGAGGCGGTCGCCAGCTCGGCGCCGCTTGCCGCGATCGCATCGAGCAGCACTTGGCGATTGGGGTAGCCGGCGGTGCCGAGGAACAGGCGCGAGCGGAACGTACGCCCGGCTATGGTGAGCACGTCGTTTGTTTGTTTCATGTCAGCCGCCTTGCATCGCCCGCACGATCTCGATGGTGTCGCCCGCGTTGAGCATCGTCGTTGCCCAGTCGGCGCGCCGCACCACGGCGCCGTTGAGCGCGACCGCCACGCCGCGACCCTTCGGCGCAATATCGCGCGCGGCGAGCAGCGCGGCGACCGTCGGGGCGCTCAGCGGTTCGGCGATGCCGTTGACAGTCAGGGTTGCGGTCTCGATCACGTCGGTCATCGTTCGTCCGTTTGTTTGATTCATTCCGCCGCTAAAGCGGGATCATGATCCCGCTTTAGCTTTATTTCTGGAGCATGATCTTTTCCGAAAACCGGTACCCACTTTTCGGGATCATGCTCTGCCGGCCGCTGAAACCGTTCAATGCCGAACGGTGCAATCATCGGATCGACCTCGCCGTCGAGCACCAGGCGCGCGATCGCATCGGCGGTGATCGGCGTGAGCAGAATGCCGTTGCGGTAATGGCCCGTCGCGTAGACGAGACCTTCGGTCGGCCCCGGCCCGAGGATCGGCGCGTCGTCGCGGCTGCCCGGGCGGTGGCCGACCCACATGTCGTCGATCGGCAGTTCCTCGACCGCCGGTATGGCACGCCACGCCGCCTCCAGCAGCGAGAGCACGCCGCCCGCCGTGAGCGACGCGTCGAATCCTTTTTCTTCCACTGTCGCGCCGATGATCAGCCGGCCGTCGCGGCGCGGCACCAGATAGGCGCCCGGCGCCCATACCACGTGATTGAGGAGCGGCGCGGCCGCGTCCATGCACAGCGCGATCGTCTGGCCCTTCACCGGCCGCACCGGTGGCCGCGCATCTGTGGGAACGCCCTCGATGCGGCGCGACCACGCGCCGGCCGCGAGCACTACCGCGTCGGCTTGAATCTGCGTGCCGTCGGCGAGCGCGACCCCGGCGGCGCGCTCGCCGGCGATGAGGATGCGGGCGACGGCGCACTGCCCGCGCAGGGAGACGCCCGTGCGCTCTGCCGCGACGCGCAGCGCGGCAACGAGTTTGCGATTATCGACCTGGTGGTCCTCGGGACTGAGCACCGCGCCGGCAATCCCCGGCACGAGATGCGGCTCGCGCCGGCGCGCCTCGGCGCCTGAAATCCATTCGACCGGCAGACCGAGCCGTTGCTGAAACTCGAGCCGATGCTTGAGTCGCGCCTGATCGTCGGCGGTGAGCGCTACCAGCAGCGTGCCTTCGCTGCGCAGATCGAGCGGCGAGTCGGCAGCGGCTTCCAGGTCGCGCGCGAACACCGGCCACGACGCCTGGCTGGCGCGGCCGAGCGCCACCAGCGCCTCTTCGCCGGGTTCGGCCTCGGCGCAGATCGCCAGCATGCCGGCGGCCGCGTGACTAGCGCCCGCACCGGCCACCCCCTGGTCGAACACGGTGACAGCGGTGCCGCGCTGCGCCAGCCGCCACGCGATCGAAAGGCCGATCACGCCGGCGCCGATGATGGCGGCCGACGGGCGGGCGTTGACGCGACTTTTGCCGATTTCCATCGGCGGCTCCCTACGCTGGCATGACCCAGACAGGTTCGATGGGTTTGATCTCAGCCGCGCACCG
>Ga0306920_100003765_pt1 | contig 19338 bp, 18 predicted proteins | sample flu12Cox44000170_FD_204666 | JGI IMG/M metagenome (GOLD analysis project Ga0306920, IMG submission 204666) | Lab enrichment of tropical soil microbial communities from Luquillo Experimental Forest, Puerto Rico - flux4day.12C.oxic.44.000.170 (v2)... | ecosystem: Environmental > Terrestrial >... | reverse complement strand
CACGCGCTACATCGAATTGCAGATCGGGCCGATCGATGCGCCGATCCTGCATTCTCCGTCGGCGGTGAACATGGGCAACCCGCACGCGATTTTCTGGGTTGACGACGTCGATGCCTATGATCTTCCCCGCTTCGGGCCGCTGCTTGAAAATCACCCGATCTTCCCCGAGCGAGCCAACATCACGCTCGCCCATATCGTCGATCGCGATCACATCACGATCCGCACCTGGGAGCGTGGCGCGGGCCTGACCAGGGCTTGCGGATCGGCGGCCTGCGCCGCGGCGGTTGCAGCCGCGCGGCTCAAGCGCGCCAACCGTATCGTGCAGATCAGGCTTCCCGGCGGGGAGCTTTCGATCGAATGGCGCGAGGGCGACGACCATGTGCTGATGACGGGGACCGCGGCGTTCGAATATGAAGGCCGTTTCGATCCCGCGCTGTTTGAGGGCGTGAAATCATGAGCGTCGAGGTCATCACCTTCGGCTGCCGGCTCAACGCCTTCGAATCCGAAATCATCCGGCGGGAGGCGGAAGCTGCCGGCCTCTCGCAGACCATCATCATCAACAGTTGCGCGGTCACCAACGAGGCGGTGGCGCAGGCGCGCCAGTCGATCCGCAAGCTGAAGCGCGAGCGGCCGGATGCGCGCATCGTCGTCACCGGCTGCGCGGCACAGACGCAAGCCGGGATGTTCGCCGATATGAGTGAGGTCGATCGCGTCATCGGCAATGATGACAAGATGCGCGGCGCGGCCTGGCGCGCGACACGCGCTTTCCTCGACGTCGATGGCGGTGAAAAGATCGCCGTCAGCGATATCATGGCGGTGAAAGAGATGGCGCCGCATTTGGTCGACGGCTTCGCGAGCGGCCTGCCGCGCGTTTTCGTGCAGGTGCAGAACGGCTGCGACCACCGCTGCACCTTCTGCATCATTCCCTTCGGGCGCGGCAATTCGCGCTCGGTGCCGATGGGTGCCGTCGTCGATCAGGTCCGCAGCCTTGCCGAACGCGGCCATGCCGAGATCGTGCTGACCGGCGTCGATCTCACCAGCTACGGCGCCGACCTTCCGGGCGCGCCGAAGCTCGGCACCCTGGTCAGGCAAATCCTGCGGCACGTGCCCGAGCTGAAGCGGCTGCGACTGTCATCGATCGATTCGGTCGAGGCGGATAGCGAACTGCTGGATGCGATCGCCGACGATGTCAGGCTGATGCCGCATCTGCATCTGTCGCTGCAATCCGGCGACGACCTGATCTTGAAGCGGATGAAGCGGCGGCATTCGCGCACTGAGGCGATCGCGTTTTGCAGGCAGGTCAGGCGACTGCGAGCGGACATTGCATTCGGTGCCGACATCATCGCGGGCTTTCCGACCGAGACGGAGGATATGTTTTCGCGCTCGTTGGACCTGGTCGAGGAGTGCGATCTCAGCTTCCTCCATGTGTTCCCCTATTCGCCGCGCCCTGGCACGCCGGCCTCGCGCATGCCGCAGGTGGCCCCTCGCACGATCAGTGAGCGCGCGAAACGATTGCGCGCGGCAGGCGAAGCGGCCTTGCGGCGGCGGTTCGCCTCGGAGGTGGGCGCGACGCGCGAGGTGCTGATCGAGAGCGACAAGCTCGGTCGGACCGAACACTATTTGCCGGTCTCAATCGCGGGCGATCTGCCGGGCGCGGTGCGACGGCTTGCGATTGCGGGCCACGACGGCGCGCGGTTGATGGTGTGAGGGATCACTGTCCCCTCCACCCGCACGCCATGAGACGCTCGCGCATGTGTTCGGGCGCCGGCGCCGTGACCCTTACGGCTTCCCTGTTTTTCGAGATTGGAATTACGATTTCACGGGAATGCAGGTGCAGGTGCGGTTCGCCGAAGCGCGGACCGTTGCCGTAAATATTGTCGCCGACGATCGGCCAGCCCTGAGCGGCCGCGTGCACGCGCAGTTGATGGGTGCGGCCGGTGAGCGGTTCCATCGCAAGCCAGCTCACGCCGTCGCCGCGGCCGAGCACCTTCCACTTCGTGATCGCGATCTGGCCGTCCGGGTCGGGCTTTTGCCACCAGCCGCGCTCGGCGTTCTTGCGACCGAGCGGCAGCTCGATGATGCCTTCCTCGTCGGTGGGCCCTCCCTCGACGACCGCCCAATAGGTCTTGTCGATTTCGCCATGTTTGAACAGCAGGCCGAGCGATGCGGTTGCCTTGCGATGACGCCCGAGCACCAGGCAGCCGGATGTATCCTTGTCCAGGCGGTGGGCGAGCACCGGGGGGCGCGGCAGCCCAAAACGCAGCGCGTCGAAGGAGGATTCGAGGTTAGCGCCGCCCTTGGGCCCGCGATGCACCGGCAGGCCTGCGGGCTTGTCGATGACCAGCATCAGCCCGTCGCGGTGAAGCACGCGCGCCTGAATTTCCTCAGGAGTGAGTTCCGGAACGTCCATGGGTCGTCAAGACTTTCGTTTACCGGGTGAAACGGCTAACACACCCATCATGAATGATACCACGACCGAAACATCCCGCTTGAGCTGGTGGCGGCGGCTGTCGGGCGGGCTGAAGCGCACCTCGAGCTCGCTTTCATCAGCGGTTGCCGACCTCGTTACCAAGCGCAAGCTCGACCGCGCGATGCTCGAGGAGATCGAGGACGTGCTGCTGCGGGCTGATCTCGGAACGGAGGTTGCGGCGCGGATTTCTGAGGCTGTCGGCGCCGGCCGCTACGACAAGACGATATCGGCGGATGAAATCAAGAGCGTGGTCGCGACCGAAGTGGAGAAGGTGCTGTCGCCGGTGGCAAGGCCGCTCGTGATCGACCCGGCAAGGGCGCCGTTCGTGATCCTTGTGGTCGGCGTCAACGGGTCGGGCAAGACCACCACCATCGGCAAGCTGGCGGCAAGATTTTCCGCCGAAGGCCGCACCGTGATGCTGGCTGCCGGCGACACCTTTCGCGCCGCCGCGATCGAGCAGTTGAAGGTGTGGGGCGAGCGCACCTCCTCGCCGGTCATCGCCGCAAGCCAGGGCTCGGATTCGGCCAGCCTTGCCTTCAACGCGCTGTCGTCGGCAAAGGAACAAGGACGCGACGTGCTGTTGATCGACACGGCCGGGCGGCTGCAGAACAAGGCGGAGCTGATGAACGAGCTTGAAAAGGTCGTTCGCGTCATCAGGAAGGTCGATGCCACGGCGCCGCACGCGGTGCTGCTGGTGCTTGACGCAACCGTCGGTCAAAACGCGCTGTCGCAGGTCGATGCTTTTCTTCGTACCGCTGGCGTTACCGGGCTTGTCATGACAAAGCTCGACGGCACCGCGCGCGGCGGAATCCTGGTCGCGCTCGCCGAAAAATACAAATTGCCGGTGCACTTCATCGGAGTCGGCGAAGCCGTCGATGATCTCGCGCCGTTCACGGCCCACGATTTCGCGCGGGCGATTGCCGGGCTCGATGCATGATCGGAAAAATCGAACAGCGTCCGGATATGATCATGTCCGCACTGAGAACATGAACCTGATGGACAAGAGGAAGCCGCATCCGCTCTTCAAGCTTGCGACCGAACTTGGTCCGCTGCTCGTGTTCTTCGGCGTCAATGCAAGGTTTCAGCTGTTTGCCGCGACTGCCGCCTTCATGGTGGCAATCGTGGCGGCGATGATCGCCTCCTACGTGGTGACGCGGCATGTGCCCGTGATGGCACTGGTCACCGGCATCATCGTGCTGGTGTTCGGCACGTTGACACTGGTGCTGCACGACGAGACCTTCATCAAGGTCAAGCCGACCATCATTTACGGTCTGTTTGCACTGGTGCTGGGCGGCGGGCTGCTGTTCGGCCGTTCCTTCATCGCCATCATGTTCGACCAGATGTTCAACCTGACGCCGCAGGGCTGGCGTATCCTGACCATGCGGTGGACCCTGTTCTTTCTCGCGATGGCATTCCTCAACGAGGCGATCTGGCGCACCCAGACCACCGATTTCTGGGTTGCCTTCAAGGCCTTCGGCGTGATCCCGCTGACCATGATCTTCGCAATCACCCAGATGCCGCTGATCAAGCGTTATCATCTGGAGCCCGTATCGCTGGAAACAAGCGAGGCGGAGGCCGGCGACGTGAGCAAGGGTTGACGTTGAGGGTCTAATTCTAGCTGCCCGCCTTCAGCGCCTTGTCGATCTCCGCCTTGAGCACGGCATCGACATTGTCAGGCGTGATCGGTCCGACCAGCTTGTAGAGGATGGTGCCTTCGCGTCCGACGATGAAGGTCTCGGGCACGCCATAGACGCCCCATTCGATCGCGGCGCGGCCATTGCCGTCGACGCCGACGACATCGAACGGATTGCCGTAGCGCCCGAGAAAGCGCCGCGCATTGTCGGGCGTGTCCTTGTAGTTGATGCCGACAAGCTGCAGCCGCTTGTCCTTGGCTAATCTGGTCAGCAGCGGCGCTTCATCGTGACACGGCACGCACCAGGAGGCCCAGACGTTCACGAGGCTGATCCTGCCCTTCATGATCGCGGGATCGAGACCCGGCACCTGCACGCCATCGGCGAGGAGGCCGGCAAGCGGCGGCAATACGGTTTGCGGCGCCGGGTGGCCGATCAGAGCGGAAGGAATGCGCGAGGGATCGCCGTCGCCGAGCCGGAACCAGAACAGCATGGCCAGCCCCAGGAAGAATAGCAGCGGCAGCGCCATCAGCAGCGGCCGGCGCGAGGAGGCTGCGGCGGGATTCGGGGTTTCGCTCATACTAGGTCCGCCGCGCTGCGCCCGGAACGCCTCATGATGCCACTCTCGTCAAGCTCGCGAAGGCGTTGTTTCTGATTGCGATAGTCGATCGCGATCCAGCCGATCAGGATCGCCACGACCGCGGCGACAATCCCATAGGCAGTTACGATAAAGGATGCGTAGGGACCGAGCGACATTTTGCTCACGCTGCCTGCCGGCTGGCCTGCATCATCTGCAGGCCGCGGACGCGTCGGCGCAGGATTTCGTTGCGCATTGCCGCCAGATGCAGCGTGATGAAAAGCAAAGTGAACGCCGCCGCCATCACCAGGAGCGGAACGAGAAAGGCGCGGTCCAGCGACGGTCCGCCGATCCGGAACACGGATGCCGGCTGATGCAGCGTGTTCCACCAGTCGACCGAAAACTTGATGATCGGCAGATTGATCGCGCCGACCAGGGTCAGCACAGCGGCGGCGCGCGCGGCGCGCGAAGGGTCTTCCACCGCGCGCCACACCGCCATCAAGCCGAGATACATCAGGAACAGGATCAGGACCGAGGTCAGCCGCGCGTCCCATTCCCAATAAGTGCCCCACATCGGCCGACCCCACAGCGAGCCCGTGACAAGCGCGAGAAAAGTGAAGGCTGCCCCGATCGGGGTCGCTGCCTTGGCCGCGACATCGGCAAGCGGATGCCGCCACACCAGCGTGCCGAGTGCAGCCGCGCTCATCACGACCCAGACGAACATCGACAGCCAGGCATTCGGGACATGGATGAACATGATTTTTACCGTCGCGCCCTGTTGATAATCGTCGGGCGCGGTCGCCGACTGATACAGGCCGATGATCAGGAGCAAAACGGTTGCGCCGATGAGCCATGGCAGGATCCGCGCGGTCAGCGCGAGGAATCTGGTGGGGTTGGCGAGGTCGATCAGCGTCATGTCAGAATCCGTTTGGCAAAACTGTTAGTCTCCGCAAGCCTCACAGGCAATCAGCATGGGGCCGCTCGGCAAGAGTTGATCGGCATCAATCCAGGCCCTGCCTCAGGCTGGCAGCGGCCGCGAACGGTCCGACCACCGAACTTACCAGCGACAGCGCGCACAGGATGGCAAAGGGTGCGCCGAAGGAATGTGGTGGCGATATGGCGGCTTCCGAGGCCGCAACGCCGAAGATCAGAACCGGGATCGACAGCGGCACCACCAGCACCGCAAGCAGCAGCCCGCCGCGATGGAGCGTTACCGCGAGCGCCGCGCCGATCATGCCGGTGAAAGTCAGGGCCGGAGTTCCAGCAAGCAGCGTCAGGGCGACCGCCGACGTCGACAGCGCATCGAGATTGAGCAGAAGGCCGAGCGCAGGTGTTGCGATGACCAGCGGCAGCCCCGCGGCCAGCCAATGTGCCACCGCCTTGGCGCCGCAGGCGAGCTCCAGAGGTGTGCGGCCCATCGCGATCAGGTCGAGCGAGCCATCCTCATGGTCGGCCAGGAACAGCCGGTCCAGGGTAAGCAGGCTCGCCAGCAAAGCTCCGAGCCACAGGATCGCCGGTCCGAGCCGCGAAAGGAGCTGGAGGTCGGGACCGACCGCAAACGGCATCAGCACGACCACGGAAAGAAAGAACAGCACGCCGATCAGCGCGCCGCCGCCTGCGCGGAGCGCAATCCTGATGTCGCGGAGGATGAGGGCGGCAAGCGCGCTCACGGCAAACTTCCGATTCTGAGTTCGCGCGCATCAAGCCCGAGCGAGCCGTGGGTTGCGGCAACAATCAGGCCGCCGCGCGCAAGATGCTCGCCCATCAGACCCGCCAGCAGGCCTTGTCCGGCAGTGTCAAGGGCCGCGTTCGGCTCGTCCATCAGCCAGAGCGGCCGCCGCACCGCGAGCAGGCGGGCCAGCGACAGCCGCCGTCTTTGCCCGGCCGAGAGATAGGCGGCGGGCAGGTGAACGGCATGGTCGAGCCCGACCGCGCGCAGGCTCTCGGCTGTGTCCGACACCTCGCCGCCAAGAAACTCACGCCAGAATGAGAGGTTTTCGCCGACGCTCAAGGCCGGTTTCAGCGCGTCACGGTGACCAAGATAATGGGCCTGCTCGGCGATCGTGAGTTCGGTGTCACCGCCGTCGAGCGCGATCGCCCCCGCGGCTGGAATCAACAGGCCCGCAATCAGCCGCAGCAGCGAAGTCTTGCCTGCGCCATTACGGCCCCTAACCGCCAGCACTTCGCCGGCGCGAGCCTCAAAGTCGAGGCTGGAAAACACCTCCCGGCCGCCCCGCACACACCTGACACCGCGCCCCGAGAGCCGCATTTTGCCTCTTCTTTAGCCCTCAAAATCCACGAGGGTTTTATGCCCTCAAAATTCCTGGGGTTACCGCACCGGAATTTGTGGGTGCCGCGGTGATGCGGCACGATCGTCAGTGTGGCGGCGCAATTGGAAAGATTCTATAAGCCCCGAACTTGATGCAGCACGCGCCCCGCAGCTGCAAGCCATCAGGACAAAACCCCGCCTCCGGTGCTAGAATACCCTAACCAGGTATCACGATAAATTGGGATTTCCTCACATGACATCGCTCGACAGCTTCAAATGCCAGAAGCCCCTCAAGGTGGGCGGCAAGACCTACGTCTATTACAGTCTTCCGGCCGCCGAGAAGAATGGGTTGAAGGGGATCTCGAGACTTCCCTATTCGATGAAGGTGCTGCTGGAAAACCTGCTGCGCAACGAGGACGGCCGAACCGTCAAGAAGGACGACATCCTTGCGGTGGCGAAATGGCTGAAGAAGCGCAAGCTCGAGCATGAAATCGCGTTCCGCCCGGCGCGCGTGCTGATGCAGGATTTCACAGGCGTGCCGGCGGTGGTTGATCTCGCCGCGATGCGCAACGCGATGCAGAATCTCGGCGGCAATGCGGAGAAGATCAACCCGCTGGTGCCGGTCGACCTCGTCATCGATCACTCAGTGATCGTGAACTTCTTCGGCGACAACAAGGCCTTCGCCAAGAACGTGGTCGAAGAGTACAAGCAGAACCAGGAGCGCTACGAATTCCTCAAATGGGGTCAGAAGGCGTTCTCGAACTTCTCGGTGGTGCCGCCCGGAACCGGCATCTGCCACCAGGTCAATCTCGAATATCTCGCCCAGACCGTGTGGAGCAAGAAAGAGAGGCTGACGGTCGGCAAGAAGACCGGCACCTTCGAGGTTGCTTACCCGGACTCGCTCGTCGGCACCGATTCGCACACGACGATGGTCAATGGACTGGCTGTGCTCGGCTGGGGCGTCGGCGGCATCGAGGCGGAAGCCTGCATGCTCGGCCAGCCTCTCTCGATGCTGTTGCCTGACGTCGTCGGCTTCAAGCTCAAGGGCCAATTGAAGGAGGGCGTCACCGCCACCGACCTGGTGCTGACCGTGACGCAAATGCTGCGCAAGCTGGGCGTGGTCGGAAAGTTCGTCGAGTTCTTCGGCCCGGGCCTCGACCATCTTTCGGTCGCCGACAAGGCAACCATCGGCAACATGGCGCCCGAATATGGCGCCACCTGCGGCTTCTTCCCGGTCGATGCCGCAACCATCGATTACCTGAAAACATCCGGCCGCAAGGCGGATCGCGTTGCGCTGGTCTCGGCTTACGCCAAGGCCCAAGGCCTGTTCCGCACCACCAAGTCGGCCGATCCGCTCTTCACCGAAACCATCACGCTCGATCTCGGCGACGTCGTGCCGTCGATGGCCGGACCGAAGCGCCCCGAAGGCCGCGTCGCGCTACCCTCGGTCTCGGAAGGCTTTGCGAGCGCGATGGCGAGCGAATACAAGAAGGCGACCGAGGCCTCCCGCCGTTATCCCGTGGAGGGCCGGGATTTCGATCTTGGCCATGGCGACGTGGTGATCGCGGCGATCACCTCCTGCACCAACACGTCGAATCCAAGCGTTCTGATCGGCGCCGGCCTGTTGGCACGCAACGCGGCTGCCAAGGGCCTCAAGGCAAAGCCCTGGGTCAAGACCTCGCTTGCGCCCGGCAGCCAGGTGGTTGCCGAATATCTCACCAACTCCGGCCTGCAGGCCGATCTCGACAAGGTCGGGTTCAACCTGGTCGGCTTCGGTTGCACCACCTGCATCGGCAATTCCGGTCCGCTGCCCGAGGAGATCTCGAAGTCGATCAACGACAACGGCATCGTTGCCGCCGCGGTGCTGTCGGGCAACCGAAACTTCGAGGGGCGCGTCAGCCCCGACGTGCAGGCCAATTACCTGGCCTCGCCGCCACTGGTCGTAGTCCATGCGCTCGCGGGAAGCGTGACCAGGAATCTTGCGGTCGAACCGATCGGCGAGGGCAAGGATGGCAAGCCGGTCTATCTGAGGGATATCTGGCCGACCGCAAAGGAGATCAACGCCTTCGTGAAGAAATACGTGACCGCGCCGATCTTCAAGAAGAGGTATGCCGACGTGTTCAAGGGCGATACCAACTGGCGCAAGATCAAGACCGTCGACAGCGAGACCTATCGCTGGAACATGAGTTCGACCTATGTGCAGAACCCACCCTATTTCGAAGGCATGAAGAAGCAGCCCGACCCGATCAACGACGTGATCGACGCGCGCATCCTCGCAATGTTCGGCGACAAGATTACCACCGATCACATCTCGCCCGCCGGCTCGATCAAGCTGACCTCGCCGGCGGGCAAGTTCTTGAGCGAGCACCAGGTGCGGCCGGCCGATTTCAATCAATACGGCACGCGGCGCGGCAATCACGAGGTCATGATGCGTGGCACGTTCGCCAACATCCGCATCAAGAACTTCATGCTGAGGGGAGCCGACGGCAACATTCCCGAGGGTGGCCTGACCAAGCACTGGCCCGATGGCGAGCAGATGTCGATTTACGACGCGGCGATGAAGTACCAGCAGGAGCGTGTACCGCTCGTGGTGTTTGCTGGCGCCGAATATGGCAACGGCTCCTCGCGCGACTGGGCGGCGAAGGGCACGAGGCTGCTCGGCGTGCGCGCCGTGATCTGCCAGAGCTTCGAGCGTATCCATCGCTCCAACCTCGTCGGCATGGGCGTATTGCCGTTAACCTTCGAGGACGGCACCTCGTGGCAGTCGATCGGGTTGAAGGGCGACGAGACCGTGACGATCCATGGCCTGCAGGGCGACCTGAAACCGCGGCAGAAACTGACGGCGGAAATCGTCTCGCGCGATGGCGCGCTGCAACGCGTTCCGCTGCTGTGCCGCATCGATACGCTCGACGAACTCGACTACTACAAGAACGGCGGTATTCTGCACTACGTGCTGCGGAAGCTTGCGGCGTGATCAATCCGCTCCACCAACTCACTGCGAAGTGAGTGGCAGGTCAGTGGGAGGCGGCCTATGAGAGAGGCCGCTTCGCTGCTTTGGACGAGCGCCTGCAAAGGTACGTGGTTGCGCCGGTATGACAGGAATGATGGCCTATAGTCTGCTGTCGCGCTGGTCGGGTGCGCTCGGTGTTTGCGCAATCATAGCGATCGTCCGTCCGGCCCATGCCGACCCGCGAGCCGTGGTCGAACTCTTCACCTCGCAGGGTTGTTCGTCGTGCCCGCCGGCCGACAGGATTCTCGGCGAGCTCGCGAAGGATCCGTCGATCATCGCGCTCAGCATGCCGATCGACTACTGGGACTATCTCGGCTGGAAAGACACGCTTGCGGATGCGCGCTTTTCCGCGCGCCAGCAGGCCTATTCAAGGGTGCGTGGCGATCGTGACGTCTACACGCCGCAGGTCATCGTCAACGGATCGGCTCACGTCGTCGGCAGCGACCGCACCGCAATCGAGAGCGCGATCGGCACGACCAGGGGGACCGACGGCGTGATGTCGGTGCCGGTCAGTTTGACGCTGGCCGGCAAGCAGCTCACCGTATCGGTTGCGGCATCCGGCAACCATGCGGCCGCGGCGCATGGCGAGGTCTGGATTTGCTCGATCTCGAAGGCAATTCCAATCTCGATTCTCCGCGGCGAAAATGGCGGCCGCGAGCTCACCTACTACAATGTGGTACGCAACCTCGTGAAGGTCGGCGACTGGAACGGCACCTCCGGCAGCTGGAACGTGCCGTTGGAAAGCGTGCTCCACGAGGGCGTCGATGCCGCAGCCGTGTATGTGCAGGACGGCAGCCGCGAGCGGCCGGGAATGATGTTGGGCGCGGCCTACGCCACTCTGCACTGATTTCAGCAAACCGTCTGCCGCTTTTGGGACGCGCGATGACGTGCGCGGTGAACGTTGCGTGCAGGCGCCTTTCGCAATTGCCGATGTCGCAAAGGTCGGGCTCACGCAGCGACGAGCGAACGACAGCGCAGGGGGCGACAAAAAGAAAAGGGCCAACTGTCGTTGGCCCGCTTCGCTGCGTTAGGCCCGATCCCGACAATCCCGGGGGGCTGGGGGCTGAGGAATCCGGAACCGAAAGGACCGGGCCAACGCAGTGCAGCGTTGTCCCAACCTAGCGGGGCAGTCGATAGGCGGAAGTGGGGCGGTATTATGATTCCGCTAACGTTCCTGTGACGTTATTAAGGAACGATTACAGTGCGCCAGGGATCGCCGCGGATTGACAAACGGCCCCTTGCGGCGCGCGTCGGTTGGCGCGATCATGTCACCGAGATGACAGGAGGCGCCCCATGAGTCTGATGTCGGAGGATGCCGATCCAAGCGGAAGTCACGCAGCGGCGCGTGGAGCCGCTGCGAGTTCCGTGCCGACCCAACTACCGAACCGGGTGACGTTCAATCGCTTCGAACTCAACCGCATTTTGAACCTGTACGGACGCATGGTCGCGGATGGCGAATGGCGCGACTATGCGATCGATTTCCTGAAGGATCGCGCCGTATTCTCCGTATTCCGGCGGGCGGCCGAAGTCCCCATCTACCGAATCGAAAAGGATCCGCGGCTGGCGCGCAAGCAGGGTATGTACAGCGTGATCTCGGCTACCGGGTTGATCCTGCGCCGCAGCCACGAACTCGATCGCGTGCTGCTCGCAATCGACCGCAAGCTGGCGCTGGTCTAAAGCATGATGATCCGGGGTCGAACTTAATCCACCGGAATCGTGGCGGCCCCGTCGCCGAGTGCAAGCTGCATCATCACGATGTCCAGCCAGCGGCCGAATTTAAGGCCGACGTTGGGGTGCGTTCCGATCATCTGAAATCCGCAGGCCCTGTGTACGCCGATCGATCCGGCATTGGCGGAATCGCCGATCACGGCAATCATCTGTCGATGGCCGCGCGCCTCACACTCCCCGATCAGGCGCCGCAGCAGCAGGCCTCCGATGCCGCGGCGATGGGTGGCTGGCTGAAGATAGATCGAATTCTCCACTGTAAAGCGATAGGCCGGCCGCGCCCGGTAGGCGCCGGCATAGGCATAGCCGATCACAAGGCCATCGAGCTCGGCGACCAGATAGGGAAAGCCACCTTCCGTCAGCGCACGAAAGCGTTGCGTCATCTCACCCAGATCGGGCGGGACAAGCTCGAAGGTCGCGGTCCCAAAGCGCACCGCGTGATCGTAAATCCCGGTGACGGAGGCAAGGTCGGCTTCGGTGGCCGGTCGGATTTCGGGCGTGGACATGGCGCGAGACTATTTTTGCCGCCGACAAAAGAAAAGCCCCGGCCGGATGGCCGGGGCTTGATTAGCTGATAGCTGACCCTGAGGCTTGCCGTCAGTCGCGCTGGCCCAGCAGTTGCAGCAGCAACGTGAACAGGTTGATGAAGTTCAGGTAGAGCGACAACGCGCCGGTGATTGCCGCGCGCTCGGCTACTTCGCCGCCGGCAGAGGCATAACCGTAGATGTACTCGTTCTTCAACCGCTGCGTATCCCAGGCGGTGAGGCCCGCAAACACCAGCACGCCAACCACCGACACCACGAATTGCAGCGCCGAGCTCACCAGGAACAGGTTGACAAGGCTCGCGATGATGACGCCGATCAGGCCCATGAACAGGAACGATCCGAGCCCGGTCATGTCACGTCGCGTCGTGTAGCCATAGAGGCTGAGCGCGCCGAAGGTCGCCGCCGTGATGAAGAACACCCGCACGATCGAGGTGTGGGTATACACCAGGAAGATCGACGACAGCGAAACGCCCATCAGCGCCGAGAACACCCAGAACAGGAGCTGGGCGGTTGCCGGTTGCAGGCGGTTGATACCTGCCGAGATGACGAACACCATGGCGAGCGGCGCCAGGATGAACAGCCATTTCAGCGGACTTACGAACATCGCATAGCCGAACGGCGTCAGCAGGACGTTGCCGAATCGCGCCGCGGCGGCGGCCTGGTCGGTGGTCACCGCGGCCATATAGACGCCGAGCGCGGCAAGGCCTGTGATGGCGAGGCCAATGCTCATGTAGTTGTAGATGCGCAGCATGTAGGCGCGCAGACCGGCGTCGACGGTCGCGGCGTCTACGCGCCCGGCGGCCCGGCCGAATGGAGAGGAATAGTTGCGGTCTAGGTCCGACATGGTCGAATTCCCGTGGTTGCCCGGCGGATCGCTCAAGGGCTGGCGCCGCCGGTAAGAAACCTAACTCAGATGGCGCGGATTGCAGACATTAAATTTGCGTCATCAACCCGCATCTGTCCCGAATGGTATGTGGGAAACTACCACACCGCCCGCAAGCTTCCATGCGCGGCGGAATGTCGCTCTCGCAACCCAAGCTGGTAGCGTTAACGACGGCCTTCCCCAAGGCCGCAGACAGGGAAAGCTCGGTTTTTAGAGATTCCGGAGTACCGAAGCCGGCTTCTGGTTGAGCGCGAGCAGCGTACCCGCAAGCCCAAGCCCCACGGTGACCACGAGGGCGGCAGCAACCACGCCCGCGGCGCTGCCCGCCTCCAAAACGAAGCTCAGCGTCATCAACCGCGTCACGATCAGGTAGGCGGCAACCGAGCCCGCGATCACGCCGAATATCGCGGTGGCTAGGCCAATCATCAGATATTCGAGCGCATAGGCGCAAAGCAGGCGCGCGCGGGTAGCCCCGAGCGTCTTGAGGATGACGGCGTCGTAGACCCGGTGGCGATGGCCCGCGGCCAGCGCGCCGCCCAGCACCAGGATGGCCGAGATCAGGGTGATGGCGCTGGCGCCGCGGATCGCCAGCGCAAGGTTGGTCACCACTGAGCCGATCGTCTCCATCACCTCGCGAACGCGGACACTGGTCACCATCGGAAAGGCGTCGGCCACCTGCTTGATGATGCGCGCATCGCCGGTCGCATCCGGATGAGGCTCGGTTAGGGTTGCGACATGGGTGTGGGGGGCACCTCTGAATGCATTGGGCGAGAACACCAGCACGAAATTGATGCCGAACCCCTGCCAATCGATGTTGCGCATGTTGCCGATATGCGCATGGATGTCGCGGCCGAGCACGTTGACGACGATTTCGTCGCCGAGCTTGAGCCGCAGGCCGTCGGCGATCTTCTTTTCGATCGACACCAGCGGCGGCCCGCTGTAGTCGGCCCCCCACCAATCACCCTCCACGATCTTGGAGCCTTTCGGGATTTCGCCGGTATAGGTCAGGCCGCGGTCGCTCTGCAGCACCCACTCTGAATCGTGGGCGGGATTGAGCTCTTCGGCCGTGACGCCGCGCGCGGCGACGATGCGGCCCCGCAGCATCGGCACCTCCTCGATGGTGGATTGCGGCTCGGCATTTTTCAGGAAAGCCATGAAACGATCGGCTTCGGAGGAGGGGATGTCGATGAAATAGAACGAGGGCGCGCGCTCCGGCAGCGAGGCCAGAAACTGGCGTCGCAGATTGCCATCGATCTGGGTAATCGTGACCAGAACGGCCAGTCCAAGCCCGAGCGAGAGCACAACCGACGGCGTCAACGCGCCGGGCCGATGGATATTAGAGATGGCAAGCCGCAGCATGGGGTAACGCGTCCGCGGCATGCGGCGCGCCAGCGCCATGACGAGGCTGGCGATGCTCCGCAACAGCGCGAAAACCACGACCGCCGCGACCACGAAAATCGCCGCGACGCGCTTGTCATAGGCGAGCCCGATCACCACGGCGACCAGCAGCGCAATCACGATTGCCGTCAGGCCGAGATAGCGCCAGCGTGGGCGATGCCACGCGGCGATGACAGCTTCGCGGAACAACGCCGCCACCGGCACGTCGTGTACGCGGCCGAGCGGCCAAAGACCGAAGGCGAGCGCGGTCAGAAGGCCGTAGATGAAGGAGAGGCCGAGCTCGCCCGGATGCAGCGCGGGCACCACCGGGAGCGGCAACAGCTTGCCGAACAGGCCGACGATGACAAAGGGCAGTGCGGCGCCGGCGGCTAGCCCGATCACCGAGCCGAGTCCGGCAAGCATGACGACCTGAGTCAGGTAAATTGTGAATACGTCGCGTCCGGTTGCACCGAGCGCCTTGAACACCGCGATCACGTCGAGGCGGCGGTCGACATGGCTCTTGACGGCATTGGCGACGCCGACGCCGCCGACCAGCAGCGCGGCGAGGCCGACCAGCGTAAGGAACTGCGTAAAGCGGCTGATGGTGCGCTCGAGCTGCGGCGAGGCATTGGCGCGGCTGCGCACTTCCCAGCCGGCCTCAGGCGCGGCCTTTCGCGAATCATCGATCAGCGCGGTCATCGCGCGATCGTCGGTCAAGTTGTCGGGCAGCTTCACGCGGTAGATCCAGCGCACCAGGCTGCCGGGTTGCAACAGTGCGGTCGCACGCAGGCCGGCCTCGCTGATGAGAAAGCGCGGGCCGAAACCGACGCCGCCGGCAAGCTTGTCCGGCTCGGCCTCGACTGTACTGCGGATCTGAAAGGTGGCCTCACCGATCGTGACGTTATCGCCGATCTTCAGGTCAAGTCGCGCCAGCAGGGCCTGATCGGCGGCTGCGCCAAAAACTCCGTCGCGCTCGGCGAGCAGGTCCTCAATCGGCATCGGCGGATCGAGCGAAACATCGCCCAGCATCGGGTAGGTACCATCGACTGCCTTCATCTCGACGAGGGCAAGGCGGCCGTCGGCGGCGCGCGCCATGCCGCGCAGGGTCGCCGCGACCGACAGCTGACCGCGCGACCGCAGAAAGGCGACTTCGGCCGGTTTTGCCTCGCGCTGGAACAGCACGAAGGCGACGTCGCCGCCGAGCAGGCTGCGGCCTTCGCGCGCCAGCCCCTCGGACAGGCTGGCCGCGACCGAGCCGACGCCCGAGATCGCCATCACACCGAGCGCGATGCAGGCGATGAAGACGTAGAAGCCGCGCAACCCGCCGCGCAGCTCGCGCAGCGCGTAACGCAGGCTGAGCGAGGCGGCCCGCCCGGTGCCGGCGTCTTCGGGCGCGAGATCGACAATGCCTTCGGTAGCGATGCTCATGAGCTCAAGCGCTCGCTTCGATGTGGCCCGAGCGAAGCCGCACCACGCGGTCGCAGCGACGCGCCAGCGAACTGTCGTGGGTCACCAGCACCAGCGTCATGCCGCGCTCGGCGTGCTTGGTGAAGAGAAGCTCGATGATCTGCTTGCCCGTGGCCTCGTCGAGATTTCCGGTCGGTTCGTCCGCGACCAGGATGGCGGGGTCCGGCGCCAGCGCGCGAGCCAGAGCCACACGCTGCTGCTCGCCGCCTGACAATTGAGTAGGATAGTGATGCAGCCGGTCGCCGAGACCGACCGAGGCGAGCTCCTGCGCGGCGCGCGTGGCCGCGTCGGCAACGCCTGCGAGTTCGAGGGGCACCGCGACGTTTTCGAGCGCGGTCATGGTCGGGATCAGGTGAAACGACTGGAACACGATTCCGACCTGTCGGCCGCGAAAGCGGGCGAGCGCATCCTCGTCGAGGGCATTGAAAGGCGTACCGCTGACCACCACCTCTCCGCTGTCAGGACGTTCCAGGCCCGCCATCACCATCAGCAGCGTGGATTTCCCGGAGCCCGAAGGCCCGATCAAACCGATCGCTTCGCCCTGGGCGACGCGCAGGCTGATATCTCTGAGAATGTGGACGCGCGCGGCGCCGGTGCCGAGCGAGAGGTTGACGTTGGAAATGGCAATGGTGTCCGGCGAAAGGCCGGCGCGCGACGAGGATTCGATGACACTGTCCATGGCTCGCTCATATGGCACATTCGCTACCCGGGTCGAGAGGCCGCTCAGCACCCTGGTGCACATCATTGTGTTGACGATGGGTTTGGCGGCGGTCGCCATAGTGCCGGCCCAAGGGGGTTCCAACGAGGCGGGAAAGCCGATCAGGATCGTGGTGCTGGGTGATTCGCTGTCCGCCGGCCTTGGCCTTGCAGCGCCCGATGCATTTCCGGTGAAGCTGCAAAAAGCCTTGAAAGACAAAGGGATAGATGTCGAGATGAGTAACGCTGGGGTGTCCGGCGATACCTCCTCGGGCGGCCGCGACCGGCTCGACTGGTCGGTGCCGGAGGGAACCGAGGGCGTCATTGTCGAACTCGGCGCCAATGACGCCCTGCGCGGCACTGACCCCGCCGTCACGCGCGCCGCACTCTCGGATATCGTCGCGCGGCTCAAGGCGCGCCATATCGCGGTCATGCTCTGCGGGATGCTGGCGCCGCCGAATTACGGCAGCGACTATGCCGCGCGTTTCAACGCCATCTATCCGGATCTTGCGAAGTCATTCGGCGTGGCGCTTTATCCGTTTTTCCTCGATGGTGTGGCCGCTGATGCCGCGCTCAACCAGGCCGATGGATTGCATCCGACGGCGGCGGGTGTCGACGTCATCGTTGGGAATATCTTGCCCACGGTGCAGGCGTTTGTCGCCACGATGAGAGGGCAAAGCCGTTGAAAAACGGGAACGGATAACCGCATTTGCAAGGCCTCCGTGAAGGTTTCCGGACCCTTAACGGGACCGGCTTCGCACGGTCACACAACTCGGGTACAAATTCGCGTCGGTGATTCGTTCACCGGGAATTGTTTAGAGGTTTGATCTATCTTCATTCAGGTCAAACCCAAGCATCGGGAGTCAACACGATGCCGCGTTTGTTTGCTGGACTGGAAATCCCGGCCGATATCGGCCAGACGCTTTCCGGCTTGCGGGGTGGCCTTCCAGGCGCCCGCTGGGTCGATCCCGAAAATTATCACGTCACGCTCCGCTTCATCGGCGACATCGACGGCGTCTCGGCCAACGAGATCGCTTCGATGCTGGTTAAGGTCAATCGAAAGCCCTTCGAGGTGACCGTGCAGGGCCTGTCGAGCTTTGGCGGGCGCAAGCCGCGCGCAGTCGTCGCCTCCATTGTGCCGAGCCGGCCGCTGATCGAGCTGCAGGCGGAACTGGAGCGGCTGATGCAGCGCATCGGACTTGATCCGGAGGGGCGCAAATTCACACCGCACGTGACGCTGGCGCGGCTTTACGACGCTTCAAGCCAGGATGTCGCCGACTATCTCTCGGTGCGCGGCTATTTTCCGAGCCGGGTGTTTATGGCCGACCGCTTCGTGCTGTTCTCCTCCCGCGCCTCCACCGGCGGTGGCCCCTATGTGGTCGAGGATTCCTACGCACTTACCGCGTGACGGCCCAACCACGTCCACCGCAATGTAAGAGGGCGCTGCGCCGGACCGGCACACGCGACACGCATACCCCCCGCACCAATTGACGGCTTGCATTTTTGCGCAGCGTAGGGCCGTAAGGTGGGCCATGCTGACCACCCCCTCCGATTCCTTCGCCGAGCTTTATCGAGGCCTGGTCACGTCAGGCGCAATCGAGCCCGACGCTGCGCAGGCCGAGGCCGCAGACGCCTTCGCCGCGCTCGAGCAGCGACTTGCCGGCTACAAGCCGCCGCGCAAGCAGCGGCTGCTCGGGCGCCTGTTCGCCGACAAGAACGGCTCGCCCCCTCGCGGCCTCTATGTTCACGGCGAGGTCGGCCGCGGCAAGACCATGCTGATGGACCTGTTCTTCCACGCCAGCCGGGTTAACCACAAGCGCAGGGCGCATTTTCACGAATTCATGGCCACCGTGCACGAACGCATCTACGGCTATCGGCAGAACATCGCGCGCGGCGAGATCGCCGATACCGATGTCATCGCGCTCACGGCGTCGGCGATTTTCGACGAGGCCTGGCTGTTGTGTTTCGACGAATTTCACGTCACCGACATCGCCGATGCAATGATCCTCGGACGGCTGTTTGCGAAACTGTTCGAGCTTGGCACGGTCGTGGTTGCGACTTCCAACGTCGCTCCCGACGATCTCTACGCGGGCGGGTTGAACCGCGCGCTGTTTCTGCCCTTCATCGCGCAGATCAAGGATCATATGGACGTGCTGCGGCTGGATGCACGTACCGATTTCCGGTTGGAAAAGCTGGTGGGCGTCAAGATGTGGCTGGTGCCGCCTGACGATGCCGCGGCTGGCGCGCTCGACCGCGCCTGGGCCAAGATGACCGGGAATGCGCCCTGCAAGCCGCGCGACATTTCCATCAAGGGTCGCATCCTGCGCGTGCCGTGTTCCTCGAACGGCGTGGCGCGGTTCTGCTTTGCGGACCTGTGCGAGGCGCCGCTTGCAGCCACGGACTACCTGCGGCTTGCGCGCGACTATCACACCATCCTGCTCGACCGTATTCCGGTGATGGACTATCCCGAGCGCAACGCCGCCAGGCGATTCATTTCGCTGATCGACACGCTCTATGACAATGCGGTGAAGCTGATGGCCTCGGCCGCGGCCGATCCGGCTTCGCTTTATCTCGCGACTGACGGCAACGAGGCCAGCGAGTTCAAGCGGACTTCGTCGCGATTGATCGAGATGAGCTCGCAATCCTACCTGGCGCTGCCCCACGGACGGAAGGACTCCGCCGCCAGCG
>Ga0306920_100003764_pt1 | contig 19339 bp, 20 predicted proteins | sample flu12Cox44000170_FD_204666 | JGI IMG/M metagenome (GOLD analysis project Ga0306920, IMG submission 204666) | Lab enrichment of tropical soil microbial communities from Luquillo Experimental Forest, Puerto Rico - flux4day.12C.oxic.44.000.170 (v2)... | ecosystem: Environmental > Terrestrial >... | reverse complement strand
TTGATTGCGCTGCTCTCGGGTCAGGGGAGACTCGCTTCGCAGGTGGCGTGCCATCGCTGCTCGAGCCGCGACTTAGTCTTCGTCATCGAGTTTCAGGTACATTTGGCGTGGCAATCTCTTAGTGTCGCGCGTCACATAGCCAATCAGCAAACACGCGAATGAGGGTCCATTCCGTGATTGGGTTGTGACAGCAAATCAGAAATGACTGAACGAAGGATGCTCGAAGGTCAGCTCCCGACCGTCCCAATTGAAACGGGTGCCCGCGCCCTCAGCGACTAGTCCGATGTCGGCGACGGGGACCCCGGCAGCAGCCGCTGCCACCCGGAAAGCGTCCAGCCTATCCCGTGGAACCGTGCAGACCACCTCGTAATCGTCGCCTCCGGTGAGGATGTCATCAATAAGGGGCGGCTCGGCAGCAAGCGCAGTCTTCACTGGATCCGAGAGCGGTACGCGCTCAACATCGATTTCCGCATGGACATTGGACGTCCGTATAAGCTTCGCGAGGTCACCAGCAAGGCCGTCGGAAATATCCATGGCGGCGTGGGCATAAGCACGTAAAGCCTCTGCCATCGCATTGCGCGGCTGCGGCAGCAAGTAACGTTGAGTGAGGCAATTACGCATGGAAGCATTGAGTCCCCAACGCGCGGCCCTCTTGGGGTCTCTACGCAACCGAAGACCTAGAGCTGCGTCTCCGATACTTCCAGTAACTAGGATCTGGTCGCCTGGCTGTGCGCCGCTGCGCCGAACCATTGTACCTTGCGGCACGATCCCGAAAGCCGCGATGTAAACCGTGAGCAGACCAGGCGTGCGATCTGTGTCACCACCTAGCAGCGGGCATGCATAGTTGTCAGCATCGGATCCGAGTCCTCGTGCGAATGCGGCAAGCCAGTCCGCGGTGGTATTATCCGGCAGGGCAATCGATAGCAAGAAGCCAACGGGTTTTGCGCCTTTGGCAGCGAGATCGGACAGGTTGATACGCAGCGCCTTGCGAGCGATCAGTTCGGCCGGATCGTCCTGAAAGACATGTACGCCGCTAATAATTCCATCTATCTTCAGGACAAGATCGCAGCCCGCTGGAGGGGTCAACGTCGCGGCGTCATCAGTAAGTCCGAGTGCTCCAGGATGTCGCACAAGCGGGCGGAAATATTTTGCGATGAGGCGATCCTCGCCGGAATCGATCAATTGCTTTTCTACCATCGCAAAAACGAGTGCCCTCACAAGCCGTAGCTATTTCGCCTATCAGAGTGTGTGCAGTTCTCGGTCAATGATAAGAGTGCTGTCGCTATCGCGGCCGAACTCAGTGGTAGCAGTGTTGTCAACATTTGCTCAAGACATTCCTGGTTTCGACGTGGCATAGCCGGTAATGGCGTAGCCAATGCGCCAACCCTGTCTTAACGAGGTTGTCGTGTGCATACGCGTCTGAAGCTTGCGTGTTCCGAGCATCCATCTGCAAGGTCCTGGAGTTTGGGCTGTCAGACGAATTTCTTAATACAATCGGTCGATACGCTGCAACAGAACTCACGCGACCAGATCTGCGCCGCCGGTCTGCACCCCGGTTGCGGAAAGGTCGAATTACTCATAAATTTCGCCATCTGTGAATTTGATCTTGATCAATATCGATTCGACCAGAAGGTATTTGCTGAGCCTGAACTATAGGGTTTCCTCGCACCATGGACTTATCCAATGCCGCATAAACAAGTTTTGTTTCGCTCTGCCGCCCGTGAGAAGGTTCTGCGTGGTGCCACGCAACTTGCCGACGCGGTACGGGTAACTCTGGGCCCGCGATCGAAGTCGGTTCTGATTGAGAAAAAATGGGGGGCGCCGATCGTCTGCAATGATGGCGTTACCATCGCCAAGGAATTCGATCTTAAGGACCCCGAGGAGAATCTGGGCGCTCAGATGCTTCGCCAGGCAGCGGAGAAGACCGGCGACCTCGTAGGTGATGGAACCAGTACGTCGACCATCTTGGCGCACGCGATTTTTGCCGACGGGCTGCGCAACGTCGTCGCCGGTGCGAGTGCGATCGACATCAAGCGAGGGCTGGATCGCGCGACGAGGTCTGCAGTCGAGGCGCTGAGGGCACTCTCGCGGCCGGTCGCGACCCGCAAGGAAAAGGCGCAAGTGGCCACCATTTCCGCCCATAACGATCCGGCCATAGGAGAACTCGTAGCGGCAGCCATGGAGAAGGTCGGCGGCGAGGGTGTCATCACGGTCGAGGAATCGAAAACTACCGAAACAATCCTCGATGTCGTCGAGGGCATGCAGTTCGACCGCGGGTTCCTTTCTCCCTATTTCGTCACCAGCCCTGAGACCATGGAGGCGGTATTGGAAGACGCCTTCGTGCTGCTTTCCGACCGCAAGATCGGCGCCTTGAAGGATCTGGTCCCGTTGCTCGAGCAAGTCGCAAAGGCAGCACGGCCGCTGTTAGTCGTTGCTGAGGACGTGGAAGGGGAGGCGCTCGCGACCCTCATCGTCAACCAGGTTCGCGGGTCGCTGAAGAGCTGTGCGGTTAAAGCTCCTGGATTCGGCGATCGTCGCAAGGCCATGCTGCAGGACATGGCGGAATTGACGGGGGCTATGGTCGTCTCGGAGGAGCTTGGTCTCACCCTCGAGCACGTGACAATGGAACAGCTCGGGCGTGCGAAACGGGTCGTGGTAGACAAGGACAATACCACCATCATCGGCGGCGCCGGCGATCGCAAGCGTATCGACGCGCGCATCGAGCAAATTCGTCGCGAGATAGAGAAGACGACTAGCGATTACGATCGCGAAAAGCTACAGGAACGACTGGCCAAACTTGCTGGCGGCGTCGCCGTCATCCGGGTCGGCGCCCCCACCGAAGCCGAGATGAAATCGAAGAAGGAGGCCCTCGACGACGCGATCAGCTCGACGAAAGCGGCCGTCGCCGAGGGGGTCGTGCCAGGCGGCGGCTTGGCTTTGCTCCGCTGCACCGAGGCGGTACAACAGCAAGAGGCGAAATGCGAAGGTGACGAAAGGACGGGCGTGCAAATTCTGAAACGCGCCCTAGAAATCCCGACGCGACAGATCGCAGAGAATTCCGCTGTCGACGGAGGGGTCGTCGTCGCGCGCATGCTTGCCGGGCAAGGTAATTATGGCTTCGACGCCAGCCGCAAGGAATATGTCGACCTGGTCGAAGCCGGGATCATCGATCCCACAAAGGTGGTGCGGGTTGCATTGGAGAACGCGGTCTCGGTCGCGAGCGTGCTTCTGTTGACCGAAGCCACCATGACGGAGATCCCCGAGGTCAAGAGGGAACAAGCTCTGCAGCCGGAAATGGCGATATAACCGTCGGCGGCACGAATCTATGGCCAATGGTCTCCATCAAATCTCGGCTTGAGCTGACCTTTTTAGGCACTCGCGGCGAAATCAAAATCCATTCACGCCGACACCGGCGCCATAGTTCACTGCTCGTTCAACGCGGCGATACCCGCATCATGATCGACTGCGGGGCGGATTGGTTGGGCCGGCTGGGTGCGATTGCGCCGACTGCGATCGTGCTCACGCACGCACATCCCGATCATGCCTCGGGGCTGGCCGAAGGCACTCCGTGCCCGGTCTATGCTACCAAGGAGACATTGGACTTACTTCATCGCTACCCCCTTCGCGAGCAACATAGGCTGCCTTTGCGAAAGCTGGTGACGATTGGCGGAGCGAACGTCGAGGCGTTTCCGGTCCAACACTCGATCCGCGCACCGGCGGTAGGATATCGTGTGTCGGCGGATAGCTGCAGTTTCTTTTATTTGCCTGACGTAGCCGAGCTGCGCAATATCTCGGCGGCACTTGGCGGTATCGACGTCTACATCGGCGACGGCGCGACTTTGAGACGTCCCATGGTGCGCAAACGAAATGGAGCCGTGATCGGACACGCTCCAATCACGTCTCAACTTGACTGGTGTGAAAAGGCAAGAGTTGGCCGTGCGATCTTTACCCACTGTGGCTCAACGATCGTGCGTGCCAACTCACGACAAGCTGAGAGAATCGTGCGGCGGCTCGGCCTCGAGCGAGGAATTGACGCAAGCATCGCCTATGACGGGTTTACGCTGCCACTTGGGTCTTGCTCGCGCGATCGTTGTTGATCTGAATCAAAAATTCTTTGCGCGCTGTGGCTAATATTTTAATGGTTTCCGAATCGTGGCTACCGCCCCGTTGGGGCCCACCGATCCAAACGGGAGGACGTGATGCCGCACGATCGACCAGAGGCCGGGCGGCGGCTCGCTGCAGCGCTTAAGGAATATAAAGAGGAGCGGCCCGTCGTTCTGGCGTTGCCCCGCGGTGGGGTTTCCGTGGCCGCAGAGGTAGCGGCTGCATTCAACGCGCCGCTCGATCTCATTCTGGTCCGCAAAATCGGCGTGCCTTTTCAGCCTGAGCTGGCCATGGGTGCTGTGGTCGATGGCGGCGCGCCGCTCATCGTACGCAATGAAGGCATCATTCAGCGTGCCGGGATCGATGAGCCAGATTTCAAGGCCGTCTGTAACCGGGAGCTGGCCGAGCTCGAGCGTCGCCGTCAGCGCTATCTTGGTGACCGTAAACGCGTGGATGTGGCAGGGACGACCGCAATTGTCGTCGACGATGGCATCGCCACCGGTGCGACCATCCGCGCGGCCCTGCGAGCGACTCGCATGCGCAATCCAAAGAAACTTGTTCTTGCAGTACCCGTGGCTCCAACCGACAGCCTTTCTGTGATGCGAGCGGAGGCCGATGACGTTGTCTGCCTCGAGAATTACTCAGCCTTCGGAGCGATCGGCTACTATTATTCGGATTTTGCGCAGGTTCCGGATGAGGAGGTGGTCGCGATACTCCGCCGTTTTCCGGTGCGAGAGCCGGGCGAGGCGCATCAGCCTGCTGCCTGAGGGCCAATTCGGACAAGAAGAATAGCCGTGAAGACTCTGTTCATAATCAACGATGCGCCTTATGGGACCGAGCGAGCCCTACAATGCGCTGAGGCTGGCGCATGCTCTCCTCAAGAGAGCGGAATCGATCGAGGTAAAAATCTTTTTGATGGCTGACGCAGTAGGCGTAGCCAAGGCCCGGCAGAAAACGCCTGAGGGTTATTACAATCTTGAGCGAATGCTTAGGCGTGTACTTAGCAGCAAAGGAACCGTACTTCTGTGCGGCACATGCATGGATGCCCGCGGCATGAGCGAAACCGAACTGGTGGATGGTGCACGCCGTAGCACCACGGATGAGCTCGCAAGGCCACGGTGGAAGCGGACAGGGTGCTAGTGTTCTGACAGAGAAATCTCTTCGCGATAACTTCCTTGATCATTCTCTGCGGAATGATTGTAAAATCTTGCACACGGCAGCGCGCACGCGCTGCGACTAAGCTCGGGTCGGTGGCGGCTCCTCTTCGTCTGCCGTGAGCATGTCGAAGATCTGGGCTACGATCCCATCGAGCGGGCGATGCTCCTTGCCGAGGATGTCACCCCCACCGTTGAGCCAGACTCGCGCCTCTTCTAGCTGTGCAACGCTTGGACGCAGCGCCAGGATCGCAACGGCCGTGCTGTCGTCCATGTGACCCAAGATTTGATGCAGATCACTTCCGGTTGCTTCCTGGACGTGCATAGGCTGCCCTGAATTTGCTTTCGGCATGTTGAACTCCGTTTTTGCCAGAACCTTCGATGCATCGAGAACCGCCATCCTGCTTTGATATTTATCAATTTCGCAGCTGCCAGTTGGGTTTCTAATCAACCACATTTCGAGGCATGGCGCGGGAATGAACGACGCAGAATCGCCCCTTCTGACCGATCTTTACCAGCTCAACATGATTCAGGCTTACCTGGATCATGACGAGACGAAGACGGCCGTATTCGAATTCTTCGTGCGAAAGCTTCCGGCCCGTCGCGGATTCTTGCTCGCGGCCGGACTTGAGCAGGCGCTTAGCTTTCTCGAAAACCTCCGGTTTTCGTCCGAAGAGATCGACTGGCTGGCGCGCCGCGGTGGCTTTGGAAGAAAGCTCCTCGAGCAACTTGCCGAGCTTCGTTTCACGGGTGACGTACATGCAATGCCGGAGGGCACCACATTCTTTGGCAACGAGCCGATTTTGAGGGTGACTGCCCCACTGCCCCAGGCTCAGCTCGTGGAAACACGGCTGATCAACATCCTGCATTTTCAAACGCTGATTGCCTCGAAGGCCGCGCGGATGGTGCTTGCCGCTCCCGGCAAGCTCCTGGTGGATTTCGGATTGCGGCGCGCACATGGCGCAGAGGCCGGCGTCATGGCTGCCCGCGCCAGCTACCTTGCGGGGTTTGCCGGCACTGCCACCATGATGGCCGATAAAGAGTTCGGCATACCCACGTTCGGCACGATGGCGCACTCGTTCATCCAAGCCTACGACGACGAAGCCGCCGCGTTCGAAACGTTCGCGCAGTCACGTCCCGAGAATCTGACGTTGCTGATCGACACCTATGACACCGAGGCCGCCGCCCGCAAGGTTGTCGCACTAGCGCCGCGGCTCAAGGCGCGAGGGATCAACATCCGAAGCGTGCGGCTGGATAGTGGAGATCTCGTTGCACTGTCGAAAAGCGTCCGCCGCATCCTGGACGAGGGCGGGCTGACCGCGGTGAGCATTTTTGCAAGCGGCGGTCTCGATGAAGACAACGTTGCTGAAATGGTTCGGGTTCAGGCGCCGATCGATGGTCTCGGCATCGGCACCAGCCTGACGACGTCGTCGGATGTGCCCGCCTTGGACTGCGCTTACAAGCTGCAGGAGTATGCCGGGCTGCCCCGGCGCAAGCGCTCGACGGGCAAGGCGACATGGCCGGGGCGCAAGCAGGTCTGGCGCCGGTACGGACCGGATGGCCGTATGATTGGTGATGTCCTATCGCTCGAGAGCGATGACCAGAGCGGCGAACCGCTGATCCAGTTGGTCATGCGGGGAGGCCGGCGCGTCTCGCCATCCCCCACGCTGGCGGAAATCCGCGTGCGCGCCGCCCGCAATCTTGCACGCCTGCCGGAGCCATTGCGCCGGTTGGACCCGCGAGGATCTTACCCGGTTCAAATAGCCGACGCGCTGGTGCGCCTTGCGAGCGAGACCGATGTTCGGTTGGCGCAACATGAAACCCCTCTGGCGCCGCATGAAAGCGTGTCGACATGAGTGCAAAGCTCACAATCCAGGATCAGGACGTTTTATTGGTCGTCGACATCCAAAACGACTTCTGTCCTGGTGGAGGGCTTGCGGTTCCGCGCGGCGATGAGGTCGTGTCTCTGGTCAATCGGCTAGCCACGCGCTTCAAGCACGTGGTGTTGACGCAAGATTGGCATCCACCGGGTCATCTGTCATTTGCCTCTGCGCATCGAGGTCGAAAGCCGTACGAGATCGTCTCAATATCCTATGGCCCGCAAATCCTTTGGCCGGATCATTGCGTGCAAGCAACACCGGGCGCCGAACTCCGCAGGGACTTGCAGATTGCGCATGCCGAGCTGATCTTACGCAAGGGGTACCATCCCGACATCGACTCCTACTCGGCATTCTATGAGAATGACCGCAGGACCCGTACCGGACTTGCCGGATATCTGCGGGAACGCGGGTTCACACGCATCTTTCTTGCCGGGCTCGCCCTCGACTTCTGCGTGCGCTATTCGTCGGAAGATGCCCGACACCAGGGCTTCGACGTCGTGGTGATTGAAGATGCTTGCCGAGCCATCGATGTCGACGGCTCGATGCTCGCGACGCGAAAGAGCTTCAACGCCATCGGTGTGGAATGCGTTTCTGCCGACGCGGTCTGGTAATTAGGCTCGCCCAGCGATGGAAAACTTTGCCTCACTTTACTCACATGACTTCGTGCGCATCGCTTCCTGTGTGCCGCGTACAAAGGTGGCGAACGTCTCCGCCAATCTTGCCGAGACGATCCGCTTGGCCAATATGGGAAGCGCCGCCAGAGCCGCAATCATGGTGTTCCCCGAGCTCGGCCTGTCGTCTTACGCAATCGAGGATCTGCTTTTTCAGGATGCACTTCTCGCGGCGGTCGAGGCGGCAATCGACGAGCTCGTCAATACTTCTCGCCGTCTTTATCCGGTGCTGATCGTGGGCGCTCCGCTCAGGTCCGCGGAGGGACTATTCAACGCGGCTGTAGTGATCCGTCAGGGCTCGGTGCTCGGCGTTGTGCCGAAGACCTATTTGCCAAATTACCGTGAGTTCTACGAGAAACGCCATTTCACCTCCGGCGCGAGAATTTGCAAACGACAAATCACAGTCGCGGGCCACCGGGCACCGTTCGGCGTCGATCTTTTGTTTCGATCGAGCGGGTCGGTCGATGTCACGTTTCATATCGAGTTGTGCGAGGATTTTTGGGCACCACTGCCGCCTTCGACCGCAGCCGCGATGGCGGGTGCCGAGGTCCTGATTAATCTGTCTGCCAGCAATATAACCATCGGCAAGGCGGACACGCGGCGTCTACTATGCGCGAGCCAATCAGCCCGGACCATTTCGGCTTATGCCTACTCCGCGGCAGGCCCGGGGGAATCAACCACCGATTTGGCCTGGGATGGTCAGGCGGCGATCTTCGAGCACGGGGAGCTCCTCGCGGAGACCGAGCGATTTGACAAAGAGTCCACATTGGTCACGGCTGATGTCGATCTCGGCCGCATCCGACAGGAACGCATGCGTTTCAATACGTTCCGCGACTGTGCCCGCGAGGAGGCTCCGCGAATGGAATTCCGCACCGTATCGTTTCCCCTGGATGCACCGGATGACGTGGTTCCGCTGCAACGGACGATCGAGCGCTTCCCGTTCGTGCCGTCCGATCCCACCAAGCTGCGCGATCATTGCTACGAAGCCTACAACATCCAGGTTCAAGGGCTGGCGACCCGGCTAGAGGCATCCAAAACCGAACGGGCCGTCATTGGTGTGTCTGGCGGTCTCGATTCGACGCAGGCGCTCATCGTCGCAGCGCGCGCGATGGATCGACTAGATCTCCCCCGCAGCAATGTCCTCGCCTACACGTTGCCTGGCTTTGCGACTTCCGAGCACACGAAATGCAATGCGTGGGCTTTGATCAAAACCCTCGGTGTGAGCGGATCTGAGATCGACATGAGGCCTGCGGCGCGACAAATGCTGATCGATCTCCGACATCCCTTTGCGAGTGGAAAGCCCGTCTATGACATCACCTTTGAAAATGTTCAGGCCGGGCTGCGCACGGACTATCTGTTCCGGCTGGCGAACCAAAACCATGGTTTGGTTGTTGGCACGGGAGATCTGTCCGAGCTGGCTCTTGGCTGGTGCACATATGGTGTCGGCGATCATATGTCGCATTACAACGTCAACGCCTCGGTGGCCAAAACGCTAATTCAACACCTCATCCGCTTCGTGGCCGATTCAGGCGAGGTGACCGAGGAGACGGCGCGCATTCTGCACGCGGTTCTCGACACTGAAATTTCGCCGGAACTCGTTCCGGCCGAAACGAGTGGCTCGATTCAATCGAGTGAACAGGCCATCGGTCCTTATGCGCTGCAAGACTTCAACTTGTTCTACCTGACGCGATACGGATTCAGGCCATCAAAGATCGCCTTTCTGGCTCATCATGCATGGGGCGATAGGGAACGCGGAGTATGGCCAGCCGACATCCCGGCCGCGCAGAGAAGAGCCTATAGTCTCGCCGAAATTCGCCGTTGGCTCGCGATGTTTCTGCAGCGATTTTTCGCCAACCAGTTCAAGCGCTCGGCATTACCGAATGGACCGAAGATTTCGTCAGGCGGCTCGCTCTCGCCCCGCGGCGATTGGCGCGCGCCGTCGGACGCGGATGCAGGCGTATGGCTTGCCGAGCTCGCCGACAACGTGCCGGAAAAATGAAGGTTGGCTTGTAGTGAAGAGGAGCTATCGATGACCACAGACGGCGCAGTCGGGTCCCCGAGGGTCGCTCCGTTGAAAACTATTTCCGGCCATCAACTTGTGCTGTTTGCGCTCGATGCAACAGCTGATCTCGGTAAAGCCGTCGCGCGAGCGCTCGGCTGCAAGCTCGCTGCGCATGAAGAGCGAGCGTTCGAAGATGGAGAGCACAAGGCGCGCCCGCTGGACACGGTCGGCGGCACCAGTGTCTATGTCATCCAGAGTCTCCACGGCGGTCCTTCGGAAACGGCAAATGACAAGCTCTGCCGGCTATTGTTCTTCATCGGAGCGCTCAAGGATGCAGGCGCTGCCCGGGTGACGGCCGTCGTGCCATACCTCTGCTACGCGCGAAAGGATCGTCGCACCAAGTCGAGTGATCCGGTCACCACTCGCTACATTGCCGGCATGTTCGAGGCGGTCGGGACTGATTGTGTGGTCACCCTCGAGGTCCACAATCCAGTCGCATTCGAGAACGCATTCCGGTGCCGTACGGTATCGCTCACTACGACGCCACTATTCGTCGATTACGCGCGCGCTCTGACGGGCGAGACACTCAGCGTCGTGTCGCCCGATCCCGGCGGAGCAAAGCGTGCGGAACTGCTACGCCAGGCGCTGGAGGCGGCGCTAGGGCGCCCAGTGGGCAAGGCATTTGCCGACAAGCATCGCAGCGCCGGCATCGTCTCGGGCGATCTCTTTGTCGGAGACGTGGCTGGTACGACCGCACTGGTTGTCGATGACCTGATCAGCACCGGCGGAACGTTGCTACGTGCCGCGCGCGCCGCTCACAAAGCAGGAGCACGCCGGGTCATCGCGCTGGTGACCCACGGTCTTTTCATGGCCGGGGCCGCTGAGGCGCTGGCCGATCCCGCCATCGAGCGGCTTGTCGTTACCGACGCGGTGCCCGCTTTCCGGCTGGCGAGTGGGCCCGTGCGCGATAAGCTCGATATACTACCGGCCGCGCCACTTCTCGCCGAGGCGATCCGCCGGCTCGATGAGGGGAGGGCCTTGGCCGACCTTCTCGTATTTTGAACAAGCGCTCGAGGCGAATGGCATCCGCCGATGCAATTGCCAGATAGGAGCGGGCGAGACGCGGCCACTTTTCCGGTGTGCGGGGGTTTGGCTCCATAAGATGCGCGATTGCCAAACGTGCTCGCAGCATCGCACGATTGCACCGATAGAAGAGAAATAGTTCCTCGGAGATGCCGTCAGCCAAACCGCGCCCGACGCCGCGCCTGATATATTGATCTGCCCATGCAGCACCGAGCCGGACACATTCCAGGCTCAAAAATGCGATCTCGTCGAATGGATCGACCGCCCGCAGGCGAGGATTGAACTCGAGGCAATCGATGATTCGGACCGGCTCGCCGAGCCAAATGTGCTCAGGGCGCAGGTCGCCGTGACCGTCGACGATGCTGCAGGCGCGCGCGGCAAGCGTCTTTCTCTGATGGGAGAGAAACCTCTGCTGGACAGTGGCAATCCGCCTGACAAGGCCTGAGGGCAAGCCGAAGCGCGGATCAAGCAATATCCGGCGATCATCAAATAGACTTTGCTGCCAATCGCGCATATGGACCGCAGGCGAAAGGAAGACCCGCTCGGCTCGGCGATAGAACTGCACGAGCGTGGCAACGAGTCGATCTAGCTGCCATTGCTCTACCCGATGCTCCAAGAGCGCATGTTCAAGTGTCTGAGCTTCGTCGAGACGCCGCATGACCACGAGCCAGTCGGTGATCGATCCGTCTCCGTCAATCGTCAGCCCACGAGGCGTTGCGGTGAGCGGCAGCACATCGAGATAGACATCGGCCGCAAGTCGACGATTCAAGCGGAGCTCGGCCCGGCACGCAGCTTCACGTCGATCCAAGGTTGAGAAATCGAGATAGGGGAAACGAACTGGCTTCTTGAGCTTGTAGACCCGGTCGCCTGCCAAGAACACCCAGGACATATGGGTCTCGCGCCGAATCACGCCAGCCGCCGGGCGGCTGGGCCGACTTAGGAACTCGACCTTCTGTTCGAGCGTCGGCGCGCCGACACCGGCTACCAGGGAGTGCCCAAGCGGGGCATGCTCTCGGCTGCTCTCGATGCCGGACGCTGCGGCGGCTTCACGCCTTCGAAAGGCTGATCTCTGCCCCATACAGTTCGTCGAGAAGTTGTCCGTTGAGCTGGTCGAACAGCGCGCCGATGCTGGTCGCCGTTTTCAGCTTGCGGTCTCGCAGCTGGTTCCATACATCGGCGCAAGCGATGCCGAAACTCTCTGCATCGAAGACATCATAAATACCCTCGTACAAAGACATCCCATTCTTGCGAATTCGCAACTTGACCTGCATACAGATCTCCCCAGCCGATAGTGAATTCACGTTCTTGCTGTCATCGTGCGCACTTTTTGTGCGGCGGACGTCGAATGGATTCGGCCGCTCGGAATATGGCAAAGTCGCTATGCAACGGTGCCGCTAGTCTGCTCCTCCTCGGAAATGACCATTCCTGGTACGGGTTCGACCCAAGCGACATGGGTTCGCACGGCCTTGACGCCCGGAATATTCTCGGCCGCGACGATCGCGGCTTCGCGCTGGTGCGCAGCAAGAACGACACCCCACAACTCTACAACACCGTCTCGCACCGTGGCGTTGAGTTGGGGCGCCCAGGGCTGTTTGGCCAGGTCGGTCATGAGTTGATCGCGAATCGCCGTGTCGGTCGGAGCGCCCGTGGGTATGCTTTTGGCCGCGCTCGCCAACGCATGCAGCAAGTCTGCCCGACTGACGATGCCCACGACCTTCCCGTCGCGCATGACGGGCAGCCGTTTGATACGGCGGGTTTCCATCAAGTGGACGATCTCGTCGAGCGGAGTGTCTTCGGTGATCGTTATTGGCGGTTGCGTCATCACCTCCGCGATTTTTCGGCTGTGAGCATGGATATATTCGGCGGCGAGCCGGCTTGGCCCAATCAAAAACTCCAGCCAGCGCGGTCGCTTGCGTTCGGTGCCCGTTTCCGCGCGACGCAGGCAGTCGCCCTCCGTCACCATACCGACAAGCTCGCCACGGTCATCGATAACCGGTAATCCACTGATCCTGTTGTCGAGCATCAACCGCACCATTTCGGCGATCGAGGCACTTGGTCCGATCGACACGACCTTCCGGGTCATCACGTCTGCAGCTTTCATTGGCAGCCTCCGCTTGCGACTTGAGACTACTGGGAATTCTGCTTGCTTGATTGATTTGCATCAAATTTGCCTGCGTCGAAGAACAACAGAGCTGCCCGACATGACGATCATTTTGCTGCGCAGCCCGGTGCGGGAACAGAAGAATTCGAGGCCGTTGGAGCGGCACTCGGATGCAAGACTGTTACATTAGGCCAGCCGCTTCGGTATGGACTGAAGGAGCAGCATGACAATCACGGCCGCTGCGAGGGCGGCGCCGGCGATGAAGGAGCCCGCAGGGCCGCCGAAGGCCCACAGTACGCCGGCGCCGACGCTGGCACTAAAAGTTGCCAGGCCGACAGCCAGATCAAGGATTCCAAAGGCGGTGCCGCGCAGGCGCTCAGGCGCAGCATCCGCAATGGCGGCGGAAAGAAGACCTTGCGTCATCCCCATCTGCAAGCCCCACAGGGCCGCGCCGAACGCGGTCATCCAAATGGTGCTGGCGCCCGCAAGCAGGACGTCTGCGCAGATGAGGATGATCGATCCGATCCCCAGTTGCAGGTGTCGGTCGACGCGATCCGCAAGCTTGCCGAAAGGATATGCGGCGGCAGAATAGATCGCGTACATGATCACCAATACGATCGGGACGAACGCTGAGTCGATGCCGATCTCATGCGCTTTGAGCACGAGAAAGGCCGGGCTGAATCGAGCAAGTGAAAAGATAGCGGCGATCGAGATCGTCCACCAAAATGGCGCGCTCAGCAGCGCCAGATCATTCCGGCGTATCGGCAGCCATGCTCTGCCGCCGGGACCCTGGTTTGGCCGCGGCTCCCTAACGCCAATCAGCAGCACCGCGACCGATGCGAAGCCGGGCAGTAGGGCAATCCAGAATACTAGCCTGAAGTCGTCGCCGCTGAATCTCATCAGAGCGATGGCCGCAAGCGGGCCGGCGACCGCTCCAATGGTGTAAAGCGCTAACCTGAGACCGAAGCCCGTCCCTCGAATCGCCGAGGGTGTGACGTCGGCGAGTAGCGCATCGCGCGGGGCGTCGCGAACGCCTTTGCCGATTCGGTCGGCAACACGTGCTACCAGCACAATAGATGCGGACTCCGCGAGCGGAAACAACACCTTGTTCACCGCCGATAATGCATAGCCGAGAACGACAAGCGGCTTGCGACGGCCAATCCAGTCGCTCATCGCACCCGAAAAAATTTTCATCGCAGAAGTCGTGGCTTCGGCAATACCTTCGATCAGTCCGACCATCGTCGCGCTCGCCCCGAGGACCGTGACCAAGAACACCGGGAGAAGCCCGTAAATCATGGCCGACGACATGCCCATGAGCAGACTGACGATACCGAGCACAGCTACGCTGGGAGACAGGCACGCCATCTCCTTTTCAAGCGCCAGAGGCGTGCTGGTGCGTTCGTTGGATATCATCTCATCTACGCCACGAGGGAGCGGCTGGCATTGCGGTGAAGCGAACTCAATGCCGTTTGAAATACTGCAGAGCGCGTTCGTGCTTCTGTGCCGCGGCGCGGGTGGCAAACGTGCCGAGATTGCGCCGCTTGCCGGTCTTCGGATTGATCTTGCGGGAAAAGACGGTATTTGCCGGAAGAAAGCTTGCGGATCATCGGCGCTTGCCTCTCATTTTTCTTTTACGTACCGCCTGCGCCTTGCGGATGTTGCGCCGCTGCGCGCGCCGCATCGCAGGCGTCGGCTTCTCGCTCTCTGGAATGTTGCGCCGAGGCTTAGCCCTAAAACGGTCCCCCGCGACGTGGACTGCAGCCGAGCCAAGCTCGTCTAGTACCTGGCGTGCTCCCGCCGTATCGGGCATCAGCCGGCCACCTTCGACATGCGCTTGATCCTTGGGTATCAGCCATTTCTGGGTATCCCAAGAGCCGGTTGCCCGGCGGCCCGCCACGCGGTCGATGCCACCCTCGCCGCCGACATTTTGCACGCGAAAGCTGACGAAGTTCTGCGGCCGGCGCACCTCGACGTGGAAGAATTTCCCCCTGCCGCGCAGGCCTGGTTTGGCGCGACTGTGCGTTCGCGTCATCATAACTATGCTCCGTTTCTTGGGCACAGAATTTGCCGCAGCACGCTCGTTGCGCCTGGAAAGCGCAACGAGCGTGCTCGTGGAACGATGCTGCTAGGCAGCAGCCTTGACGGAGATTTTCTTCTCCGGTTTCTGCGCCTGTGCTGTCTTCGGGAGGGTGACGGTAAGCACCCCATTCTTAAACGCCGCCTCGATCTTATCCGCATCGACTCCGTCCGGAATCTGCAGGCGGCGCTGGAACGATCCGTAACTACGTTCCGAAACATAGTATTCCTTGTTCTTCTCCTCCTTCTCCTCCTTCTCCTCCTTCTTCTCACCCTTGATCGTGAGCATGCCGTGCGCGGCCACGACCGCGACGTCGCTTTCGCTCATGCCCGGCAGCTCGGCACTGATCTCATAGGCGTTATCGGTCTCCGCGATATCCATCGCGGGAGCCATGTCCCAGCTCGGCTCGCGTTGCCAGAATGGCTCGGAGCGACGGAACGGAAATCGCCAAAAGGCCGTCCCGAAGTCGTTGAACACGCGATCGATTTCCCGGTGCAGGGCTTCAAACGGTCGCCATTCTCTCAATGCGGATGTCGGCTCCGTCTTGCCCGGGGTCTTCACGGGCAGCTTGGTTGCAGCTTCAGCCATGGCTAGATCCTCCTTCAGATTAGGCCCTAACCACCTATGGCGGAGGACTGCGCATGATATTGATATGGGTCAAATACGAATCGAAATCATTTGCGGCGCGCCACCAGCGTTTCGCGTGAGTGACAGGCAGGACGGATCTCGAAAGTTGTCCTGATGCTTCGAGCCCGCCCTAAGCTCCGGGCCGCCGGAGTTCGCCCGCGCTGGCCGGTTCTCGCTGTGGCGAGGCGGGAAAAACCTTGTCGACCTTCTGCCTGAGGATGCCATAGCATTCACAGGCGACGTCTTCCAGCGCCGCGCGATCGAGGATCTCGATGCGACCGCGATGATAACGCACCAGGCCAGCCTTCTGCAGCGGGCGGGCAGCGACCGTCACACCGGTGCGGCGCACGCCGAGCATCTGCGCGAGAAACTCCTGTGTCAGCGGAATGGCGCCGCCGTCCACGCAGTCGTGCGCTTGCAGGAGCCAGCGGCAAAGCCTTGCCTCCAGACTATGGAGCGTGTTGCAGGTGACCGACTGCTGGACTTGGGCGAACAGGAGATCGGTGTAGCGCACAATGAGATCGCGAATGGCCTGACTTTCATCGGCGGCGGCCTGAAACCGGGCAGCCCGGAGCCACGCGGCCGTGCCCGGTAACTGCACGATCGCCCTGGTAAATGTCTGTCGAGCCCCGAGGCCGGCGCTCGCGCCGATCACTCCAGCTCGCCCGATGATCGCGGTTTCGACCATCTTCCCGCCCCGCATGACCGTAACCAGCGACACCATCCCGCTATGCGGGAAATAGACGCGCTCAATCTGCTCGCCGACATCGTGCAGTATGACCCCCGGTTCGAGCGGGATTTTCCGCAGATACGACGCCAGCAGCGTAAAGTCGTGCCGGGGCAACGTCGCCAAGAATCGGTTGAACTTCCCGGGCTCAAGCTGCCGGGCAATAGGAGGAGACTCGAAGGGTCGCAATTCCCTCGCCCCGGATGTCGGCTCTGCCTTCTGATTGGCGGCGGCTTCGCTCATGGCCGAACTCTTGATCGACGTAATTGCCTACGGCCAAGAAGGATGCGCCATATTGATATGAATCAAATACGAACGGGGCTATTTGCGCGCGAAGTGCTCGAACGACATGGGCTAGTTCGTGAACCGAGCCACCGTGCTCCCTCAGCAGGCCAACGTTTTTGTCCACTCGCGCTATTCCTGTCGCAAAAAGCCGGTTTGAAGATCCGGCCCAACTTGATGTGAATCAAAACACCGATGTCAGGTCGTGTGATTACTTCAACGTGACGAACGATTGAGAGAGGGATTGCCGTGCGGAAGTCTGGCGCATGAAAAGATCATTAGTGCCCTATTCCATCCCCTCGAAATTAGGTGCGGATCTCACGCGAGTCCTCGCATATTGGGAAGGGCTCAAACGCGGAGACGCTGGCATGCCGTTCTGGGACGATGTCAATCTGACCGCTTTGCCAGACCTATCAGATCGGCTCATGTTGATTGACGTCTTCGACAAACCACTGCGTTTCCGATTTGAGACCGTGGGTAAGGAACTCAAGGAGCGGTACGGCGCCAACGTGATCGGTAAGTTCTCGGACGAAATCGAAATCAAATGTCCCTTCCAGTACTTCAAATCGCAATGCGTTGCCACGGTCGAGAGTCGCATACCGACGTATTACCGACACGAGGCGGCTAGGCGCCAGGATTCTCGCACTGCGGAGGAATTTTCCAGGGTTATTCTTCCGATGTGGGGAGATGGCCGCATCGGAATGCTGCTTGGGGCCGTCGCTTGGGGATAGTCATTTCTCAGTTTGACGCGCTGCTGCCGCGATGTGGCGGAGTAAGGTTCTAGGTCGTTATTCGCAACGCTTTGCTTCGAGTGGAAAGGGAATGGCCGAGATCGTAACCCTCACTATAAACCCGTCGATCGATGTCGCGACTTCGGTCGAGCGAGTGGCGCCCTTTCACAAGTTACGGTGTGGCGCTGAACGGCGTGATCCCGGCGGGGGCGGCATCAATGTCGCGCGCGTGATGAAGCGGTTGGGCGCCGATGTGATTGCCATGTATCCGACCGGCGGTGCGATTGGCCAATTGCTGCGGCGTCTTGTGGATCTAGAAGGCGTGCCAGGATTGACGATTCCCACTTCGGGCGAGACGCGCGAGGATTTCACAGTGGTCGACGAAACGACCGGCAAACCGTACCGGTTTGTTCTCCCGGGGCCCCTTGTGAGCGAATCGGAGTGGCGAGCATGCCTCGACGCCTTTACCACCCTCGATGAGCGGGTCCGCTTTGTAGTGGTAAGTGGCAGTCTTCCACCCGGCGTGCCCCAAGACTTCTATAGCCGTATCGCCAAGATCGCGAAGCAAGCAGACAAAAAGGCCATCATCGACACTTCAGGACCGCCGCTAAAAGCCGCCCTGCAAGCAGGCGTGTATCTCATCAAGCCGAGTCTGCGCGAGTTCAAGCTCTTGATGGGCCTATCGCTTGAAAGCCAAGCCGATTGGATCAAAGCCTGTCGTTCTCTCATCGACAGCGGACAGGTCGAAATCGTCACGTTGACGTTGGGAGAGCAAGGTGCGCTCTTGGTGACCCGCGATCAAGTTCTGCGGGCACGAGCCCTCCCGATCAAGCTGGTCAGCGTTGTGGGCGCAGGCGATAGCTTCTTGGGCGCCATGGTTTGGAGCCTCGCATGCGGGCACGCCATTGAAACTGCATTTCGATATGGTGTGGCGGCCGGATCTGCCGCGTTGCTCATGCCAGGAACGGAACTGTGTCGGCGGGAGGACGTCGAGCGTCTTGTCAATAATGTGAAGTTACAAACGGTTTGATCCGCAGAGACGTTCAATATTCCTACGGCTGTTTGAGCAACGAGGTGGTACCCAGCAGCGCGGGAAGTGGCCGTATAATGACATACGTGGGAATCGTGGCCAGATAGCCTCGAAGTCGCCCTTTCGATTCAAAGCGCGCTCGGAACTCTGACTGCGCGAAAAACCGATCCAGCTTCGGAACGATCCCACCTGCAATATAGATGCCTCCACGTGCGCCGAGCGTGAGGGCCAAATTGCCAGCCACTGTCCCGAGCATGGCACAAAACATCGCCGTGGCCTCCCGTGCGCGCGGATCCTCATCCCAGATGCGGCGACTGGTGATCTGAGCCGGTGCGAATGCCGCGGCTGGGACTGCCGATAATTCGCATAGCGTATTGTATAAATTGACGAGACCCGGACCGGAGAGTACTCGCTCGGCCGAGACATGGTCATAACGCTTGCGCATGATATCTAGAACGGCGCTTTCTTGTGCATTCGCCGGCGGCATCGTCGTATGACCACCCTCGCCCGGGATGGGCACCGCGCCGGCGGCGGTCGGAACCAACGCACTCACGCCGAGCCCGGTGCCGGGCCCAATGAGGGCAATCGGCGCATCGCTTACGGGAGTTCCAACGCCGATCTGAATGCGGTCGCTCTCGCCAAGGTGTGGGATTGCGAGTGCGTTGGCGGCAAAGTCGTTGATCACGCGAAGTCGCTCGAGCCCGATGTGCCGGCGGAGCCCTTCAATCGAGAACGTCCATGCATGGTTCGTGAGTGTGACCTGGTCGCCCGTGATCGGCGAGGCAACCGCCAATACGGCCTGTCGCGGCTTCGCAGGTGGCAACTCCTCAGCCAGATATTTTTCAATCGCATCAGAAACAGACGGGTACT
>Ga0306920_100003762_pt1 | contig 19340 bp, 15 predicted proteins | sample flu12Cox44000170_FD_204666 | JGI IMG/M metagenome (GOLD analysis project Ga0306920, IMG submission 204666) | Lab enrichment of tropical soil microbial communities from Luquillo Experimental Forest, Puerto Rico - flux4day.12C.oxic.44.000.170 (v2)... | ecosystem: Environmental > Terrestrial >... | reverse complement strand
CATCGGTCAACCTCGGTCCCTGGGGAAATCCGGACCCATACTTCGTGTCGCTCAATCTGTCGACGGCTCGTCATCCGCAAACCCTGCTCGCGACTCACCTGAACGGAAAGCCTCTCAGAGTGGAGCACGGAGCTCCGCTGCGACTGCTTGTACCTGTAAAACTCGGTCTGAAGAACATCAAGGCGATTACGCGGATTACCTACACAGCGGACGAGCCAGCGGACTATTGGGCAAAGCGCGGGTACTCACGCTACGACGGAATTTGAGTGAAGTGGGTACTCCTGGTGTCTCTTTTTTCAGTTCAACTCAAGATCGACGCACTAAACTAAAGGCCTACGCCATAGAAACAATGGATGACGAGGCTGCTCAGGAACAATCGAGTGCTGGGCTACGGATGCAAATCATCTGCCCATGCAACGAGGTGGCAGTGGCGCGAGGATGCGCAAATTGACGCTCGCAGCAGTGGGGATGTCCATGGTGAGCGCAGCAAGCATCCCAACGAGTAGGTTGCGCAGGTTAGAAATGAACATGGCTTAGCGTCCAGCCGCGACAGCTGCTTCGTATTTCGAGTGAATCCTCTCCAGATTCTCGGTTTTGAAGAATTCTTCTCGAGGGATCACCCCCTCGAGCGCCATGATGAACTGCTTCGTATCGTGTTGATTGCCGCGCACAGCTTGGCGGAGTTGTAGGATTTCAGAAGGCATTGGGGAGAATCTGGCCCACGCGATGTTTTCTCGATATTCGGCCATCGTGGCATCGTTTCTTCGACGCTCGTATGTCATCAGGGCCTCGTTCAAACGGGCCCGGCCCGTCAGGCCCTCGTGAACAGCAAAAGCCAGAAAATCTGCATCACGAAAAGCAGAACAGATTCCCAGACCTTGGAACGGGTCTTTGTGGCAGCCGGCGTCGCCTACCAGGGCCCAGCCTGGCCCATATGGGCGGCGCAAGAAGTTAGGCAGGTCGGCGGTGCCATAGAAGCGCTCCTCGCGGCGTCCGGAACGGACTCTCTCTGCAAAATCGGGAACCTTATCTACTACCTGCATGAATTGCCCTTCGATGTCCGCTCGCACTGAATTGAATTCGTGGATGGGCCAGCCGATAAAGATCGCGAACAGGCCGTCGTTTGTTGAAAAACTGAAGATCGCACGGTTTTCCCGGACATACATTTCAAATCCTTCCGTAGGGACGCCGCTCCAATAGGAGAAATACCAGCAGGTGAGGGGGGGAGTTTCTTCATAGGAGGGCGCACTGACAGCGCGGGCGAGAAACGAATTCTTGCCGTCTGCGCCAATGGTGATGCGCGCTTTTTCTGCGCTGTTCGTCTTTTGGCGGCCGTTGCGGCCGCGAATGCCCACAAGCCGATCGTCATCCCATAAACAGCTCTCAACCAGGAAATTCGGCCGGAACTCGGCGCCTGCTTCGATGGCTGCTTCCACCAGCACCTGATCCAATTGGCGGCGCCGTGGACCATAGCCCCAAGCCACGTTCCCTGCCTGAATGTCTCTGCCAATCAGCGGGAAATCTCCAAAGTCGGAGAGATGGGCAAGTGCAGGCGGACAGCCGGTGGCGACGATTTTGTCCAAAAGACCCCAATCGTGGAGCAGCTTTGGACCTTGTTTGTGTATGAAGTGACCTTGATGCACATCACTGGGGTAAGCCCGTCGCTCCAGAAGCAGGACTCGATGGCCTCTGCGGGCGAGAAGCATCGCCGTGACTGCGCCGGCGCAACGTCCACCAATGACAATGGCGTCGTACATTTCACCTCCATAAGTGTGTTCACTAATCGATTGTTCCGTAACGCCTGCAAAATCAAACTCACTCCGAACTTGCTTCGACGAGCTCTTCTGCCAACCCGGCGGGGCGGGTAAACATGACCTCGTGGCTTCCGTCCATCTCAAGCAGCTTGAAAGCTCCCAGACGAGACGACATTCTGGGATGGAAGTAGCCCGGAGGCATGGCCTTGTCATGCCGGCAAAAGATGAAGCTCTTCGGGATTGCGAGCGAGTGAAAGCTCTTCAGATGGATATTGTCGAAGTTGACTTGGCTAGGTTCCGGGGACAATTGTTCCCACGTCGAGCGTGCTAGCGATTCAGGTGCGTCCTGGATGAAGTTGTCGCGCCAGGTCTCCCAGGGTGGAATCGGGAAAATACCATTTGTTTTCTCCAAACTCATAGCGGCGGGATTATTGCCATTCTTCGCCGCCAATGAGGCCAGGAAAACATCCGGCAAGACGTCGAAGACGCGCTCATTGTCTTGGAGGATCAGGGCGTCCAGAAAGACCATCCGGGCGATCCGATCAGGTGCCTCTTCTGCAACTTTTTGAACGACCATTCCCCCGAAACTATGGCCGACCAGGACGACGTTCTCTAGGTCGTTGTCGCGAATGCAAGCAATGACCGATTCGACGCAATGCTGATGTGTGACTCTATTGCACATTGCGCCTGGACCATGCCCAGCAAGTGTTGGTGCGTGCGCGATGTGACCCTTCTTAGAAAGATGGTGAACGACGTCTCTCCACGCCCATCCGCCATGCCATGTTCCATGAATCAATACAAACGTTCTACCCACAGCGCGCTCTCCTTGTTTTTTCCACCCTCGAGCGGTGACCAACATTGGTTTGGGATTGAGGGGCGGCTCCGCATTACCGCGATAGATCTTGGACGGCGGACGGTGGAGTTCTCCGATTCGCATCTTCGAGTCTTGCCTTCCGTCTTTTGTGCGAATCACCAAACGATGAAGGTACCGTTTGTTTTCGGCGGTGTGCCGGGAGTACCGGGCTTCCTTCCCCAAGCAGTCCACATCATCGGCGAGGGCATGAGATAGTCCGGTTCGTCAACACGCTCGAGATCAGCCTCGAGTTCTTCTTTGGAGATCAGGCCAGAGGCGAGCATTGGCTCGCGCAGCTCTTCGCAGCTCATCTTCATAAGGCCTGTTCCTACAGTACCGGCTCTCCAGATCGAGACACTGGCCTCCGCGCCGACATTCTCAAGCCCATTCGCGTGCAGCTCCTGGGGCAGGAAGCGACCGTAGCGGAGATTCACTCCGCGAGCCGTCAAAACCTGCTGGAACGCGTGTCGTACCTTCAGGTTTATCTCCCCGGGGTTAATCGACGGGTCCGGCAGGTAGGACAAGTCATCAAACTCCTCGACGACGATCCAGCCCCCGGGCTTCAGTGTTTCGACGATCTGTTTCCAGGCTTTTTCCGGCTCCGACAGTTGCATCAACACTAGCCGCACGTGTGCGAGATCAAACTGCTCTTTTGGAAGGCCTTCGCTCCGAATGTCATGTCGCCGGACCTCCAGGTTAGGGTAGGAAAGGTCTTCCAAAAACTGGGGATCGACATCTATCGCCAGGACACGCCCGCCAACGCCTACTCGCGCACAGAGCCAAGAGGTGATGGATCCGCCGCCTCCCCCAATTTCCAGGCAGGACCATCCTCGGTTGATCCCTCGTTGTTCGATATGGCGGATCGTATTTGTGTCGTAGAGCCTCGACAATTGACGATAGCGCGCCTCCGCACGCCTCCCCGCATTTTCGAACACATACTCATTCCTTTGCACCGCTTCAACGCCGTCTGGTTGCATCACTCTCTTTCTTCCTCCTCTTTCGTTTTCTCCGGCAGAGGCAATCACGAAATTTCACTGCCATTTTGGCCTGACCGGGCGAACGCTCCCGGAAATAACGTAAATAACTGAAGGATCGTCTAATTGTCTTTGGGATGGTTTTGGAATCTCTTTAAAGCCTTTCTTGAAACTCCAATGTCGCTGATAGAAAAGGAGATATACGAGTTCGGTCCCTTCTCATTGGACCCTGCCGAGCGTGTCATTTCGCGCGATGGAACTCCTCTATCTCTTACGCCTAAGGTTTTTGACACCCTCGTATGCCTGGTGCGCAATCAGGGGCGGCTGCTCACGAAAGATGAGCTCCTGAAAGAAATATGGCCAGATACTTTCGTCGAGGAAGTGAACCTCGCCGTGAATATCTCGACCCTGCGCAAAGCGTTTGGAGAGGGCCCCCAAGACGGTCGCTATATCGCGACCGTCCCCGGCCGGGGCTATCGTTTCGTCGCCGAAGTACAAAAGAGCACAAATGGAAATGAGCACGCCCCGAGCACAGGCAGCGGCTCCGTGGCTGAATGGCATGTGGATTCGAGAACCATGGAGCACGGATTCGAGGAACTCGGTCGACAGAAGTCGAACGGTGCTGGCCGCTTTGCTGCGACGCCAAGCTCCGCGAAGAGGACTCACCCGTGGAGTCTGGCGGTCTCTGCTGGAATTGCGCTATTGTTGGCGGCCGTCGCCAGCTACTTTTGGCTCGGACAAAGGAAAAAACATCCTTCAGCGGCGGCCGCTCCCTCCATCGCGGTTCTGCCTTTTGCCGACCTGAGTGCGAACAAAGACCAGGAATATTTCTCCGACGGATTGGCCGACGAATTGATCAATGATCTCGCGAAGATTCCTGGTCTGCAGGTCGTGGCCCGCTCGTCCGCGTTCCAGTTCAAAGGCAAGAATGAAGATCTGCGCTCGGTGGGCCGGAAACTGGGCGTGGCGAATATTTTGGATGGAAGCGTCCGTCGCCAAGGGGATCGCGTGCGCATTATGGCCGAGCTGATAAAGGTGGACGATGGCTTTCAACTATGGTCGGCAACCTACGACGGCAAGATCGATGATGTTTTCAAGGTTCAGGAGGAAATAGCTCGCGCTGCGACTGGGGCGCTGCAAGTTGAGTTGGTAGGCACAAGTGTTGGAACTGTCGCCGCGAGTGAGCGCACACCCAATTCGGGATCCTATCAAGCTTATTTGCAGGCGCAGGCTTTCTTCGGTAGCGGTGAGGATAGGGGCAACCTGGAAAGAGCCCTGGCCTCCGCGGATGAAGCGATCAAGCTCGATCCAAACTATGCGGCGGCCTGGGCCCTGCGCTCGTACGTGCGAGACATCATGGCAGCTTTTAACATGACGGATATGGCAGCCGGGTACGCCGACGCGCGACAAGACGCGAAGCGGGCAATGGCGCTCGATCCTAGACTCGCCACAGGGTATTTAGCGCTCGGGTGGATCGAGTTGATGTATGACTGGGACTGGGAACAGGCGGAAGCTTCGCTGAACAAGGCGGCAGAGCTCGAGCCGGGCAGCATTGAGGTCCTGCGTTACCGCTCCTCGTTGGCGCGGGTTTTGGGACGTCAAGATGAAGCAATCGAGCTCTATAAAAAGGTGATTGCGCTAGACCCGCTGCGAGCCCGCTCTTACTCCTCCCTGGGATTTCAGCTTTACTGCGCTGGACGATATGAAGAAGCCAATGCGATGCTCCAAAGAGCGCTAGAACTGAATCCACAAAAAGAGCATGACCACCTCACTCTCGGACAGATTCTGCTCGCGCAAGGCCGCCCGCAGCAGGCATTGACTGAGATCGAGAAGGAGCCGGGTGAAGGTTGGAAGCTATTAGGCGAGGCGTTCGCCTACCACGCACTCGGCCGCCGACGGGATTCGGACGCCGCCTTACAAAGGCTAGTCTCCACCCGTAAGCAAGACTGGGCAGTTCAAATCGCCGAGGTTTATGCATTTCGCGGCGAGTCTGATAAGGCATCGGAGTGGCTCGCCCGCGCCTATCGCCAGCGAGACGGAGGGCTGATGTTCGTGAAAATCGACCCACTGCTTAATAACCTGCGCCAAGACCCCAGGTATACGCAGCTCTTAAAGAAGATGCGCCTGCCAACCTAACGCAGTCCGTCTGCTTCCCAAGGACTAGTGCGCGTGGAAGAAGACTCAGCGATATCATTCGCTATTTCCCCGCGCACTTTCGGTAGATAATCTGCGCATGGCGTATCTGGAGAACTTTCGCCTGAAGGTGTTTCGTGCTGTTGCGGAGCACCTAAACTTTCACACAGCTGCAGAACAACTGTTCCTTACTCAGCCCGCGGTGACTCTGCAGATCAAAGCACTCGAAAGCGACCTTGGTGTACGGTTATTCGATCGGCAGGGCGGGAAGGTTTCTTTGACTCGACAAGCTTCCATTTTGCTGACGTATGCCAACAAACTTGCGACGCTGGCTGCAGAAGCGGAAGGAGCACTGGGCTGTAAGGATCGCAAGGCTTCCGTCGAGCTCTCTGTCGGGGTTTCCACGACCATCGCGCAGTATGTTTTCCCAAGGCTCATGGAGGCGTTTCTCGCCGATAATCCTAACATCGACTGCACTCTGCATAGCGGCAACACGAGCCAGATTGTCCGCGTGCTCTTGGATGGCAAGGTCTCCATCGCCTTGATTGAAGGGCCGGCACGCGACCGGGGCGTACGGAGCGAACCGTTTATGGAAGATGAGCTGGTACTCATCGCTCGGCCGGATACTCCATTCGACAAGTTTTCGAGTGCGGAATTTGTGAAAGCAACACTATTGATCCGCGAACCAGGTTCCGGCTCGCGCCAAGTTGTAGAGGCGAAGCTGAAAAAGGCGGGCTTTCCTTTGCGTGCGTTCAATAAGGTAGTGATTCTAGACTCCACGGAAGCCATCAAGTCGGTGGCAGAGGTCGGCCATGGGATGGGGTTCGCTTCTCGCTGGGCGATCTCCAAGGAGCTCGAGCTAGGTACGCTCAAAGTAATCAAGGTCGATGGCATTAAGGTGACGCGTCATTTTAGCCTAGTGACCCGCGCAGGTCCCGAACCGCAAGGCCCGGCGGGCGCGCTTCGAACTTTTGCCCTGAAGCGCGCGCGGTTTCTTTCCGAGCCGCCAAAGCTGATGGAGACACCTCGTTCCACCCGATAAGCTCAGCTAATTGCTAACGAGAATTACTGCTTAGACGGTTCTCTCGCGGCCGCATCACACTGTACGAAGCAGTTGTGATCGGGAGCCACATGAGCACACACATCGAGACGGTTATCGTGGGTGGAGGACAAGCGGGCTTGGCGGTCAGCTATTACCTGAGCGAGCAGAATCGGCCGCACATCATTCTGGAGCAAGCGGAGAAACCCGGCGACGCGTGGCGGAATCATCGCTGGGATTCGTTCACCCTCAACACGCCGAATTGGCAGTCTGGGTTGCCTGGGGCTGAGGTTCCTGGTTCGAATCCAGACGGCTTTCTCTCGCGCGAAGAAATTGTCAGCTACTTTGAAAATTACGTGAACAGGTTTCAGTTGCCGGTCAGCTACGGAGCGCAGGTCCAGGCAGTCCGCCCAAAGTCTCCCGGCCGAGGGTATGTTGTCGAAACCAACGCTGGCCGGTTTGACGCGGCGAACGTGGTCATTGCAACAGGCTTGTATCAAAAGCCGAAGATGCCGGCGCTCGGCGCCATGCTTCCAGCGGAAATAAAACAGATCCACTCTGATGAATACAAAAATCCGCAATCCCTGCCCGAGGGTGCTGTCCTGGTGGTAGGCAGTGGGCAATCGGGAGCCCAGATAGCCGAAGAGCTGTACCAGAGCGGTAAAAAGGTCTATCTGTCGGTGAGCCGCGCGGGACGCGTTCCTCGCCGCTATCGAGGAAAAGACGCCAACTGGTGGCACGATCGCATGGGCGATTACGAGCGGACGGTTGACGAGCTTCCCTCACCGCAGGCAAAGTTCGCCAGCAAGCCGATCATTTCCGGCAAGGATGGGGGCCACACTCTGAACCTCCACCAGTTCGCCCGTGATGGTGTGACGCTCGTCGGCAGAGTACAAGAGGTGCGCGACCGCACCATTTTCTTAGCGCAAGATTTGAAGGCGAACCTGGCTCGTGCCGACGAATTTGAAGCCAATTTTGTCAGGAAGATCGACGACTTCATCTCCAAGAACGGCGTCGCAACGCCTCAAGAAGCACTTCCTGTGTTCACGGACGGAGACGAAGTCCCCGAAGTGCCGGAGCTCAATCTCAAGGAGGCCAACATTACTACGGTGATTTGGGCAACCGGATACAGCTTTGATTTCAGCCTGGTTCAGCTTCCCATTCTCGACAGCGATGGTTATCCAATACAAGACCGCGGCGTCACCGATCATCCGGGCCTGTACTTTGTCGGCCTGCCTTGGCTCCACAATGCAAAGTCGGGACTACTCTTTGGGGTGGCTCAAGACGCGGGATACATTGCAGCCACTATTGACCAGGACGCACGACGGCGCGAGTCAGTTCGCAGGGTTACGAAGCAAACCTCTCTCAAGCCCAAGAAGGAGTCTGAGTTTGCCGGGAGGGACGCGCTCCTCGCCGGTGGGACGAGCGGCATCGGCGCTACAGCCTTTCCCGCGAACGAGTAAACCCTTCCATCCCATAAGCCTAACCAATCGCTGAACCCCCGACAAAGACACGCCCTTTGGGGCACCTGGACGGCAGCGCAACAAGATAAATGTGACGGGTACGAGAGAACCTTCGTCCGTAGCTGGTCATTGCGGGCCGCTGGAGGGATTGTTGCCCTCTGTGTGCCCGGCGTGCGTCCCGAGCGGCACGATAATGAGCGCGTGCGGGCTTCCTTCTCCTGCAACAAACGCCGGCCCACCGAAGTTGCCGTCCGACCCGAGATCGGCGTTGGTCAGGTATGGCCCGTAGAACATCACGTGCGGCGGGAAAGGTGCGACGATACCCTTCTCGTTGGGCGTAAGGTTCTCGTGCGATAGCATGTAATCGACGCCCGGCCGGCTTGGCGGCTGGAAGATGCCCTTAGCGAACGCCTCGGCCACCAAAGTCTTGATCTCCTCGGGACTCTTTCCCTGAGCTCTCCACTCAGCGACCTTCAGGTAGCGTGGCAGAAACGTTCGCGTACCCTCCGCATCCATGCATTGGGGCTCCTGGCTAGTCGGCAGTGAATGCTGCACAATGGCGGTGAAGCCGTTCTGACTGTCCCGGATTTTCACATAGCCGGACTTCTCCAGGATGTACACTGCAGCTTTGCTCGCTACTGATTTCGGGCAGGCACTCAGGGCCAGAGCGACCTCCTTATCCCGCTCCATAAGTGCGGGCTGCTGCCCGCTGCCAGCCTGCACCGATTGAGCCCCGGCGGCTACTCCCAAGACTAGTTGGAGGGCCATTCCCAAAAGGCAAATGCCTATCAGCGGCAGGGAAGTGAAGTCCACCCCAAGAGCATTTGCTATCGCCGCGCCAGCCAGCTGTATTGTTCGGTTCCTCATAAAAATGCCTCCTTTGTTTCCTTTCGGTTTTAAGACGATTCAGATGCGCCGCAGCGGACATTTTTTTTTCGGACTATAACGGGAGCTGTTTGGTCACATCGGCCGCTGCGATCGCGGAGATTTCGTCTTGGGGCGCTATTTTTTAGAAGGCCACTTGCGCCGTCGCTCGATTGTGTCTAATACCCAAAGCAATGTTCGACTGTCGGAATCCGACAATTGCCGAGAATCGCCATCCTCGGTCGTCCCAACTTCATGATTTCATTCGCTTGATCTTGGCATATCTGTTGCAGCGTCTTGATCGAGCCCGGTAATCGGCTTCTCAACCAAAGAAAGGAGCGGCCGGGCAAGTTCTGGGGGCCAACATGGTAGTGGAGTACACGCGATACAAGATCGACGAAAAGCGTCGCGCCCTTTTCGAGCGAGTTTATCAGAGAGCTGGTGAATCTCTCAGTGGTTCGAGCCATTGCCTCCACTACGAACTCTCTCACTGCACCGAAGATCCCGACCACTACATATTGCGAATCGAATGGGACTCCGAAGAAGGACATCTGAAGGGGTTTCGGACCAGTCTCGAATTCAAGGCCTTCTTTGCGCTAGTTCAGCCCTACGTGGGCGATATTCAGGAAATGCGCCACTACAAAGTGATTCTGGAGACGGAGAACTCTCAGTCGGTACCCTCGCATGCCTAGTTGACAAGTCCAGAGGTAACCAAATGGAGATAACGCGATTTCAGGTTGACGGTAAGTTGGCAGAACTTCAGATTGATCCCCAAACACCGCTGCTCTGGGCCCTACGCGAGCAGTTGGGACTGACTGGTACAAAGTTTGGGTGCGGCATGGCGCTCTGCGGGGCGTGTACCGTGCACGTCGATGGCAACGCTGTTCGTTCTTGCGTCACGCCTATATCGGCCGTTGCCAACAAGCGCGTGACCACCATCGAAGGACTGTCAAACGACCGGTCACACCCCGTGCAGCGGGCGTGGCTTCGGGTTCAAGTTCCGCAGTGCGGCTATTGCCAGCCGGGGCAGATAATGAGCGCTGCGGCGTTGCTCGCGGTGAACACAAACCCTTCGGATGAAGACATAGACAACGCCATGGCAGGCAATCTCTGCCGCTGCGGAACCTACGCCCGCATCCGCAAAGCCATTCACGTGGCAGCGGAGCTGGCTAGGAGCGGAAAATGACTCTGCTCCGCCGAAGGTTCTTTCTATTTCGTGCCGGCGTTTGCCTACCCGTTCTGTTTGCCGGCCTTTCGCTACTTTTGCCTCGCTCATCGGTTTTTGCCCAGACAAACTCCACGAACAACGAGATGAGCCTCCGAGCATTCCGCGCCGTTGCATCCGTTCTCACCAGCCCGCGCTGCTTGAACTGCCACTCTTCAAGCGATGGTCCGTTGCAGGGCGACGACAATCACCCTCACGCCATGAACGTTAGGCGTGGCGTCGACGGAAAGGGCTCAGCGGCATTGCACTGCTTCGCATGTCACCAAACAGAAAACGGCAAGGCTCTGCATTCGCCTCCTGGAGCGGCCGACTGGCAGCTTCCTCCTTCAAAGACTCCAATGGCGTGGAAAAGTTTGAGCACCGGTGAGCTTTGCCGCACGCTCAAGGATCCTGCGAAGAACGGAAATCGCTCGCTGCAGGACCTGATTCCGCACATGGACACTTCCCTTGTGCGTTGGGCGTGGAATCCGGGGCCAGGGCGCTCCCGGCCTCCGGTGTCGCACGATGAATTTGTTTCCCGTTTGAAGGAATGGATTGCCACCGGCGCGGCGTGCCCGGAATGAGGGGGAAGGAAATGAAAGCGACGGAAGTGCTGGAGAACAAAAGTTCAACTCCGGTGGATCGTCGTCAATTTCTAATCACTGCGGGCCTGGCCGGAGGTGCGCTCGTTTTGAAAAGCACGTTCCAGCCAGAGGCCCTCGCCGCAGGTGAGCCTGCAAAGGGAATCCCGTTGAACGCTTGGGTGCGCATCGGAACGGACGATTCCTTGACAATCATCGTCTCGCAAGCGGAAATGGGCCAAGGGATCAGGACAACGCTTCCCGCGGTCTTAGCGGAAGAGCTGGGCGCGGATTGGTCGCGGGTACGCTTGGAAGATTCTCCGACCGATCCTGCGTACCGCAATCCGCGCATCAATTGGCAGTTCACCGGCAACAGTGAAAGCACTCCTTCTTTCTTTGAGCTGATGCGCCACATGGGGGCAAGCGCGCGTGAAATGTTGATTGGCGCGGCGGCGCAGAAGTGGAACGTCACGCCCGCAACATGCCACGCCGAAGCCGGAAAAGTAGTTCACAAGAACTCGCGGCGTAGCGCGCGTTTCGGTGATCTCGTGGAAGCGGCGGCAAGGATCACCCCTCCTGCGAAGCCACCACTCAAGAGTGAAAAGGATTGGTCGCTACTGGGGAAATCCTTGGGGCGAGTAGAGAATCCCGCCAAGATTGATGGCAGCGCCATCTTCGGCCTCGATTGCACTTTGCCCGGGCTGGTGCACGCCGCCGTGCGGCAGTGCCCCGTATTCGGCGGAGAGGTTGCCTCTTTTGATCGCTCTTCAATTGCGGGATTCCCTGGAATCATTGACGTCGTAAAGATTCCCAACGGAATTGCAGTAGTGGGCGAGACGTACAGCCAAGCCAAGTCCGCACTCGACACCCTCGACGTCACCTTCAACGAAGGCCCTGCCGCAACCGTGAGCACTGGCACCCTGCGCGACAATTACCGCCGCGCTATGGATGGCAACGATTGGCTCTTGGTCCATGTCGAAGGCAACGCCGACGCGTTGCATCACGAATACCCCAACGTCCCGCTCGCGAAAGACACGATTCCTGCAGCCAGCGCGACGGCGTCCCGGGAAACCTATCCCACAATTTTGTCCCAGGAATATGAGTCGCAGTTCCTGGCTCACGCCACCATGGAGCCGATGAATTGCACCGCCCGCGTCACCGGCGATACCGTCGAAATCTGGGCCCCGACCCAGGGACAAGAAATCACCCGGCTCACGATCGCAGGCGCCTTAAACCTGCCGAAAGAAAACATCCAGGTCTCGCGGACGTTCCTAGGAGGCGGCTTCGGCCGAAGGCTGGTAGCTTTTGATTTTGCGCTGCAGTCAGCTCTGATCTCGAAAGCTGTCGGCCGTCCTGTGAAAGTCATCTGGTCCCGCGAAGAGGACATGCAGCATGACATCTATCGCCCTGCCACGCTGCATCGAATCACGGCGGGCATCAACGAATACGGGAAGCTGCGCGCGATCTCGCATCGATTGGTATCTCCCTCCATTCTTCAATACGTCTATGCCGCAGCAGTAACTGACGTATATGACCCCAGCTGCCTGGAAGGCCTCCTCGAGACCCACTATGAAATTCCCAACATCCGCGTCGATTTCAAGCTGCTGCGTGTTCCCGTGCCAACTTCGGTTCTTCGCACAACCGGGTTTGGACCAAACATATTCGCGCTCGAAAGCTTCATTGATGAACTCGCTGCTCACAAGGGCATCAACCCATATCAATACCGGCGCGATCTGCTGATCAATAGTCCCCGTTCGCTCGCCGTGCTCGACTTGGCAGCTCAGAAAGCGAACTGGGATACGCCCGTACCCAGGGGAAACTATCGCGGCATTGCTTATGCAGATGCTTTTGGAACGCACATCGCGCACGTCGTCGAACTTTCCGTTTCAAAAGACCGCCAGGTAAAGATTCATAAGGTCATCTGCGCCGCGGATCCCGGCACGGTGCTCGATCCGGACATCACCACGAACTCGCTTGAAGGCGGTATCGCCTGGGGACTCTCTTGCGCCTTCAAATCCGAAATCACGTTTGATCGCGGCCGGACCGTGCAAAGCAACTACCACGACTACTCGATTATCCGCATGCCGGAAATGCCTCCAGTGGAAATCCATCTCATTAGCAGCGGCGCCCGCCCGCTTGGCGGCGTCGGAGAAGTTGGCCCAGTCACTCTTCTACCTGCCATCGCGAACGCCCTCTTCGCGGCTACGGAAACGCGCTTTCGCTCACTGCCGCTAAGCAAGCACGGCTTTTCACTCGCCTGATTAGAGAACGGCATGGAGGACATCCCTTGCTCAAAATCGGTCGCTTGATCCTTTTTCCGATCCTGCTTGTTCTTCCCGCGGTGGCCGCCGCACAGTGCGGGAGACAGCGGCCTATTTTGCAGTCGCTTCGCTATGAGGAGGACTGGAGCCTGCTCTCCGATCCCGATTGCAAGAAAGAACCTCTCGACGATCTAAAGTACATCTCCTTGGGGCGTGAGAATTGGTTTCTCTCTATGGGCGGCGAAATTCGTTATCGGTACGAAAACTATGAGGATCCCGGGTTTGGTGTTGGCCCCGAAACGCCCTCTGGCTATATCCTGCAGCGCTATCTACTCCATACTGATTGGCATTTTGGGCGTCGCTTTCGCCTATTCGCGCAATTCCAGAGCGGCCTGGAAGAAGGGCGCAATGGCGGCCCACGCCCGACAGATGTCGATGTCGCCGATCTACATCAAGGATTTTTCGACATTACCGATTCATCGCAGAATCTGGGGTTACGTGTTGGCCGCCAAGAGATCGAATTTGGTACGGGGCATCTTATCGGCGAGAGCGAAGGATTAAACATTCGCCGGGCCTTTGACGGATTTCGCTTCACATTTAAACACGGGCGATGGAGATGGAACTCCACTTTGACTCATCCAGTGCTCGTTCGACCTTATACGTTCGATATTCCCGATCATACGCAAACCGAATGGGGTGCCGGATTTACTCGCGCACGCGAACACGGCGGCTGGTCGGGCTACTACTTTGGTCTGAACCGCAAGCAAGCCTCATTCAATGGGAAAACCGGCAAGGATATTAGCGAGACCTTTGGAAGCCGTGTTTGGAATCAAGGAACGCTCTTCGATTACAGCACGGACTTCATCTTCCAGAGCGGCACGTTCGGCGGAGGCGACATTTGGGCGGGCGCGATCTCCAGCAACGATGGTATTACCCTGCATCGCCTGAAATTTGAGCCCCGGTTCGGAGTTCGCTTCGACTATGCCAGCGGCGACTCCGACCACAACAGTAAGAATCTCAATACTTTCAATCCCCTCTTCCCCAACCCCATGTATTCCAGCCTGTCGGCACTTCTTGGCCCCTCAAACCTCACCGATGTCGGGCCGCAGATCCGCCTTACGCTTAATTCCAAGACGGCCATCTCACCGGAAATGCCTTTTTACTGGCGCAGCTCGATTCACGACGGAATCTACAATTTTGCGGGAATCCTGGTCCGTCCAGGGAATCTGAGCGCGGCTCGCTTCGTGGGGTACCAACCGGGCCTAACCCTGGATCGCACATTCTCTTCTCATTTCTCAAGCACGGCGGGGTACTTCTATTTTTTCGCCGGTCAGTTTCTGCGCGACACACCCCCGAGCCAGGGCGTCGGATATCTATACGTGACCCTCACGTGCCGACTGTGAAAGAAGTCACCAAGTTCTGATGCGCTTTTTCAGACTATCGCCATTCCTCAAGGGGGGTTGCGAAGCGATCTTAACAAACACTAGGACGAAGTTACCTGTGTCTCCGTGCTCTTGCACTCTTCCGGGCCTGCGCCTAATATGACCACAAAACGCGGTCCCACGGCTATGAGTGAACTTGAAGAGCGCAAGGAAGTCGAACTTGAGCTTCAGCAACTGGTTGATGCTGTTCCGCAGCACATTGTTGTTCTAAGCGCAGACGGTCGGCGGCTCTACGGCAATCAGGCTGCCTGTGATTATCACGGACTGACCCCAGAGCAGTTCCTAGTCGAACCCATCACCAACTGTTTTCATCCAGACGACATCGAGAATTATAACCGCCTGCGTAATTTGGGCATCGCCAACGGAGAGCCTTGGGAAGCAGAAGCACGTCTGCGCAGAAAAGATGCACAGTATCGCTGGTTTCTTATCCGTGGCAAACCGCTACGCAGTGGCGAAGGAGCTGTTATCCGTTGGTATCTAACCAGAACCGATATTGAAGAGCGCAAATTGGCCGAACTGGAGCTACGCCAGTTCGTTGATGTTGTTCCCCAATCCATGTGCATCGACGATCCGGATGGGACGGTTCTCTACGCCAATAAACCGCTTCTTGACTATCTGGGATTCACGCTCGAAGAAACGCAAGCTCCTGACTTCAGAAACCAGGTTTTTCACCCCGATGATTTGGAGCGCGTTTTGTCGACAGGCAAGGAAGCGCTGTCCCGAGGCGAGCCTTGGGCCACCGAAGTGCGCATAAGAAGAAAAGATGGGCAGTATCGTTGGTTTCTTATACGGTACAACCCGCTTCGGGACGAGCATGGCAAAATCGTCCGCTGGTATGCAGCGGGCACCGATATCCAGGATCGGAAGCAGGCAGAGCGGGAGCTTCAGCAACTCGTGGACGCCGTCCCTCAACTTATTGTTGTGTTCGCGGCGGATGGGAGCCGCCTTTATGCAAACAAGGTCGTCCTGGATTTTCACGGTTGCGCCTTGAAAGAGTTTCTGGACGAGAAGACGTCCTCCAAAACAGTTCATCCAGATGATTTTGCGGGCTATTCGAACATTCGTGAGCACGGCATTTCGAGCGGCCTACCGTTCCAGACCGAAATACGGCTGCGTTCAAAAAGCGGCGAGTACCGTTGGTTTCTAATTCAGTTCAATCCTTGGCAAGACGAGCATGGCTGCCTGGTCCGATGGTACGCGACTGCAACCGAGATCGAGGATCGGAAACAGGCGGAAAGCGCACTGCGGCGCAGCGAGGCACGCCTGAGGTTGCTGCTTGAGTTTACCAACAAGCTGATCACGAAACTGGATCTCCGTGAAGTCCTTCACGCAGTTGCCCCGAGTCTTCGCAAAGTGATTGCGTGTGATCTAATCGCCGTTTTCCTCCCGCATCCTGACGGAGAGACATTGCGCAGCTTTGTGATTGACTTTCCGGGAGGCAAAGGATTCCTTCGAGAGGAGCATCAGGATCATTCCACACAACGTCAGCCGCTTTCGCTGGGGAACCACCCGCTTGCCGAAATGGTCTTCCGCACAGGCAAGGCATGGGTAGGCAACGAATATGATGTTCTTCAATTAGGATTCAAGAATGCCTCTGCTGCGAACGTGTGCTGGGCGTTTTAGGCCTTGGAAGACGGGAACCGAAGCCTTTCGACGCGTACGAGGTGGATCTGCTGCGCCAGGTCGCGGATCAAGTGGCGATCGCGATAGTCAATGCCCTGGCAGTTGAAGATCGCAAGCAGGCAGAGGAGGCTTTACGGCGAAGCGAAGGCTATCTGGCAGAAGCCCAACGGCTCAGTCATGTGGGCAGTTGGGGGTGGGATTACCACAAGAAGGAAATTAACCACTGGTCGCTGGAAACCTATGTTGTATTCGGATTTGACATTGCTGATGGTCCCGTTTCGTGGCAGCAAGCTCGGAGCCGCATTCACCCTGACGACCTGGAAAGTTTCGACAAGAACAAGGAACGAGTCGCCACGGAACGAATCGAATTGGAGTTTGACTTCCGCTTGGTTCACCCGGGTGGCGCGATTAGGTACGCTCACTGCGTTTGCCGGCCGGTCATTGGCGCTACAGGTGAAGTTGCGGAGCTGGTTGGTTCGCTTATGGATGTGACGGAACAACATCAGTCGAGAGCCGCACTCGAGCGGGCCTTCCAGGAAATCAAACAACTCAAGGATGAGCTATACCGCGAGAACCTTGCCCTGAAGGAGGAAATCGACCAATCCTCGATGTTTGAGGAAATCGTCGGCACATCCGAGCCGTTGCGCCGCGTGCTGGTGCAGGTGGCCAAAGTAGCCCCGACCGATTCCACGGTCCTCATCAGTGGCGAAACCGGTACGGGAAAAGAATTGATTGCACGTGCGATTCACAGGCGCTCTAGGCGGTCCACTCGTGCTTTCGTGAGTGTGAATTGCGCAGCGATACCGCAAGCCTTAATTGGCTCCGAACTGTTCGGCCACGAAAAAGGAGCCTTCACGGGTGCGACTCAGCGACGTCTAGGTCGTTTCGAGCTTGCCGACGGTGGCACGCTTTTCCTAGACGAGGTTGGCGATCTACCAGCGGAAACTCAGATTGCACTATTGCGCGTTTTGCAAGAAAAACAGTTCGAACGTATCGGCGGAAGACAGCCCATCTCAGTCGACGTAAGGATTATCGCCGCCACAAATCGTGATTTGAAGGCCGCTGTCAGTGCCGGTCATTTCCGCAGTGACCTGTTTTACCGTCTGAATGTATTCCCAATTGTCGTCCCCCCGCTGCGCGAACGGAAGGACGACATCCCGTTACTCGTCGAATATCTTACCGAACGTTACGCTAGCAAGACCGGAAAGAAGATCAGGAACATTCATAAGACGACACTCGAACTCCTCCAATCTTATGACTGGCCCGGCAACATACGTGAGCTGCAGAACGTCATCGAAAGAGCCGTGATTCTCTGTGACGGCCAGACTTTCTCGGTGGACGAGTCGTGGCTACAGGGCGAGTCGCCCCCCGTAAGCACGCCAGCCAACGGATTGGCACGGCTGGGGCCAAAGCGCGAGCGCGAACTGATCGAATCTGCGTTGGCGGAAACTGGAGGCCGAATCGCAGGTCCCTCGGGTGCAGCCGCGAGGCTCGGAATCCCGAGGTCCACCCTCGAAACCAAGATCCGAAAACTAGGCATCAAGAAGCACCAGTTCCATTCCGGATGAGCACCGGGACCGTGCTTATCGATTTCGCCGTTCGTCGCTGCCTGTGCTTGACGGAATCCACCAATTGTCGAAACACGCCATATCTTCTCTGGGGGAAGTGTCGGGATCTCAGCGGTTTACGGGCTGGTACGCCTATTGCAGTTTCACTGGCCGCAAGATGCGGGAGCCTTACAGAAAAATGACTATGAGAATTGAACAGGTCTCCGACGGGCGGCTTGTCATCTTGCGCTTGAGTGGACGGCTTCAATCAGAACAAGTGGAGGAGTTGAGGACCCATATCGAACGAATTGCAGTCAGGGTCGTGTTGGATTTGGAGGAGGTAAAACTCGTAGACCGAGAGGCGGTATGCTTCCTTGCTGCCTGCGAATGCAATGGTATTCACATTGGCAAGTGCTCCCCTTACATCCGCGAGTGGATCAATCGAGAGAAGACCCGCTAGCGACTGTCCGTTTCAGGCGGCCGAAGCGTGACGATGATACTTTCCATCATTGTCCAGCAGTTGTCCCGCAAATACGTTTCGGAATCGGCCATGCGGTTCTGCCAGCGGGGAAGCAGTTCGCTGTAGCAACGCTCCACGACGGCTTTTTCGTACTCGTTATGCAAATCCCATTTATCTCTGGCCCTCGACGCGTTTGTTTTTGCGAAATTCGGCAGGGTAAGAGAATTGAGTGCTTCGGTGGCCGTTTTGCGCAGGTCAGAGGCGAACTCGAGCGAAAGCTCCACGTCCGCGCGGGTGCCAAAGCGGGTAACATGCCCTCCGACAAAAGTGGAAAAATCGTAGGCCAGCAACTTCCGGTGAACGTCGATGTAGCAGTGTGTTCGTGGCTGTAAATCAGGTATCTGATCGGTTGCGATGTGGCTTCCGCAATCGCCTTAAAGTAATTTGCACCCAGCGTCGGAGGCGCATCCACTGCAATTACCCCTTCCGAGGTAACAAGAAAGATTGTGTTGTAGGCCCCATCGCTAACCCAGAAGAGGCCATCTCGAATTCGCTGGACTACGTAGCCCTTCTCAGGCGGCACGGCCGGTCCGGCGCCGATTTCTGGCCGAGTCTGGCTGACTTGCGCATTAGCCGGAACGCTTGCCCAGAGCGTGCTCAATAGAAGAGCGCAAACGACGTGGCAGACCGCGAACATCAGCGCTTTGATTTTGTGGCAGGTGTGCATTCTGCTTGCGTCGATGCAATCAACACACCAAGGTAAATCGCTGAATCTGCGAGCCTTTAGTCTGAGGTGAATGTTGCTTTTCGACAATTGCCGGTTTCCGACAGAAACCGTTTCCGTTTTTGGCAGAAGAAACCCTGCAAAGGCAGCAGGTTATGGCATGGCCTTCTCGTTGCAGAGGCTATTTTGCTTGGACCGAAGCCATCACCCATGACTCTGAGAATCCGAACAGGTCTCGGATCGGCAAGTTGCCATTTTGCGTTTGAGTGGCCGGCTTCAATCGGAACACGTCGAGTAATTAGGGACACACGTACGAGTCCCGTAGTCGATCTGCAGCAAAGGAGAAGAAATGAAAAATGGCAAGTTGGGTTTGAAATACGAGGTTTACATTGCCGTCCCGACCGAGAGAGTCTGGGAA
>Ga0306920_100003761_pt1 | contig 19341 bp, 23 predicted proteins | sample flu12Cox44000170_FD_204666 | JGI IMG/M metagenome (GOLD analysis project Ga0306920, IMG submission 204666) | Lab enrichment of tropical soil microbial communities from Luquillo Experimental Forest, Puerto Rico - flux4day.12C.oxic.44.000.170 (v2)... | ecosystem: Environmental > Terrestrial >... | reverse complement strand
CCTGGTCTTTGGAGAAAGCGCCGCTCGCATGCCTGCTGGTCTTGTCGTATTGGTTCACCACGTGCCGAAGCATTGATGATTGCTTGGCCCTCGCGGACCCTCAATCGTTCGCCGGTGCTGTAGGGGGGTCTGTAGGGGTCTGATCTTCACTTTTTACATTTGCGGAGAAGCGCGGGCAGTTTGAATTTGAGTGCATCTTTTCGGTCCTTCTCTCGGGTGCGTCTAATCATTTGCGCTATCGCAGTGTAGCCTGTGCCGCCGAAAAGTTCACACACCTCTTTTAAACTCATCCCGCAACAATCCCACACCATCACCATCGCTACTGCCCTTGCTTCATTTCCCCGTATCCCCGGCTGCAAAAGCTCCTTCTTTGAGCAATCATAAGCCCTTGCAACGCAACCCAGGATCCATTGCGCTTCAGGTCGGCCGCGCAATTGTCGCAGCGCCGGAAGTTCCCGATGCGCTTGCTTTTTCTTTTCCACGTGATCCTTCAGCCGTTGAAGAAAGTGTTCCCGCCCCAGCGCAGTCTGCCATTGCACAGCTTCCCACGGACTCTGAATTTCCTGCAACAGCCCCTCTTCCACAAAGCGCCGATAGCCCAGCCGCCGCGCCTTGCGCGCGCCACCAATCTCGCCCAGCACTCGCTCCTGGGTCACCCACGCTTCTGCTTTGGCTAGCCCGCTGTAGCCGCCATAACTGCTCCAACGCCAGCCCCGCAGTCGCCGGCGCCGTTCCACCGGATCGCCTGGCCCGATTACCTTCCCCCGCACTGGATTCAAGTGCACATAGCGGCTCAGACTCAACAAGTAGCCTTCCGCATCCACCACAATACTCTTATATCTTCCTTGAAAAAGATGACCCCCTCGCCGATGTCGTCGGTTGAAATAAACCGTGTAAGCCGTGGTAAGCCAATGCATCCAGCGACCGAGATTAGGCCGGCGGGTTTCGGCAATCAAATGATAATGATTGCCCATCAGCACATAAGCGTGCAGCGCTACGTCGTAGCGCCCGAGCGATTCGACGAGCAACTCCACGAACCTGGCGCAGTCCTTTTCGTCCGCGAAAATCCGCTGGCGAGCATTTCCCCGTCCAGTCAAATGATACACCGCTCCCTCGAATTCCACTCGCAAAGGCCTGGCCACAACTTCGCCAGTTTACGGGTTGACAACGCGGTGTCAAATGTGAAGATCAGACCCCCGCTCATGTCAATCATGGATCGCGTCAAAAACTATTCGCCGCAATTTCCCATTTCTTGCGCTCGCTGCTGTACACGTATCCGTCGTCCGTCGGTCTTCGGCCCCACATGGCTAACCCGAAAGAATCGTTCTTGCAGTAGTGCACGTAATCCCATTTTTTCTCGCCATAGTGAGGAGGCGTAATGTGGCCAAGATAATTCGGTTCAAGCTCCGACAATGTGTCCGGGTAAGAACCTCGCTCAGCCTTATATTTTTCAAGCGCTGCAATAATTTGATCACCATGCTGTTGCTCGTTCGGTACTGAACTCTTCGCGGGGGCACAACTCAGCATCATCAGGATGGTACAAGCTAATACGCAATATTGCATCGTCGCCTTCACGACAAAGCAACCTCATCTGTTGTGCAAAATTTCACGGTCTTGGCCTCAATTCGTCCTGCCCCTTAGGCGGCGGCGGTTTTTGCGGTGGCGGAAGGGGATGCGTCTCGGCCGACGGTTTGACGTTGTTTTTCAAATTGCTCGATCTATCCAGACGGGGATCGAATTTGTCCCTCGCTGCACGGCCGCTTTCCCAGTCCGCTTTCGCCTTTTGTAAGCTCTCCTCTCGGCCGTGACCAGGCAACTCCTAGGTTATAAACGGTGCTCTTCACGTCCTAAGGCGCCTTGACCCTGGCGACCCATTCCTGTTAAGCCGATGCGGTGAAACGGCTCCTTTGGATCGATATTTCAAAGGGCCTGGCGATTCTCTTCGTCGCGTACTTTCATTTCTTCAGGACGTATTTCCAATACGGTGTGCTTCCGCCACCCGACTGGAGCAATCTCGCGGCGGGCGCGCTGACCATCCTGAGATTGGCTTGGTTCAAAGTGTCGGGACTCGGTTTCCACGCCGTCGGCGTGTTCATCATCTTGAGCGGCTGGACGCTGATGCAATCAACGATGCGACGCGTCGAAGCGGCTCCTCTCGCGTGGGGCGCGTGGTATCGCGCGCGGTTTCTGCGGCTTTACCCAATGTACTGGGTAGCGCATTTGGTGTATCTCGTTTCGCCTTTCGTAGCGCGCCTCGAACCGGTGGACGACCGGATCGTGCTGAGTCTGCTCGGTCTCCGTTTCATCGATATCCAGAACAACTTCATGTACCTGAACGCGGCATGGTGGTATTTCGCCATGCTGATCCAGTTTTATTTGATCTTTCCCCTGCTCTTCTGGACGGCGCGCCGCACTGGGCCATCGCTGTTTTTGCTAATCGGATGTGCGGCGGGCTTTTCCGCGCGCTACGTCTTGCTCGTACTCTGGCCGCAAAATGGGTTGTGGGTACTGGGCGGTTTCGCGATCTGTCGCTTGCCCGAGTTTGCGCTCGGAATGTCGCTGGCAATGTGGCACCGCCAATCGGCTGCGCACGTGGAATGGTTTCTTCTTCGCGGCGCAGGTTTCGTGATCGGCTTAATCCTTTACCCCGCAGCGTTACTTCTCTACGACGGCCTCTACGAATACATTTTCTGCGATTTCGCCACCGGCGCATGTTGCATGCTCGAAATCGTCGGCATCGCCGGAGTCATTTCGCTCTTTAACAATCCTGCGAAACTCTTCGGGCTGGTCGGACTCTATTCGTATGGGCTCTATCTCACTCACCAGCCATATGTGATTTGGCTGGGACTACGCATTCGCGAGGTGCCGATCTGGATGTTTCTGTTGATTTGTATCGCTACCTTTGTCGTTCTCAGCACGTGGGGAATGCTCCTGGAAAAAGGGACGAACACCCTGGTGAACAAACTCGTTCCGGCGAGGAAACCAGTGCGCGCAGCATAGGCTTTCAGCCACGCATCACTTGCTTAGCACTCTTTATCGTGGCGCAATCGGGCGCGGTGGTGCGCTAGGCCGAGGCCGCGGAATGGCTGTAGCCCTCGCCGTCGGTGTGGCGGTGGGCGTGGGTGCCGGTGTTAACGTTGGGGTCGACGTCGGAGTCGGCGAGACGCAGGGTACGAACGTGTAAGTGCGCGAAATATTGGCCCGCGGCGGAGGGTACACCCCCGTTTCGCAGAAGTCCTCGGTGAAAAAGCCCGGCGGCCCTTGCACACCACCAACCCACATCTGAGTCATGTATGTGGTGACTGCCCCGTAGATCACATCAAACCGCTGGTTCGGATCGTTCTCATACAGGCGCACCCTCGAAGTCGTATGCTGTGTTTGCGGGGTAAAAAAGTACCGTGTGCCATTCGATGTTGACGATCCGGTTGGGCGGGCTCCCGGAAACTGAGGTGAAAATGCCGCACCCGTTCGCCCAAGCCTGGCAGCCATAATTCATGTCGGTCCTAAAATTCGTCCAATACGGGAAGATGGTGTAGTCAAACGGGCAGTTGCGGGGCCCTGCCGGCAGACACTCCCCCCGAAGCCGGCCGGCTCGTTGTTGCACAGGAAATCCAGTCGCCCATTGGAGCTGACCATTACAGTGCTGTACGTGACGCCATACAAGCGGAACGGGAACGGCAGGGTCACGGCCGTGTCGCAATTGTCACAGTGATTACCTGTGTCGGTGGTGCCTGTCACGATCGGAAGGGTGCCCGACGTTGTCCAATATTGATTGCAAGGCGTGGGCGTGTGAGTAGCTGTAGCTGTAGCCGTCGCAGTGGAGGTCGCGGTGGGACCAGGACTATCCATACCTCGGTCGCGTAAGCGGGTGTTGGTCTCACCGTAGGTAATGTGGCGGTTGGCGTCGGACTTGACATACGGAATCACGCAGACGGCGGGAAGCAGAAGCGGAAAAAACGCGATTCGAAGAGGACTCGCTCTTTTCATCGCGTTGATCCTGATTAGAGCTGCGCAAACAAATCAAGGCAATTCCGGCTTCGTCTAAGGCGGACGCGAGCGGGAAAAACTTGGAGTTACCCGCTGTAATTGCGGTCGCTGAGAAAACGCGCGACCGCCTATGCTTGCTTTTTCTCGGTCTCTTCCAACAGAACCCGCAGTTCTGCGATCGCTTCGCGATCTTTTGGCCTGTCTGCCGCTTCCTTAATGCGAATCAGCGTCGGAAGATCAACACATTTGAATCGCACTCCAAACGCTTCGACTTCGAACGAATGCGCTAACAGATCCTCATAAGTGTCGCCACCAGCCACTTCGCCCAGAAGATCGATGTCACCGAGATCAGTGGTGAGCGTGAAGTTCAAGCCTGCACTGATCGTCTTCTTATCCCACGTAAAGGGCAGACCCGGTGGTGTCTCGCGCAAATAAGGCTTGTGCGGTGCAAGCGAATTGGCCAGTCGCTGGATGTTTTCCTTTTTACGAGAGTAGAGAAGGTCAACATCGTACGTCGCGCGAGCCGAACCGTGTATGGTCGCTGCAACGCCACCAATGACGATAAACTCCGCACGGCCGCGAACGAGCATCGGAAGAAGCCTCTCGAGGTCAGGGCTCACTACGTCTTCGAGTTGGCGCGGCGTCGCGCATTTTCGCCCGCGCGACGCAGTTCGGCTATGAACCGCATGAAACTTGCAAACTTTGCGAGCCGCTCCTCTGGCGTCAGCTTTAAGTTTTGGCGCAACAAGCTGCGATCGATATCTCGCATGAAATCGCGCACAGGAGCGGCTTCTGCAGCAGTTGCTTTCATCACAACGAGCATAACACAACGCGGCGCGCATAGCCACGCGCCTGACGAGACGATCTTAATCTTTGCCGGCGAGATGCCGTTTACTTTGATTCCTCGTTAATGCTTCGTTTATTCAGGAGTGAGCGATGGAAACGCCGACAGGCCCGCAGTCCTTCTATGCGTTAGGTCATTCCAAGCAGGAGCTCCAGCGTCTGAGTCGCCAGGGCCAAGCCTTTGGACCATTTACTCGTCAGCTATTTGAAGAGGCTGGGATTGGTCAAGGTATGCGCGTGCTCGACGTTGGCTGTGGTAGCGGGGATGTCGCGTTTCTAGCCGCGAGTCTAGTTGGACTTAGCGGCGAGGTAGTGGGTGCAGACCGCGAGCGAACAGCTGTTGACTGGTCCAACGCGCGCGCGCGGTCGCAGGGGTTGACAAATGTGAAATTTGTCGAAGGCGATCCGGCAGAAATGGAGTTTGATCAACAGTTTGACGCGATCGTGGGCCGGCTAGTGCTGATGTACTATCCGGATCCCGTTGACACGCTTCGCAAGTTGATTCGGCATGTTCGGCCGGAAGGATTAGTCGTATTTCAGGAAATAGATCTGGCGAACGCCCGCTCCTTGCCCGCCGCTCCGCTCTACGAGCGTTCCATGACGCGCATAAAACAAACGCTGAGTGCCACCGGCGCGCGGACACAATTGGGCTTGGAACTATATCCGGTGTTTTTAGCCGCGGGTCTGCCCGGACCGTCGATGCGGATAGACACTTTGATCGGTGGCGGTCCGCAGTGCCCAATGTACGAAATTGTGGCGGAACTGATCCAGAGCCTGCTCCCGGCGGTGGAGAAACTGAAGATCGCTAGTGCGGCGGAAGTTGGGAGTTCCACCCTTGCGCAACGCATGCGCGATGAAGTCGTTGCCCTGAAAGGGGTGGTTCTTTCTGCGGGCTTCGTCGGTGCGTGGTCTCGCAAGCAGCATAGCGACTGAAGATGGTCTTCATCCGTCAGAGGATGACCACTACGCATCTTCTCGACATTTGATGCCCGATGAAAATCATCGGCTTCAAGAAAATGCCAGCCGAGTTCGGGCGCTAAGAATTTGCCCACTGTGGTTTTCCCAGCACCTGAAACTCCGAAGATGATTACAATCACGACGAATTAATTTGCTTTTGCCTGCCGATTTTCTCCAAGAAAAACGCGACCACGACAAAGAGCGTATAGAAAATCCAGACGCCCATCGCGGTGCCTTTGTCTGTTAACGCCTGACGCGGAACGTACGTGTCGCCGATTTGGATAATGGTCAGGCCAACGCCAAATACGATCGCGGCCACTTTTCCCGAGGCGGGCATCAGGTTTCGTATCAGATAGAAGATGATGCCGACGGCAAGCAGCGCGATTTCCAATGCAAACTCGGGGTCGCGATAATTCCACAAACCAAAACCGACTTTCCGAGCGTTGTCGTAGATCGGGAGATCGCGCGGATGCGCAATGAGGTCGAGGATCCAATGCGAGAAAACAGCCACGCCCACAATTAAGGCAGCCGACTTTGTATAGGCGTAGCCGAGCCAACTGCAAAGCGGCTTGTAAACGAGAGCGGCAAGCACCGACCACGCAATCGCTGTGACCAGGCTGTGCGAATACGGATGGAAATACGAATCGAGCATGCTGCCGGCGGTGAACCCTTTGATCACCCTCAGTTTCTCAATTCCAAGGAGGACCAGCGTTGCCCAGATGTAATCGAGAAATTGAACGGCGATAAACAATACCCAGAGCGGAATTTTGTTTCGCTCACTCTTCGCTGCAAAAGCAACGCTGTAATGTCCGACGAACATGATCGTAACCTAATTCTGTAGGGCGTCTGTGTCAGACGCCAACGCCAGGCGTTTCACAGAAACGCCCTACAAAAGACGACAGCAATCCGAAAAGCTTGCCAAAGCGAACCGGGCGCAACACTCTGCGGCCATGCAAAACCCGGAGGACCGCGCCTTTTTCGGACACCCGCGCGGCCTCGGCTACATCGCGTTCACCGAAGCCTGGGAACGTTTTTCCTACTACGGGATGCAATCGCTGCTCATTCTTTACATGGTCGATCAGTTGCTGCATCCCGGTCACATCGAGCGCATCGCCGGATTCACTGCGTTTCGTCATTTTCTCGAGACGCTATATCGCGGGCCGCTCGCGGTGCAGCCGCTCGCGTCCGCGATTTTCGGTCTCTACACCGGTCTTGTTTACCTCACACCGATCGGCGGCGGATTCCTGGCCGATCGTCTCCTTGGTCGCACACGCACTATCGTAATCGGCGCACTACTCATGGCGGCTGGCCAATTTCTCATCGCCTTCGACGTCACTTTTCTCATCGCTCTCACGTGTCTTCTCATCGGTGTCGGTTGTTTCAAGGGAAACCTCGCCAGCCAAGTGGGCGGGCTCTACGCGACGAGTGATAACCGACGCGCCGACGCGTTTCAGATTTATTACATCTTCATCAACGCAGGTGTCATCATCTCGCCGCTAATCGCGGGTACGCTGGGGGAAGAAGTCGGCTGGCAGTATGGTTTTGGTGCGGCAGGCGTCGGCATGCTGATTGGTCTGGCGATTTACCTTTCCGGCCGGAAATGGCTTCCTCCCGATTCGCCTGTTGTAGAAAGCAAAGAGAAAGCTGCGAAACCGCGTCTGACACACCGCGAAAAAATGGCAATCATTGCGCTTCTTCTTCTTTTGCCGGTGTTGACGATCGCAATTATCGGCAATCAGCAAATTTTCAATGCGTATCTTGTTTGGGCCGAACGCAACGCAAATCTCATTTTCTTCGGCAAGAAAATGCCCACTACCTGGCTGGTCACGCTCGACTCGATTGTGTCGGTAAGTTTTCTGGCGCTCACGGTCGTCTTCTGGCGCCTCTGGGCAAAAAATTTCCCGGAGCCTCCCGAAATTACGAAGATCGGCATTGGCAGCCTCGTGGCAGTCACCGGGTTCGTCTCCCTGGCAACGGGCGCAGCTATCGCGGCGAGTTCCGGAACCAAAGTCTCAATTGGCTGGCTCATCACCTTTCACGTGCTCAACAGCATCGGCTTCGCAAACATCTTTCCGGTTTCGCTTGCACTCTATGTGCGTGTGGCGCCGGCGGCATTGTCCGCAACGATCATCGGCATCTATTACCTGGCGTTCTTTGCCGCGAACAATCTCGTCGGCACCATCGGCGGCCTTCTGGAAAAAATGTCGGCCACGCACTTTTGGCTTCTGCACTCTGCACTATGCGGAATTGCCGGTCTCATTTTCCTCCTAGCCGGCCATTTCTTCGGCTACTTGCTGGCGCCAAGCGATGATGAAAGCAAGACGTGATTAAACCATCTTCCCTTGACGAAGGGCGGACGATCCGGATTGTCCACGCTCATCGCGGCGACGGAAAGCGCTTTGTTGTGCGCGCAGATGAAAGGTTGACGGCTTTCGTGAAGCTCGAAGCGGCCATACGTTTACGTCGTGTCCGGCATTAAAAGATTATCCAATGAGAAGAGCATACACTTGGCATTTGAGATAAGTCTGCTTCTGAAAGGCTTATTTGCCCTCGGCCAGATCATTGGAGGCATCACTGCGTTTTTTGTTACGAAGGAATTCCTGCTCAGGGCCGCGACCCTTTTGACCCAGGAGGAACTTCTGGAGGATCCACGGGATCTGGTCGCCAACTTTCTGCTTCATTCAGCACAAAAGCTGTCGGTCAATACGCAACATTTCATGGCGGTTTACCTGCTTACGCACGGTGGTATCAAGCTGTGGCTCATTTTCGGTCTGGTACGCCAGAGGCTCTGGTATTACCCGACGGCTATGGTCGTCTTCGGACTCTTCATCGCTTATCAGCTTTACAGGTTTAGCTTCACTCATTCCGTGTGGCTTCTATTCATCACAGCGGTCGATGTCGTCGTGGTAGCTCTTACAAAACACGAGTATCAATACTTGCGCGGCGTATCGCAGACGGCGGTCGGAAATCACTGATTTCCCGAGATCGGTGCTACGACTGATTCAGCGCCGCCGAATTCATAAGACACAAGAACAAACATGGCCAGTCGTGGCGAATCGCCAGTGCAGCCGAGGAGCGGAGCGGCGCTAATCCGTAATTGTCGAGTAGGCTTCCATCCGATAGTCGGGCCGATTACCAATTCGTTCTTGTCGCCTGAACCCCGTTGCGACGTGTTATGCACGTAGCGCATCTCAGCTCCCAATTCGAACTGACCTTTCATCGCCCCGTAAGCTACCGAATGGCTAAGGTCGAACTCACGTCCAGAGTCACGTGAAACATCTTGCTCCACGCCGACATTCATTCCGTAGCCAAAATGATCGCCAAAATTTTGACCGAGAAGAAGCCGAATCGCCACAGCGTTTGGCTGTCGGTGCAAGTCTCGGTCGCTTGTCGCGTCTTTCACGGATTTGCCGGTGCCAAAAATGTACTCTGCCGAAATTGCGGGATTCAACGGAATAACGTTCCAGTTCGCAAAAGCGTAACGCACTTCCGCAGTCACACTGGTCTCATGCGCGTCGCTGCCGGCCAGTCCCAGCTCGTTTTCTACACCGATTTCGAGGCGATGTGGCAATCCGAAATCAATTTCCTGGGTCAGGTCATTCAGTGTTTTACTGTGCCATCTGAAGTCGGCCTCCCAAAGATTTCCCGCGAACATTTCGTTTGGCGACAACACGTACACACTCGTCGTCGAAGAGAATCGGCTGCGCTCAGCCCATGCAGGTTGTGTATACTCGCCCATTTCGGTAAACTGATCGTGTTCGCCTTCTTCCTCACCGCTGACGACCACATGCTCTGTTGTCTCCTCCTGTGCGGGTGCGGGCCCCGCACTGATCATGATCAGACAAACGCACGCCAGTGCTCGTCTGATCGGATTCGAGAACACATGGTAAATATTTATCGGGTAGCGCCGCGATACAACCGGTTAAGGCCCCACAGCGATGACAAAAGCCAGACTTGACTAAACCTTCTCCCTTGACGTCTGGCATCGCAGGTGGAGTGGATATTAGTGGACGCCACGAACACCGCCCAGCCGCCATCGGGCCTGAATCTCCAGACGCTGCGTCGTCTCAAATTCTGGGTCTGGTTTCAGGAATGGACGCGGCCGAGCGAACTTCAGGTCACGTTGATCTGGGCCGGCATTATCGGCTTTAGCGGCGCTCTTTGCTCGATCGCGTATCGCGTTGCGACCAGCTTCGTTCACAAAATTCTTACCGGCAGCAGTGTACCTGGCCTTGTTGAGAGCTTCACTGAGTTGCCGCTGTGGGGACGCCTAATCATTCCGGCGATCGGTGGACTCATCGCCGGTGCGGTCATTCAACTCGGTGCGCGCTTCCACGGACAGCTCACCACCACCGATTATATGGAAGCCGTCGTCCTTGGCGATGGCAGGATTTCCGCGCGCCAAAGCGTGGTGAAATCTCTCTCGGCTCTTTTCACCAACGCCTCCGGCGGCTCAATCGGGCGCGAAGGTCCGCTTGTCCAGCTTGCTGCGATGCTGGCGTCGCTGGCCGGGCGCTTGCAACACTGGACAACTCCGCGGTTGCGGCTGCTGGTCGCATGCGGCGCGGCGGCGGGAATTGCTTCTGCTTACAACGCGCCAATCTCCGGCTCGGTGTTTGTTGCCGAGATCGTGCTTGGTTCCATGGCGATGGAAATTTTCGGCCCGCTCGTGTTCGCGTCAGTCATTGCCACGCTCACTGTGCGCGGTTTCCTCGGTCCCGGGCCACTCTATGAGATCCCGCTGTTCCGGCTCAACGGAACATGGGAGATCCTACCCTATTTGTTCCTTGGCCTGGTTTCGGGTCTCTTTGCGCCGTGGTTCATCCGGTTGCTGCAAACAAGCGAAAAATGGGCGGAACAGATCCCCGCGCCAGTTTACGTGAAGATGTGCATCGGCGGTCTGATTGTGGGCGCGCTGGCAGTGTTCTACCCGCAGGTATGCGGCAACGGCTACAGCGTGGTCAACGATATCTTAGGTGGCAAATTGCTTTGGCAAACGCTGGCTCTCATCCTGATTTTTAAGGTGCTCGCCACGGCGGCTACGTTCGGCTCCGGCGCTGTGGGCGGAGTTTTTACGCCGACACTTTTCGTGGGCGCAAGCCTCGGCTTTCTCTTCGGCATTGTCACCCAACACGTCACCGGCTCGACATCGGTCAACCCGAGTGCGTTTGCGATTGTTGGGATGGGCGCATTTTTGGCCGCGGCGACTCATGCGCCGATCATGGCTATCGTCATGATTTTCGAACTCACGCTCGACCACCAGATTATCCTGCCGCTGATGCTCGCCTGTGTCGTCGGCTATTACACGTCCGTCAAGATCGAGAAACGCTCGATTTACGCGGAAGCGTTGAAGCGGAAGGGCGCAGGCGATTACGCAAAGCAGTTGGCCGAACTGCACGTTCGCGACTTGATGAAGCCAAATCCGTTGACGATTTCTCCCACCACCGGTTTCTCTGAGATCGGCGAAAAGTTCATCAACTCGCGTGTCAACTATCTCTACGTCACGGATCACAACCAGTTTGTCGGCGCTGTCTCTCTGCACGACATCAAGAGCTACCTCAACGTGCCCGAGCTGGCGAAAGTCGTGATTGCCGGTGATCTTTTGCGCGACTCATTTCCGGTCGTTCGCTCAGCCGCTTCACTCAGCGAAGCGCTGGAAGGCTTCAGTCATCATGACGGAGAACGTCTGCCTGTGGTATCGCACGATCGGCATTTAGTCGGATCGATTGCCAAGACCGATGTGATCCTCGCGCTTGCCGGGACTAAAGCTCGGGCCGCAGGCGCCAGTCCGACCGCGTCTCAGTAAACGCGGGCCTGCTTTTCAACCGCGATATCGATCAGGCGACCATTGGGATCAAACAACCACAGCGCGCTCACGTCTTCGTGAACTACCATCGGCGCTGTGAGGAAAACAGCCCCAAGACGTTTGTAGTACTGGCCCAGCGAAACCAGAATTGTTTTTGTCGCGCGGGCTGGTAAGGCCGCCTTTGCAGGTTCCACCTTTATTGGCGAAATGCTTCCAGAAGTCTCCAATCGTTTTGAGATGAATCCCGTCACATATGCCATGCTCGAACCAACCGGCGTGTGCTTTAAGAGTAGCTCGCGGATCGCTGCGCGAGGAGCGTGAATATCAACAATGACTGGTCGCTTGCTCTCAGCGGGTACTACCTGAACAATTAGCAGAGCCAAAAACAGAATCGCCACCGCGCGCATCACAAGTCGCCTGACAATTCAACTGACCAACGGAAAATTTCTCAGTCTCACCGGCAAGCGCCGCGCGCCCCAATCGCCGGGTTGCTCTTCGAAAACGCCGACAATACTGAAGCCGCAAGATCGACATCGACCCCGTGAGGCAGACAATCCTGTCTGCGAGTCTTGTTCGATATTCCATTCGCCGAGTTCGTACCAATCGCGCTCGATCAGCAAATCACCGCAGCCAGGGCACCACGTGCTGCCGCCTTTGCGATCGTGCACGTTGCCCGTGTAAACATAGTGCAAGCCTTTTGAACGCGCGATGTCTCGGGCGCGCGTCAGCGTCGTTGCCGGCGTGTGCGGTTTGTCCAGCATTTTGAAATCAGGATGAAAGGCGGTGAAATGCCATGGCACATCAGGACCGAGATTTTCCGCGAACCATTCAGATGCGCGATGCAGCTCGGCGTCGCTGTCGTTCTCACCGGGGATGAGCAGGGTGGTGACTTCGAACCAGACGTCCGTTTCGTGCCGTAGATATTTCAGCGTGTCGAGCACTGGCTGAAGCTGCGCAAAGCAAAGCCGATGATAAAACGCGTCGCTAAATGCTTTCAGATCAACGTTGGCTGCGTCCATGTGCCGGTAAAATTCTGGACGCGCATCGTCAGTGATGTAGCCGGCGGTCACGGCGACGGTTTTAATCCGGCGTTCGCGACACGCGTCTGCGACATCGATTGCGTACTCGGCAAAAATCACCGGATCATTGTAAGTGAACGCAACCGATCGACAGCCGAGCCGCTCGGCCGCGAGCGCGATTTGCTCGGGCGACGCAGCGTCCGCGAGCTTGTCCCATTCGCGCGCTTTTGAGATGTCCCAGTTCTGACAAAACCGGCAGCCGAGGTTGCATCCGGCCGTGCCAAATGAAAGCACGCTTGTCCCCGGCAAAAAATGATTCAGCGGTTTTTTCTCGATCGGATCGACACAAAACCCGCTGCTTCGGCCATAGGTGGTGAGCACCATCCGGTCCCCCACCCGCTGGCGCACAAAACAAAATCCACGCTGTCCTTCATTCAGTTTGCAAAACCGTGGACACAACCGGCACTCGATGCGCCCGTCCGGTAGCATCCCCCACCAGCGACCAGCGTAGTTCGATTGTGTTAGCGATTGCATTATTCAGCTCGGAACAAGGTCGAACGCTCCTGGCGAACCGGATGGATCTACAACTTGTAACCGTTCGTTGCTGCGGGCGGTCATATCTACGTACGCTAAAAGGACTCGGGCATCTTCGATCAGGTACAACGCTGCAACCAAATGATGAAAGTTTCAATCGTCGTCCCCTGCTTCAACGAGGACCAGACAATCGAGAAAGTCGTCAAAGCGGTTCGACAATCGCCAATCAAGCAAATGGAAATAATAGTCGTTGACGATTGTTCCGATGATGAGACGAACACGGTTTTGCAAAAAGTTTCTTCGTCGGTCGACAGAGTTATTTGCCAGCCGCGAAATCTTGGAAAAGGCGCTGCTCTTCGCGCGGGTTTCGCTGCCGCTACAGGGAGCGTGATCGTGATTCAGGATGCCGACCTCGAGTATGACCCGGGCGAATACCCGCGTCTTCTGGCTCCGATTCTGACTGACGAGGCGGATGTCGTGCTGGGTACGCGTCTTGCCGGCGCACAATCGCAAAAGTTCAGGTATTTCTGGCAGAAAGCGGTTAACAAGTTCCTTACTTTCCTCTCTAACTTTTTTACCGGTTTGAACCTGACTGACATACAAACCGGGCATAAAGCATTTCGAGCCTCGTTCCTTCCAAGAGTGATTATTGCCGAGAATGAATTTGGGGTAGATGCAGAACTGGTCGCAGAATTTGCCAGGTTGCGCTGCCGGATTAAGGAGGTCGGAATCAATTACAGCGCGAGAACCTACGAGGAAGGAAAGAAGGTGCGATGGAAGGATGGTCTTCGCGTCCTCTACGTAATTTTCAAATGCGGCCTGTTGGCGCATCCCGCGAGAACGAAGACCCTCAGCGGTTCACGTTTCACGAGAGACAACTTGTTTTCTTCAAAGAATCCCAACCACCGCCTATCTTGGGACAAGCTCGAATAGCAGCCCCGGACTCCGAGTTAGACAGATGCAGCGCCCGCAGAACGCGAGAGAAAGAGGGCGAGGCTGGTTAATCAACTATTCGCAGCCACGTCCTCGCAAAGTCCAATCAAAAAATTGTTTCACCTCCACGCTAGTGAGAGCGAATCTCTGCGGTATGCCGCGTTGTCCCTGGGCCACGACCGAGCCAAATATCAGTTATCACGACAGGGAATGGGGCGTCCCTGTGCACAATGATCGGTTGCTCTTCGAGTTTCTCATTCTTGAAGGCGCGCAGGCAGGCCTGAGCTGGACGACAATCTTAAAGAAGCGAGGCAATTATCGAAAGGCGTTTGATGGATTTCGCCCGGAAAAGATCGCCCGTTACGGCAAGCGCGATGTGCAGCGGTTGCTGCGCAACGAGGGAATCGTGCGGAACCGGCTGAAAATCACGGCCACAATCGAGAACGCGAACATGTTTCTCGCCGTAAGAAAGGACTTCGGGACTTTCGACGTTTACCTATGGAGCTTTGTCGGCGGGAAGCCAATCCAGAATCGTTGGCGCACGATGGCAAAGGTGCCCACGCGCACGGCCGAATCCGAGGCAATGAGCCAGGATTTGCTGCGACGCGGATTCAGATTCGTCGGCTCAACGATCTGCTACGCGTTGATGCAAGCCACCGGCATGGTGAACGATCACCTCGTAACATGTCCGCGACACGCGGCGCTTAGTGGCGGCGCACGCCGCAGAAGCGTGAACTGACCGTTCAGAGTTCGCGTTTGCGCGGTTCCGAGCGGGAAGACCGCCTGAAGACGGAACTCAAACCAAGCGTATCGCCTTTGGCGATGTGCTTGCCACAATACATCGTCTTCTGCGCGCTGAACGCGAACCTCTCCGCTCGTGGATCGCTGACCTCCGCTTTGATCACGAACATCATGTTCCGCAGTCCTCAGCACCGGTTGCCGCCAGCTCAAAGCTATTCTCGCACCCGCTGCCAGAGCAGCGCGAAGCCGGGGACACTCATCTCCAACTGATCGTCTCCAACAAACCGATAGGAACGCTCCAAGCGACGGCCGATCCAGTCCGGGAGCCAGCAACCTTGCACGACATGGGTAACACAGCGGGTGACGGTATCCACGCTGTAGGTACCGAAGTAAGCAGCGCTGCCGACGTAAAGCGGGCGCACGCTCTCAGCGCTCGCAGCCTCGGGGTCGACGCCCAGTGGCGAACGTCGTGCGTCATACACTTGCGCAGACATATGCCCATCGGCGGTGTACACGAGTTGCCCGAGCGGGTGATCGTCCCAATACGGGTACGTGCGGCCGGACGAATCGATCGCCAGGTACGAAACAAGACGCCAGGTGCCGATAAACGACACGGTTGATTGCAGGTTCTCGACGTTCATTCGCTCGAATCTATTCGGAAGATGCATAGGCCAATGTATTGCTGACAGTTCAACGTCCACCGTCGGCAGTAATTATTCCATCACGGGAGCAACGAAGTCCTTCGGTCTGAAGCATGACGAATTTCTTCTGTTTGTCGTCAATCTTCCACGCGATCACTGCTGGAAGCACTTCACCACCTTCATTCTTAAGTACACCAATCGCTGTGCCCGGAACATCGTGGCCATTCAATTGACACGAACCAATAAATTCGGGTGAGTCCTTTGAATGTTTCGGAAATTTCAGTACGTCTCGCACGACACCTTTGTCTTCGAGAAGGGCGTACTCCTCTCCACAGATTTGCCAGGATACTAGGAATAAACGGTCTGAGATCTCTGTACCGCCCAGATCTTTAAGCCCCAGGTCCTTGTGCCTCTCTTCGGTGACAGCCACTTTCTCATTTGGCATCGTGCGGCCGACAAGAGCTTTTCCAACGTCAGATCCACAGCGAACCGAATCAAAACCGTCTGCAGCGCAAATGCTATTGCTGCAAAACAGCAGAACGACTGGCGCGAAGATCGCAACAATTCCTTTGGTTTTCATCGAACACTCCATAATTATCTAACGCCCAAGATAAGCGAACGACTGCGGCGGAAGCCAGCACCCAGTTCGCAACCCCTATTCGTCCTTCCTTTGGCGAAGCTCGTCCAGAGGGTGGCACTGCGCGAGGTTCGCTTCATCGATTGGTTAGGGTTTGGGTTTAGTTTGATGGAGCACATGGTGTCGATCTGACAACTCTGACTTTTGAAGCAGGACTCGATACGAGCTTCTCTAGTGGACGGATCGGCCGACGAACAAGCTCACCGCCGCAATTCGGACAGACGAAGCGGAGTCTCTTGGACGCACACTCGAAGCAGTAGGTGCATTCGAAAGTGCAGATGTAAGCTTCTTTAGAATCAGGCGGGAGATCTCTATCGCAGCATTCGCAGTTGGGTCGCAATTCGAGCGCCATGTTGATTCCTTTGAATCCTAACAAGATAGAGATAAGCCGCGGCAGGGCGTCGTGGCAAGCACACTAAACTCATCCCGAAATTGGGCCAGCCTGCTCGCGAGGTCTTTCGGAGTTGGCTTCATCGATTGGTTAGGCCGCACATTTCAAATTCTGGAACTGTCGCTTCCTCAGCATTTGGAGAATACAGAGGCAGCCTGCGGCTGCCCATAAATGCTTGATCGCATGCCCGGCCACTCTGCCATGGAGAATCGCGAACACCGCTCGATCAGAAACTTCGAAGAGCTTGGCTAACAGATAGCACGCAAGGGCAATGAGCAACATATAGCTATGCGAGTACTGGCTCGGAAACAGGGCTAAGAGGGCGGGAAGTATCAGGAGGGGAGCGTACTGCACCCAAGCATAAAAGCGCAGATCGTCGTAGCAGTGCCAATAAATGACACTGCCTGCACCTAGCATCACACCTGGAACAAGCAATATGCTTCCCAGCTTCGGATGCACCGATTCGCTCACAAGAGCCGTAAACAAGCCAATGAAGCCCACGGTCATTGGCAACCGGTCCCAGAGGAGCGAATCGTTGTTCGGATGCCAGTGATAATACCCAGAACCAACGCTTACTAACGACACGCCAAGAAAGAATGTAAACCAGCATATCGAATACCCTGTCAAACGCTCGCAGGCACCCAGCATGATACCAGCTAATCCGACGATCAGAAACGGAGCATTGGATACGACATCCGCGAAATTAGGAACTCCGAGGAAGTGGCGTCTATCGGCAAACTCGTGATAGCGGGCATCCTGATGTATAGGTGGAAGGTAAAGCAGAATCAGGAGCGGTGCAGCGGCGATTAGGAAAAGCAGGTAATGGCGCCAGTGTCTCCTAAGCGCAGGGGCATGCATGCTGTCTAACGAGAAGGAGATAAGCCACGGCAAAGGGTTGTGGCAAACACACCGAACTTGCGGCGCAATAGGGCCAGCCTGCTTGCGAAGTCTTCCGAAGTTGGCTTAATCGATTGGTTAGGTCTGAGTTGCAAACACATCGCGAACTGGTGGTAGAAAAGACATTGCTACAATCGCGCTGTTCAGCATGACAACACCCCAACTGATCGCGAGGACAAACGACGGCGGCAGCGACAGATCGTGATAAGGCCAAAAGGCGCTGTCAACGACTGAGAGCGCGAGAGCCAAAACAAATATCAAACGCGCCCAGCGACGAAAAAACCATAGACCTGCAAGAATGACAAACAAGGCGAATTCGGCGGCAGCATGCGCGAAAAGCGAAGCATGCGGGTGCAGCAAAGTGAACGACACATGTCTTCGGGCATCCCAGCCGAAGAACCACTCGACGAGCAACCAGCCGACACGCACGAGTAACAGGGCACGATAAATCAAGACGGCACTCATAAGCCTAACGAGAATCAGACTGCAACTTGCAAACGATTTCTGTCTCCATTAGGGAAAGTGTCCGCTAAGGCTGCGGTCTGGCAAGAGCGAATGGACAGTGCAAGTGAACATCATGCGCGGCAGTTCTTCGACTATTTACTGGAAGCGATTCTCAGCGATTCGGTCAAGCGCCATGAGTGATACAGGGTAAGATCAGCCCACGCGAGCGTTTCTAGGGCGGCCCGCGCCGTCGCCATCGGCGTACGTTGCAGCGCGGTATTTTCCAGTATCTTCGCGCGGCCGGTCTTGCGTTCTTCGTTGAGCTGTTTCGAGGCCGCTTCCAAAGCATTAAAGATCGCCGGGTCAGGTGTCTTCTCAGGGTCTTTTGTGGCATCGAGCCAACTACTCAGCACGTGAGCACCTGCTTCGAAGCTTGTCGGAGGTTCCCCGGCAATTACAACAGGCGGAATACGTTTTAAGTCGTCATGAAGCTCACTGAGATGATCCAGCGCGTGGACGAGCCGGACAAGGCGAGGGCCTATCGTGCCCAGATCAGGGGTTTCGATGGAGAGTGATTCGAGGAAGTGCTCGATCTGCTGGACCTCTTCGACCGGCGGGTCGTACTTGACGGATTCACGGGCGAGCTGGCGGCGGATTGGGTCGACCGCGCCACGAGCGACCTCCAAGATCGCCCGCCACGCGGCCTCGAACGCGACTTCCGCTCCTGCTTCGGCAAGGGCGGGATCGAGACGGCTGAGGGCCGACTCGCTGCCTTTGCCGGAGATCCGAACGATGAACCGCGCGAAGCCATCGAGCCATGGGTAGAACACAACGATGCCTGCGAGCTTAAACAGGCTACTGAATGTCGCCATCGCCAGCACGCCGTCTGGATCGTAGAGTCGAGCGCCAACCCAGTCTGCGGCAGCCGTGAGTGGCTCGAGAAACAATATGCCGAGAACGCCGACGATCAGACTGAAGATGATGTGCGCCATCGACGAGCGCCGCACAGCGAGGCCGCCGCCGATCATCACCAGCCCGGTCGTCGCGGCGGTTCCGATGCTCTGCCCGACGATCATCGCGCAGCCCTGCTGGAATGTTAGCGAGCCCGCGTTTAGCGCAACCAGCGTCGTCGCCCCGGCGGCGGTCGAACTTTGCATAACGATCGACATCAGGACGCCGATGCCAGCAAGAATCCATCGCGCGCCGAAACCGTGACCAGCAAATGCCTCGAGGTTCCAGGAAACTCCTCCCATTCCCGTCTACAAAAAATCGATCCCGGTGAAGATTAGTCCGAAGCCGGCGAGGAGCGCTCCAAACGATCGCGTCTTGCCGCGTGCGATTAGCCAGAGAAACGCACCAATGCCCAACATGGGCAAGGCCGCGGCAGAAATCCTGAAGCGCAGGCTGAAGATGGCTACCAACCAGATCGTCGAGGTCGTTCCAAGCGTCGCCCCGATAATCATCCCGACCGCCTGCGTGAAGGTGACCAGCCCAGCGCTGACGAAACCGAT
>Ga0306920_100003758_pt1 | contig 19347 bp, 14 predicted proteins | sample flu12Cox44000170_FD_204666 | JGI IMG/M metagenome (GOLD analysis project Ga0306920, IMG submission 204666) | Lab enrichment of tropical soil microbial communities from Luquillo Experimental Forest, Puerto Rico - flux4day.12C.oxic.44.000.170 (v2)... | ecosystem: Environmental > Terrestrial >... | reverse complement strand
CTGGTAATCCACAAAGAGGCGATTGTATTCCAACGAGTGGTCGGCATCGAGATGGGCCCGCAGGAGCATGTCGCGCAGGTGTACGGGGTTGGGCAGCACGGCGTCGTCGTTCAACTCTTCCAGGGCGGTGGAGGGGTCGTAATGATACATGGGGCAGGTCCTCAGTCGTGGTCTGATGATGCATCCCGGGACAACGATGATGCAAGGGAGGCGGTGGGGAAGCAGCTCACGGTAACCACTCGCCCTTCCGGTAGAATAAGAGACTCTCTAACCTTCAATGGAAGCCAGCTAGAAAACATGCATCGTTGGTCGCAGCTCTTTATTCCTACACTTCGCGAGGCCCCGGCTGATGCCGAGGTCGCCAGCCATAAATACCTGGTGCGCGCCGGATACATCCGCCAACTGGCCGCCGGGATTTATTCGTTTTTGTTCCTCGGGCAGCGGTCGATGCTCAAAATCACCAACGTGGTACGCCAGGAAATGGACAGCATTGGCCAAGAATTTTATTTGCCGGCGCTTCATCCCCGCGAGATCTGGGAAGCGAGCGGCCGCTGGCAGGCAATGGGCGACAACATGTTCCGCCTGAAGGACCGTGGCGGGCGCGACCTGGCCCTGGGCATGACCCACGAAGAGGTCATGACTGAGATCGCCCGCAAGGAGTTACGTAGCTACAAGCAGTTGCCCCAAATCTGGTACCAGATCCAGCAGAAGTTCCGCGACGAGCCGCGTCCGAAGTCGGGTCTGCTGCGGGTGCGTCAGTTCACCATGAAGGATTCGTACTCCTTCGATCTCGATGCCGCTGGGCTCGAGGTGAGCTATCAGAAGCATCACGACGTGTACTGCAAAATTTTCGACCGGTGCGGGCTGAAGTACGTAGTGGTGCACGCCGACTCGGGGGCGATGGGAGGATCGGGTTCGCAGGAGTTCATGGTGTACACCGATGCCGGCGAGGACCTGGTCGTGAGCTGCCCGGATTGCGGATATGCCGCCAACCTCGAGAAAGCAACCTCACACCTCGATCCGGTTGAAGAACTTGCTCCCACAGGTGATGGCCAGCCCCAACTGGTGCACACCCCGGGCCAAAGCGCGATAGCTGACGTCTCCCAGTTCCTGCAGATCTCACCCACGCAGGACATCAAGGCAGTGGCGTACATGGCAATGGTGCAGGGTGCCGAGGCCGAGGCTAAACGGCCTCCCAAGGCGCAGCCGCTTGCCGTCTTCCTGCGCGGCGACCACACCGTCAGTGAGACCAAGCTGCTGGGCCTGCTTAACAGGGAGGTGAACAAACTGGGCAAGGGGCTCGCGGTGACAGACCTGCGGCCGATGGCTGGCGACGAAGTCGAGCAGTTTTTCGCCGGACCGGGCGGGTATATCGGCCCGGTCGGGCCAGGGTTCGCGCCGCAGGCATTAAACGGCGGCTTCACGGCGGTCATGGACGGAGCGCTCGTCGGCCGTCACGACATGATTTGTGGCGCCAACCGGCTGGACTATCACCTCCGCAACGTAACGCCGAGCCGCGATTTTCAGCCCACGGTTGTCGGCGACGTGCGCAACGCGGTCGAAGGCGAGGGCTGTCCCAACTGCGGGCGTCCGCTAAAGATTGGCAGGGCAGTCGAGATTGGGCACATCTTCAAGCTCGGTTACAAGTACTCGGAGTCGATGGGCGCCCGCGTGCTCGACGAGCACGGCAAGGAGGTGACTCCCATTATGGGCAGCTACGGCATCGGGCTGGAGCGCATCCTGACCGCCTGCGTCGAGCAGAATGCCGACCAAAACGGCTTCTGGATGCCCGCCAATATCGCTCCATTCGAGGTCGTGGTGACGCCAACCAACACCGCCGACGAAAGGATCAACAGCGCAGCCCTCGAGATCGCACAAACCATGGCAGCGGCGGGTGTGGATGTGTTGCTCGATGACCGCGACGAGCGTCCGGGAGTGAAGTTCAAGGACGCCGACCTGGTCGGAGTTCCCTTCCGCGTCAACGTAGGTAAGAAATTAGGCGATGGCATAGTAGAACTCGTTACCCGCGCCGGCAGCATCCGGGAGGATGTCGCGATCAGCGCGGTGGTGGGCCACGTCCAGCGCCTGGTGGGAGGTTGAGCCGTGGCGCCGCTTGGCAGGACGATCGGCTCCTGTCGCCGGAACGCGGGCGCTAGTCCTTCCTCCCTGCATTACTCCCAATCGCCGGGACGCAAACGCCCTCGAGCTGTCGCCTAACTTCGACAGCCATGGCTCGCAAACCGGGCTTAAACGGCTCCCTTCCCTCCCAGCCCCAGCTCCGGCGCTATTCCCTTCATCGCCTCGATGCAGAACGCGATGTGTTCCTCGAGATCGATGCCCAAATCTGCCGCACCGTTGATTATGTCCTCCCTGCTAACCGATCGGGCGAAGGCCTTGTCCTTCATCTTCTTTCTGACCGACTTGGCATCAAGCTCGGCCAGCGATTTATTTGGTTTGACCAGTGCGCTGGCGGTGATGAACCCGGCCAGCTCGTCGCAAGCAAAGAGCGTCTTTTCCAGCCGGCTCTGACGCGCAACGCCGCTGTAATTGGCATGCGACAAGATCGCCCGGCGTATCTCCTCGGAGTATCCGCGCTCCCTCAGAATGTCGCTGCCTTTAAACGGATGATCTTCGGCTGAAGGGTATTTCTCATAATCGAAATCGTGAATCAGGCCTACCAACCCCCAGAGTTCTTGATCCTCTCCGAACTTGCGGGCGTAGGTGCGAACGCACGCTTCCACAGCCAGGGCATGTTTGCGCAAACTTTCCGAGAGGGTGAACTCAGTTAGTAAACACCAGGCGTCGTCGCGCGTCATTGCGGTTTTCTCCGGTATTTATCGGGTTTTCATCGGATGGCATCGGCTGCGCGCACCGAATTTGCACAGCTTTTGCGGGTTTCATCCATCACACCCCTTGACTGTATCAAACGCATGCCGCAAAGTACGGATAGTTTCAATGGATCTGGGGGCAGGAAATGATCCATAGGGAAACAGTGCCCGGCTCTGGCACTCCCGAAACCTAAATGGCTACGACTCTCGCACCCGTCGAAAACCGGGAAGTGGTGAGATGCGACCATTGTCATCTCGTCCAGTTCAGAACCGTCAATAATCTCTGCCGCAAATGCCGTACTTCCCTGGATGAGGACGAGCCGGAACCAATCCTCGCGCACCCGCTCCCGGTCATGGCACCGGAGACTTCGAGCCGATCGGAAGTGCAGGTCGCAATGGCCATTCGCACCCTGCGGCAGCGCAGTGGGCTGAGCCAGAGGCAACTGGCACTGCGCATGGGGGTACCCCGGACCTACGTCTCGAAGATCGAGAACCAGAAGGCGACTCCGACGCTGTCTTCCCTGTCGCGCTTGGCGGAAGCGCTAACGGTGTCGGTGCCCGAGTTGCTCAATGCGTGCAGTCCATCTCGCCAGGGCGAAATCAACGAACTGCTCAGTGATCCGTTCATTGCCGAGCTGGCAACGTTTACCAAGCAGCTCGATCCCATGCAGCGCACCTGCGTGTTAGCGCAGATCCGCGACATGGTGGCGCATCCGCGGCGCGGCGCCTGACTTCACCGACCCGGTTGCTCACCCGACAGGGGGCGAACGGGGCAGCGGTCGAACAAGTTCGCGTTGTATCTCAGCGGTGACGTGCAACGCGAGGCGGAGTTTCGGCTCCGCCGATGGTCTCCATCCGGCGCGGCGACGGCTGCCTGCGAGCTGGCCGTGCGAAGCCGAGCCAAGCGCAAAAGGCCGAGGCGTGATGCCTCGGCTTTTTCTTGTCGGGAAACGACCTCGATCTCTCCACCAGCCTCGGTCGGCACCTACGCTTGGATGGCGGATCTTGATGGGACCGATTTCACCTCTGCGGATCGCGTTGTGCTTCCTGACCTCCACGGCATGCGGATTCTTAAGGAGGTGTCCAATGAACTGCAGGAGGTGGATTAGCCATCTGCCCCGGGGCCTGGCAAATGATTTTTGCCGCCGGGTTAGGCCCCTTTGAGGTTTCATTGCAACCGCTTCTATCCTGTGTTATTTTCAATAGCTTGCAAGAGGTTTTGCGTTGCGCGCGACAGTTCCCGCCGGGCTGACCCGCAGAGAGGCCGAGATCTTCTCCCGCCTCGATCCGGGGCGGCTTCCACATCACGTGGCCATCATCATGGACGGTAATGGCAGATGGGCCAGACGACGCCACCTGCCGCGCATTGCCGGGCATCGGGCCGGTCTGGCTGCGGTGCGGTCCACGCTCCAAACTGCGGCACGGATCGGCATCCCCGCCCTCACGTTGTATGCCTTCTCCGCGGAGAACTGGAAGCGTCCAAAGTCCGAAGTCAGCTATCTGATGAAGCTGCTGCGCCGCTACCTGAAGCTGGAGCTGCCCACGCTGATGGAGGCCAACATCAGGCTGCAGTACATCGGCCGCCAGCACGAGCTGCCCCAGGAAGTACAGGAGCGGATGGCGTGGGCGCGCGAATCTACGGAAAATAATACCGGCATGATCGTAACCATGGCCCTGAATTACGGCGCCCGCACGGAGATCGTGGACTGCTTTAACGCGCTGGCACGCGAGGCGTCGCGCAATGGAGGCCTCGATCACCTGAAGGTCGATGAAAGAGCCATCGCCCGACACTTGTACACACGCGGGTTGCCGGAGCTCGATCTGCTGATCAGGACGAGCGGCGAAATGCGCCTGAGTAATTTTCTACTCTGGCAGGCGGCCTACGCTGAAATCTACGTCACGGACACGCTGTGGCCGGACTTTCGCGGCGGCCAGTTGCTGGAGGCGATTGAGGCTTTCCAGAAGCGGGAGCGACGATTCGGTGGGCTCATCGGAGACGGCCACCCCTCGTGAAACGCGTCCTGACCGCGGTTGTTCTGATTCCCCTGGTTATTCTCGCTCTTTTTAAAGCCCCGCTGACGCTGTTCACGCTGCTGGTATTGGGCGTTGCCGTGCTGGCGGCGGGGGAATACCTGCGCATTGCGAAGAGCCAGGGCCTTCAGCCGTTTGCGGTTGTCGCGTACCTTTCCCTGGTAATGACGTTTGCCGTCTTTTACCGGCTGGCCACACTGACAGCAAAGACTCCACTTGGGACCAACCTTGGTATCGACCAAGGCGGGATTGGGACGTTGTTCTTCTTACTTACCCTGTGGGTGCCCCTGGTGCTGTTGGTGGTCAGTCTACGGAGTGAACCGCTCTCCACTGCCTTACCCGACGCTGCCGTGTCATACATGATGCTGCCCTACATCGGATTTACGCTCGGGTTGCTTCCCGTGCTGCGCGCGGCTTGGAACGGTGCGCTATTTGTCCTTTACCTCGTGCTCCTGGTTTGGTGCGGCGACGTCGCGGCGTTTTACGTGGGCCGCTCGATCGGGACGCATAAACTGGCACCGCGAATCAGCCCTGGCAAGTCATGGGAAGGTGCCCTGGCTTCGGTGCTGGGGGCGGTGGTAGTGGCATGGTTGTTATTTCATTTCATCGGGCCGATTGCCGGCCTGCTGCGCAGCTTGCATCTGCTTGCGCCGCCGGCTGGCTATTACCATGTGCCGGTTCGATTCAACCAGGCCCCCGATTGGCTCATCGCGGCATTCGCGGTCGCCGTCAATGTTGCGGCACAATTGGGCGACCTGGTCGAGTCAGCGCTCAAGCGCGGCGCCGGGGTGAAGGATTCGGGAACGCTGTTGCCCGGACACGGAGGCGTGCTGGATCGCATCGACGCCCTGCTGTTTGCCCTGCCAGTGGGGCTAATTTTCCTGGTTGCAGGATGCGGCAGGTATTTTGTCGAGGTCTCGCAACCGGCCACGACGGTGCTTCGCTAGGCCGGGCAGAGCCCCGAACCTATCCGATGTATCCTCGAGTCACTTTCCTGCCGGCGTGCGATACCATAAACGGGGCCAGCCATGAAGCACATCGCCATTCTTGGATCAACCGGATCGATCGGCAAAAGCACCCTGAAGATCGTGGAGGCATGTCCCGACCGCTTCTCGGTGACAAGCCTTTCGGCGGGGATGAATGTCGAACTCGCATTCGAGCAAGCGCGGCGTTGGCATCCCCAGGTGATGTCGATGGCTTCGGAAGAATCGGCCGACCAGTTGCGCGGCCAGTTGCACCGCGCGGGGCTGGGTGATGCAGTCGAAGTCGTCTGCGGCTCCCCTGGAGCGGTGCAGGTTGCCATCCATCCGAAGGCGGATTTCGTGGTAAGCGCGATCGTCGGGGTGGCAGGACTGGAGGCCACCTACGAAGCCGTAAAGGCCGGCAAAACCGTCGGCGTGGCCAACAAGGAGTGCCTGGTCACTGCCGGCGAGCTGATCGTCGCCGAAGCACACAGGCAGGGCAGGCCACTGCTGCCGATTGACAGCGAACACAACGCCATCCATCAGTGCCTGCGCGGCGGGCGCCGCGACGAGGTTCATCGTATCTGGTTAACGGCATCCGGCGGACCGTTCCTGCACACGCCCAGGCGCCACTTCGCCCACATCACGGTCGAGGAGGCGCTGCATCATCCGACATGGAGGATGGGCAAGCGCATCACCATCGATTCGGCGACGCTGATGAACAAGGGTTTCGAGGTTATCGAAGCGTGCCGCCTGTTCGACCTGTCGGCCAGCCAGGTAAGCGTTCTGGTTCATCCCCAGAGCACCATCCACTCCATGGTCGAGTTTGTGGACGGCAGCCTGCTGGCCCAGCTCTCGGTCACCGACATGCGGCTTCCCATCCTGTATGCCCTGACGTATCCGGAGCGGATTCAGTCGGATCTGCGCTTCCCGGTATCCCAGTTGCGGCAGCTCGACTTCAGCCCGCCCGACAGGGAGAAATTTCCCTGCTTACGTTTAGCTTACGAGGCAGTCGAAGAAGGGGGAGCCAAGACGATTGCGCTGAATGCCGCCGACGAAGTGGCGGTTGCGGCCTTTCTCGACGGTGCCCTCGGATTCGAGGACATTCCGGCTACAATAGAAGCTATACTTGCTGCAACGCCCGCCCGCAAGCCTGAATCTATAAAACAGGTATTGCACCTGGATGCCGACGCCCGACGCCGGGCCCGCCATCATATTCAGGACATAGGCAAAGGCGCCGGCCGCCCTCACCTGGCGGGACGGCACAAGCAGCCCCAGAGCTAAGAGGTTTATGGAATCATTCGCACTCGCCGCGATACGCAACCTTGGTTGGGTGGCCGTGGTACTCGGGATCATGATCCTGATACACGAGTTCGGCCACTACGCCGCGGCCAAACTATTTGGCGTCCGGGTTGACGTCTTCTCCATCGGTTTTGGCAAGCGCCTGGTGGGCTTCCGCAAAGGCGACACCGACTACCGCATCAGTGCCCTGCCGCTGGGCGGTTACGTGAAGATGGCCGGCGAGAACCCGCTGGAATCGCACAGTGGCGCGCCCGATGAGTTCTCGTCTCATCCCCGCTGGCAGCGGTTTGTGATTGCCGCGGCCGGCCCGGCAATGAATATTCTTCTGGCCATCGGACTGCTTACCGGGGTCAACATGGTGCACTACGAGCACCCGGTTTACCTCGACCAGCCGGCGTTGATCGGTTGGGTGATCGATGATTCACCCGCGGCGAAGGCCGGCATCGAGGCCGGAGACCGCATCGTACGCATCGACGGCTGGCAAAATCCGACTTGGGAAGACGTGGTCCTGAAGTCCGCGATCCAGAGCAACAAGCCGCTCGACCTGGCTGTGCAACGGGGCAATCAGATACTGGAGAAGCAGATCGCTCCCTCCGCCAACTGGGCCGATACGGAGCAGATACGTACCATCGGCTGGGTGCCCGACGAGCCGATTATCCTGACGCAGATGGAGCCGAAGATGCCGGCGGCGCAAGCCGGCATGCGCATCGGCGACCAGATCGTCGCCATCAACGGAGTGCAGGTGCGCTCGCTCATGGCGGTAATTCGCGACCTGCAGAAGAGCAACGGCCAGCCGGTTGAGATCACCGCCTTGCGCAATGGGCAAGCGATGAAGTTCACGGCCAGCCCGGTCATGACCGAGGACAACGGCCAGAAGCGCTACCGCTTGGGCTTCCAGTCAGAGCCGGTCACGGTCAGCAAACTGGGCTTCAACACTGCGCTGGCGCGATCGCTGGAACAGAACAAGAAGTACTCGCTGCTGATTGTCGATCTGGTGCGCAAGATGGTGCGGCACGAGACATCAATCAAGCAGATGGAAGGCCCCATCGGCATCGCCCGCGCCTCGGGCGAAGCGGCTAGCCAGCCCGGCTGGACTCCGCTGCTGGCGCTCATGGCCGGCATCAGCCTGAACCTCGGCATCTTCAACTTGCTGCCCATCCCGATTCTCGACGGCGGCATGATTCTGATGCTGGCGATCGAAGGCTTGCTGCGCAGGGATATCAGCGTCCGCATCAAGGAGCGGATCTACCAGACCGCGTTTGTCTTCCTCGTGCTGTTTGCGGTGGTCGTCATCTACAACGACATCATGAAGGCCGTGCCGGGCCTGGTGCAGAGGCTGCCCTAGACTTTGCCTGACAGGGCGCGAGCTGCGCCCTGATGGTTCGCGCTGAGGTCGCAGCCGATTGTTTGCGAGAGTATTCCGTCGGCAAATTTTGCTTGCCTGGTGCGGCGACCCGCGATCACCTGCAATGTGATCGCCGGTTTGATTGATTTGCTGACCGTCGGCCCCTGGGCGCCATCTCTCCGCCAGAAGCACACATGATCGTGCGGTGTAACACTTCCCCGGGAGCATGAAGATGCCGGTTTGGCCCCGTTATCCGACCCTGTATGAGATCAACACCTGGGTGTGGCTTTCAGAACTCAGCACAAAAGCGGGAAGAACTGTCGATCTGACTTCGGTGCCCGCTGCCGAATTAGACGCCATGGCCGCTTTTGGCTTCGATGCGGTGTGGTTGATGGGGGTCTGGGAGAGGAGTCCGGCAGGCATCGCCGTCGCCAATCGTAACCAGGGACTGCTGGCGGACTTTCGGCGAGCGCTGCCCGACTTTCATCTTGAAGACAACGTAGGGTCGCCTTACTGCATCCGCAGTTATGTGGTCGACCGCCACCTGGGGGGCCCCGGAGGCCTGGCCTCGATACGCCAGGAACTCGCCAAGCGCGGCATACGTCTGCTCCTGGACTTCGTTCCCAACCACGTCGCACCTGATCACCCTTGGGTCAGCAGACACCCGGAATACTTCGTTCATGGAACCGAGGATGACGCCCGCCGAGACCCGGCGTCCTACATTCAGTTAGGAAAACAGGTGTTCGCTTGCGGAAAAGATCCTTATTTTCCAGCCTGGCCTGACGTCCTGCAACTCAACGCTTTTGAGCCGGGGCTGCGAAAAGCGGTCGTGGAGACTCTCTGCGCGATCGCCTCCCAGTGCGACGCAGTGCGGTGCGACATGGCAATGCTGTTGCTGAACTCGGTGTTTGCGCGCACGTGGGGCGACCGTGTGGGCTCGCAGCCGGCAACCGAGTACTGGGGTGACGTCATCCCGGCAATCAGGCAGCTACACTCCGACTTTCTTTTTATCGCGGAGGCTTACTGGGACCTGGAGTGGGAACTGCAGCAGAAGGGCTTTGACTTCTGCTATGACAAGCGGCTGTATGACAGGCTCGAACAGGAAAGCGCCGAGAGCGTGCGGCTTCATCTTTGCGCCGATGCGGCTTACCAAGACCGGCTTCTACGCTTCATCGAGAACCACGACGAACCGCGTGCAGCCGCCACGTTCTCACCTGCCAGGGAGCGAGCCGCTGCCCTGACGACATCCACGTTGAGCGGCGCGAGACTGTTCCACGAGGGGCAATTCGAAGGTCGCAAGGTGAAACTCCCGGTATTTCTTGGCAGGCGGCCAGATGAGACCGTGGATACCGGATTGCAGAGTTTCTATCGCACACTGCTGGCAGCGATCAGCAGCAAGGTATTTCGCGAAGGCCGATGGAGACTTTGCCAGCGGACCGGCTGGCCGGACAATTCGAGCTACCAAAACATTATCGCCTGGCTGTGGGACCGTGGTCGAGAACGATACCTCATCGCGGCTAATTTGAGTGACCACGCAGCGCAAGCGCGTATCCGGGTTGACTGGAACGATCTTGCAGGGCAAACCTGGAGCTTGAACGACAAGCTGTCGGGTGTCACCTACGAGCGTTCCGGGGACGAAATGTCATCGGCGGGAGTTTTTGTGGATCTTCCCCCGTGGGGCTGTCACCTTCTTGCCATCGCCGGCGCGCAGGCTAGCCCCGACCGTGTCCGGCAACCCTGACTCGCAAACGCTCTCAGTTTCCGCCCTCGACTGCCTTGCCTTCCATCTCCGCCCGCGCCCGTGCCAGCTCGGGACGATCTGACTTTGCGCCCTGGCAGTTCTTTACCAACCGGGCATAGTATTTTTCTGCAGTGAGCGGTTCGTTTGCCAACTGGGCCGCGCGCGCCGCGCCGTACAGTCCGTTGAAGCGGTTGGGATCGATTTTCATCGACTGCTGATACTCGGCCAGCGCCTCCTGGGGATGGTTCGACTCGAGCAAAATGTCAGCCAGCATCTCGCGTGCAGGAATCTCCACTTCACCCTTTCCCAATTCGTCCTGCCTGTCGGCAACCTCACGCATGATGCGCGCGGCTTCGTCGTTATTGCCTCGTGCGAAGGCGACCCAGGCGCGAATTTCATCGCGTCCGGTGTCCATGTACGCAGCCAAGTACGCGGCGGGCGATTTCTTCACCGCTTCCACCAAGGCATCGTAGCGGATCAGGTCTTTCTTGGCGGCTGCCGCATCGCGAAGGTGTCCGCTGCCCACTGCACGCGCCCAATAGGTTATGGCGATGTTCGCAGGCCTGCGGGCTGCGGCGGGATCGAGCGCGGCTGCTTTCCGCCAGCGCCGCATCTCGATCTCGTAGGTGGCGGGAAATCCCGCCCGTGCCATGTCGAGGTATTCGTGCATCTCGTGGCCCGCCATGGAATTCATGCTTTGCACCTTGGTCACGATGGCACGCGCCTTCTCATCCTCGCCGACCTGCAGATAGGCGTAGTTCAGGAAGTCCATGGCGTGCAACTCGTGTCCGGTGGAGCCCGACTGCTCCGCTGCCGCCACCGAGGCCAGGTTCGCCTGAATGTCTTCCTGCCACATGCCGAGGCGGGCGAAAATGTGCCCCGGCATATGCGCGGCGTGCGGCGCTGAGGGTGCGATCTCTCCGTAACGCTGCGCCGCCTTCAGCCCTTCGGCAGCCATTTGCGGGCTGTCGCAACTGTGAATGATGTAGTGGGCTACACCGGGATGATCCGGCACCAGCCCAAACTGGTCGTTCAGCACAGCCAGCGCCTTCTTCTGGTTGGCGAACGTGGGGTCGCGTGGAGGCGCCGCTGCCAGCAGCGACAGCCCGTAGAATGCCGCTGCCTCGTGGTCCTGCGGATAGGCCTCATGTAGCTTCGCCATCGCGTTGCCATAGGCGGCGACCCTTTGCTCAAAGCCGGCGGTCTGGTAGTTCTGGTAGAACTGCGCCAGTGCGTCCAGGTAATCCCGCTCGGGCGGCGCCTTCGCGCCCATCTCCTGGCCCTTCTTTATGAGCTTCAACCCATGCTCGAGAGTGGCTTCGCTCGGGCGGTCCCATATCTGGTGCCACAAGCTCATGGCCTGGCCCCAATACGCCATCGCACACGTGGGATCGGCGGCGGCCACCGCCTGGAACTGCTCTTCCGCCTTGTCGTACCAGAAGTCGTGCAGTAAGGCGACGCCCCGATTGAACGCCGCCTGTTGCGAAGCCGCACACGAGACCGGAAAGTCCACGGTCCCCAACCTCTCGGCCGGCGCGGGTTGACGCTGGGTTTGACCCGGGACAAGCAAAGCGCCGCCCAATACAAGCAGCAAAACGAGTATGCGCAGTCTCATGATTACCCCACAAGGCTGCGGGAAGCATAGGAGGTGTGCAGGTCCAAGTCAACGGGTCTGCGAAGTGGAGTCGAAGGCGATACCTTGGGGTCACGAACGAGGACAGGATTGCCCTCCGTGAGCATGGCGATCACATGCCGGCCATGAATCTCACGGGCAAGGCGGTCGTCCGGACCGCGGTTCGATCCATCGGACCACGCCATCGACATCTCCAAACACTCACGGTTGCAGCGAATCGCGAGGGAAGGAAGCAGCCTCTCCCGCGGTTGCACCCAGGCCGTGAGGCTGATCTTCCTTTAGTGAAAAGTGCTTCGTTGGTGGCACCGGCAAGCCGGAGAGCCGATCGTTGTTGGCCAAGGCTCCCCCTTGGTCTTTCGGCGGTGACGATTTCTTTTAGCGCAGGCTTGAGCTCGATGACGACGAGCCGTCGTTGCGCTTCAGCGTCGGCCGATCGTCGTCGTTCTGGGTTCCGTTGCCGTTGTTGTTGCTCGGATTATCGGCGGTACTGCGACGCAGTGTCGGACGGTCTTTGTTGTCCTTGTCATTCTGCAGCTTGTGCTTGTTCTCGATGGAAGCCAGCCGGGACTTAACCTGATCGAACTCCGAGGTGTTCAGTACATATTCGTCCCGCGGTGGCAGGACGGTCGCCATCTCCTGCTGGGCGTGTGCCACGCGGTCAGGGGTCATGGGATGTGACGAGAAAGCCTTGGCCAGAGTGCCCGGCTTTTTCTTTTCCTGCGCTTCGATCTTCTCGAAGAACGAGATAAACGACTGCGGATCGTATCCCGTCTTGTACATGTACTCCATGCCCAGGAAGTCGGCTTCCGTTTCGAAGTTGCGGGAGAACTTCATGAAGGTCAGAGGAACACCGATGCCCATAGCGACCTGCGTAGCTTCGTAAACCGCCCATCCGCCGGGTACGAACACCAGCGGGATGCTGGCCAAGTTGACAATGTTGCTGCGGGTTTGTTCGCGTGCAACGTGGCAGGCGGCAACATGGGCGATCTCGTGTGCCATCACGCCGGCGAGTTCAGCTTCGTTATCGGCAGCGAGGATCAACCCGGAGTTCACGTAAAAGAATCCACCCGGCAGCGCGAAGGCGTTGATTTCGTCGGTGTCGATGACCTTTATGGTAAAGGGAACCTTGGAGTCAGAATTGCGCACCAGGTTCTGTCCGATGCGATTCACGTACTCGGTCACGACCGGGTCGCTGATCAGCTTGACGCCGTGCTCAACCTGCTGCGAGTACTGCTGCCCCATGGCCACCTGTTTTTCGAGCGAGTACCAGTTGCCCGCGCCTTTGTTGCAGCCCACGTTGCGGTTGCCGATGGCGTCGATGTTTTTCATCGTCTCGGGACTGGGAGCGTTCTTATCCGGCTTGGCGTTGGGAGTGTCATCCGGGGTGGAGGCGGGTGGCGTTTGCGCCGGTGGCGCACTCTGAGCCTGCGAGTTACCGCTCGAATCCTGCGTAGGATAGCCCTGTGCCCCTACCGAAAGCGACGTGATAACGATTAACCCAAGAACGCTCGCGACTCTTCGCGGAGTAAAACCCATGATCTCCACCTTCTCTGGGACTCTCGAGAGCGCTCGCAGCGCCCCTCAAGCATCCGGTAACTCTAGGAACACGTAGCGCTTTGCTTAGTTTCCCGCCGCCTATCATTCTACGCCTGCAGCGCCGCCAACGGCGGGCAAGTTTGAGAGCAACACTGTTCACACCAGGTTTCGAAAACCGCTGGAGTGAAGTTCCCGTTTTTGTCGCCGCCATCACCGGTACCTCACCGGCCGCAATCTTGTCCGCCCGGCTCTTCGCGTTCCGTAGAAGTCCAAGTGCAAGCGAAAGAATGGGTTGCGGCTACCTCTTGCGCGTGGTGGCGAGCCGTCGCCACCGCCCGGGCGCGATATCGGGCCCGATGCCCATGATAAACTGAACTTTACCAGTATGGCTCAGATACAGCGCAGGAAGTCTTACACGGCCACGGTCGGAGGGGTGCGGGTAGGCAGTGATGCACCAGTAGTGGTGCAATCTATGACCAATACCGACACGGCTGATATCGAAGGAACGATCCGCCAGGTGGCGGCGCTGGCCCGCGCCGGGTCAGAGCTGGTACGGGTGACGGTCAACAACGCGGCGGCAGCGGCAGCCGTAGCCCCGATCGTAGAGGGGCTGGACCGGCTGGACATTCACGTCCCGATCATCGGCGATTTCCACTACAACGGGCACATCCTTTTGAAGAAGTATCCCGACTGCGCTCGGGCGCTGGCAAAGTACCGCATCAATCCGGGCAATGTTTCCATCGGGAAGAAGGACGACGACAACTTCCGCACCATGATCGAGGTCGCGATCGAGAACGACAAGCCGGTGCGCATCGGCGTGAACTGGGGCTCGCTGGATCAGGCGCTGCTCACCCGGCTGATGGACGAGAACTCGAAGCTGGAGGAGCCGAAAGACGCGCGCGACGTGACCATGGAAGCCATGGTGGAGAGCGCGCTCGGTTCAGCCGAGCGGGCGGCCAGCTACGGAATGCGGCGGGAGCAGATCATCCTCAGCGCCAAAGTCAGTGGCGTGCAGGACCTGATCGATGTGTACCGTGAGCTGGCACGGCGTTGCGAGTACCCACTGCACCTTGGCCTGACCGAGGCCGGCATGGGAGCGAAGGGCGTGGTCAGCAGCGCGGCGGCAATGGGGGTCTTGCTCCAGGAAGGAATCGGCGACACCATCCGCGTTTCCCTGACACCCGCCCCCAATGGCGATCGAACGGAAGAAGTTACCGTCGGCCAGCAGATTCTGCAGTCGATGGGAATCCGCAGCTTTGCCCCGCAGGTGACGGCTTGCCCGGGATGCGGCCGCACCACGAGCACGTTTTTCCAGGAGATGGCCGAGCAAATCCAAAGCTATTTGCGCCAACAGATGCCGGTGTGGAAGACGCGATACGCGGGGGTGGAGGAGATGAAAGTTGCGGTCATGGGTTGTGTGGTCAATGGGCCGGGCGAGTCGAAACACTCGAACCTTGGCATTTCGCTCCCGGGTACGTTTGAGGAGCCGAAGGCCCCGGTGTACGTCGACGGGCGACTGATGACGACCCTCAAAGGCGACCACATGGTGGCGGAGTTCACCAAGATCCTGAATGACTACGTGGATTCGCACTACGCTGCCAAGGAACAGCTGGTGTCGATCCACTAGGCGTAACCTTCCGGGCCCTTCATCACGCGGAGAATACCGGGACAAAAAGAGAAGAAGCAATCCACTCCGCGTTCTCGTGTCTCCTTGCCGGACACGTCGCTTGTTCGCTGCCTAGATGCTTTTTCCTCGAGTTTTCCAACGGCAGCTGCTTTACAATTCCGCTCAACGTATGGTGTCCGGAGACCCGTGAAGCGCTCCAGCAAACTACAGCGGCAACTCATGAAATTCGCCGACGGCGATGTCACCCCCGCCACGGTGAAGCTTCGATTCCTGAAAAGCCTGAAGTGCACGCTGAAATACGAGAAACTGGCGTGGGCAGCCGGAGCCACGCTGGTCGCCGGTATAGATGAGGTGGGACGCGGTTGCCTATTCGGCCCGGTGGTCGCGGCGGCGGTGATACTGGATCCGAAGTATCGAATCCGTGGACTGCGGGATTCCAAGCTGCTGGACCGGGCAACCAGAGAGAAGCTGGCGCCAAGAATCCGGGAGAATTGCCTGGCATGGTCGGTTGCCGGGGTCGACGTCGCGATCATTGACCAGATCAACATCTATTGGGCGTCGAAGCTGGCCATGGAAGAGGCAGTGAGCAAGCTCGCGATGAAACCCGATCATCTGCTGGTGGATGCGCTACGCCTGAGCTTGGAATGTGCACAAACCTCTATCATCCACGGTGACGCGCTGTCGGCGTCGATTGCAGCGGCGTCCATCGTCGCCAAAGTCGAGCGAGACGCCATGATCCGCGAACTGGACGCAGTTTATCCGGGGTACGGGCTGGCATCGAATGTCGGCTACCGCTCTCCCATCCACTTGAAAGCCTTGCGCGAACGAGGGCCGACGCCAATGCATCGCATGTCGTTCGCCCCGGTCTGGATGTCGGCCGCGCCGCAAGAGCTGCTGGAGTTCATGGAGGAGGAAACCGTAACCGCCTCCGAGGGCACAGACTTAGAACCAAAGGCTCCCCTATAATCTCCGTCGAAAGCGCCCCCGAATCGCATGCGCAGTCTAAGCTCCATTCCGCGGCCGGTTACGGTCCCGCCGAGCATTACGGTCGTGCTGCCCGCGGTTGCCCTTGTCTTTGCTGCCAGTCTCATGGTCTACACCGGAGTGTGGCTGTACTACGTCTCGTGGGCACCTCCCGTCTACCTGGGTATCGAATGGAAGCCCGAGCTCACTCCCTATACCACGCTCAGAAAGGTCGTTCCCGGCTCTCCCGCCGAGCGTGCCGGCCTACGAATCGACGACCGGATCCTCAGTGTCGGCGGATCTCCCCAACACTCTTTGACCCTCGCACCGGCGGTTGCTCACGGCAGAGCCGGCGATGTGGTAACGGCGCGCGTTCAGCGACCGGGGGTGGCAAAGCCATTTGATGTGCAGCTGACACTTGCGCCGGCTCCGCCGCGCCAGCCGCTGACTCCGGCCAGGCGGCTGGCAGCTCTGGTGACCGACTGCTACCCCCTGCCTTTCCTGATTGTGGGATTGCTGGTGCTGTTTCTGCGGATCGATGACCGCAATGCATGGCTGCTGGCACTCATGTTCGCCGGCTTCATCGCGGCAGCTCCCGTGGCATTCCTTGAAGGAGTGCTGTCTCCGCCGCTGCGCCGGTTCGTGCTGAGCTACACGATCTTGCTGTACGGCCTGCTGCCGGCTGTTTTCTACGTGTTTTTTGGGACATTTCCAACGCCGTCTCCGCTCGATAGAAAGCTACCGTGGCTGAAATACAGCTTGCTTGCCATGGCGCTGGTGGTTTGCCTGCCGCTCGCGTTGTTGGCTCTGGTGACTGGCAGCTCGCTGACTGCGCTCAAGATAGTTCAAAGTTTGGGAGGGCTGCTCTCTCTCTCCTTGTTGACGCTGTACGTTTATGCCGGCTTTTCTCTGGGGCTTGTCTCATTGATTTGGAACGCGGTAAAGGCTCCAACCCGGAATGACCGCCGCAAAACCCAGGTTATGGTCTGGGGGACGTTGGCCGGGCTGGCGCCTATTCTGGTGATCTCAGGCATCGCGTTTATACAGCACAAGAATTTCTACGAATACTCCTTCTGGTGCGTGGCGCTGCCCATCATTGCTCTGGGGCTGATTCCGCTGTCATTTGCCTATGCGGTAGCCAAATATCGGGTGCTGGAGATACCGGTGCTGCTGCGACGCAGTGCCCGCTATTTCCTCGTCCAGCGCGGATTTCTGCTGCTGATTCTGCTGGCTGGAGTGGCGGTGACATTCTTGCTGGCCAGCGCTTTCAGTCGCTACTTTCCTGAGCGCGGGCGGGTTGGCGTATCTGCCGGAGCAGTGCTGGGTATCTTCCTGGTGTGGGGCGGCGCACAAATGCGAAGCCGCGTGACCCGGCGGCTGGACCGGGCGTTTTTCCGCAGCGCTTACGACGCGCGACAGATCCTGGTCGACCTTGCAGCCAAGACCCGTGACGCCTCCAACCGCGAGCAACTGGCGGAACTGCTGCGCCACGAAGTCGATGATGCACTGCATCCTTCCTCGCTTGCCATTTATTTCCGCGGAGGCAATGCGGAATACGTCACGGAATCCGGGGTGCCCGAGGGACTCCGTAGACTGCCCGGTGATCTGCCGGTGCTGAAACACATGAGAGAGCGCGGCCAGTCCTGGGAGATCGTTCCCAGTACCGGTGAGGCTCCGGCGCTGGCGATTTTGCAACCGCTGCAGCCGGAATGCCTGGTACCGATGCTGGGCCGCAGCGGGCAGCTCCTGGGGATGGCCGTATTGGGTCCGCGGCTGTCAGAGGAGTCGTACTCGGCAGAGGACAGACGCCTGCTGGATTCGGTGTCAAACCAGGCAGGCATTGCGCTGGAGAATATCGGCCTGGCCGAGTTCATGGCGGAACGCCTGGAAGCGGAGCGGCGCACCCGCCAGGAGATGGAGATCGCGCGCCAGGTGCAGAGCAAGCTGCTGCCACAAAAAGCTCCCCAGCTGGCGACCATTGAATACGCGGGCGCGTGTATCCAGGCACGAGCGGTTGGCGGCGACTATTACGACTTCCTCGATCTTGGTCAACGACGAGTTGGCCTGGTGCTGGCGGATGTGGCGGGCAAGGGCATTTCAGCGGCCCTGCTCATGGCGAACCTGCAAGCGCATCTGCGCAGCCAGTCTGCCGTCGTGAGCTACGATTTCACCCAGACACTGGAGAAGGTTAACCGGCTGTTCTTCGAGTCCACCGAACCTAACAACTACGCAACGCTGTTCATCGGCGTCTACCAGGATGCCACGCGGCGGCTGCGGTACGTAAACTGCGGACATAACCCGCCGCTGGTGCTGCACGGCGAATCGGTGCAGCGACTTTACCCCACGGCGACCGTGCTGGGACTTTTCGATGACTGGCGGTGCGAGGTAGACGAGACCTTTCTGTGGCCGGGCGACATTTTGGCGATCTGCACGGACGGTGTGTTCGAGGCCGCCAATCAAAGAGGCGACGAGTTCGGCGAGGAAGGTCTGGTGGCCGCATTGCGATCGGGACGAAGCTTCAGTGCTCCGGAATTGCTGGCATCGGTAATTCGGGCGGTGGAGGAGTTTGCTCCGGGCGAGCAGGCGGATGACCTGACATTATTGGTTGTAAAGGCGAAAGATACCTAGGTCGATTGCCAGAGTTGATGCGCTGGGAGCACAGCCGGGCCCCGGGGAGCCGAAAGGAAACGCGCTTCGGCCCCGCCCGGCCGGGGCGACGCCGGCGAGAAGAGGGTAATGGGTTCACCGGGCACACCGCAGCCGATGCCCCCGAGGGCCTCTGCAGCTTCATTAACCAGGAAGTGATTTATGGTAATTGCATCGGAATTACGGCCGGGAATGGTGATCCGCAGCGACGGACAGGTCTACAGGGTGCTCGAGGTGGAGGCGAAGTCGGGCGCCGCGAAAATGGGTGGCGTGGTGAAGGCATCGCTCAGCAATCTGCACAGCACGCGCATGCTGGAGCAGCATTTTCGTCCGCAGGAGCGGCTGGAAGACCTCGAACTGGAGCGGCATAACATGGAATTTCTTTACAGCGACGATGACGGCGTGACGTTCATGAATCCGCTGACCTTCGAGCAGGTAGAGATTGCCCGGGAAATGATTGGCCCGGCCGAGAAGTTCCTGCAGCCGCAGATGACACTGCCAGTGGAGTTTTTTGAGGGCAAGCCGGTGAGCGTGGTGCTGCCGCAAATCGTAGAAGCCAAGGTCGAGACCACCGCCCCGCCCATTCATGCCCAGCAGGACAACGCCTTCAAAGAAGCCACTCTCGAAAACGGAGTCCAGATTCGTGTCCCGTTGTTTATCGGTCCGGGGGAAACGGTGCGGGTGGAAGTGAGGACCGGCAAGTATGTGGATAGGGTGAGAGCGGACAAGAAGA
>Ga0306920_100003757_pt1 | contig 19348 bp, 16 predicted proteins | sample flu12Cox44000170_FD_204666 | JGI IMG/M metagenome (GOLD analysis project Ga0306920, IMG submission 204666) | Lab enrichment of tropical soil microbial communities from Luquillo Experimental Forest, Puerto Rico - flux4day.12C.oxic.44.000.170 (v2)... | ecosystem: Environmental > Terrestrial >... | reverse complement strand
CGCCTATCCGGAGCCCGCTGGTTACGGCGGCACGAAGCTCAAGACCGCCGAAGCGGCTTACGACGACAAGCTCGGCCAGTTTATCTTGCCTTACGACGCCGTGCGCCAGGCGCGCGATCCCGATACGCTGCTGCTCGGCTTTTTGCAGGAAACCTATGAGGCGGCGGCCGAGCTCGCCAAATGGGACCGCAAAGCGCTAGAGCGGCAGCCGGTCACGACAAGCTGAAAAAGTGGTAGGACAGTTGGCATGGATCATTGGCTCGTGGGCCGCACGACATTAGGCGCAACGATCGTTGTGCTGACAATGACGCTGTGCGAAGCGGCGAGTTCGGACGCGATCGCGCAGACATTGATTGAGCCTAATTCCAGGCCAAAATTGTCGCAGCCTTCGGACATGGCGAAACCGCAGGCCACCCGGCGGGCCAAGGCCTGCAGCGCTTTCGGCGCGGGGTTTGTCCAACTTCCGGGCACCGATACGTGCGTCAAGATCGGTGGCTTTGTCACCATGGAAGGCACGGTCAATCACGGCCGCTGATATGCGCCCGAAACGCGCATAGCCGGACGCGCAGGTATGCGCGTTGATACTTTAATTTCCGCCGAGCTCGCGCCGCAACAGGGCCGCGCCTTCGGCCATCGCTTTCATCTTGGCGAAGGCAATCGCGCGCGGCAGGTATTTCATGCCGCAATCCGGCGCGACCACGATCCGTTCCGGCGGCACGACCTCGAGCGCGCGGTGAATGCGGTCGGCAACAATCTGCGGCGTCTCGACGGTCATATCACCAAGATCGATCACGCCGAGCACGATCGTCTTCGACGGCAGTTCGCGGAGAATTTTGAGGTCGAGCTTTGGCTGCGCCGCTTCGATCGAGATCTGCTGCGCCTTGGACTGTTCCAATTCCGGCAGGAAGGAATATCCCGACGGCTTGTCGCGAACCACCGCGGCATAGCCGAAGCATAGGTGCACGACGATGGTTCCGGAAACGCCGTCGAGTGCGCGGTTGAGCGCCTTGAGACCGAAGCGCCGCGCCTTGTCGGGATGCTGCTGCATCCACGGCTCGTCGATCTGCACCACGTCCGCGCCGGCGGCAAACAGATCCTTGATCTCGGCATTGACGGCGTCGGCGTAAGCCATCGCCACCGCTTCCTCGTCGCCATAATGATCGTCCTGGGCCTGGCGGCCCATCGTGAACGGGCCCGGCACGGTGGCCTTGATCTTGCGTTCGGTATTGGCGCGCAGCACTTTCAGATCGCGCAACTCTACTGGCTGCCGGCGCCGGATCGGGCCGACGATGCGCGGCACCGGAATGGCCCGTCCATTGCGATTGATCACGGTGCCCGGGTTATCGACATCGATGCCGTCGAGCGCGGTGGCAAAGCGGTTGGAATAGCTTTCACGGCGCTGCTCGCCGTCAGTGATGATATCGAGCCCGGCGCGCTCCTGCTCGCGGATGGCAAGGATCGTGGCGTCGTCCTGCGCGGCTTCAAGCTTGTCGGGTGAAACCAGCCAGAGATCGTCCACGCGCACGCGCGGCACTTGTTTCGACAGCTTTTCGCGGTCGATCAACCATTCAGGCTGCGGATACGAGCCAACGAGCGAGGTAGGGAGAAGCATTTGCACTCAACAAAATTAGAGCGCAGCGCACGATAGTGCGCTGCGCTTATCCTGGGTGCGAACCGTTATCCGGTTGCCTTCTCGTAGGGATAGATGACATCGCCGGTCTTCTGATCGGCGGGTGTGAGCACGGCCTGGTAACTCATGCCGCGCCAGGTATCGAGGTTCGCGCTATCGGTAATGTCGTGATACTGGACCTGCATCACCCCGGATTTGACCCATTCGCCATCTTTGCCGAACTTGATCTCGGGATTCATGATTGTGCTGACGGCATGAGTGCGGAGATAGTCGGCGATCTTATCGTCATTGAGGCTCTTGGTAGCTTCGACCGCCTGTTGCAGCACCTGGAAATAAGAATAACCCCAGCCGCCGAGATAATAGCCGAGTGGATCAATGCCGCGGCTTGGCGCCTGCGCCTGGTATTTTTTGAAGAAATCCGCGGCCGGCGCCATCAATTTCGGTGTCGGCACCCAGAACTCATAGTTCACGATGCCGTTGAGCTTGCTTTTGAGTTTGCTTTTGATGGCGGTGTATTGGATTCCCACCATGCCGCCGCCCATCATTTTCGGTTTCAGGCCCAGCTCGCTGGCGGTCTGCACCATGCCAACCGAGGTGTTTGGATAAGAGCAGATCACGACCAGATCCGGATTGGTCGCCTGGATGGCGCGGATGATTGGCGAGAAGTCGGTCGTATTCGGCGGATAGTTTCTGTCGTAGACGGTCTTAAAACCGTATTTGTGCACGTTCTCGCGGGCGCCGTCAGCGGCGTTGCGTGAGAACTCGGCATCTTCGGCCGTAATCGCGACGTTTTGCGGCTTCGGATTCTGCGCTGCCGCAATTTCGAAGAAGCCTTCGGTGAACGATGCTTTCGGGGTGGGGCCGGACGGCAACATTGAGAAATATTTCGGATAGTGAAAGTCATGATTAGCGTCGAGCGCGAACAGCCCGATGAACACTTTGCCCCTCGGCATGACAGCTGGAAGCGCCGGGGCCACCATGTTCGTTCCGTACGGTCCAATAACCAGGTCGACTTTGTCTACATCCATCAGCTTTGTGTAGATGCCGGGCACGGTCGAGGGATTGGTTTGATCATCGTAATAGATGAGCTGCACCGGCCGGCCGAGCAGGCCGCCCTTGGCGTTGATTTCCTGCTCCCAAATCTGGTTGCCGAGCAAGGCTTGTTGGCCGGCGCCCGCGAGCGCGCCGGTCTGCGCCATGCTGAAGCCGATCTTGATCGGCGCGGCGCCACCTTGCGCGAAAGCAGCCGGCGAGCCCAAGGCGTGGGAAAAGGCTGGGGAAATCACAGCTGCGCTAATGCCAGCATTGAGGCGGCGCCGGGTGATGCGGTGGGTCATGGTTTCCTCCAAAAAACGCTGGTTCTTTATCGTCTTTGCCTGACCGGCTGCCTCAATAGGCACGACCCGCCAGTGTCGCCCGGTAGCATGCCCTGCTTTGCCAAGCGTGAAAAGAGAGCAGCGGGTGACGTGGCAATCTGCCCAAGGCGTCTTTCGGGCCTGCAATGGGGGATTGACGATTTATACTGAAACAGTATCGCCTTATTGTCCTGAACAGTTTCCCGGCGGGGCTGTTGCCGAATCGAAGGTCGATGCAACCGGAGCGGAAACCAGTCGATGATCGCACTGTCGGTTAACGGGAAAAGCTACAAGCTCGACGTGGAAGACGACACGCCGTTACTATGGGTGCTGCGCGACACGATCGGACTCACTGGAACCAAATACGGCTGCGGCATCGCGCAGTGCGGCGCGTGCACCGTGCTGATCGACGGCGCGCCCAGACGCTCCTGCCAAGTCCCCGCTGGCAGTCTCGGCGGGCGATCGGTCACCACGATTGAGGCTTTGGCGCAAAATGGCAGGCTGCATCCGGTCCAGCAGGCGTGGATCGACCTCGACGTGCCGCAATGCGGCTATTGTCAAAGTGGAATGATCATGGCGGCGGTGGCGCTGCTGCGTGACAAGCCGATGCCGACCGATGCTGAAATCGATGTAGCCATCACCAATATCTGCCGCTGCGGCACCTACCAGCGGGTGCGAGCCGCGATCCACGCCGCGGCCAAGGCCTGAAGGCTGGTTATTTATATTCGGGGTCGGTCGGCAGCAATTCCGCCGTGCGCGCGTTGCGATAATTTCTGTTTGCGTAATTCATCATGTCGGCAGCCGTCAGTTGCCGCTGTGCAAACAGGTTTCCGGAATCCACCGCGCTGGTGAGGCTTTCGAGAAAAGCGGCCGCATATTCAGGCTGAGGCCTTGATCCGTGGTTTGGCTCATCGCCCGGCTCGTGGCTTTGATCACGACTTGGAGATTGCTGCTTGACCGCGGCAAGTCTCGTCGGGCCGCCGATATTCGCTGGTCTGGGGACGGGCAGGGGTGCTGAGGTGGGCGCTTGCGCCGTGATTGAACCAGTCACGGTCGCAGGTGCCGTGGGCGCACGCATTTGTGCTGTCGCCGGCGCAGCAAAAGTCCGAGCATCCGCAAAGGCAAGAGCGGGCTCGGCCGGGTCACGGGCTTGCGCGGTCACCACCTCGGGCTCGGCGGATACTCTGGCGATTTCGCTTTTCACCAGATTGCGAAAATCCGAACTGAACTGTGCACCCGGATGAGAGTCGTTGTTGGCGATGTACTCAATGTTCGGGCCGATGAGCTTCTTCGATCCCATGCCGCCGAAAGTCATCGACGGATCTGGATTGTAGACTTCAATCATCCGGCCAACGCGCCCGGTTACGGCCGGATTCCAGCTGAGCATCGAGGGCTGCAAGGCGATGATGACATCGATGTATTTGGCCTTATTGGCGACGAAGACAGAACTGTTCGCGCCGAGACTGTAACCAACCACGACCGTGTGCGTGCCCGGCGGCTGGCGCTCGATGTCGTCGACCAGGGCTGGCCACGACTGATGCAGATAGGTGGTGACTTCCACATCGGGCATCATTTTGAGCTCGGCAACGAGCTCAACGAGCCCGATCGCCGGAAGCGGTCCAAACATCGGCCATAGGACGCCGACAAAGGTTTTCGCAAAGACCGGCGTAGAAAGCACCGAGCCCCACAAAACCAGGGCGAGGAATAGCCTTTTCATGAAGTTCAGTCCCCCGCAGCGGCCATTGGCCAGCTGGCCCCATTCCCGATGAGCCGTCCAGCCTGGGTAAAACACCGGACAATTGCGGAGATTTATGGGAGGGACATGGGAAACTTTTAGGAACACGCGGTACCAGGTACGAAAAGCGCGCTACTCTAGGGGCGGAAAGGTTAAAAACTCGCCACTGCGGCGATGTTTCACGTTCGAACCTTGCCGATATCGCGAAAAACCGGGCCAGGACCGAATCAACGGCTTTGCGGCAGATTGGCGAGCTGCAGGCTTGCCGCGGCCGAGCCGCGATCGGCGGCCAGCTGATACCATTTTCTGGCGCTCTCAATGTCGGGTTTGACCATGATCGCACCGAGGCGCTTGATGACGTTCGGGTCATAGGTTGAGCCGAGCGCCGGTGCTGCCTCGGCGCTGCCGGCATTGGCGGCACGCTCGAACAGCACGCGCGCCGCGGCGAAATCGCCGTCATTGAGCAAATTCTTGCCCCGCCTGATCAGGGTATTGATTTCGTTTTCATCGAGCATGACGGCGGGTTTGGCGATCGGCGCTGGGGTGGCTTGGACGGGAGCGGGTACCGGCGCCGGATTTGCTGCGGGTTTCGGTTCGACTGCCCCCGGATTGGCGTCCACGGGCCGCGGCGCCGGCTCATTCACGGCCGGTGCCGCCGATGGCCTGGTGTCGGCCGGCGAGGCGTTCGGCGCGGGAAGCGATGCGATCTGTTTCGCTGGCGCCGCGGGCTCCGCCGGCGGCGTTGCGGCGGCGACCTGCTGCTGCGGTATCTGCGGTGGCGTTGCAATGGCGACTTGGTCTTGCGCCGGCGGCGTAGCTGCGCCGGCCGACGTTTCAATCGACAAAGCCGGCACACCGCGAGACGATTCGATCGAGGACGCCGCATCCTCGACGACACTTGCAGGTGCCGGCGCGCTGGCCTGCGCGATCTTGTGCGCAAGCTGTTTCGGGCTGAACAGGAATACGACGACGGCGGCGACCATCGCGGCCATCGCGCAGACGACCCCCATCCGCAGCATGATCGGCCAAAGATTGGAGGCCGCAGCGGGCGGCGCCGGAACCAGCTCGGGCTCCAGCGCTCGCTGACGCCAGGGCCGATCCTCGCGGCTTTCCGGCTCGATCGGCGTCAATTGCGCGGCTGAAGCTCCGGCGCTTTGCCGAAGCGCGGCGCGAAACTGGTCGCGCGTTATCGGCTCACGCGGCGGCCGCTCACGTCCGGCCTGCGCATCGTCGCGGGCCGCCTGCTCACGCGCCGCCTGGTCACGGACCGCCTGCTCACGCACCCATGGGGGCGCGTATTCGAGCTTGGACCTGACCGGATCATCATCATCAGGCGAGGTCATTGATCGCTGTCTCGTGCTGCAACGCTATTGAGCGTCTCCGTCAGATTTGCTCCCTAGCGGTGCTGTTCGCGCGCCTGCCACTGCAAAAACTTGCGGAACAAGTCTTCGCGATCGGCATCGCTCGCCGGCATCTTGGGCTGATTGCTCAAGAACGTCTCGAACGCGGCGCGCTGTTGCTTCTGCTGCTGCTGCTCGGCCGCCATCTGCTGCAAAAGCTGCTCCGCCACACTGAACCTGGTCCAGCCGGGCACCGTGGCAGCGAGATTCACGTCGCGCCATTTCGGATGGTAGGGCGGATGCTGGAGCGTATCCCAGCGGCTGAACAGATATTGGATGAATCGTTCGACGCGGTTGTAGCGATCTGTGTTCTTGGGCCAATTGAAAACGGCAAGCACGGCCGGCACCGCGATCGTGTCGATGCGGTCCTGACCCTGAAGCAGGTTCGGGTAGTCTTGCTTGGTGAACTCGCCGAGTGTGTACAAATCCTCGAACGTCTTGCTGAATGGAATATTCACCAGGTGCAGCCCCGCCGTCTGCGGAATCTTGCCGAAGAAATCGATGGGCTTTGGGATCACCCGCGCAATGGCGTCAACCTGGCCGGACTGCAATTTCTGCAAAGCCGTCGGCTGATCGATCATCACTTGCTCGACATTGATCCCGAGCCGCTGGAACACGATCGTGCCGGTGAGGCTCGCGCCGGTGCCGGCCGGACCGAAGTTGACCTTCTTGCCGCGCAAATCCTCCAGCGACTGGACGTCGTTGCGCGCCAGAATATGCAATTCCGAGATCGGCAGCCGGATCACGTATTGGATGCGGCGCTCGAGATTTGGCGTTTTGCGCTGGGTGCGGAAATATTCGAACACGTCGGATTGGGTGACCGCCGCATCGACGCCGCGAAGGTACAACAGATCGTCGAGATTGGACGCCGCGCCATAGGAGACGATCGGCAAGATCCGCAGGTTGTCGCCATCGTTGAGCACCGATGCCATCTCGTCGACAAAGCGCATATAAGTGCCGGAAAGCAGTCCGCCGGCGATGCCGACGGTCCCGGCATTTTTCTTTTCGCGCATCGCAGCGTCGGTGCCGCCCTCCTGAATGGATCGAGGGATGACTTGCGCGGCGAGATTGAAGCTGAATAAGCCGATCGCCAGCGCCACAACGCTAGCGAGAAAGATGCGATTACGCATTTACCTGCCCCAAACCTGCGGAATGCGGCCCTCGCGGGGCCGGATCAGCGCAACCAGCACAAGATCGGGAGTTATTTGTGGCCGCGTTGAATAAAACTCCTCGCCAAACGCCACAATTTGGTCGCGCATCTGTCCGCGCGACACATTTTTGTCAGCGGATTCAGTTTTCCGAAAAATCGATTTTTGGCGAATTTGGCGCGGAGAAAAGATTTGCCTCATTCTCACCAGAGTTTCTCGTTCCAAGTAGAAGGTCGTCGGCGTCGTGGACGCATCCGTCGGTCACGACGGTTGATTGCGCCGGGGACCATCAAGGAAGAAGCATTTGCCGGAGAAAAGCTCAACCGGCATTCGGACGAATTACAAAGCTGATTGCATGGGCGCGTCGCCGCATCGCGCATGGCTGCGCGTGCGCCGGCCCGTGAGGAGGGTTGTGAGATGTTGACGAGACGAAACATCATCGTGGTTGCAGGCTTGCTCGCCGCGTTGACGGGCGTGGTTGCGGCGCTGGGGCTTGGGGCGATGAAGGTCGCGCAAGCCGATCAGTGGCCGATCCGGCCGATCACCATGGTGGTGCCGTTCGCCGCCGGTGGCCCAACCGACGTGGTGGGCCGGATTCTGGCGGATCGGCTGGGCGATGCTCTTGGCCAGCAAGTGATCGTCGAGAATATAGGCGGCGCCGGCGGCATGAACGGTGCCCAGCGGGTCGCGCTCGCCAATCCCGACGGTTATCAGGTTCTGCTCGGCACGGTCGGCACCCAGGCCTACAATCAAACGCTGTATAAAAAACCGCTCTACAATGCGGCCGATGATTTTGCGCCGGTGGTGCTGATCGCCGAACAGCCGCTGGTTTTGGTCGTGCATAAGGATTTCCCGGCGGACTCGCTCAAAAGCTTCACCGACTACGTTAAAGCCAATGCGGCGAAAATGTCGTTCGGCTCGGGCGGCAGCGGCTCTGCGACCCATCTTGGCTGCGTCCTGCTCAATACCGCGATCGGCGTGAACGTGCAGCACGTACCGTATCGCGGTTCGGCTCCTGCCTTGCAGGACCTTGTCGCTGGCCGCATCAATTACCTATGCGACGCGGTCTCGACCGCGCTGCCGCAGATCAAGGCCGGAACGGTCAAGCCGCTTGCGGTTCTCGCGCAAAAACGAGCGGCGGTGCTGCCGCAGGTGCCGACGGCTCAGGAGCAGGGTCTCGAAGGATTCGAGGCCAATAACTGGATCGGACTATTCGTTCCGCGCAAAACGCCAGAATCGATCGTTCGCCAGCTGCATGACGCGACGATCAAAGCCATGAACGTTCCGGCGCTGCGCGTTCGCATGGAAACGATCGGAACCGACTTGGTCGGTTCCGATCGGACCAGCACCGACTATCTCAAGCATTTCGTCAGCAGCGAAATCGCTAAATGGGCGGTGCCGATCAAAGCCAGCGGCGTGTCGGTGGATTGACCTTCACTCGTCTACGCTTTTCACCGGCGTTTCCGGCGTGAGCCCGGCGCGCCGCCGTGCCAAGCTCTCGCGGCCGGTCTGTTCCCATTGGCCTTTCACCGCACGCTCGGCGAAGGTATCCCACACCGCGTCCCAGTCGCCGAGCGAATAGCCATGCCATGGCTGTCGCGCCGTGATCGGGGGCAGCTTCAGCTCCTCCCAGATCGCTCGCGCACGCTCCATGAATTCGCGCTTGGGAAGCGAGATCGGCGGATCGGCAGTCTTCTGCGTGGCGTCGATCAGCATGGTCGATTCCACACCGCCGCCGCCTTCCGATTTCGGTCCATGGCCGGCGGAGCGATAAGGCGCAATATGCACGTCTTCGATCGGATTGGCGCGATAGGCCAGCGACCAGAACACCGCGTCGAGATTGTCGGGTTCGATATCCTCGCTGATGCCGATGACGTATTTGCCGATATCGGCCTGCAGCGTCGCGGCGCCATGCAGGGCCCGCCAGATCTCGGTGCGCGGCACGCCCGGTGCGAACTGCACGAACAAGATCTTGCGCAGGTTGCTCAAGGCTTCGTGCATGGCGACGCGGCGAACGCCTTTGATCGCCAGCGTGTCGCGCAGGTGCGCGAGATATCGCGGCTCGTAAGCGACTCGCTTCAACACGCTCGACTCGCTCGGCGTCACTTCGCTGAGAATTGAAAGCCAGACCGGGTTGCGCTTGTGCGTGATCGCGGTCACCTGCATCGACATATTGTAGCCTTCGAGCGCCACGTGCCCGTGGCTCTCGCCGAACGGCCCTTCCGGTTCGAGGAGCTCGGGGTCGATCAGGCCCTCGACGACAAACTCGGCATCCGCGGGCAGGTCGAGATCGACCGTAAGCGCTCTCACGGTGCGGATTGGCGCTCCCGCGAGCGCGCCGGCAACCGCCATCTCGTCGCAATCGATGGGCAATTTCTGCGGCCCGGTGAACATAACGACCGGCGCGCAGCCGACCACGATCGCGATCGGCATCGGCTCATTGCGTTTGTGGTATTTCTGCCAATGCAAGTAGCCGCCGGCGCCGCCCGGCCGCGCCGCCATGCGAACGCCGAGGCGGTCGGTGGCTTTGAGTTGCGCCCGATAGGTGCCCATGTTGCGCACGCCGGTTTCGGGGTCGCGCGTGATGCATAAAGTCGCCGTCAGATACGGCGCCGCATCGAAGCCCGGCGTTGAAATCGGCACCGGCAAGAGTTTGAGGCCGCCGTCCGGCTGGTGCAGCGCGTCACCTCTGATGATGACCTCCTGACAGGCAGCGGTCGTCACTCGCGTCGGTGCGATCGGATTGGCGATGGCGCGCAGCCAGGCGTCGCCGATTTCATCAACCGGCCGGCCCATGCCGATCGCGTAAATGCGTGCCGAAGCCGCCAGCGCACCGACGGCGACAGGGACGTCGTAACGGCGCCCGGTGCTATCGACGACATTGGTGAACAAAAACGCGCGTCGCTCGTCCTCGCGCAGGCCGCCCTGAAACTGCCAGCGCACCAGCGGATGCAACTCGGTGTCCTTGTCGATGGCGCGATCGATGCGAAGGAGGAAGCCTTCGGCTTCGAGCCTGCGCAAATGCTCCTGAAGGTCGAGCGGCGGGCCGCCCGATGTCACTGCTGCCGCGTCGGTTGCGCGCTTGTCGAGCATCGAGGGACTATTTGGCTTTCTGATGCTCGGCGATGATCGGTCGCGCCACGCGGAAGCAATCGACGCCGATCGGCGCGCCGCAATAGATCATAATCTGCGTCAGCGCGGCGCGAATCTCGTTCGGCGTTAGTCCGTTATTGAGCGCGCCGCGGACATGCGTGGCGAATTCCTCCATCTTGCCGAGCGCGGCGATCATGCCGAGATTGAGAATGGAACGCTCGCGCGGCGCCAATGTTTCGTCGCCCCAGGTCTCGCCCCAGCAATATTCTGTCAACAGCCGCTGAAAGTCGCGGTTGAAATCGTCGACGTTTTGCAGCGCCCGGTCGACATAGGCTTCGCCCAACACTTTGCGGCGCTTGGCAAGGCCGATCTCATAACGTTTCTGGTCCATGGGGTTTCCTCTCGATCATCCGCTTCTCACCGCTTCGCGCGGGGATGGAACTTCACTTCTCGTCAGACCCGCCCTTCCAGCGTTTCACCGTGCCGATGTCGATCCCGAACAGATCGAGCAGCCGGCCGCAAGTGTGATTGACGATGTCGTCGACGGTGCGCGGGCGATTGTAGAACGCCGGCACGATTGGGGCGATCACCGCGCCGATCTCGGCCAGCACGGTCATGCTGCGCAGATGGCCGACGTGAAGCGGGGTTTCGCGGATGGCGAGCACCAGCCGGCGTTTTTCCTTTAACACCACGTCGGCGGCGCGCGACAACAGGGACGCGGTGACGCCGCTTGCGATCTCGCTCATGGTGCGGATCGAGCAGGGCGCAACGATCATGCCGATGGTCGGGAACGAGCCGGATGAAATCGCCGCACCGATGTCGGTCACCGGATAGTGCACCGCAGCGAGCGCACGGACGTCTTTCGGCTTGTAATCGGTCTCGTAGGCGAGCGTCATTTCCGCCGATCGACTCATGACCAGATGCGTCTCGATTTCGGCTTTGCGCAGCATTTCGAGAAGCCGCACGCCGTAGATGGTGCCTGAGGCGCCGGAAATCCCCACAATCAGCCGCGCGGCAGCCCTCGCCATGCCCAACCTCGTTCAGTTTCAAGCAACGACTTGTGCCATGGGCCGGGATGCGGTGCCAGTAGGGTCAGGGCGCGGCGAAATCGTCGAATTTGACTGCTTCAAACGCGCTCATCAGGCGATCCACCGCATCTTTCGCAAAGTGCGCGCCGAGCACGCGTTCATAGGTCGCGAGATTGGCCCGTGCGGCGGCGGGCGGACGAGCCTCGCTGGCGCGAGAAGCGGAGCGGCTGCGGGCATAGAGCGCCTCCTGCTGCAGGCGCTCCGCCTCAAGCTCGATCGCTTTGATCCTGGTGCGGAACGCCCCCTGTTTGCCGGTTTCGACCAGGGTTGCCGCGGCTTTGAGTTTGCGGCGGACGTCGCGGATCGGAACGATGGTGAGATCGCGCCAACTTCGAACTGCTTCGTCCAGTTCTTTTATATTTTCGGCTGACAATTGCCGCCCGCCGGCCGCGAGCCACAACAGAAACAGCATGAGATTGACATCGACGCCGCAGTCGTCCTGCAGCGCGATGCAGGCCTCGGCGACACCGGCCTGGCGATAGAAGTTCAGAGAGAAACGCCAGAGCGGGGTATCGGTCGGCTTATCCGTCGGTTGTTCAGTCATCGGAAGGGTGATTGCCAGGTGTGACCGTCATTTCCGGATCGCCGCAAAGCGGCGAGGCCGGAATCCATAACCACAGAACTGTGAGTATGGATTCCGTGCTCGCGGGCAGGAGCCCGCGCCCCGGAATGACGGCGTTATGCCGTCTTGATGGCGAGCTCGGCCATTTCCTTCGCATAAGCGCCGTCCATGCGCGGCGCGATGCCGTGCTTGGAGAGTTCGGCCGCGAAGATGCGGCGGATTTCCGGTTTCTCGTCGATGTAGTCGATCTGATCGCCGCCAGCGCGCCGGCTGATCCAAGCTTTGGGCACGCCTTGGGCGTTGCGGATGGCGACGCCCTCATGCTTGAAGGCTAGGTAACGCGCCGGCGCGGCTCCGGTGTTGAAGTGCTGATGAAACCACATGTTCGGCGGCACGATCAGCGTGCCGACTTCCCAATTGTAGCGCTGCGGCTCTTCGCCTTCCGGCCACATCAAGGAATAGCCGTCGCCTGACAGCACGATGACGTGCGCGCCCGGCCCGTGGGCGTGACCTTTTTTGTAGGTGCCAATCGGAAACTGCGAGATGTGACTGTTCATCGAGCCTTTGGCCATGTTGAAGCGGATATGGCCGCCGCCGGCGCCGCGTTCGGTCGCGGTGATCAGCGGAATGTTGACCGCGTCGGGCACGAAATTCGTGGTCAGCAGAAATCCTTTCTGCTCGCCCTTGGAGGAAAAATAATCCGGCTCGCCGGCGAAACGGTCCTTGAAGTCGTATTTGGTGTTGAAGATGAAATCGATATCTTCATAGAGGTTGATGACCGGCGGCGCATTGGTCACCGCGACGTAGCGCGCCGGCTCACGCCCGGAACCGTTGTAATGCTGATGCTGACAATTCAGCGGGATCGCAAACAGCGCGCCTTCTTTCCATTCAAAGGTGATCCGCGCGCCGGCGTCGTTCCACACCGTGGTCGAGCCGCGGCCGCCAAGCACGAGAACCATCTCTTCGTATAGTTGCCGGTGCGGGGCCAGACTCTTGCCCGGCGGAATCTCCATCACATAACAATCGTTCGAAGTGCGCGAGGCGTCGTGGTTAAGAAAAACCGCGCTGCCGCCGCGGCGTGCCCACGGCTTGAGCTCAACCGTGCGTAGGTTGCGGGCATAGAAGGATGGAATGATGTCGAGCCCTTCGGCCTTCACCCACCGGGTGTAGGGCGTTTCCTTCTCGGTCTTGAACTTGTTGGCCAGCTCGTCGGAAACAAGCGCACTTTCTTTGCCGGTCTCGGCCATTGGGCATTCCTTGTATGTGTCGAGCTAAAATCGCGCAGATCGGCCGCAAAATCCAGCCGGGTTTCCGCCGAACGAACGCGCTCTAATGCTCATGCTCATGCTCGTGGCCGTGCTCATGCGGATGTTCATGATCATGTTCATGAACGTGCGCGTGATGATGCTCGCGGTGGTGCAAGCGCTGCCGCGGCCGCGGACCGCGCGGGTCTTCGCTGAATACCAAGGATTTGATTGTGACCGGCACGGTGTAGGACGGCATGCGGATCCGGCCGAGGTCGATATAGTCGAAATCCCACAGCATCACGCCATCGATGACCAGAAGATCGCTGGCAATGTGGCATTCGTCGCGAAGCAGATGCCCAAGCGTGTGCGCCACGTCACCGTCCAGCATGATGTAGAGCGGCAAGCCCTTGGCAATCCGCTCGGCGAGACCGCGCTTGATGCCGTCGGCGAAAGCAGCAAGTCGCGGATGGGACGGCGGACCATTCCAGCGTAACGCCAGCGCAATATCGCGCTCGGTGTCGGCAAGGTCGAACGCAATAATGTGATCGTGGATCGCGCGGCCAAGTTCGTCCGCATCGATCCGCTCCCCACAGACAAACGGCGGCAGCAGCACCTGCAGATTGCGGCGCGGCAACAACTTCCCCGGTGCGGAGATATAACTGGTATTGCCGGAAAGCTGCACGCTGTATTCGGAGGCGCCGAGCGCAGTGGCGCGAATGCACTCGCCAGCCGGCAGTGCCGGCCAGGACAAGGCGCCGTTTTCGATGCGCGCGCGAATGGCGCGCCCAAGACGGCGGCCGAGATCGCCGAAATCGCGATCTTCGCGCTCATACACGTACTCGGCGACGCCTCCGGAAAACATCACCCCGTCAATGCGTCCAAGGTCGGCGATCGGATCGGTCAGATAAAGGCTGGCGATGTCAGGCGGCAACGGCCGCGTGCGGATCGCCGCGACCAGCGCATCGGCCATTGTATCGGCGACCTTCTGCAAGCCGGCGGCGTCGACAACCTCGCCGATCTGCCAGGAGAAACCGGCGCGCGCGGCGTGATGTTTTCCCGCCGGATCGAGCCGCACGATCCGGCCTTGCTCGACCACCTGCAACCGGCCGCCGATATGAATCGCCGCGGTGGCGATGACCTTGCCGTTTTCGACGACGCCGAGCTTGGTCGTGCCGCCGCCAATATCGACGTTGAGAATGCGTTTTGCCTGGTCGCTCGACACACGCGCCGCGCCGGAGCCATAAGCGGCGAGCATTGCCTCCATGTGATGACCGGCGGTGGCGGTGACGAAGTCGCCGCCTTTCTCCGACAAGATCGCCGCTATGCTTTGCGCATTCTCTCGCCGCAGCGCCTCGCCGGTGAGGATAACCACGCCGGTATCGATTTTGTCGGGCGCCAGTCCCGCCGCGACATAGGCATCGTCGATGATCGTGCCGAGTTTGACGTCGTCGATGCGTTCCTCGCTCTGATACGGGGTGAGCGCCACCTGCGATTGAAACAGCGTCTCGCGCGCGACAACGTAATAACGGCTGGTCAGGTCCTCGGCCAGGCGACGCAAATGCACGCGTGAGAAAATGACTTGGGTACCTGAAGAACCAATATCGATTCCGACCGTACTCAGCGCGACATTGTCCTGCCGCCACAGCGGATTGTCTTCAACCGGGCCGTCGTCGTCAAAATCGTGGTCATGATCGTGATCGGCATCGCCGGCATGCGCGTGCGCCACCTCCCGGCCATAAAGATGATCGGCCAAGGTGTGCGGCGCTTTAGGTTTTTCCTCTTCGGCCATCCGGTCCGCTGTTTCGCGTCTTCATCTCCTGCGCCGGATCGGGCGTCAATAGTGTGGCGGGACCAATCCCAATATGGCGGCGGACAATCCGAAGGCGGCCCAGAATCGTTGGAAAAGTTGCCATGTTTGTCCGTCAGATACGGTGGCGTACAGAACGCGTCCGGCCGCAGGCGCCAGGAAACCCGATGAAGTCGGCGGCCGCTGCTGCGAACTCGGCCGTCGACCGCAATTAATGCTGGCCGATGGGGCAGGCGAGGCTTTAACCTTCGCTTGAGATTATCTGTGCCGATCCAATCCCGCAGCGGCGGTTTCGCGCGGCGGGCGGCGAGGGTAAGCCGTTGAAATCCGTGGAACTTTTTCCACGTCCGCGATGTCGCGTGAGGCGGGGAACGTAAAATGCGTGGTCAAGGCTCAAAGATTGCCTCGACGGGCTTCGAAGCCTTCGCCAGTGTCGACCAAAGCGCGCTGGACGCGATACCGACGGGCTTTTGTGTCTGCCGCGCCGATGGCGCGCTGGTGCGCTACAACAAGCGCGCGGTCGAGCTGTGGGGGCGGGCGCCGCAGCTCGGCGACACCGGCGAATTCTCAGAAACAAAATTCCGCCGTTACACGCCGCAAGGCGTGCCGCTGCCATTCGCCGCCAGCCCGGTCGCCGTGGCGCTGCGCAGCGGCGTACCGATACGCGGTCAGGAATTGTTCATCGAGCGGCCGGACGGCTCGCTGACGCCGGTCCTGATGAATGTCGCGCCCGTCAAGAACGCGGATGGGCAGATCGATGGCGCGGTCTGCAGCTTTCAGGAACTGACCGAACGCAAGCGCGCCGAAGAGGCGCTGCGCGCCAGCGAGGCGGAGCTGCAATCGGTCATCAATCGCACGCCGTTCATGCTGGTGCGGTGCGGCCGCGACCTGCGCTACCGCTTCGTCAGCGAAGCTTATGCGCATCTCATCGCCCGCGCGCGCGACGAAGTTATCGGCAAGAGCATCGATGCGATGATTGGCGCGCGCGGTCTGCGCACGCTACAGCCCTACATCGATGCGGTATTGAAGGGAGAGCCGGTCGACTTCGAATGCGAATTGGAATTTCCGCACAGCGGGCTTCGCACGCTCGCCATCGCTTACCGGCCCGAGCTCGATGCCGAGGGAAAAGTCGAGGGCTGGATCGCTTCGCTCCTCGACATCACCGAGCAGCGCAGCGGCGACGAAGCGCGCCGGCAGCTTGCCAACATCGTCGAGTCGACCGACGACGCGATCATCAGCAAGGATCTCACCGGCCGCATCGTCAGCTGGAATCCGGGCGCCGAGCGCCTGTTTGGATATTCCGCCGAAGAAATGATCGGCAAGCCGATCACCACCATCATCCCCGATCATCTCCAGGACGAGGAACCGCAGATCCTGGATCGCGTCAGAGCCGGTGCCCGCATCGAGCACTTCGAGACGATTCGCCGCTGCAAAGACGGCCGGCTGGTCGATGTTTCGCTCACCGTGTCGCCGATGCGCGACGAACGCGGCATGATCGTCGGCGCCTCGAAAATCGCCCGCGACGTGAGCGCGCGTAAGCGCGCCGAAGCGGTCGTGACCAGGCGCGCCGACGAGCAGGCGGCGCTGTATCGCTTCACCAATCGGCTCTATCGCGCCGAGTCGATCAAAAACATCTATGACGCGACGCTCGACGCGATCGTGGACGCGATGCATTGCAGCCGCGCCTCGATCCTGCGCTTTGACAACGATGGCGTGATGCGTTTCGTCGCCTGGCGCGGCTTGTCGGAGGCTTTCCGGCGCGCCACCACCGGCCATTCGCCCTGGGCGCTCAGCGAGGCCAATCCCGAGCCGGTCTGCATGCCCGACGTCGATCGCGCCGACCTCGAGGCGCCGCTCAGGAGTATCGTCAAGCAGGAAGGGATCAGCGCGCTCGCCTTCATCCCGCTGATGGCCGAGGGCCGGCTCGTCGGCAAGTTCACGGTGTATTACAAGACGCCGCGATCGTTCGACGGCGAAGCAATGGAGCTCGCGCTCACGTTGGCGCGGCAGCTCGGCTTCGCCATTGAGCGCATGCGCGCCGAACAGGCGCGCCTGAGCATTCAGGCCGAATTGCGCATGCTCAGCGAACGGCTCGAGGAGGAAGTCGAGCGCCGCACGCTCGAGCGCGATCGCATCTGGAACGTCTCGGAAGACCTGCTCGCAGTATCGAATTTCGAGGGCTATTTCCTTTCCATCAACCCGGCATGGACGCGCCTCCTCGGCTGGAGCGAGGACGAGATCAAGTCCTTGCATGTCAGCGAACTGCGCCACCCCGAGGACGCGCCGGCCTCGATTGCCGGCCGTGCCCAGCTTGCGCACGGCGCGACCAGCGTGCGCATGGAAAACCGTTTCCGGCACAAGGATGGATCGTGGCGGTGGCTGCAATGGACCATGACAGCGAGCAAGGGGCTATTATATGTCGCCGGCCGCCATGTCACCGCCGAGCGGGAAGCCGCCGCGGCGCTCGAGCGGGCGCAGCGGCAGACCGCGCATTTGCAGAAAATGGACGCCATCGGCCAACTGACCGGGGGCATCGCCCACGACTTCAATAATCTGTTGATGATCGTCAGCGGACACGCGCAGAGCCTGAAAAAACGTCTCAAAGACGCCAAGGACGTTCGCGCCTTGCAGGCGATCGAGATGGCGGCGGTGCGCGGCGAGAACCTCACCCGCCAGCTGCTGTCGTTCTCGCGCACGCTGCCGCTGAGCCCGACGGTGATCAATCCGGCAGAGGCTATTCACGCCATTCGCGATGTGCTGACCGGCTCGATGCACGTCAATATCCAGTTCCAGATCGACGTACCGAAATCGACCTGGCCGGTTTGCGTCGACAAATCGGAGCTGGAACTGGCGCTGGTCAATCTCGCCGTCAATGCGCGCGACGCCATGCCCGACGGCGGACGGATCACGATCGCGGCGGAGAATGTTCACGTCCGTCCCGGCGATTTGGTGGAAGACATCGGCGGCGATTTCGTCGCGCTCAGCGTTGCCGATACCGGCAGCGGCATCCCGCCGGATCTCGTTTCGCGCGTGGTCGAGCCGTTCTTCACCACCAAGGCGCCGAACAAGGGCACTGGGCTCGGCCTGTCGCAGGTTTACGGTTTCGCGCGCCGCTCGGACGGCACGGTCGCCATTACCAGCGAGATCGGCCGCGGCACCAAGGTGATCGTGTACCTGCCGCGCAGCCACGCGGCGCTGGCGACGCCGTCGCCGCCGGACGAGGCGGACTATGCCGCGCTCGACCGACGCACCATTCTGGTCGTGGAGGACAATGCCGATGTGCGGCGCGTGGCGGTCTCGCTGCTCGAGCAGCTCGGCTATCGCGCCATCGAGGTGGAAACCGCCGCAGCCGCGATCGAAATCGTCGACTCAGGCAAGCACGTCGACCTCGTTTTCAGCGACGTGGTGCTGCCCGGCCCGGACGACGGTCTCGCGCTGGCGCGCACGCTGGCCGATCGCTACCCGCAGATTCCGGTGGTGCTCACCACGGGCTACACCAAAGTATTCGACGCCGATCCCGAATTCCCGGTGTTGCGCAAGCCCTATCAGATATCGACGCTCGGGCGCGTGATCCAGGACGCGCTCAATCCGGTGGTACCGTCACCCTCGGTGCTGGCGAGCTGAAGCCTTACGTTCGGCGTCTCGAGGCGAATCAATTCCACGATCGAGCCAAGCGCGGCGAGGCACGCCGCGAGTAAGCCGTCTGCCGTCATCGTTCTGCTTTAAATCGATCATTTATCGTCAACCATCTTATTTGAGTGAAAGGATTCGAAATGGCCGCGACGGGGTTACTTGACACAACGAAACGAGCGGTTTCGCCGGTTGTTGTATTGTTGACCACCGCACTTTCCGTGACGTGCGCTCGAGCACAGAGTGTTGAGCAAAAATCGTTGGCGGAAGCGCGCGTGATTGTGATCGGCGAGGGGCGCGCCACGGCGGCTCCGGACTACGCCAGAATCAGAAGCGGCGTCAGTACCAATGCCAAAACGGTCAAAGAGGCGAGCGATGCCAACGCGAAAATTATGAACAACCTCATAGCCGCTCTTGCGGACGCCGGCATCGCGAAAAAGGATATTCAGACCTCTCAATTTTCAATCGAGCCGGTTTACACGTCGCCGTCCTCGAACGACGCGCCGAAACTCTCGGGCTACCGCGTCTCCAACCAAGTCAACGTGACCATCCATCAAATATCGCAAGTGGGCGATATTCTCGACCGTCTCGTCAAAGCCGGTGCGACCGATGCCGGCAACGTAGCGTTTCTGGTTTCCGACCTCGAAAAAGCG
>Ga0306920_100003756_pt1 | contig 19354 bp, 15 predicted proteins | sample flu12Cox44000170_FD_204666 | JGI IMG/M metagenome (GOLD analysis project Ga0306920, IMG submission 204666) | Lab enrichment of tropical soil microbial communities from Luquillo Experimental Forest, Puerto Rico - flux4day.12C.oxic.44.000.170 (v2)... | ecosystem: Environmental > Terrestrial >... | reverse complement strand
TTCGCCGAGGATGGTCTGCTGGAAGTCGCTGCTGCCAAAATCGACCGCGCCGCCGCCCCATCCGTGCCAATTGCTGCCGCCCCCCAGCAGCGAGGTACTCTCGCGGCTCGACTCGCCCTTGCCCGAGGCCACGCCCATGATTTCGGCAGTGTCGATGTTCACAATGCGTGCGTCCACCGCCACGATCGCTTTGGACTTCCGGTGACCAAATCCGCCGATGCCGTATCCACCCCAGTTGCCACCGCCTCCGCCGACCTTGGTGTTCTGGGTATCGTTGCCGAACTGCGTCACAGCACCCACGATGATCGCGTCCACGCCCAGTAGCTTTCCAATCTTGGCTGCCGAATTCGGATCGGCGCGGTCACTATTGGAGAAGTTCTGCTCACGCAGCATCTTGTCCATCGCCTGGCGTTCGATCACCGAGTAAGTGCCATCCTTCACCAAATACTTCACCGTCAGGTCGGAAATTCCTCTTCCAACGTCAACGTTGGTGCCAAACGCTGCCGCCGATGCGGTTTGAACCGTCGCGTAGTCGAAGTCGAACACCGCGACGCGTTTCTTGCGCACCTGCGGTGGCGCGGGTGCACCTGATGTTGCAGCTGCCGAAACCGCGGATGGCGCCGGCGTCTGCCCGTCGGCCAGAGACACAGCAAACATGACCCCAACCAACGCGGCCAGTATGATCCTGAATTTCACGAGTCTCCCCCTTCGAAGTGGAATCGCAGCGCCGTCTGCCTGTCTACGCCGGCGAGTGTCTGGTGCACTTGAGTATTACTTGTCCCGACGCCGCAAATTGTACAACGAAAGTGCCGGAATAGCGCACTGAGAATCGACTTTCCACCGACCTTGCATCAATCCGGTAGCGGCTCCCCTCCAAAAGCAAAAGGCGCGGATCGCACCGCGCCTGCGGATCGCAGTATTTTCTGATCGTCGCCTACGGCTGGGAAGAGCCTCCCGGTACCGTCTCGTGTAGTGTACCCAGCTCGTGCTGCGTACCCAGCTCGTGCGGAGAAGACATCACGGCCGTGTCAGGATTCAGCAAGCCCTTCTTGTCAGGTCCCAGCCCAAGCTTGATCAGCGCGCGAGCGTCGGGGAGGGACTTGGTCTGCCAGCCGTTCTCCGACTGGTAGCGCGTCAAGGCATCCTTGGTGGACGAGTCCCATTGGCCGGTCGGCTCGCCACTAAGGTAATGCTCGCGAATCAGGGCCTGCTGAATTTCGCGTGTCCGGTCCTCGTCGATTCCGTGCTGTCGGTGGGAGGTAGCCTTGGCTGATGTTTTCTTCTTGGATTTGCTGGATGATTTTGACGACCTGTGAGAACTGGAACTGGATGATTTATGAGAATTGGAACTTGATTTTGTCGACTTAGTCGACTTTGTCGTGGCGGTGGTCGTGGCAGCTGTCGCCGCAGCGGCAAGCACCACTCCCACCATCATAATTGCTAGCGATGGTAGAATCCGTAGACTCACGCGCAAATTTATCACCCCGGGAAGAAAATCTATGAATTCCGGAATAACTCGGCAATTGTAATCGCCCGTTAACCAAAATGGGAACAAGAAAAAACGCCGGGTCCTCGAAATGACACCCCCGGTCGTCCATTGAGCCGAAACGGGGGGAAGAAACCCGGCGGAGTCTTCTTCCGCCGGGACACTCGCGAGATTGTCGTTATGGGCCAGAAATGCGGGCTCGCTTTACGGCAGCGTTCCGCCCATGAATACCGTTCCACCGTTTGGACCCAGACCGCGCGGTCTGACTAGGAAGACCACGTCCTGTCCGGGCTTTAGTTGCGACTCCAGTTTCCGGAAATCGCTTTCGCTGTTCACCAGCTGTTTATTGATCTCCAGGATGACATCCCCGCGGCTGACGCCCACATTGTCACCAAAACCGTCAGGCTTCACCTCCTGCACGATCACTCCCTTGGAGTTGGGCAGCTTCAAGCGATCGGCAATCTCCGGGGTGATGTCTTTCACGTTGACGCCAAGTCTGCTCTCCTGCGGCTTGGCCTCCTCGCTGCCTTCGTCGTCATCTCCCAAGCGGCTGGCGAAGAGCTTCTGCCGGTCGGCAACGGTCACTTCCGCGATGTTCTGCTTGCCGTTGCGCACGTATCCGAGCTTGGCGCTATTGCCCGGCTTAATCGCTGAAATCTCCGATACCAACTCGTCGCCTGAAGTTATGGCCTTACCGTTCACCGAAACAATGGTATCGCCAGTCTGCAATCCAGCTTTCGCGGCTGGACCATTGGGTGTTACGTTCGCAATGGTGACGCCGCTCGACACGCCATACACGCGCTGTACAGCCGGGTTGGGCACGGCGTTGAATTCCACGCCGATGGATCCGCGCGAGACCTTGTGGTCCGGGGCGATCAACTGGTTATAGACCGAAATCACGGTGTTGGACGGCATGGCGAAGCCCACACCCTGGTAGCCGCCTCCGCTGGTGTAGATCGCGGTGTTGATACCAATCACCTCGCCATTCATGTTCACCAGCGGTCCGCCGGAGTTGCCGGGATTAATCGCGGCATCGGTCTGAATGAACGACTGAAACTGGCGCTGCGGAACGATGTTACGGCCACGCGCCGACACGATGCCAGCGGTCACGGTTTCTTCCAGGCCAAACGGGCTGCCAATGGCCAGCACCCAGTCGCCCACCGCCATGCTGTCCGAATTGCCCATCTTGGCGAAAGGCAGAGACTTCTTGGCATCGATCTTAATCACCGCCAGATCGGTTTCCTTGTCCACGCCAATCACAGTCGCGTCGTAGGTCACCGTCGCGGGATCGTTCATGAGCCTCACCCGGATGCGGTCGGCCTTCTCCACCACGTGCGCGTTGGTCACGATATAACCCTTGGAATCGACAATTACCCCCGAGCCCAGCGAACGCTCTCGCAAGTCTTCGCCGCCTGGGACTCCCGGTACCTGACCCTGCCCGCCTTGGCCTCCTTGCCCGCCGAAGAAGCGGTCGAGGAAGTCTTGCATGGGGTTGTCTTCGCCGCCTTCGTCGTCGGGCGTGCCGGGCGTCGCCCTGCCGCCGCGGCGGTGCGGGTTCTTAATTGTCGATTCGGTGTTGATGTTGACCACTGTCGGCTCCAGTTGACGCGCGATCTGCGTGAACTGGCTGGACAGTTGCTGGGGCGAGGGAACCTGTAGCGGGGTAGCGTCGGAGGACGAAGCCTTCTCCTTGCCTTTCACCCCGGCGGAAACCACCGTACCAATCAAGATTCCCAGCGACAAAGTCGCCAATATGACGAGGGTCGAAGCGAAGCGATGAGCCTTTACCTTCTCCCCGAAACCCATGTGTTGCCGATCCATTGCATAACCTCCAACGAAATGCGCCAAACTTAAATTATACGTGGTGTGGGCCGCGATTGAATGGTGCGGGGAGATGATGGAGGTCTCACGGCCTATTGAGAGGTAACCCGGGACAAATTGTTGCCTACCGACGCAAGAGGAATGGCACTCGGGTTCACTTCCCAGCCTCGTAAACCGTTTTCCCGCCAACTACCGTGCGCAGTACCTTCGTCTTCAGGATCTCGGGCGGCGCCACCTTGGTCAGATCGCGATCCAGCAGCACGAAATCCGCCAGCATGCCAGGAGCCAGGGTTCCCTTCTCGTTCTCGGCGAATTGAGCGTATGCCGACCCGACGGTATAGGCCGTCAAGGCCTGCTGGATTGTAAGTTTCTGCTCCGGATAGTACTCCTTAGTGCCGGCCTCGTTCTTGCGCGTCACGGCAGAGTAGATGCCGCGAAATGGTGTGAGGGGTTCGACCGGATAATCCGTGCCGAAGGCCATGGGAACGCCGTTGTCGAGAAACTGCTTCCAAGGGTACGAGGTTTTGGCGCGCTCGGGCCCGATCCGCTCCACAGCCCAGTTCATGTCGGTCAGTAGATGACTGGGTTGCACGGAGGCAATGACCCCCAGCTTCTTGTACTGCGCGAACTGATCGGGCGCGATGACCTGGTCGTGTTCGATGCGGAAGCGGAAGTCCCGTAGCCTGGTGGCTCCTGCAGCGGCGTGCGCCTGCGATCCCGCTTCGGCTGCGGCGAACGCGTCCAGAGCCATTTGTGCGGCCCGGTCGCCGATGGCGTGAAATCCCAACTGGAATCCGGCGGCCACGCGCTCCACCGCCATCTTATTCAGCGGCGCCTGCTGATATTGCGGCAGCCCCGAATTGCCGGGCTCATTCGCATAGGGCGCCAGGAGCGCCGCTGTCCGCGAACCCAACGACCCATCCATGAAACCCTTCAGCATGGCCGTGTGCAGCATGGGATCGTCAAGTGGATGGTGTTTGCAGTGCTCCACTAGCGTTTCCACAGGATCTTTGAAGTTCAGCCATTCGCTAATGCGCAGAGTGAGTTTGCCTTCTCGCTCCAGCTCCTCATAGATCAGGAAGTCGTCCCACGAAGAGTTGTCCTGCGCGGAAGTAAGTCCCCAGCGACCGGCATCGGCCAGCGCCAGTTCGGCGGCGTGGCGACGCTGCGCGGGCGTCGGCGGCGGCACCTTGACCAATACGAGACCTTGCGCCGATTCGCGAAGAATGCCGGTGGGCTCACCCTTGGCGTTAACGTCGATTTTCCCGCCCTCGGGCGGCTGGGTCTGGCCAGTGACACCTGCGGCTTGCAATGCCGCCGTGTTGGCGATGGCGATGTGTCCGTCGACCCGCACAAAGATCGCAGGATGCCCGTTCGTCATTACGTCGAGGTCTTGGCGAGTCGGCAGCATTTGCCCCGGCCACTGCGTATGGTCCCAGCCCTCGCCCACAATCCATTCGCCTGGCGTGGCTTGGACAACCCGCAAACCAATCCGATGCTGCATGTCATGCAGGGTCTGCGTTCCCGTGAGATCGACATTGATTTTCTCGAAGCCGCCCGAAGCAAGATGCACGTGCGCATCATTGAAACCGGGCATCACGAAGTGCCCGCCCAGATCAACAACCTCCGTGCCGCTGCCTTTCAGCTTGCGAATTTCGTCATTGCCGCCGATGGCCACCACTCGCTCATCACGCACCGCCATGGCTTGCGCGCGCTCTGGCTTGGCCTGGGTGTAGATGTCACCGTTAACGAAGATGGTGTCGGGCTGTTGTGGGCTATCGGCGGCCGCTGGCGAAGCACCGAATCCCAACTTCACCAATGTCGTGGAGACCAGTATGACGAGCAGGTACAACTTCATTCTTGGGAAACTCCGCACAAAGTCAGCGTCAGCAAAAGGATTCGTTTCAGGCCCAGGTCGCGGCCCGCAGGATCGTACCACTCGGTCATGGTGTGGGCCCCGCCTCCGCCGCCGCCCGCGCCAATCGCGATGGCTTCACGGCCGAGCGACAGAGGAATGTTGGCATCCGTCGAAGCCCGCTGGATACGCGCCGTGTTGTTCAATTGAGCGTCAACCGCCCGGATAACCCTCAGCAGATGGGCATCGGCGGGAAGCTCGGCAGCGGGCCGGTCTCCGATGACTCGCACCTCCACGGTTAGCGTTCCTTGCTTCTTTCGCCCGCTGGTTTCCGCGGTTCCCTGCTTCACCGCTTCGCGCAAGGCGCGCTCCAGGCGATCGAGTTGCTCGACCGACGCGGACCGAGTATCCACCCGCATGGTGGCCGATTCCGGAATCGAGTTCACCGAGGTCCCGCCGTGAACGATGCCGATGTTGAACGTTGTCTTGGGCACGTTAGCCACTGTGGTCTGGCTGAAGCGGTCGATGATGCGCGCCAGGGCAACGATCGGATTGGCAACACCGAAATCGCTCCACGAATGTCCCCCCGGCCCGCGCACCGTAATTTCGTAGCGGCGGCTGCCGAGACCCTCGGCGACGATCGTGTCGGTGCCTGCTCCGTCGAGCACAACCAGCGCTCCGATCGACTCAAACCATTTCGCCTGTTCGAAAATGTGCCGCATGCCGCGCAGGTTGCCCTCGCCCTCTTCTCCCACATTTCCGATGAACAGAATGGACGCTGTGGTTTCGATGTTGGTATCACGAAGTGCGCCGGCAATCGCCAGCAAGGCCGTGATCCCGGAGGCGTTGTCGGAGATGCCCGGTCCGTAAAGCTTGCCGGCTTCGCGCGCAACCGCAATCGGCGTACCCGCGGGGAAGACGGTGTCGAGATGGGCACTGAGCGCGAGGTACGGCACGTTAATGTCTTTGCCCGGCCGGACGGCGAAGACGTTGTCCAACTCGTCCTGGTGGACTCCCGCTAGTCCTAACTCTTCGAACTGAGACTTCAACCAATCGCTGCGCGCTGCCTCGCCCCACGGCGGAGCCGGTATCGCAGTCACTTCCAGCTGGCGGTCTTCTAATTCGCGGGCCTGCGACCGGAACCAAGCGAAGGCTTCGTGCACGGATCGCAACTCCGCCACCCGCGCCACCATCTGCTGCGCCGAGCGTGCCTCACGGGATTCGCCCGAGGCCGGCGAAATCGCTCGTCCGAACGACGGCTGCTGTTGAGGACCCAGGGCCATGACCGATGGTAATACGTTTGGTGGGAAACTGAGAAAGGCGTCCAAGCTGGCAAGCCTATGCCGCTGTTACGACGCCATGGAAATCCGCACGCCTGCGGCGCGGCAGCACTCCAGGATCTCGGCCTCGGTCAGCATGGTCTCGGAGCTCTTGGCCCGCGCAAAGATGCGCTCGACCAACTCCGGTGTCTCGGGAATGCCGCGGCGCTCCAGCCAGAAATGTACATTCGACTTGCCGCTCATGGGGCCGATCTCGATGATCTGTTCCAGTCCGAAGTAATGTGAGGGCACCCCAGAGTAAATGCTATTGGCGAGCATCACGTCGTTCTTGCGATACGCCTTGATGACCGCCGCCGCGTGCACACCGGTGCCAGTGCGGAACGCGTCGCCGCCGACGACTGGGTAGTTACGCGGTATAGGAACGCCGGTGGCCTTCGAAACCGCCTCGCAGTAGTCCTTGAGCTGGTTGAGCTCCTGGCTGGCCCACGGCTCGATGCCCATCAGCTTCAGGTTTACCAGCATCTGGTCCATCTGGGTATTGCCGACGCGTTCGCCGATGCCGCAAGCGGTCGCGTGGACGACCTCGGCACCTGCCACCAGCGCGGCCATGGCGTTGGCCACGGCCAATCCGCGATCACAATGACCGTGCCACTCGACACGAATGTTTTGGCCCGAGGGTTTCACCACCTCATTGACCACGAAGTGCATCAACGCGACGGTGCCCATCGGCGTGGCGTGTCCGGCGGTATCGCAGATTACGATGGCGTGCGCCCCGCAATTGATCGCCGTGGAGTACAGCCGCCGAATCGTCTCGGGATCGCAGCGCGTGGTGTCCTCGGTGACGTACATCACGTCGAGTCCGAGCGAAACCGCATACTTCACGGCCTTCTCGGTAGTGCGCAGCAGGAATTCGTCTGACCAATCTTCGGTGTAGCGGCGTATCGGGCTCGATCCGATGAAGGTCGCCGCCTCGATGGGCACCCCGGCGCGCTGCACGATTTCGGCGATCGGCCGAATGTCATTCGCATGCGTGCGGGCGGCGCAGTTGGGCTTGATCTTTAGCCGAGCACGCCCAATTTCCCGTGCCAGCGCTTCGCAGTGTGCCATCACGCGCGGCCCTGCTCCTGGCAGACCGATGTCGAGCATGTTGATCCCGACCGCCTCCATCAGGTGGAGGATCTGGATCTTCTCGTCGATGGTGGGATCGCGAACCGAGGGCGATTGTAAGCCATCGCGCAGCGACTCGTCGTTGAGCAGCACGCGGCCAGCAGGCTTCAACGAAGCCGAATAGACCTTGTTCCAGTCGTAAATCAGTTCAGAAACTTCTGCCGACACGGTCCCCTTCCGTCGCTAGGATTCGAACTCTCAACGAATTCTCCGTTAGGTGTATTGAGTGGAACACCGCTACCGGTTTTTGAAAACTCCACTTCCCTCGCGTTTTGAAATGGGCACGGCTTCAGCCCTGCCTTAAGTCGTCGATTTTGATGTCCCGAGCGGACATCAACCCGCGAGGCATCCCCTGCACCAAACACCTTGCCCGGCAGTTCATCAGATTGGCCTCGCCGATGCCCCCACGGCATCGTAATGCAACTCCATCCCCACAGATGGAAGGCAACGCCACAGCGTTGCAAATCTTCCCCAGGCAGCGGATTATGGCTTCTCTTCCGCCCCGTCCGCCGGTGCCGCTGGCGCAGGGGTCTTCGGCACCACCGTCACGCCAAATATGGACAATTTGCCGACCCCGGCTACGTTCTTTCCCCGCGGCTCTTGCGCGTTGGGCAGGTAGAGGGTCTTGCAATGCTCGCAGCGGTATACTTCCGCATTGTCTCCATAACTCTGCCGCACGTCCCCGCATCCCTGCTCGACCACATCCGCCAGGTAAAACCAGCGTTTCAGGTGCCCGCCGCAGAATTTCCCCTTGGCGTCCTTCTCGTTACAGGCACGTTGCAGCGCCTTCTTGTATTTCACTTTGTGGTTCGGCAACTGAGCCGGAGAATCGTCTGGTTGATCAGCCATGATGACAGCTGGGCCCTGGGAAATGGGTCGCACGGTGTCTCAAAAGACAAACCACTCGGTCCCGCATTCGTAACCGCACATTGTAACGCAGCCCAATCGCTTGGCGCGCCACGATGCCTGTGGGTGACAGATCAGCAGCTACCTTGCACAATCCCCACCGCAACCCGGCGGAACGGGGTTAGCCCGGCGCGTGAGCGCCGGGTGGTAAATGCATCAAAACTGTTGAGCCGCGCAGCGGCGGCACCGCCTCCGAATTCCGCGTCAGATCCGGTTGGATCGACGCAGTGCGCCCGTCGCTCGCAATGCGCCCTTTACTCGGGCGCCCAAACTGCTGCCGAACAGCATGTCGATAAACCCCGACATTTGCCGCTGAAAGCTCAGGCCGTAGCCGTACCACCATACTTTCGGCACACCAGGCAACAGGTCGACGTCGACATACTTGACCTGTACCATCTCGGCTAGGCCCAACTTGCCGTGGGTGCGGCCGATGCCGCTCTGCTTGAATCCGCCATGCGGAGCCTCGGCGATCCCGAAGCCCGAAATTGCGTCGTTGATCATCACGGTTCCGGCCTTGAGGCGCGCGGCGATGGCTTCTCCCCGTTTGCGATTGGCGGTCCACACGCTGGCCGCCAACCCAAACTCGCTGTCATTCGCGAACCTCACTGCGTCATCGTCGATGTCGAAGGGCGCAATCGGCAGCGCGGGACCAAAGGTCTCTTCGCGCATGATACGCATCTCGTGGGTGACGTCGGCTAACAGCGTGGGGGCATAGAAATTAGGGCCCAACCCGGTCATCCGGCGTCCACCCGCCAACAGCCTCGCACCGCGGGCCACGGCATCGTTGACGTGCTCCTCCACCGTGCCCAATTGGCGTTCGTGGATGAGCGGCCCCATCTCCACCTCGGAACCAAGTCCCTCGCCGACGCGCAGCTTTGCGATCTTCTGGCGGCAGAGTTCGACGAACTTCTCATACACGCCGCGCTGCACGTAGCAACGCTCGACCGAGAGGCAGGTCTGTCCGGCGTTCATCATCGATCCCCAGACCGCGCCGCTCGACGCCACATCGAGATCAGCGTCTTCCAACACGATCATGGGGTCCTTGCCTCCGAGTTCGAGCACCGCAGGCAACAGTCTACGGGCCGCGGTTTCGGCCACGCGCTTGCCCGTAGCAACGCTTCCGGTGAAAACTACTTTGTCAATGTCTGATTCCAGCAGCGCTCCGCCTAGCGCGCCGGCCCCGATCACAACCTGCATCAAGTTGGGGTCGAGTCCAGCCGCGACCAGCAACTTCTGCAGCTCCAACGCAACGAGCGGCGTCAATTCAGAGGGCTTCAGCACAACGGCGTTGCCCGTTACCAGCGCGGCCAGTGTCTCGGTGGCAGGAAGCGAGAACGGATAGTTCCACGGCGCGATAATTCCGATCACGCCGTAGGGCTCGCGCACCAGCTTCCCGCGCTTGCTCTTCATGGCCAGGTTGGCGTGAGGCAGCGGCTCATCGCGCAGAAAGCTGTGTGCGTTGCGAATGCAAAACTCGGCGGCGTCTAACGCGACGAGAATTTCCGTGGTTATCGCTTCCGCCGTCGGCTTGCCGGCCTCACGGGAGATCAGCGTTGCCACCTGATCGCGCCGTTCGCTCAATAGGCGCTGGAAGCGTTTCAGCACGGCATTGCGCTCGGCCACAGAAATGGCCTGCCACGCCGGCTGCGTCAGTTTGGCACACCGCACCGCGTCATGTAATTCTTCCGGCGTCGCACAGGCCAGTTCGGCCAGCGTCTCGCCGGTTGCGGGATTGGTGCTGACGATGGTGTTGCGGGTCGCGACTTCCGGGATCGTGCTCATGGCATTCCGTACTCCACGCTGACCAGATACAGGCCGCAGGCGGGAGCGGTCGCGCCGGCAGTGCTTCGGTTCTTCGCGGCGAGGATGGCGGGAACGTCTTCCAGCTTCAGCGAACCCTTGCCCACCTGGAGAAAAGTTCCCATCAGGTTGCGCACCATGTGGTGCAAAAATCCATTGCCACGGATGGTGTAGATGAACTCGTCCTCGGTCCTTGCCCACAGCGACGAGTGGATGGTGCGCACGTTTCCCATCTTCTGGCTCAAGGCGTCGGGGACAAAGTCTTCGTAGATGTCCAGGCTCTGCGACCCGATCTTTGCCAGCACCTCTTCCAGTTCTTTGCGTGGGACCGCCATCGCGCTGCTCCCTACGCGTTTGCCGGCTCTGCCCGGCATGATGGCAAGGCGTGGGTTGCGTTCCGGATCAGAAGCAGCAAACGACGTGAAGTCGAAGGTGCCGACGATGAATTCCGAAGCCCGAATCATGGCGTCTTCGTCCATCGGATAGGGATCGTGACACACATAACGCGCCAGAAACGGAGGGCAAACTTCGTTTCGGTGGATGCGGTAACGGTAAGTCTTCGCCGTCGCCGAATGGCGCGCGTGAAAACTGTCATCGACTATTTCTACACCGGTCACGCGGATGGCTGGCGGAAGAATATCGTTCAGCGCGACCATCAAGTTCCGTTCTGGGACGGGTGAGGTGACGCGCACCGAGGCGACTTGCGCCAGGGCATGAACACCCGCGTCCGTCCGTCCCGAACCCTGCGGCAAAACGCTTTCGCCGGTGATCCGCCCGAGGCATTCGGCAAGGGTTCCCTGCACCGTGGGGAATCCGGGCTGAATTTGCCAGCCGCGGAAGTCGGCCCCGTCGTAGGCCAAGGTGATCTTCAGGTTACGACTCACGTTGTCGTCCTTGCCGTAGAAGTGCCAGCTCGCATTTTGGTTAAGCAATGTAAAGCTGGTAACAGCCCCCACCGTCAACGTTGTAGTGTCAGCTATACTAAGCCATTACTGCAACTTACGAGGCTCAAATCAAATATCGCTGATGCCTGGCGCCGGGTAGAGTGTGAACCTTCGGATGCTCGCTTCCGTATTAGAGACAGGCGACAGGAATCCACACGAGGACACTGAGTTCACATGCACTTTTCTGGAGAAGAGGGAATGCCCGTTTTTCGTTTTGTGAATGTAGCGGTCCGTAAAGCCTTTGCGCTCGGCCTGATTGGGTTGCTGGCGACGGCGAGTTTCGCGCAGGAAGCCTCGCAACCCGCATCGCCGGCTTCCAATCCTGCGTCGGATGCCGTGAAACCTTTGCCGCAGGCTCCGGCCCCGCAGGGCAATGCGTTCAAGCTCTATTCCGACCAAAACTACTCCAGGGGCCAGTCGCAAATACCGAGGTTCTGGTCGGTTTGGGGAGTACGAAGCGTGCCGCCGGCGAATTTTACAAACTCGCCACTGATTGACCGGGTCATTCGGGATGGCAAGATGTACATTTCAGTTGACGATGCCGTCGCCCTGGCACTGGAAAACAACCTCGATATCGCCATCCAGCGCTACAACCTGATCACTGCCGACGTTGACATCTTGCGCACCAGTTCCGGTGCAGCCGCACTTGGCGTCAATGCCGGTTTGGTACAAGGCACACCCGGGGGAATTACTGGCTCCGTCACTTCCGGCGGAACCGGTACCTCAGCCACGGGCTCGACCGGTGGCGGCGCTGGCGGCACCACCATCGGAGCCGGCGGCGCGGCGGCCGGCGCGGCGGGCATTGTGGCCTCGACCCAGGGAGAAGGCGCGCCGATCGACAACTTCGACCCGGTGCTTACTGGCACGATCCAGGGCGAGCGGGCGACCACCCCACAGTCCAATATCATTTTCACCGGAACCCCGACTCTGGTTCAGAACACCACAACGTACGACTTTGCTTACACGCAGGGGTTCTCCACTGGCACCCTGATGTCGGTCGGTTTCAACAACAACCGCGTTACCACCAACTCTTTATTCAACACGGTGAATCCGGCGCTCAGCACCAACTTCCGTTTCCAACTGCGTCAGCACGTGCTGCAGGGGTTCGGCTACAACTCCAACCAGCGCTGGATCAGAATTGCGCGCAATAACAGAGCTATCATCGACGCCAGCTTCCAGAACCAGATCATTCAGACTGTCTCACAGATCGAGAACATCTATTGGGACCTGGTCAACGCCTACGAAAATGTGCAAGTGCAGCGGCGGGCACTGGAATTGGCGGAAAAAACCCTCTCCGACACCCAAAAGCAGGTGGAAATCGGCACCCTCGCGCCGATAACCGTGGTACAGTCCCAGAGCTCAGTGGCCACTGCCAGGCAGAACCTGATCGTTTCGCAGACCAATCTGCAGTTGCAGCAGTTGCTGATGAAGAACGCCATTACTCGCAACACTGGTGACCCGATTCTCGCGACTGCGCCGGTCATTCCTACCGACACGCTACAAATCAACGAGCCGTTCCAGGTGCCGCCGGTGGAGCAGCTCATCGATGCCGCCTTGAAGAACCGTCCCGAGATCACTCAATCGCGTCTCACCCTGACGAACCGCCAAGTTGGTCTGAAGGCAATCAAGAATCTTCAGTTGCCTACCGTGGATGTCTTTGCGTTTTATGGCGCGGCCGGTCTGGCTGGGGACCAGAATATTTACAACACCTGCGGCAATCCTGGCGTGCCACTTACCAACTGTGTCCCGCCGGGCACCATAGCGTCCACCGGCTACGGCCACGCCTTCGGAAACCTGTTCAATAGCTCGGCGCCCGACAAGGGAATAGGTGTCAACATCAACATCCCGCTGCGTAACCGCCAGAACCAGGCCGATCAGGTGCGTTCGGTGATTGAGTACCGGCAGGCTGAGATGGCCGCTCTGCAACAGGCCAACACCATCACATTGCAGGTGCGCCAAGCCCAGTTTGCCCTGCAGCAGAACTACGCGGCGCTGCAGGCCGCTATTGCCGCCCGCGATTATGCGTCCCAAAACCTCGACGCCGAACAGAAGAAATACTCTCTTGGAGCCTCCACCTCGACCCTGGTGTTGCAGGCGTCCAGCGCTTTGACGCAGGCGGAGTCGAATGTACTTGCGGCCGCCACTAACTACGAGAAGTCCCGGGTGCAGCTCGATCTATCGACCGCCGACACACTGGCCAGGTTGGGCATCGACTTCGGAGATGCAGAATCGGGCCAGGTGCAGAAGATGCCCAAGGTGCCCGGCATCGTTCCGGCGAACCCGCAAGCGCCGGGGCCAGCCGAACCGAAGCCCGTGCAGCCGACTCCACCGACTCAGAATCCACCGTTGCAATAGACGACAATAACTCGCCTGATCAACATGCCGCCTTGCCAAGGCGGCATGCTTTTTTGTTTCTGCCGAGCCAGGTGCGCGGTTAGCATGAGGAGCTTGAGTCTCTCTGTCGTCATCATCACGCTCAACGAGGAAGCCAACCTCGCCCGTACGCTGGCCAGCGCCTGCTGGGCTGACGAGATCGTCGTCGTCGATTCCGGGTCGACTGACCGCACCCGCGAGGTCGCCGAGTCTTTCCACGCGAAGTTTTACGTTGAACCATGGAAGGGCTTCGCAGCACAAAAAAACTCGGGTTTGGTAAAAGCCTCGGGCGAATGGATTCTTTCGCTCGACGCTGACGAGGAGGTCGAGGCGGCTCTGGCTGACGAAATCCGGACCGTACTCGCTGCGAACCCCTCGGTCGCCGGTTTCTGGATTCCACGCAAGAATTTCTTCCTCGGCCGCTGGATCAAACACGGCGGATTTTATCCCGACCCCAAGCTGCGGCTGTTCCGGCGCGGCACGGGTACATTTGAAGACCGGCTGGTACACGAAGACATACGTCTTGACGGCACCACCGCCCGTTTGCAACACCACCTGCTGCACCATGCCTATCCCACCCTTGACAGCTACATCGAGCACATGAACCGCTACTCATCGCTGGGCGCAGAAATGGCCCATGGAAAGCGTTCGCGAGGATTCAGCTTCATCAGCATCGTGGTGCGCCCCAAGTTCACATTCCTCTACAACTACCTTATGCGTCTGGGCTTTCTCGACGGGCACGAAGGTCTCTTGCTGCACGCCTACCACGCCACCTACGTGAGCTGGAAGTACGCCAAGGCATGGGAGATATCGCGCAAGCCACGAGCCTAGTCTAGAAGGTCGTCCCCGGACAGGCATGACCAGAGAGTCGAGATCTTTCGGTGCCGAATGCTTCACTCGCACACCAACGGAGAGGTATTTGCGATGGCTTCTCGCTACCTTCTCGCGAACGTCTTCACCCGATTGTGGCTCGCAATCTCGTCGTCCGACTTCTTGCGCAGTTGCAGGTCCTCGAAGTGCACGTCATAGGAATGCCTACACGTCGTGCACGCCAGCGGTACAACGTCTTCTCGGAACCGCCGAATGGGCGATGTGACATTTTAAAATTAACGATGATTTCGCTGCGGCGGTCCGGACAATCCTCACACCACAGGCTTTGGTTCATGCCTTGATCTTGGTCCCCCCGGTCCAATCCCGTCGGTGACGCCCGTCGCTATACCGACGTCCCTGCCGATTTGCCAATGAGAATCGTCGAGTTCGCGACCGAGTTGCGGCAGATGTATTGACCGATCAACAAGTCGGGAATTCCGGCCCCGGTACGCACGATTTTCTGACCTGCAATCGTCACGTCTATCCAGCCATCCGACCTTTCGCGTTCGGAGAGCGCATGAAACTCATCGGGCCAGCGAAACTCTTAGCGACGGCATGCCTGTTCGTCGCGTGCTTGTTGGCCATCGTCCATCTCAATACCCATCGTGTCGTCGCTGCCCCTCCTCAGTTGCCGATGAACGGAGGCCAGGGCTTTTTGGGTCAGGGGTGCGCCCAGGGCGATCACACCAAGCGCTGCTCCATCAGCGCCAACGGCCCGTTCTTTTCGCTCACCAACGAGCAGGGTTCCACTTCGTCCGGCCACCTGCAGGGCATGAACTCCAACGTGATCGTCGCGGACCAGTGGCAGTTTGTGCAGGGCATGCTCAGTCCTGACGGCACCCAGATCCATTGGTCGAATGGCACTTGCTGGGCCAGATGCAATGGTGGTGGCGGCGGTGGAGGCGGGGGCGACCGGCGTCATCGTCCCAACCTTCAGGGCACGTGGTATCGCGACGGCAATCACTCGCGGGCGTGCTCTATTGATCAGCGCGGCAACAACCTGGCCTTCACCAACGAGCAAGCAGTAACCGCACAAGGCAAGTTTCTAGGCAACAAAAACGTCACCGCCAACTGGAATGGCCAGACCATCAATGGCACACTTGTCAAGAATGGGCGGCCAGATCAACTGGGGACAACCCGGAACCATGTGGAGCCGCTGACGCCAACCAGGGCGCCCTTGCTCCTCAATCGGGCATCTACTAAACTGCAACGTTCGCTGCGCCGTGCTGAGGTTCCCCGGAATCTCTGCCTGGCACACGCACACCGGGGGGACCAATATGCCTGATAGCACCCAGCCCAGTGGGAAGACTCTCGCCGACACACCGGTCACCGATCTCTTCGAGAACGGCCGCCATCCTTCCGAGATCGAAAAACAATGGGTCGAGAAGACCCTAGCGCCGTCGCTGGAGAAGTCGCCAGAGAAGCCCATCGGCGCGCCCACAGGCATCAACCTCGATGAAGGTGGCGACGCCCGCTTTTCCACCATCTCGGGTATGCCGATCCGCCGCCTGTACACCCCGGCCGACCTCCCTGCCGACTGGACGTACGAGCAATACCTGAATTATCCCGGGCAGCCTCCCTACACACGCGGCATTCACGCCAGCGGCTATCGCGGCAAGATGTGGACGATGCGTCAGTTCTCGGGCTTCGCCTCGCCCGAAGAGACCAACGAGCGCTACAAATATCTGCTGGCGCACGGCGGCCAGGGCCTCTCCGTAGCCTTCGACCTGCCCACGCTCATGGGCTACGACAGCGACCACATGATGAGCGAAGGCGAGGTCGGCAAGTGCGGCGTGGCAATCGACTCCCTCGAAGACATGGAGATCCTCTTCGACGGCATCGACCTGGAGAAGACCACGGTCTCGATGACCATCAACTCGCCCGCCTCAGTGCTGTGGGCCATGTATCTCGCGGTCGCCGAGAAGCAGGGCGCAAACTGGAAAAAAATCTCCGGCACCATCCAGAACGACATCCTGAAGGAATACATCGCGCAAAAGGAATACATCTATCCGCCGGCACCTTCGATGCGCCTAGTGATCGATACCTTCGAGTTCGGCACGAAGTTCACGCCACGCTTCAATACCGTTTCCATCAGCGGATACCACATTCGCGAAGCTGGCTCGACTGCGCTGCAGGAGCTGGCCTTCACCATCTACGACGGCGTCGAGTACGTGGAGTGGGCGCGCCGCCGCGGTCTCGACGTGGACGACTTCGGCCCTCGCCTCAGCTTCTTTTTCAATGCGCACAACGATTTCTTTGAGGAGATCGGTAAGTACCGCGCGGCACGCAAAATCTGGTATCGCTTGACGAAAGACCGCTTCGGCGCCAAGAACCCGCGCACCTGGCTGATGCGCTTCCACACCCAGACCGCGGGTGTCTCGCTGACGGCGCAGCAGCCCATGAACAATATCGCGCGCGTCGCGATCCAGGCGCTGGCGGCGGTGCTGGGCGGGACGCAGTCGCTGCACACCGACAGCTACGACGAAGCCCTGGCGCTGCCCACCGAAGAAGCAGTGCGCATCGCGCTGCGAACGCAGCAGATCATCGCGTACGAGTCGGGCGTGGCCCACACCGTCGATCCTCTGAGCGGTTCGTATTTCGTGGAGCGCATGACGCTCGACATGGAGAAAGGCGCGTTCGACTACTTCGAAAAGCTCGATGCCATGGGAGGCATGGTCGCTGCCATCGCGCAGGGCTATCCGCAGAAGGAGATCGCCGAGTCGAGCTACCAGTTCCAGCGCGCCACCGAGGCGAAAGAAAAGATCACCGTGGGTGCCAACGAGTTTGGGGTGGAGGAGCCGTCGCCGAACATTCTCTACATCGGCGAAGAGGTAGCGCAGGCGCAGACCAAAAAGCTGAACTCGCTGCGCGCCCGCCGCTCCAACGACGAAGTCCGCCGCACGCTCGACGCGCTAAAGAAAACCGCGGCGCAGGAACCCCAAGCTGGAAGCGATGGCAAGATTTCTCCGGTGAACACGATGCCGTTCATTATCGGTGCCGTGAAGGCGTACGCGACAGTCGGCGAAATCTGCGACGCCCTGCGCGAAGTGTACGGCACCTACGAAGAGAGCACGTTCGCGTAGAAATCCGCCGGCGTTATGGACTATCTCATCAGGCGCTTTTTCGCGATTCTTAGGCGATCTGCCGACAATCGACCAGCTTCACAACAAGGCTCCGGCCTCGAATTTGGTCTGTGCTCATGGATGAGACTACTCCTTGGCGCGCTAGAGACCGTGCTTCTTCCGTTCGGGCTCGTTGTGTGGATGGCTCTGAAACCAGAAGGCGCTCCTCGTTTTGTCCTCCTCATCCCCTTCGGTCTGCTGCTTGCAATCTGTTTCGCAACGCCGAGCCAAGTCGGAACAAATGCAGACGGTGTTCAACAAGGTCGATGGTTCCGACGCAAGACTATCCCATGGAATGAGGTTGTTGAGGCGGTTCGCAACCCGGACAATGGCTGCACCGAAGTTCGCGGTAAGTGGGGAGCGGTGATCTCCTTTCCCCCTACCTCGTGGCGCAGGATCGTGTTGAGCCAGAGATACTCATTCACACCCAAACCGGGAGATTCCCACTTGCATTTAGCGGCCCAGCCCGCGCATGATCCCAACGTTAAGACAGAGTGGCGATACGGGCTTGCGAGGTCGACGAAATTCAGGAAAAGAACCCTTTCATAATCTCCTGAGTTTAGGCAACCGAAAGTCCAACCGCCTTGGCCAATTTCTCCTGCCGCTGATCGAAGGTCAAGAACTGCTGCGCGCCCAATTCAAGAGCACAGGCAACGTGCAGGGTGTCCAAGGTTCGGCAGCCGAGCCGCGCTACATGTCGCCTCGCCAGATCAACCACCAATTCGAAGACTGCTTCCGGCATGGCGGACGCAAGCCATAACCCGATCCTGCGGTCGTCTTCGAAACTGTCGTAGGCCCGCATGGCTTCCACGGCTGAAATTTGCCGCTGAAAGATTTGTTGCGCAACTACATGAGCGAACTCGGCTTGATGCAAGGGCGTGAGCCACACCTTTGGATGTCTTGCCATGTGCTGATGCGCTTGCGGAGAGTGAACGTCCGGAACATACAAGCAAACCACAACACTCGTGTCCGCGTAGGTGCTCAATATCGGCCACGCTCCTTGATTACGGTATCCACCATCGGCAGGACCTTATCCCCGAAGATCGCTTTCGCCCTCGCCTCGAAATCCGGCCATTCCACCGGCCTTTCCTTTCGTCGCTCGGGTACGATGCGTCCAATCACACGATCCCGGTCTCGCAGCTCGACCGTCTTTCCGACCTTCAGCCACGCCTTGAGGCGAGGGGTATTGCGGAGTTCGCGCATGTTTACGGATGGCATGAGTAGAATGTGTCACAACATGTGTCACATTGTCAAAGATGGACTTCGTGGTAACGACGCGGTTTGAAGATGATTTACCGAGCCGCCTAACGCGACGATGCCGCCAGATGTTCGGCACCAAGGCCCTCGAACAGCGGAACGGCCAATCCTGTTCCCGCACGCTCCACGGCCCGCAACAGTTCCATCAATAAATCCTGCTGAATTCCGAGGAACGTGTCGAAGTCTGCCGTCAAGACGTAGGCAAACACCTCAATGTCGAATGAATATGCCCCTATTCCCACGAAGCGAACCGGGATGTCTCCAATTTCCAATTTCGGATTTTGCTTCAAAACGTCCTGGGCGGAGGAGAGCACGCGGCACAGCTGCTCCGAGGTCGTGTCGCGGCGGAGGCTCATGGTCTGGTGGAACCAGATCTTATCGCGGGCGCTGAAGTTTTCCAGTTCCATGGCTGAGAACTGACAGTTGGGTACACTGACCACCGTCCGGTCGAGCGTTCGGATGCGCGTGGATCG
>Ga0306920_100003755_pt1 | contig 19355 bp, 17 predicted proteins | sample flu12Cox44000170_FD_204666 | JGI IMG/M metagenome (GOLD analysis project Ga0306920, IMG submission 204666) | Lab enrichment of tropical soil microbial communities from Luquillo Experimental Forest, Puerto Rico - flux4day.12C.oxic.44.000.170 (v2)... | ecosystem: Environmental > Terrestrial >... | reverse complement strand
GCGCGCGCCCTGGGGTTGCGTTGGAACAGGCTGCGACGTTCGCCGAGATCGCTGTCGTCGTGAGTGGCGTCGTGATTCGGTGCAGGAGCGTCACCCTGCTTCAAGTCGTCTTGTTCGGCGGATGTAGTGCTCATCTCGTCTTCACCTTTTATTGCTTAGGTTGAGGGGAATTGGGTGTCTGCGGGCTGTTGCTTTGTGGCGGTGGCGGCGTGCCGGGAGCTAACACTCCGGGCGGCAGCGTGCGGTCGCCGGAGAGATACTGCTTCACCATCTGCTCGGCATTTCCCACGGAGCGAGCCAGCAGCACCTTGGCAATGTTGTGTCCGAATAAACTTGCGATGTAGGTATCGTTGGCTGAGGCAAGCTGCTGCTGTGCCTGAATGACTTCGACGTTATTCGTCACCCCGGCGGCGAAGCGGTCTTGCGATTGCACCAGCGCTTGCTGGGCGAAATCGAGGCCGGTCTTGGCCACTTCCACCTGCTTGGCTGCGGCGTTGAGATCGAGGATCGAGTCCTCCACTTCCTGCTCGATGCGCGCTTTGAGATTGTTGGCGTCTGCCTGGCGTTCTTTGAGGACTGCGTCGGCTTCTCTGATGTCAGCCTCGACCTTGCCTCCCTGAAAGATCGGGATGTTCAAGGTCGCCGCGGCGGAATAGTTAGGCGCCATGTCGTCGGGATGAAAGCCGAGTACGCCGTAGGTGCCGGAGAGTCCAAGGGAGGGAAGACGGTCTTTCCAGGCAGCCGATCTTCGGAGCTCGGCAGCGTGAACCTGCGTCATTGCCGCCTTATAGTCAGGGCGGGTACTCAGCGCCAGGTCGTAGGCCCCGGTGATGTCGATTTCGGGGACCGGCTGGTAAGGTACGCGATTGGTCAAACGAAACTTCTGGCGGACGGGAAGCCCGATGACGCGGGCGAGCGCGATGCGCTGCTTTTCCAGGTCGTTTTCGACCTGGATAAGCGATTCCTGCTGCGCCTGCAATTGCACACGGGCACGAAGAGTGTCGATGTTCGGCGCAAGGCCGGCGGCTTCCTGGTCCTTGGCGAGATCATAGAGTGCCTGCGCTGTCTCCAACTGCGCCTGGGCCGCAGCGAGACGGGATTCCTGTGCGATGACCAACAGATAATTGGCGCCCACAGCGAGCACGACAGTGTCACGAGCGTCGTTGTAATTGAACTGTGCTGCTTTCACGTCTGCTCCAGCTGCCTTGTAGTTGTCGATGGATGCAAAGTTAACAGCGTTCCAAGTGCCGGTAGCCTGCGTGGAGGTGAGACCGAATGGGCCGACCGATTCCGGGGACCCGGGGAAAGTGAAACCAAAAAATTGCAGGTTGATGCGCTGGATTTCTTCGCCGAAGGAACCGTTGATGACGGGAACGATCTCGCTGAGGGAACGAATGCGCGCGGCACGCGCTTCAGCTGTGGACTGATTGCTGAGATAGAGCCCGAGGTTGTACTTGAGGCCGCGATCGAGCGCGTCGGAAAGCGACAAGTCAATCGGCTCAGGGGAAACCGTACCTTGAGGAACCGAGCCGGCATAGGGGTCCGTGTTGCGTTGGATGACCGATTGCGCGGATGGAAGCGGCGTAAGCGTCTCAGGAGCCGTCACGTGCGCGAACCCGCTGGAGGCGGCTAACGCGAATGTCGCGGGGATCAGGAACCAGCTTCGCCGCACCTGCCATGCATGAGTGAATAAGTTGCGTCGCATACGTTCCGTGCTATATCTAATACATACATGCATGTATCTGATGTTACATGCGCCTTTGATGTGTTGGCCAGCGTATCGGTCGCAAAATCGGAATGATTTCCTGGTCGAAACATCGCGTCACCCTCGAGACGGCCATGAGTAAAACAGCGACATTATCGAGACGACAGGAGCGCACGGAAATGACGCGAGCGCGACTGATTCAATCAGCGGAAAAAGTGTTTGCGCGTGACGGGTTCGAAGCGGCGAAACTGGAAGAAATCGCGGCTGACGCTGGTTACACACGGGGCGCATTTTACGCCAACTTCGACAGCAAGGAAGATTTGTTCTTCGCGCTGTTGGAGCGTGAGGTTGAAACGCGAATCGGCGCGCTGGAGCGAGAGATGGACAGGGTAGTCGAGCCAGAGGCCAGGCTGAAAGCCTGGCGCGATTTCTTTCTCACCAAGACCATGGACCGGCGCTGGTGCCTGCTGGCGCTAGAGTTTAAGTTGCTTGCGGTGCGACATCCGGAAGTGCGGCAGAGGCTGGCCGCCATGCATCGGCGATTCGTGGGGCCGAGAGTCGGATTCCTGGAGGGAGTGATGAAGAAAGTCGGCCGAGAGTTGCCCGTGTCCGCGTACGCAGCAGGTGTGTCGATGGCCGCGCTGGGCAATTCACTGACGCTCGAGCACATGCTCGATCCAGGGATGATCACCGAAAGCGACGTTCGGCACATCGTGGGAAATTTCTTTGACGGCTTGATGTCGGAGGCGACGAAAAGGGCCGCGAAACGAGTGCGAGTTCGGAGTCAGCGAGTACGGGCGACGCCGAGTTCGCTGGTCGAGGGTCGCGCCATGAGGTCACGGATCGCTAACTGAGGCGACTTTCCTTCCTGCAGAATGGCATGCATCTGTTCGGTGATAGGCATCTCGACGCCCATCGTGCGGGCCAGCCCCACCGCGGCGTTTGTGGTGAGGACACCTTCTGCAACCATGCCGTGCATCCCAGCAATGATGTCGTTCAGGTTGCGGCCGTGGCCGAGCTCGACACCGACACTGCGATTACGCGAGAGTCCGCCGGTGCAGGTCAGCACCAGATCGCCGAGTCCAGCCAGCCCTGCCATGGTTTCGGGACGGCCACCGCACGCCACGACCAGGCGGGTGATCTCCGCCAAGCCGCGCGTGATCAGTGCAGCAATGCTGTTGTGGCCGAGATCGAGTCCGTCACAGACGCCTGCCGCAATGGCCACGATATTCTTCAATGAGCCGCCAAGCTCGACTCCCACAACGTCATCGTTGGTATAGACCCGGAAGCGCGGGTCGCTGAATTCGCGCTGCACGACCGCCGCAAGGTCCACATCGCTGGACGCGACGGTAATGGCGGTGGGGTTGCCGATAGCGACTTCCTTGGCAAATGTTGGGCCGCTCAGCGCTCCGATGCGCGGCACGAAGGGTCGCGGCGAGTCGCGCAGCACATCGCTGATCACTTCCGTCATGCGCTGGTAGGTGTCGTTTTCAATGCCTTTGGTGGCGCTGACGAACAGCATGTCCGCATGTAGGTGAGGCAGCATCGCGGAGAACACGCGACGCGTGTGATGCGAAGGCATCACGCTGACGACGATTTCCGCATTACGAAGCACATTGGCGAAGCTGTTTGTGGCGGTGACCGAGTCGGGGATGGGGCATTCGGCGAGGAAGAGATCGTTGACGTGGCGCGCGTTGACGCTCTCGCAGACTTCCGCCTCGTGCGCCCAGAGACGAACCTCGTGTCCAACGCGACGGCCCAGGACGATTGCGATGGCCGTGCCCCATGCCCCTGCTCCGATCACAGCGACCCTGCTCATGCGCCATCCTTTCTACCGCCGAAGCGGTTTTCGTTACCTGCCAGCAGGCGGCCAATGTTGTCTTTGTGGCGAATGATAATCAGCAGGGAAGAGGCAACGATGAATACCATGACGGCTGCGTCGCGGGTTTCTAGATTGAGCCACCATGCAGCGATGGGGAAAACAGCAGCTCCCAAAATACTGCCCAGGGAAACGTAACGAGTCACTCCAACCGTAACCGCGAATGCCACTAAGCAGACCAAAACCGCGGCAGGAGCGATTCCCAGAAACGCACCGACGGACGTCGCCACGCCTTTGCCGCCTTTGAAGCGGAGCCAGACAGGAAACATGTGTCCGACGATGGCGAAGAAGCCGGCCAGCGCAGCGAGGATGTAAACGGTGTGTGGACCGAATTGCGGCAGCTGCTCAGGATGATGGCCCGCGAAGAAGAAGACGTGGAAAACAGCGACGTAACCCTTGAGCGCGTCGAGCATGAGCGTCGCGATGGCGAGCCACTTGGATCCGGTGCGTGCGACGTTGGTAGCGCCGATATTGCCGCTGCCAGTCTGGCGGACGTCTTCGCCGCGAAAGATGCGGACGAGCAGGTATCCGAACGGAATCGAGCCGAGCAGATAGGAAGCGACCGCGATGACGAACACGCTGTGATTCAATCGATTTCTGCCACAAAGATGACAACGACGAGCAACTAGCGCAGCGGATATGACGCACGTTTTTCGTAACGCGCACCCGCCGGCGACAAGTGGCTCTCGTACAGATAGAATTCGTGCGCCGTCATTGTACCGAAGTCAGGCCGCGGCAACTTCGCGAGCTCATCGCGGACCCGTTGCAACCCAGATGCGGGACGCTCGCCGGGAACCGGACGCGGGCGGCCACTGCCGGAGCGAGCGAGGGTGAGGTGCGGGGTATACGGGCCGGCATCGCGCTCGAATCCCAAAGGCCGGATTGCCGTTGCGACCAAATCAGCCAGCCTTTGCAGATGCTGATTGCTCTCGATTCCGACCCACAAGACGCGTGGAGCTTTCGGGTTCGGGAAGAATCCAGCATCGCGAAACGTAAGCTGCACGGCTTCGGTCTTGACCTCCTTCAGCGCACGACGAATCTCGTCGGCCTTCTTGGTCTCGCCGAGGAACTGAAGCGTCACATGAAATGTCTCGGGCCCGACCCAGCGCACGTCGGGCGCGAGCATTCGCATCTGGTTGCGGAATGCGGCGATGCGTTCGCGAATTTCGTGATCGATGTCGAGGGCTACGAAAAATCGCATAGATCCAGACGCTCCCGAAGAGTCTAATGCAGGTCCCTCGACTCTGCCGCCAAAGTCGGACGGCCCCGCTCGGACGACAAATTAAAGGAAAACTCACATCAGCATGCGACGAACGAGATCGAGCGCCTGCTGGCTGGCCCAGCGGCGGATGCGTTCGCGATCGCCGGGAAAGCGACGCTGCACGACTTCGTTGCGAGTTCCGTCTGACACGGCGACATACACGAGGCCGACGGGCTTCTCCTCCGTACCGCCTGTGGGTCCAGCGATGCCGGTGATGCCGAGTCCGATGTCGGCGTTGCAGATGGAGCGGATGTTTTCCGCCAGCGCCAAAGCGACTTCCCGGCTGACGGCCCCCTGTGCCTCGATCATGAGGGGAGGAATGTCGGCGAAGAGTGTTTTCAAATCGTTCGAGTAGACCACCGCTCCGCCGAGGAAGAAGCGCGAGCTGCCGGGAACCGAGGTGATACGCTCGGCGACCATGCCTCCGGTGCAGGATTCGGCTACGGCGAGCTTGAGGTTGCGCATCTGCAGGTAATAACCAACGATCTCCTCGAGCGACTCGCCGCAGGAGGAGAAGACGGCGTCGTCGAGTTCGTCTTCGAGCTCGCCGGCAAGTTTATCGACGGCCGCTTGTGCTTCGTCGACGGTGGCGGCTTTGGCGATGAGATGAAATTCAACCTGTCCTTGACCGGCGAGCACGGTCGTTTCGATGTTCGGATACTTCTTGTAGATGGGCGCCGTGCGTGCGTCGGCGGCCGACTCAGGCAGCATCGCCGTCTTCAGCACTTTGGCCGCAATCGCCGCGGGCGGCAACTTCTGCTGCAAGCGAGGTTCGCACTCGCGCTTCCACAAGGTTTCGAGTTCATGCGGCGGGCCTGGAAGCAGGAAGATGATTCGCGGCTTTCCGCCGATTACCGTTTCCAGGTATTGACCAGGTGCGGTGCCACGCGTATTCGGCAAAACGACCGCGCCTTCAATCACATCCGCCTGCTTGGCATTGTTTGGCGGCATGGGGATACGGCGCTCGGCGAAGCGCTTGTACATGGCGGTGACAATATCATGATCGCGTTTTAACTCTACGCCGAGTGCGGCCGCAACGCACTCGCGCGTGAGGTCGTCTTCGGTCGGACCGAGCCCGCCAGTAAAAATGACGATGTCGGAACGGCTGATGGCCGCGCCGGCGGCGCTGACCAGGTGGTCGAAATTGTCTCCCACGACGGATTTGAAGGCGACGAGGACTCCCGATTCGTTGAGCTGCCTGGTAAGAAAGAGGGAATTGGTGTCCTGCCGGAACGGAGTGAGCATCTCCGAGCCGACCGCGATGATTTCAGCGATCACGGGTTCAGTTTAGCAACCGGCAGCCAGTAACTAGCAATTTGTGCTAGTGTGCCGGGATGATGCGGCGGCCGCCGGTATCCCAATCGAGATGGTGGAGGCCGTTGTTTGTCGCCAGTACGGCGGCCTTTCCGGGTGCAAAGGCGAGACCGACAAGGTTCTGTCCTGAAACGGCAAGCGACGCAACACCAGCGGGCGTGATCTTCACGATGCCGCGGCGCCCGTTCAGAGAAGCAGCGACGTAGAGGCTTCCCTTGGCGTCGAAGGCTAGGCCTTGCGGACGACCGAGACCACGATAAAACACTTCGACGTGTCCGTGAGGATCGACCTTGTACACAGCATCGAAGCTGGAGGTCGTCGGACCAGTAACGTAGAGGTCGCCGGCATCGTTAAAGGCAAGGTGATAGGCGGCGACGCTGGCCTCGATGGTGGCGAAGACGAAGATCTGGCGATCGCGGCCGATCTTGAAGATAGTCCCGCTGCGGTCGCCCACATAGAGACTGCCTTCCTTGTCGAAGGCAATGCCGGTCGCCACACCCATTCCCTCGGCGTAGGAGGTCATCGTTCCGCTGCGCGAGACGCGGTAGACGGTGCCGTCATAGCGAGAGGAAACGTAGAGGCTGCCGTCGTGCCCGATGGCCAGTCCGGTGGGGTTCATCATCTCGGTGACGAACGGCTGCGCGGTGTAGGAATCGTCGATGCGATAAATTGCGACCGGGACTTTCTGTCCGCGCGATCCGGAGAACGTAACGTAAATGTTGCCTTCTTCGTCGAGAGCCGGGTTTGCCACCGGGTGAAGATTTTCGGCGATGGGCACGGCCACGTGCACCTGCTGAGGATTGCTGCGATGGCCGTTAGTGGCGACGACGACGTTGCCGGAAGACGCTCCTTCGGGAACGCGGGCTACGATGAACTGTTCGGAGCTAATCACGACTGGGGCATCGACATCGCCGAATCGGACTTCAGGGCGGCGGAATTCGCGGGGACGCAGACCGTGCCCGGTGATGCGTACCTCACCGCCCGGAAGGGCACACTTCGGCTCGATGGTATCGATGTGAGGATTGCTGTTGACGCTCAATGCAGCCATGATTGCAGGTGACACTCATTACGATACGCTTTTTGCGCGCCGCGCGGGATCGAGGTTGATCAACCCAGTAAATGGAAATGTAACAGTGCCTGCAGCACGATCAATCCGTAAATGCCCGCACCCAGATCATCCACCACAATGCCGGCGCCCTCAGGCAGTTTTTCGAGACTCCGAATGGGCGGCAGCTTCATGATGTCGAACACCCGAAAGAGTATAAAGCCCGCCAGCAGGGGCTTCCAAAGGATGGGACACGCGATCAGGGTCACAAGTTGCCCGCCAACTTCGTCAATGACGACATGTGGCGGATCTTCTTTGCCACAGCCGCGTGCTTCGAGAGTGGCGGAAGGAATGCCAACCGCGGTGACGATTATGATCAGCCCGATGATTACGGGAATCCGGGCCGACGCGGGGAGTTGCCTGGCAAGCCCCCACCAGAGCAGCAAAGCGGCGAGTGAGCCCCATGTTCCAGGAGCCGGACGCAGGCGGCCCACGCCGAAAAAAGTTGCGGCGAGTGTCGCCCACTTCGGTGCCGTGCTCGCTTTCGAGGACACCTTAATTGGGCTTTTTGACATGGCCTTCAGGATAGCTGGAATCGTCGGTCTCGGGATCATTCAGCGGCGTGGAGATGACGTATCCGCCGTTTGCCCACCTGCCAAGGTCAATGGTGCGGCAACGCTCGCTGCAGAAGGGGAACTCTGGATTGTCGGCGAGGACGAGTTTTTTGCAGGTGGGACACCGGAAGCCGCGAGTGCGCTTCTTCTTTGCCATCGCCCACCTACAGAACGCGCGCGACGAGGTCGTAATCGTGGGCCGCGGTGATCTCGCAGCGATAAAACTCACCTTCGCGTGGATCATTGCGATCTCCGAAGTCGTTGACATAGACGGTGCCGTCGATTTCGGGAGCGTGCATCGCGGTGCGGCCCTGCCAGAGCAAGTCTGTCTCCTCTGACGGACCTTCGAGCAGCAAGTCGAATTGACGACCGACGAGGGCGCGCTTCTTCTTGCGGCTGATCTGCTTCTGGATTGACATCAGCTGCTTGCGGCGGCGCTCGATTTCTTTGGGTGCGACCTTGGTGTCGAGCAAGAACGAATTCGCCCCTTCCTCGTCGGAGTAGGTGAACACGCCGAGCCAATCGACCTGCGCTTCACGGACGAAGTCGCAGAGTAGCTCGAAATCGTCGTCCGTTTCGCCGGGGAATCCGACGATAAACGATGTGCGTAGCGTCAGGTCCCGGATTTCGCGGCGCATCTTCGCGATTGATTTCAGAAAGATTTCTGCGCCGCCGCCACGCTTCATGTTCTTGAGCACCGCAGGCGACGCGTGCTGTAAGGGCACATCAACATAGGAGCAAATCTTGTCGTGCTGGGCGATGGTTTCGAGCAGCTTGCCGGTGATCTTGTTGGGGTAGGCGTAAAGGAAACGCACCCAGCAGAGTTCTTCGATTTGCGCCAGCCGCTCCAGCAGAAGTGCAAGACCGTCTTTGAAGCCGAGGTCTTCGCCGTAGCAGGTGGTGTCTTGCCCAATGAGGGTGACTTCGCGGACCCCCTGGATCGCGAGCCGCTGGGCTTCGGCGATAACAGATTCGAATCTCCGTGAGCGGAACTTTCCTCGCAGCTGGGGAATGATGCAGAACGAACAGGGATGATCGCAGCCTTCGGCGATCTTAATATAAGCGGAATACTTGGGAGTCGCCAGCAGACGCGGCGTGGTCTCGTCATATAGATAATTCGGCAGGTCGGCGATGGCGCCGTCCCATCCTGCTTTGGAGAACCGGCCGGATGCTTCGCGCGCGGCTCCCTCGGGTCGAGAATTCAAAATGACGAACGGACCATCGTTGCTCTGTTTAGCCGGTTCAATTCCAGCGGCCGAGAGAATCTGCTGCAGCTCGCCGGTGCCGACAACAGCGTCCACTTCCGGGATATTCTTCTGGATTGCGTTGTGGTAGCGCTCGACCAGGCATCCGGCGACAATGAGCTTTTGCGCTCGACCTGCAATTTTGTGTTGCGCCATCTCGAGAATGGCGTCGACCGATTCCTGCTGCGCCGTGTCGATGAAGGAGCAGGTGTTGACCACGATGATGTCGGCGTCCTCGGCGCGCGGGGTGATTTCGGCGCCCCCCTGCGATAGCATTCCCATCATGACTTCGCTGTCGACGAGGTTCTTGGGACAGCCAAGACTCACGAAGCCAACTTTTTTGGCTTTGCCGTCTTCAGGCAGGTTGAGCAGGGCTACAGAGTCGTGGTTGGAATGCATGCGATCTGTTCATTTTACCATCTGGGATTGCGGTATCTTGCCGCTGTGAGACCTGCGCTGCAGTCGCACGTGAGGCCGAACTGGAATGGTATGATGCAGTAGGTCGGGCGTTGGTCCCGCGCAACCTAGCCCTGTGAACCCCGCCAGGTCCGGAAGGAAGCAACGGTAACAGGATACTATCGTGTGCAGCGGTCAACTGGCGCCTGACTTTTTACCAACTACCAATTAGCAACTAGAAATTAGCCTTTCACCTATCAAGCTCCAGAGGCGACCCAGGGTCCGCAAGATTGGTTCTCATACAGCGCGCACCAGATCGATACTCCGCGTAGACATTCCGCTCCGCTTCGGTGAGTATGAGTGGTCATTCATCCTGTAAGTTCTGCAGTCACGGAGATATTGCTTTGCCGACGTGCCGTAGGGCCAAGATTACTGCCTTGGGGACATATGTCCCGCCCCGTATTTTGAACAACCAAGACCTCGAGAAGATGGTCGACACCACCGACCAGTGGATTATGGAGCGCACTGGAATTCGTGAGCGCCACATCGCCGCCAAGGGCGTTGCCGTCAGCGATCTGGCGGTTGAAGCAGTGAAAAAGTTGCAGGAGAGTCATTCCTTCGACCGGCAGGACGTCGATTTGATCGTGGTAGGCACGGTGACGCCCGACATGATGTATCCGTCGACTGCGTGCTTGGTGCAGCACAAACTTGGCATTGCGAACACATGGGGCTTCGATGTGTCAGCGGGCTGCTCGGGATTTCTCTATTCCTTAAACACGGGTGCGTCATTTATCGAATCCGGCAAGTACAAGAAGGTTCTGGTGATCGGTAGCGACGTGAACTCATCGATGGTGAACTACGAAGACCGCGCGGTGTGCATCATTTTCGGCGACGGCGCGGGAGCGGTTTTGCTTGAGCCTGCGGAAGAAGGCGAGCAGGGAATCATCGACTACGTGGCGCAGGTTGAAGGCGTAGGTGGCCAGTACTTATACATGCCGGGCGGGGGAAGTTTAAATCCTGCCTCGCACGAAACCGTCGACAAGAAGATGCATTACATTCATCAGGATGGCAAGCAAGTCTTCAAGTACGCGGTAAAGAAAATGGCAGAGATGACCGAGCTCGTCCTGGAGCGCAACAAGCTGACCGGCGCCGACATCGACTGCTTCATCGCGCACCAGGCCAACAAGCGCATTATCACGGCGACCGCCGACCGGCTGAACATGCCTGAGGATAAAGTCATTATCAATATCGACCGCTTCGGCAATACGACGGCTGGGACGATTCCACTGGCGATGCAGACGGCCCTGGAAATGGGCAAGCTAAAAAGGGGCGATATGGTGCTGCTGGCGGCGGTGGGAGCCGGGTTTACCTCGGGTGCGACTCTGCTGAAGTGGGCGTACTAGGCGAGAGAAGTTGACGCATTGCCATACTAGGATTTAGCACAGGGACGCAGATCTAAAAGCAGTATCTGGAAAAATGGAAGGCCGCATCGTCAGTCAGCAATCAAGCGAGATTGCTGGAGCGGGGGACGCGCATCATCAATCTCGAGCGTCCGTAAGGCTAAGAATTCCGCTGTTTCTTTTTGATGTCCAGCGGCGGCTGCGGTTCGGTCATGCGCACCGGATCCAGAATCTCCTTGATCTGCTCTTCGCTTAGGTAGCCCTTCGAGCGTGCTATCTCGATGATCGTCTTTCCGGTTGCGACTGATTCCTTGGCAATCTCGGCCGCTTTCGCATATCCAATATAGGGATTCAGCGCCGTCGCCAGCGACACCGTGCTCTGCGCATAAAACTCGCAGCGCTTCTCGTTGACAGTAATGCCCTTGATGCAAAATTCGGTCAACTGGCGCAGCATGTTGGTCATGATGGTGATCGAGGTGAGCACGCTGTGCGCCATGCTCGGCATCATGACATTCAGCTCGAGTTGGCCCGCCTGCACGGCGAGCGCGACCGCTGTGTCGTAGCCGACCACCTGGAACGACACCATCCCGGCGAGCTCGGCCATCACCGGGTTGATTTTGCCGGGCATGATCGACGAGCCGGGCTGCAGCGCCGGCAGGTCGATTTCAGCGAGGCCTGTATTGGGCCCGGACGACAGCAGCCGCAAGTCGTTCGAAATGCGGACAACTTCCAGCGCAAGATTACGCAGTGCCGAACTTACCGACGACATCGCAAGGTTCGACTGCATCGCATAGCGCATGTCGTCAACCGGAACGAGCTTCTCTCCTGATATCCGCGCCAGATTCGCAATCGCCTTCTCGCGGTAATCGGGATGAGTGTTGATGCCCGTGCCTACTGCCGAGCCTCCTAATCCGACCTCACGCAACAGCTCACCTTGTTCTTGAATGCTGCGCTGGGCACGGCGTATTGCTCCAGCATAGGCCGTAAATTCCTGACCCAAGCGCATGGGAACTGCGTCCATCAGGTGCGTACGGCCCGATTTCAAGATGTGATGAAATTCCGTGCCCTTGTTGCTCAGCTCGATGGCGAGCGCATCGAGAGCAGCATGGAGGCGGTGGAGTTCGAGCAAGGTGGCCAGACGCATCGCGGTAGGGAAGACATCGTTGGTCGACTGGCCATAGTTGACGTGATCGTTGGGATGCGCGTGCTTGTACTCGCCCAGCTTGCCGCCGAGCAACTCCGAAGCGCGGTTGGCAACCACCTCGTTGGTGTTCATGTGAAAGCTGACACCGGCGCCGGCCTGATACACATCCACAACGAAATGCTCATGCCACTTGCCGTCCTGAATTTCTTTCGCGGCGGTGATGATCGCCTCAGCGGTCTTAGCGTCTACCAGGCCGAGGTCGCGATTAGCTACGGCGGCAGCCTCCTTGATCATGGCGATGGCACGGATGAGCGTCACGTGTGCGCGCAGTCCGCTAATGGGATAGTTTTCCACCGCGCGTGCGGTCTGAATGCCGTAGTAGACGTCCGAGGGGACCTCTTTGAGGCCGAGGGAATCTTTCTCAGTGCGGGTGGACGGCTTTGGCATGAGCATTGCCTCCAGCAGGAGAGATGATAATGGAGGCGGAAAAGTTGTTGACCGCCAAGACGTGGTTCTACTCGCGCTCAGCCTCTCGTCGACTTTCGGCGAGCAATTCTTCGGCTGACGACCGGCCCGATTCTACGTATCCGCGTGTACCCTCTTGAGGGCGTTGGATGTGGCGCTGTTTGGTGGTGATGCACAACTCGTTGTCTTTCAGTCGCAATATAAGTTCGTCTCCCGCCGCGATGCCAAGAGCCTTGCGGAACAAAGCGGGAATCACGCTCCGGCCATGTTGACCCACGCGTATCGAATATCGTCCGTCATGGTCCTGCCCGACGTTTCTGTCAACGAGCCGACAACGCGACTACGCGCTGATCTCCACCAACTCCGCGATCCTCGCCTGCCACTCCTTCGGTCCGGACTCGTGTACGGCCTTGCCGTGAACATCGACAGCAACCGTCACAGGCATGTCCTGCACTTCGAATTCGTAGATGGCTTCCATGCCCAGATCGTCGAAGCCAAGCACGCGCGATTTCTTAATGGCCTTCGAGACCAGATACGCAGCACCGCCCACGGCCATGAGGTACACGGCCTTGTGGTCGCGGATAGCTTCAATCGCCGCGGGTCCCCGCTCGGCCTTGCCGACCATCCCAAGAAGGCCAGTGTGTTCCAGCATCTGACGAGTGAACTTGTCCATGCGCGTGGCGGTGGTAGGACCGGCTGGGCCTACGACTTCATCGCGCACCGGGTCGACCGGACCGACGTAATAGATGAAACGGTTCCCGAAGTCGACGGGGAGCTTCTCGCCGTGGTTGAGCATATCGGTCAAGCGCTTGTGTGCGGCATCGCGTCCGGTGAGTAGCTTGCCGTTGAGAAGAAGAACTTCGCCGGGTTTCCACGTTGCGACTTCCTCGCGCGTAACCGTGTCGAGATTGACGCGCCGCGCGCCCGCGCTCATCGGGTCGTAGGTGAGTTGCGGCCAGTCGTCCAGCGACGGCGGCTCCAGTGCGACAGGTCCGGATCCGTCGAGCACAAAGTGCGCATGTCTCGTGGCGGCACAGTTCGGAATCATCGCGACAGGCAGGTTCGCCGCATGCGTCGGATATTCCTTCACCTTCACGTCGAGCACTGTGGTCAAGCCGCCCAGCCCCTGTGCTCCAATGCCCAGCGCGTTTACCTTCTTATAGAGGTCCACTCGCAGCTCTTCACCGCGGGTCTTCGGACCACGCGCGATCAGCTCCTGAATGTCAATGGGCTCCATCAGAACTTCTTTTGCCATCAGCATGGCTTTTTCGGCGGTGCCACCGATGCCGATACCGAGAATTCCCGGCGGACACCAGCCTGCGCCCATCGTAGGAACAGTTTTCAGAACCCAATCTTCAATCGAGTCCGACGGGTTCAGCATGGCAAACTTCGACTTTGCCTCCGAGCCTCCGCCTTTCGCCGCGACGATGACCTCAACCTTGTCGCCGGGAACGATGGTCATATTAATGACAGCGGGCGTGTTGTCCTGGGTGTTCTTACGTTTACCGGCGGGATCGGTGAGAATGCTGGCGCGGAGCACGTTGTGCTCATGAAGATACGCACGGCGCACGCCCTCGTTAACGATGTCTTCGACGCTCATCGTCGCGTCCCACTGGACGTTCATTCCGACTTTGAGGAAGACAGTCACGATGCCAGTGTCCTGGCAGATGGGGCGGTGCCCCTCGGCGCACATGCGCGAGTTGACCAGTAGTTGCACGATGGCGTCACGCGCCGCCGGTGATTGCTCTTTCTCGTACGCACGAGTCAGCGCCTTGATGAAGTCGACCGGATGGTAGTAGGAGATGAACTGGAGCGCGTCAGCAACGCTCTGAATAAGGTCGTCCTGTTTGATGACGGTCATTTTGCCCTGCCACACATAAGATTGTCGAGGTTTCCACCGCGAATTGCGAACCTGAAAGTATAACCCTCTGGTAACGGGCGAACTTGTGAGATGAGAACATTTCGAGTCTCTATCCAATTTTTGGGGTCGCTTATTAGACCTGCCTGACCGAAACACACGAGGGACATCGATGCCGAAATCAAAGGCTGGAACCGCAAACAGGAAAGGTGCCGATTCTCGCCGTTTCGAAGAGATCGGCAAGAGCCCTGCCCAAATCGTGAAAGATGCCGCGGCGTTGCTGGACGAAGAGCTGGCGGCGGGTATCGAAGCGGCCAAACAAGTGTAACCGCGGTTCCGCAAGCAAGGATGCATCGATCCTGCCGACTTCAGCGACGCGCTAAAACCGTTTCAGGCCGATGGCCACGAAGTGATCGCACTGCTTAACGACCGGTTAGACGAAATGCGATCGCAAGAGAATTTCCAGTTGGTCCGGAAACTAGTCGAATGGAGCCATGACCTGGTCGATGTGGCCGGGGAGTTGGTCAACAGCAGCGCCGAAATCGCCCACCAATAACCAACTCTCGCAACGCGAAGCAAACAACGGAACGCCGTGCCGGCCGCAAGCGCTAACCGTTCACGACGGGAAAACCCGGGAGCCACCGCGCCAGCCGCATTTCGATTGACTCCTTGCGGATTTTCGCGAAACGACCTCGCGCGATCGGCTGTTCAATCCCCGAAAAGGGATCTCCTTCGCTCTATGACGTGGTGTCGGCGTATCCTAGCAGGCCTGCCAAGGGATTGCGCGCCGCCCTTTGTTCCGGCACATGCGCATCTTTAGGAGGCACCGGCGTCAGGCCTTGAACGCCGCGGTTGCCATCGAGCTACTCCACAACGTGTTTCTGATCCGTGATGACGTGCAGGATGAAGCGAGCTTCGTCGTGGTCGCCCGACACTCTTCCAGGAGCATGGCATTCCCATCGCAGTGAACGCGACAAGAGCCTCGACTATGCCCGACCTCAGGCGCGCCGATTGTCAGGGGCGGCTTTGTTCGAGGCGCTGGCAGCGTTTCGCGGAATACCGGACTCCGAAGAATGGCGTTTCATCCTGGAGATGATCCTGTACGTGGTCAATTGCGACATCTGATCGAGCTGCAACTCCCCCCAAAAAGACAGGTTATCCTCTCAGTATGGAAGAATTCGGTTCTCACGCGAGCCACAGGTCGGAACTGTTCGACGTCGCCGTGGTAGGCGCCGGCCCGACCGGCCTGGCCTGCGGCATCGATGCCAAGCGCGCTGGATTTACGGTGACGAACATCGACAAGGGTTGCCTGGTCAATTCGCTGTACCACTATCCCAGCAACATGACATTCTTCACCACGCCCGAACTGCTGGAGATCGGCGACATTCCGTTTGCCAGTCCGAACCAGAAGCCGACGCGCAGCGAAGCGCTGGAGTACTACCGCAAGGTCGCCGAGCATTATGATCTCGACGTGCGCCAGTACGAGCCGGTGCAGGGAGTCGAGGGGAGTGACGGGGAGTTCGTGGTCCACTCAACCGATCGGCACGGGCGAAGCCGCCGATACGAGGCACGCAAGTTGATCCTCGCGACGGGCTACTACGATCGGCCGAACTTGATGCACGTTCCGGGCGAAGAGCTTCCCAAAGTGTTGCACTATTATCGCGAGCCGCATCCGTTCTTCAACCTTGATGTGCTGGTGGTGGGCGGAAAGAACTCGGCCGCCATCGCGGCGCTGGAGCTTTGGCGGCACGGCGCTCGCGTGACGCTAGTGCATCGCGGCGAGGGCATGAGCAATTCGGTGAAGTACTGGATCAAGCCCGACATCGAGAACCGCATCAAAGCAGCGCAGGTAAAAGCATACTTCAGCAGCACGGTGAAAGAAATTACGTCCGAGCACGTCATTCTCAACACGCCCGACGGTGAAGTCACACTGGCCAATGACTGGGTCTTCGCGTTGACCGGCTATCATCCGGACTTTGATTTCCTGCGGTCGCTGGGCATCCAGGTTCGCGGTGATGCAGACAAGAAGCCGGTGGTGAACCCAAAGACGCTGGAAAGCAACGTCCCGGGAATTTACCTGGCGGGAGTCATTGTGGCGGGAATGCGCACCAGCGAGATATTCATCGAAAACGGGCGCTTCCACGGCCAGGCCATTGCGCTCGATCTGAAGGCGAAGCTCAAGCCTGAGCCGGTTACAGCCTGAACTCAATTTCTGCGATAGACTCTTCGTCGCCGGCCGATGCCAACATTCCTACGCTGCGCTTGCAACGTCCTTAGGAGGAAACCGTGATCTGCCGATGGACGCTGTTCTGTGTTGTCGGAGCCTGGCTCTTGTCTTCGATCTCGCCTGCACCGTCCCAGGAGAGCCATTCCTGGGGTTACTCCGGCGCCATTGGTCCCAATCACTGGTCTGAAGTCAGCGCAACTTGCGGACTCGGCAAGGCGCAATCGCCCATCAACATCCTTCATGCCGAAAAGAAGCCTTTGCCAGCCATTACATTCGCCTATCATTCTTCGCCGCTGAAGATCATCAATAACGGGCATACGATTCAGGTGAACTATGCGCCCGGCAGCAGCATAACAGTAGGCGACAAAACGTACGAGCTCGTTCAGTTCCATTTCCATCATCTGAGCGAGACGGAGATTAACAGCCGGCGGTCACCTATGGAACTGCACGTCGTTCACCAAGACAAAGATGGCAATCTCGCCGTGGTGGTGGTACTGCTGAACGAAGGACACTCTAATCCAATGGTCAATGCCGTCTGGAGCCAGCTGCCCCAGCAAGAAGGGCAAGAGATCGCACCCGAGCACGGCGAAATCGACGCGCTGAATCTCCTTCCGGCAAATCACCGCTACTACACATTTCCCGGATCATTGACTACCCCACCTTGCAGCGAAAATGTCACTTGGCTGGTCTTAGCCACTCCAATGACGCTGTCAAAGGAGCAAGTCGCAAAGTTCGCAGCGATTTATCCTAACAACGCGCGGCCTGTGCAGCCTTTGTACAATAGGGCCGTGTTGGAGAGCGAATAAAGTGTTACGGATTGAGTGCGCTCAAGCTGGCCGCGGCAATCTCTGATAAACTCTTGCGCGGGGTGAGGCTTGTCCCGCTCGGCGGTACTAGACCTCCCGCACTTCTGGCTCGACTGCCTGCCTCTGGGTGCCTCCATTCAGAAGGGAGACGGCACGAGGATGTGGGCCGCGTGTACACACCTCGTTACAACACGCAAACATTTATCTCATTGCCGGCCGAGCGCACGTTCGCGCGCTCCGCCAGGGAGGATGGCTATGGCAACAGCAGTAAGCTCAGCAAGCATGCATAAGGGAGTCGAAGAGTTCATCGGAAAGCCGCGGCGGATGTTCATCAACAACCAGTTCGTGCCCTCCGCTTCGGGCAAGACCTTTCCGACATACAACCCCGCGACCGGCGAAATCATGGCGCAGGTTGCCGAAGGCGATCGTGAGGATATCGATCGCGCGGTAAAGGCGGCGCGCAACGCTTTCGAAAATCCAGCCTGGGCCGACATGTCGCCGTCGCAGCGCGGCCGTTTGATCTGGAAGCTCGCCGATCTGCTTGAAGCCCGCACCGAAGAGTTTGCGCAGATTGAGAGCCTCGACAACGGCAAGCCGCTGGCGATCGCCCGCGTGGCCGACGTGCCGCTGGCCGTCGATCTCTTCCGCTATATGGCTGGCTGGGCAACCAAGATCGAAGGCAACAGCATTCCGATCTCGGCCGGCACAAAGCGTATCCAGTACTTTGCCTACACGCGCCGCGAACCGGTTGGCGTGGTCGGACAGATCATTCCATGGAATTTCCCACTATTGATGGCAGCCTGGAAGCTCGGCCCGGCGCTCGCGACAGGTTGCTGCGTGGTGCTGAAGCCTGCCGAGCAGACTCCGCTATCCGCCTTGCTCCTGGCAGAGCTCATTGCGGAAGCCGGATTCCCCGAGGGTGTGGTGAACGTCGTTACGGGGTACGGCGAGACAGCCGGTGCGGCCCTGGCCGCGCATCCCGACGTCGATAAAGTGGCGTTCACGGGATCAACCGAAGTCGGCAAGCTGATTGTGCAGGCTGCCGCTGGCAACCTGAAGAAAGTCTCGCTCGAACTGGGCGGCAAGTCGCCGAATATCGTTTTCGACGACGCCGATATGCGCTCGACCGTTTCCGGCGCTGCGAGTGCGATCTTCTTCAACCACGGACAATGCTGCTGCGCCGGCTCGCGCCTCTACGTCGAAAAAGACATGTTCGACCAGGTAGTCGAGGGCGTTGCCGAGCAGGCCAAGAAGATCAAGGTTGGCCCCGGATTCGAGCCCGATACAAACATGGGTCCGTTGGTCTCGCAGGAGCAGCTCAATCGCGTTTGCAGCTATCTCGAGTCTGGATTCAGCGAGGGCGCAGAAGCCGTCGTCGGCGGCAAGAAGAAGGACGGGGCCGGATACTTCGTCGAGCCCACCGTGCTCGTGAAGACCAATCCCAATATGAAGGTCGTGCGCGAGGAAATTTTCGGTCCTGTGGTTACTGCTTCGCCCTTCACCGATCTCGACAAGCTGGTGGCCGAGGCCAATAACAGCGAATATGGTCTTGCTGCCGGCGTGTGGACCAGGGACATCAGTAAGGCCCATCGCCTGGCCAACAAGCTGCGCGCGGGAACGGTGTGGATCAACTGCTACAACGTGTTCGACGCGGCGCTTCCATTCGGCGGCTACAAGCAGTCGGGCTGGGGCCGCGAAATGGGCCACGAGGTGCTGGAGATGTACACCGAAGTGAAGGCGGTCTGCGCGGCGATCTAGCTGCAAGAAATCGGTAAAACGGGTGTCCCACCCAAGCTGGGTTTTCTTTTGTGGGTCTTTTTGTCTCGGGAGGTACGAGTCGCCAACCATCGTCAGAGCAGGCTCCACCGGCAGCCTGACGCGGGCTGCAATGCTCTCCCTTGACGGGCTGAACCCGCATAGCGCCGTGACAAACCGGAACCTTGTGCTTTCAGCAGACTCCTCCAACCAGTTGTGACGCTCCACAAATGTCTGCAGCT
>Ga0306920_100003754_pt1 | contig 19359 bp, 17 predicted proteins | sample flu12Cox44000170_FD_204666 | JGI IMG/M metagenome (GOLD analysis project Ga0306920, IMG submission 204666) | Lab enrichment of tropical soil microbial communities from Luquillo Experimental Forest, Puerto Rico - flux4day.12C.oxic.44.000.170 (v2)... | ecosystem: Environmental > Terrestrial >... | reverse complement strand
ATGCCGTTGACGCCGGGTCGCTCCATTGCCGTCGACCGGGGACATGAATATGGCACGCCGTTCTTCATCGAAGCCGATCTGCCGATAGCAGGCCGCAAGGGCGACGCGCCCTTCAACCGCCTGATGATCGCGCAGGATACGGGATCGGCGATCGTCGGGCCGGCGCGCGCCGATCTCTACTGGGGCGCGGGTGACGAAGCCGGTCGCATCGCCGGCCGCATTCGCCATGCCGGCCGCTTCGTCATGCTGCTTCCGCGCGAGGTCGATATCGCGGTAGCCGGCCGCGAGCCGCCGTTGCCGGTGCCGAAACCGAAGATCGCCGCGCTCGACGTCGGCAAGCAGGGCAAGGACAAGATGGAGTCGGTCGGCGCCGGCGCGGGCCGTGGCGAGGTGGCGCCGCCGCGCAAACCGAGCGTCGTCGCGTTCGACGCCAAGAAGCGGGACGAGAAGGGCAAGGCCAATTCTGCCAATGCCGGCGCGAGCGCGACCGGCCAGCAGAAACCGCCGCCTCTGCCGAACACCAAGATCGCAGCGCGCGAAGCCGGCAAGCGCGACGGCAAAGGCAACACAGACTCCGCCGCCGCCCGCACGAGTGCGACCAGCAAGTCTATCCTGTTGCCGGTACTGAGGCCGAAGAACGTCACGACCGAAGCCAAAAAGCAGGAGAGCAAAGTCAAAGTGGAGACCGTCGGCGCCAGCTCCGGTGCGACCGCGGCCGGTCTGCACAAGCCGTCGGTCAAGTCAAAAATCACCGAAATCGAAAACAGGAAGCAAAACGGCAAAGGCAAAATGGATTCCGTCCCTGCTGGTGGGACCGCGGCCGGCGGCAAGCAGAATTCGTCGTCGGCGCCGACATCGAAGATCGCCGGAAGCGAAGCCAAGAAATCGAAGCGGGAAGGCAAAGCGGATTCCGGCAACGTGGGCGCGAGCGCAGTGGGCGGCAAGCAAAAGCCGGCACTGGTGGCGAAACAGGAGACCAAGGGGAAAGGGACCAGCGCCGGCGAAGATGGGAGAGCCGCTGCAAAGTCGAGCCGGCAAGCAACCGGGCGGAGGGCCGTGTCATCTTCGACACCTCAAGTCCTGGCGAATGATCCGGCGCACGTCCGCTAATGCTACTCAGTGTCGTTTCTTTGCGGCCCCGAAGTTAGGACGCTTTTGCAGTGATGGCGGACATAGGGCGGAGCCACAGGCCGCGGAATAAATAAAGGGCTCTCGCTGCCGAAATATCGGGGCTCTCAATCGCCGGCAAGGGAACGGGATCACCCGTGTCATGTTTTATCGACAGTGCAGCATGAAACAGCACCCTGCCCAAAACCTCAGGGCGGCAAGCCGGGAACTGGGAATGCAGGACATCCCGACCGCCGCGCAAGGCCGCGCGCCAAGCTCACGCGTGCTGCAGGACATTCTACGCCAAGCACCCGCAGAGTACGTCACGCTTGGATGGCTGACGTCGACGTTGCACCGGCATTCGTTCGGCATAATCATGCTCTGCCTTGGCGTGCTGGCAGCGACCCCGGTAGGCTCGTCCGTCCCGGGGCTCATCCTCGCCGTCATCGCGGTGCAATTGATTGCCGGTCGCCGCGAACCTGTTGTCCCGGCTTTTGTGCTCGCGCGACGCGTGCCGACCAAGCGGCTGCTGCGGCTTGGTTACCGCGCCATTCATATTTTGAAGTATGTCGAGAAAGCAGTTCATCCGCGCTGGCCGATGGCCTTCGAGGTGGAGAAGCGCGCGGTCGGTGTCATTATTCTATTGTTGGCTGTTGTCCTGCTGCTCACGCCGGTGCCGTTGAGTAACGTCGCTCCCGCGATGGTCATCTCGCTGATTTCTGTTGCCTATGTCGAAGAGGACGGATTGTTGCTCGCTGCCGCCTTTCTTGCCGCGATCATATTGATCGGCCTCGGGTCAGCGGCAGTTTGGGGAACGATTATCGGCGCGGTCCTTATCAGCGCCTAGGTCAACCGGCTGTTTAACGGCGCAGCCGCGCAGCGGTTACGAACCGCGTTCACCGTCCGGACTGGCAACCACCACCACATAGCCGTCGGAATCGCGGAGCCAAATTTCCCGATGCTGGGGCCGGGGGTTGATGTGAGGTTCTTCGATAATCTCCGCACCCAATGCGCGTGCTCGCTCCACGACCGAGTCAAAGTCGTCTACTTGAAACCACAGCAAGACACCGTGTCCAGGCGGCGCCGCGTCTGCGTTGACGAGGTTGGGGTGGTCTTCCTCGTCCCAAGCGTGGAGTTGAAGAAGCAACTGACCGGAGCACGAGATCCGATCGTACACGTCGCGGTGGCTGTGTTCTGGAAGCGGGTCTGCTCCAAGCAGTTTCGCGTACCAGCGACTACTCGCCCTGACATTGCGCACCGCTATGAGGGGTTGAGCCACGACGGTTGACTTCTGCGAAGGGAAGCTCATGCGTGTCTCCTTTTGATGGTTAGCCTCAATGAGTTTTCAGCGGAATAGGTCGCCTGAATGATCGGGCTTTTTTGCGCCTCGCTAAGGCAGCCTAAGACGCGCTAGAGTCTTTTGCAGTTATGATGGCCGCCAACGGCTTGCAGTAATGATGTCCGTCTCGACACCGTCGATCCTCGATCGCCGACGCGATCAGCTATTTCTCATTCTGGAGCCGGCGGAAATCGAGCGGGTGCGCAGGTTCGGTACGGTGCGCTCCTATCGCAGCGGGGAGGCATTGGCCAAAGTCGGCGAAGTCAGCCCGGGCCTGGTCATCTTCCTGGCCGGCCATGTTGACGTCACTCGGCGTGATCAATCGGGTCTTCGCGCGCCGATCGTCAGTTACGGCCCCGGCGCATTCATGGGCGAGCTGGCGCAACTATCGGGCCGGCCGGCGCTCGTGGATGCCTCGGCGCAGGGGCCAGTTGAGGCGCTCATCATCCCGCCGGAGCAGCTGCGCGCCTTGCTGATCGCAGAAGCCGAGCTGGGCGAACGTATCATGCGCGCGCTCATCCTCCGCCGCGTCGCGATTCTCGAGACTGGAGCCGGCGGCCCGGTGATCGTCGGCCGTGCCGAGAATGGCGACGTGCTGCGGTTACAAGGCTTTCTTCGCCGCAACGGTCATCCGTATCAAAGGCTTGATCCCGAGACTGATGCGGATGCGAAGGTGCTAATCGAACGCTTTCACGTGGACCCCGGTCAATTGCCGATCGTGCTGTGCCCGGATGGACAATTGCTGCGCAATCCGAGCGAGGTCGAGCTCGGCCGCTGCATCAGACTGGTCCGGCCGATTGATCCCAAGCGTGTGTACGATGTGGCCGTGGTCGGCGCCGGGCCGGCAGGACTAGCGGCGGCCGTCTATGCCGGATCCGAAGGGCTGTCTGTCCTTGTGCTCGACTGTCGCGCATTCGGCGGCCAAGCGGGCGCGTCGGCGCGGATCGAGAACTATCTAGGCTTCCCCACCGGCATCACGGGAATGGCGCTGATGGCGCGTGCCTACAACCAAGCGCAAAAATTCGGAGTCGAGATGGCGATCCCAGACGAGGTGTCAGCCATCGACGCTGAGGATGACGTGGTTTCGCAACGCATCGTCCTAAGACTGGCCAACAATGAACATGTCCGGGCACGTTCGCTCGTCATCGCAAGCGGAGCTCGTTACCGGCGGCTATCAATTCCCAATTTGGAAGCATTCGAGGGCGCAAGCGTGCATTATTGGGCCTCGCCCCTTGAAGCGAAGCTGTGCGCTAAGCAAGAGGTGGCGCTGGTGGGCGCCGGAAATTCGGCAGGGCAGGCAGTAGTCTACCTGGCGAACCAGGCAACCAAGATTTGGCTCTTGGTACGCGGCGATGATCTCGCCGCCGGCATGTCGCGCTACCTCGTGGATCGCATCCGAGGGCTTCCTAACGTGGAAGTGTTGACGCGGACCAGCGTCACGGGCCTCGAAGGCCATGACGGACTCCTTGAAGCGATTCGCTGGCGTCGCGGAGCGTCAGGGGAAGAAGTTCGGCGGCCGATCCAACATCTGTTCCTCTTCATCGGTGCTGAGCCGAATACGGATTGGCTTTCGGGATCAGGCGTCGCTCTGGACGCGAAGGGGTTCGTCTTGACCGGCGCGGATACGACCAACAAGCTGCGGCCGCTCGAGACCAGCCGAGAAGGCGTGTTTGCTATCGGTGACGTGCGCTCGGGCTCGGTCAAGCGGGTTGCGGCCGCGGTGGGTGAGGGCGCACAAGTGGTGGCTACGCTGCACGCATATTTGGCCACGGCCGAGCGCAATCCGGCCGTCTCACGGGCGGAGTAGCCTAGCGGTAGCGCTCCTCGCCGCCGCTTCGTCGGCCGTCTGCGCCGCCGCGGCCGCTGAGCGTCCTGCGCAACGTCGCCGCCAGCATGTCGCGCTCATAAGGCTTGCTCACCTGTTCGATGGCGGGGTCGAGCGCGTGACGGATCTCCGCATATTCGAAATAGCCCGATGTGAAGAGAACCTTCAGGTCCGGCCGCAGCCGGCGCGCCGCGGCGACGAGTTGCGGGCCATGCATTCCGCCGGGCATGAAGACGTCGGTGAACATAAGATCGACCGGCGTGTCCTGGCGCAGCACCTCCAGAGCCTCGGGGCCGCTGCCGGCGGAGAGCACCCGATAGCCCAGGCTCCCGATCAAGGTGGCCGCGGATGCGCGCACCAGCTCGTCGTCATCGACGATCAGGATCGTCTCGGCGCCTTGTGGACGAATTTCCATAGTCTTGCAGGAGAGCGCGGTTGCGCGCGTCCATACCCCGGGCTTAAGGGCGTTTACGCGGGCTGCGGACGGCCGTCAACGCCTTTATGACCGCCCTTTGGCGGGACGCAGCCGCGCCAGCGGCCCTACTTATGTGTCCGCTCTTGGAGCAAAGCGGGCATGCGACTGCATCGGGAGCGTGTCGATCTGACGAAGAATTCTTTACGAGGCGGCGGGCATGTTGCGGGGGCAAACAGACAAAAAGTCTCTTCGCCTCGAACGGTAATAGAGTTCGCGAGGTCAAATGCTCAATGCGAGCAGTTCGATCGCACCGATACCGATCACGAACACTGCGAGCGCTACGGGATCGTAGTCCAGCCAATACCGCTTGGTTTGCATGATACGCCTCCCTGTCCCGCTTCATTAGTCGCGCCGACAGGCGAATGGTTCAAATGCGATGCAGACGATTGAAACTGCTTATGAATCGCCCCCACTATTCCAGACATCATCCGTTCCTGCCCTGCAGAGGCGGCCCGGCATGGCCGCCCGCGGGAACTTACCCATTGGGGAAAACTTAAATCTGAGCAGCCCCTTTGCAGTCCAACGGGTTGGGCGGAGTGGGCGTTCATGCTGGCCGATGGAGGGCGGAACGATGAAAGACTCCATAGGAAATGAATATGGAGTGCCTGCGGAGGTCGATCGGGACCGTTCCAGGCCGAGTTGGACGCACTGCGGGTTCGAGAGAAAGCTCACACACGCGAAGGCGACGCGATTGCGGCGGCCCGCCGACGGCTCCCCATGGTCGAGGTGGATGGCGCCACACCGCTCATTGGCGAGCGTGGCGCGGTGACACTACTGGACGCGTTTGAGGGACGGCGGATGCTCATCGCCTACTACTTCATGTGGCACGCCGGCTATCCTGCGCCGGAGCAGTGCGAGGGGTGCACCTGGGTTACATCGCAGGTTCGCGAGCTCTCCTATATTCATTCACGCGACGCCACCTTCGCCGTGTTTTGCCAAGGCCCGTACGAGGAGAGCGCTCGCTACCGCGACTTCATGGGATGGGAGATGCCGTGGTACTCGGCCCTGGGCTCGCTCGACATTCTCTTGGCGGGACGCCGGGTGGGCCTCATGCACATCGTTTGCTACCTGCGACAGGGATCCAATGTCTTCGAGACTTATTGGACGACGAGGCGCGGCGTCGCGGCGATGGACAACAGCTTCCGGTTGCTCGATTTGACGGTCTACGGGCGCCAGGAGACGTGGGAGGACTCGCCGGCCGGTTGGCCACAACGGTTTGAAGGCAAGCAAAATTTCCGCACCGATGGACGTCCCATCTCCCAATGGTCCCGCCTGAAGGCGGGGCGGTCCGACGATCTCGGCACTGGCAGCCGACCTGCAGCTGCCGGAAATGTTGCGCGTCCGCACTGATGAGAAACGCGGGCAACGTACCGGACCGGCTGTAAGCAATCGCTACGTTGCCGCGACGCTCTCAGTCATGCTTGGGAATGCCGGCCTTCTCGATGACCGCCGCCCATTTGGCGATGTCGCTCTTCATGCGCTCCGTCATCGCCTCCGGCGTGCTGCCGCGCATCTCCATGCCTAGCTTGCTCACCTTCTCCTGGACTTCGGGATTCGGCAAGACTTCGTTGATCGCCCGGGTCAGGACTTTGATCACCGGCTCGGGTGTCGCCGCGGGAACGGAAACGCCGTTCCAGCTCACGACTTCAAAGTCTTTGATGCCGCTTTCCTGCACGGTCGGAACGGCGGGCAGATAGGTTGTTCGCTTTGCGCCGGTGGAAGCCACAGCGATGACTTTCTTGTCCGCGATCTGCCCGCGAATTGCGGCATAGAACTCGAAGGCGACGTCGACGTCGCCGCGCAAGAGCGCCGTCGCCATGTCGGGCGATGTCCGGAAGGGAACGATCGTCACTTTGATGTCAGCCACGCTCCTGAACAGCTCGGCAGCGAGATTCTGGGTGCTTCCGGGATTGATGGTAGCGATATTCAACGTTCCCGGTTTCGCACGCGCCGTTTTGACGATGTCCGCGACGGATTGCAGCGGCGAGCCTGCCTGGGTCACGATGAGAAGGTCGAAGAAGGACGTCGTCGAAGTCGAGGCGAAGTCGGTGAGGATGTTGTAAGGTAGCGACTTGAAAAGGGACGCGCTGATGGCGTTGTTGTTGCCGGTCATCAATAGGGTATAACCGTCGGGAGCAGCCGACGCGGCGGCTTTCGCGGCGACGATTCCGCCCGCTCCGGGACGGTTCTCCACGACGAACTGTTGCTTCAGCCGGCCCGTCAGCTGGTCCGCCAGAATGCGCATCCCGACGTCGGCGATGCCGCCCGCCCCATAAGGAACGATGAGCTGCACTGGGCGACTAGGATAATCGGATTGGGCGCTGGCGGCCGCGATCATCGTGACTGTCGAGAGAAGCGTACCGGCTACGAGCGTGTTGTGTAGCAAGCGGATTGGCTGACACAGAACGGCAACGGCGACGCGTTCGATCATGCTACGTCCCCCATTATTTTCACCCGCATTCCTCTGATAGCGGGCCATTGTTGGCTAGTCACTCGACCTGCGGCATTGTTTCACGAGGTTCGTGGTCGTCAAGCAGGTGGGAACAGTCAGGTATACGGGAAACAACAATGTCGGAACGGTGGAACATTCCGAGGAGCAAGGGGATCGGTGAGAAACTGACGCCGGCGATTATCGGCTTGATCGGCGTCCTCGTGGGCAGCCTCATCAGCATCGGCAGCAATTATTTTCTTGCCGTCAGGGCGGAGCGGGCAGAGCAAGAAAATGCGCAACGCACGCGAAATGCCGAGATGAAGGTTGCCGCCCGCTTGGTCTCCGATCAGCTCGCTGCTGTCGCAGCAGGCGCGCAAATGCTGTTCGAGGAGAAGAAATTGCCGGAAAAGACGCTCCGTTATCCTCTCGACGCCTGGGATCAAAACAAGGCCGTCCTCGCACGTGACATGGATGACGACAGCTTCAGCGCGGTCAGGGCCGCTGTGTTTCGGGCCGAAGCGTTTCGAGCGTATCGGGATGCTGCGCTGAGTGAAATACCAAGAGATCGCTCCGCGGACGGCAGGTCGTATTTTGCCGACATCAAGCGAAGACTCGATGCCCTCAGGCCTTATATGGCAGAGCAGACGCTCAGGCCTCATCACGTCGACAAGAAACAATGACGGCTGCCCGCCGACGAGGTGTTCGACAAGCGCGGCAATCCACCCACGTGGGTTTCACCGCTAAGGTGCCCGCGTGGCGGTGACTGAGTCGCAGAAGAAAATGCCGATCGCCACGGCAAGCGCGTCGCAGGACACTGCACCGGTCGAGGTCGACGTGCTCGTCGTCGGCGCCGGGGCAGGAGGGATGACCGCAGCCTTGGTGAGCGCGCTCGAGGGCCTCGATGTCTTGCTTTGCGAAAAGTCGGACCGCGTCGGCGGCACCAGCGCGACCTCGGCCGGTACAATCTGGGTGCCCGGCACCGCGCAGAGTCGCGAAGCCGGGTTCACGGACAACCTCGCTGACGCGAAGCGATATCTCGAGGCGGTGATCGGTGTCGCGCCCGACAAGCGCCGCGACATCTATTTCGAGACCGGCCCGCAGGTCGTCGATTATCTCGAGCGGCGCAGCGAGGTGAAATTCACGCCCTATATCCGCCACCCCGACTATCTGGCCAATCGTCCGGGCGCCACGATCGGCGGTCGACCATTGGCTCCGCTGCCGTTTGATGGCCGGCTTCTCGGCACCGACTTCGACTTGGTGCGGCCGCCGATCGGCGAATTCATGGCGCTCGGCGGCATGATGATCGGTCGCGACGACATCGAGCCGCTGGCGCGGCCGTTTGCGTCGCTCGCGGCGTTTCGTGCAGCGACGGCACTGCTGTGGCGGCACATGACCGATCGGCTGCGCTATCGGCGCGGCACCAGGCTGTTGATGGGCAACGCGCTCGTCGGGCGGCTCTTTTACAGCTTGCGCCGCAACGGCGTGCCGGTTTGGCTGAACGCGTCCTTGCAAGAGCTCACGGTCGCGGCGGGTCGCGTTAGCGGTGCGGTGCTTTTAGTCGATGGCAATCCCCGCCGCGTAACGGTGCGTCGCGGAGTCGTGCTGGCGACCGGCGGTTTCGGCGGCAGTGTCGACCGGCTCAACGACTATGTGCGGCCGCCGCTTGCGCACGCCGTGGCCTTTGCCGGCGCGGCCGGTGACGGCATTCGAATGGCGCGCGCGGTCGGCGCGTCGATTGAGAAGGATCATGCGTCGCCTGCGTTCTGGACGCCGGTGTCCGCGACCGCCTGGCTCGATGGCGGCTGCGGGGCCTTTCCGCATCTGTCTCTCGACCGCGCCAAGCCGGGTCTTGTCGCGGTCAATGCAGCGGGGCGTCGCTTCGTCGACGAAGCACTTTCCTACCACGAGTTCGTCATCGGCATGCACCGCTCGCACCAGAGCGTGCCGACCATTCCGGCATGGCTCGTCTGTGACCGTGAATTCATCGAGAAATACGGTCTCGGCCGCGTCCCGCCGGGACGGCGCCGCTGGCGCCGCTTCGTTGCGAGCGGCTATCTTATCGAGGCGACTTCGGTCGCGGCGCTTGCCGGTAAGATCGGAGTGGACGCAGCGGGTCTGCGCGAAACGGTACAACGACACAATCGCTTTGCCGAGACCGGTGAGGACGAGGAGTTCGGCAAAGGCTCGACCGAGTTCGACCGCCACAACGGCGATCCGCGACACGCACCCAATCCATGCCTCGGCCGCATCGCGACGCCTCCCTATTACGCGATGGCGGTGTATCCGAGCACGCTAGGAACCAGCGTGGGGCTCAGCGCCGACCCCGACGGCCGGGTATTGAGCGAAAACGGCGAACCGATTGCGGGCCTCTACGTCTGCGGCAACGACATGGCGTCGATCATGCGCGGACACTATCCGGGCCCGGGGATCACGCTCGGGCCGGCCCTCGTTTTCGCGTATCGGGCGGCCATGGCGATGCGGGATGACCGCGCCAGCCGATGAAAATTTTGCTCCCGCGCCTGCCGGCAGCGCGAAGTTGTTCGACGGTTCGCCTTGCCCAGAGTAATCCGGTTTCCTGCCTCGAGCCGGCGCGAGGTAGCCTGTGCGCAGGCTTCCTTCAGGTCCGTCAGCGCATTCCTGCTTGGGAGCATCAGCCAGTGGCGAGTTACTCAGCAGGCCGCGATATCGCCGCCGAATCCGAGCCGTCCACGGGGAGCAAGTTCGACATCGCGGCGACCGACCAGATTAGGCCAATCGCGACCACGACGGCGATTATCCATGCGAGCATGTGCATCCCCTCTACGTCGCGTTGAGCTTGCCGATAGGGGGTTTCGCATATTTTTTCGCCGCCCCAATGTGAGCTAGTTCACAGATGCCCAAAATTTCTGCATCAAAAGGGCCGAAGAAGGGGGCGTTCGCTAAACGTCTTGCTTGCCGATCACCAAAACTACGAGTGAAGCCAAACGAGGGCTGCCAACTGAGGCGGCCTATTCCTTGCAGCGGCGGTAGCGATCGTCCCGCCAAATGACGCTATGGGTCAAAAGCGGCGGAGATGATTGAGCCGATGCGGCGGCCCATGTCCGCTTTGCTTCAAAAGCGGACATACACCAGCCATGACCGCCACCGGCTCGCAGAGGCCGGCACGGGAATGTATCCCAGGGTCGTCACGCGGGGAATTTAAGGGGATGATCTTCAGCCGGGGGACTGCACGCGCCATGTGGCATATAAGGCGGCGTTCCAGGCGACGGAAACGCCGAGGGCAACAATGAGGGCTAGTACTGACCCGAGTGGCACTGCTGTGAGATGCAGGGTCAGCAGTGCTCCGCCAAATCCGGCAAGACCCGGAATGGCATTCGCCAGCACCGCAGCCGTAGCGGGACCGCCGACGCGGGGATGCAAGGTCACCATAATACTCATGTAGATGACCGGGAACACAGCAAGCACACCGCTCCCTGACGGACCGATACGGAAACTCAGAATCACAACCGCGCCGACCAGTAGGGTTACGATCACGGCCCGTATCACCAAGTCGTACCAAGGTCGTGCCGTGGGTGGCATGCGTACCAGCGAAAATGGTTCGACGATGAAGAGGCAGAGACCGAAGACCACGACATTGAGGATGAATGCCGACCCAGCAGTCCAATGGACAGGACCGAGCGCCAAAGCGGTCGCGAGCCACACGGTAGACGCGAGGGACACGCTGACCCATAACGGGCGTCGTTGTGCGACCAGAACATAGACCGTCACAAAAATTGCCGTTGCTGCGTTCAGTGCAAGGCTCACGATCGCGCTCGCAGAAACAAAAGTCGGATCGTGATCGAGCGCCAGAAACACATAAACAGGCCCGGCTGACACCGGCAGCGTCGCCACGAGCGCTCCCACCGCGGCGCCCAATCTTTCTGCGATGATGGTCGCTGCACCCACGAACAGGGCGGTAATCGCCATCTTGGTCACGAGCGCGAACCAAAACATGAGTTCGGGGGACATGTTGGCTCACCCGGCGAAGGGAGACGCTACCATCCAGTCAGGCACCGCGGGTGCCGCTGGGGGCGCTGGCGGATCCCGACGCGCCGTGGGGCAGCGCATGGATGCAGCCGTAGCGGCATGCAGTGTTGGCGAGCGCGACGATGGCCGCGGTGTGAAGGAACACGGCTGCCGTCAAGAGGTGCTTCTGCGCATCCAAGCGCCCGCGGATTTCGCCCGGCGCAAGTGCGTCCAGTTGAATCCAAGCGCTTTCTTTTCTGTAAGTCCCAACCATACCTTGAGTCCCATTGTCTGTTTTTGCCTCGACTTTCTCTGAGTAGAGTCGCACAATTCAAGCGACCGAGACGCTATCCCAAAGCGTTCGGTACTCCCATCCAACTTATTGCCGGGGCCCCTTCGAGCGTCCCGTGCTGCCGCTCCGACCAACGTCGGGCGAAAGGAGTGTCCTCAATGTGCGATTACAGTCTACACCTCGTCGCATCCCGACCCGCCAGGGTCGGAGACGAGTTGATAACAACGAAGTTCGAGAACTCCATGACGCGAGGATTCAGTGCAATCGGAGAGCCGAACGTGGCGGTGTGCCTTTTACCGGGCACGGAGGTCGCGTTCGAAAAGGAAGTCCAGTACGAGCGCTTTTTTGCTTTTCTCTCGAATATGACACTCGGGAAGAAAGTGGCTCGGTTCCGGCGGATCAACAGTGGCAATCCGAACGTCCATCACGATGCGTTGGAGTTCCCGGACGGGGAGATGGTGCTGCTCACTCGGCTGTGCGAAGGCCAGCACGCAACGGTGCTGCAGTTGCCGGCTTCTCCGCGCCCTGTGAACGCAGTGGACAGGCAAAAGGGCGATTCCCTCGTCAGATAATCGAGCTGCTGACGATCGAGCTTGCCTGACTGTTTGCACGATAGAAGAGAGCAACCGGGGTACCGATCGCTCTCCGAGTGGTGGTGCGTGAAACGGCGAGACGTTTCCGGCAGGGCCCCATATGTGCGCATATGGCGCGCGAATGCGGCACGAATTGGAGATCGCCATGGGCTTCAAGACCATTCTCGTTCCGGTCGAACCGCATGATCTCGTGAACTCGACATTGCAGACCGCTCTCCTTCTCGCGCGAAAATTTGACAGCTACATCGAAGGGTTCGCCTTGCGTGTTGAGTTTCCCGCTGTCTTCGCCGTAACTGACGCGGGCGCTGTGCCGATAGCGCCGTTCCAACAGGACATCACGGAAAATGAGAAACGAAGCCGCAGCCTTTTCGAGGACTTCATGCAACAGCATGGCGTGTCGCGCGGAGGTGACGCAAAGGCCCTGTCAAGCGGATGGTTGGAGAATGCCCCCGAGGGTGACCTCTTTGTAGGCAGTCACGGCCGGGTCTTCGATGTGATTGTCTTAGGCAAGCCCGGTCGCGATCCGAAAGGCCCGCGGATGGCCACACTTGAAGCTGGCTTGTTTGAAAGCGGCCGACCCGTCTTGATCGCACCGCCCGCGCCGCGGCCTCAGATGGGCACGAATGTATTGATTGCGTGGAATTGCAGCACCGAGCAAGCCCGCGTCACCGCTTTTGCGATGCCCATCCTCAAGCGCGCCAGCCGCGTCGTCGTGTTGACGGTCGAAGGCGGAGCAGCGGTACCGGGACCAACAGGTGAGCAACTGTGCCGTTATTTGCAGTTGAACGAGGTGCCGGCAAAACCGCTGACCGTCGGTCTTGACGGTCGCCTGACCGGTGAGGTGATCCTAGCCCACGCGAACGCATTGGGTTGTGACCTCCTGATCAAGGGTGCCTACACACAGAGTAGATTGCGGCAAATGATCTTTGGTGGCACCACCCGCTACATCCTGAGCAACGCAGAATTACCAGTGCTCATGGCGCACTGACCGCTCTGGCCAAGCCGCCACGCGGCTTACACGGAATTCGATGCCGCGCATCGGGTCGTCTGAAAACCTGACGGACATTACGATCTCGCCAGCTGGTCGCTCCATGTATGGTCGACGCGAACCTGTTGGTGACTCTCATCGCGGTAAGAATAAGACATTGCGCGACTCGATTTCGCTCCCCCAGCTCGTATTCTTGCCGAGAGCGGAGATCGCCGGCAACGCTGCGATCTTTTCGCCGCGCTGGACGATGAACGCCTCGTAGCCGAAGGTCTCGCAGATCGCTGCCACATCAGCAGCAGGATTCTCATGCGTACCGGACAATAGCTCGAGCATGATTATCGGCCGGTCGCGCGCGATAGTTGCTCGAGCGCCGTCAAGGACTTCGCGCTCGCTGCCCTCAACGTCGGCCTTTACGAAACGCACGCCCGCCAAGCCGGCTTCGTCGAGCGTACGGATTTCAACATCATAGGTCTTGATCTTGCGAAACTGGACGTGACTTCGCTTCAGGCTGCCGGCGAGGTGGAGCAGCATTCCCTGGTCGGAAAGCGGGACGTATAAGGTCCCACGGCCGGACGCGTCGGAGAGCGCGATCTCCCGCACCTCGGCGCGACCGCGCAGCATCCAACGTGCGAAGAAGGCGTAATCAGGGTTGGGTTCGAAGGCGACGACGCGATCGGCGATGTCGGCGAGGGCGTAGGCAAAGAACCCAACATTTGCGCCGACATCGACGGCAATCCCGCCGCGTGGCACCAGCTCGGCAAGGACCGCAAGTTCAGGCTCGCCTGTGCGTGTCTCTCGCGCGATGCGCCGCCGGTAGAAGACCGATGGCGGCATCAACATCGTGAGCCATTCGCGCCCGGAAAGTGGCATGAGTAGCCCCTGAGCTTAGGGCCTGCCAGGGTTCTGATCGGCGGCGAAGTTGGTGGCCTTGGCAGTCAGAATTTCGCCGTCTGGTCCGTGCCAGGCCGCGCCAGCCTGCCGTTCTGACGGTGCCGGACATGGCGCTTCCTGCCCTGGGGTGGGAGCAGTCTGGCTTTGACCTAACTCAATGACAACGGAGCCGATTGCGATCAAGTCTTTGCGGATCGATCGCAAAGACCCTGTCACAGTGACCGGGTTTGGGCGACGCCGAGGGGGATAGGGCGATGGCCGCCGACGACCAACCCACCATTTGTGAAATCTGTAAACAAGGGCGGGTGACTAAGCGCATGAAAGAAATCGCATTTCGGCAATGTAGCGACAAAGGATACGTCCACTGCCGGGTCACGATCTTGGTTGGCAGCTGCGATAAATGCGGGGTCAAATCGCTCGATCCGGGATCGAACAGGATCATGGACGAAGCTTTTCAACGAGAATACGACAAGCTGCCGTAATGAGTTGAACAGCTCATTTCAGCTGGCCGCGCCACGACGGCGGCGCCATTGCACGGCACGTCGAAGTCGCCGTCGACCGAATCCGGTTGGTGCGTGCTCAGGAGCGGATCGGGCGGAACATATCCGCGCGAGCCTTAAACCCTCGAAACCGAGAGTAAATCCTCCATACGCCGAATTTCCACCATGATCACCGTGAGGCCGAGCGTGCCGGCCGCTGCCTCAACCTCACGCATATCCAGCGGGGTAACAAGATTGCCGGCATTGGCCAAAATCGCTAACCGGCGAAGAGCAGGGACAACCTCGCGCAAACGTTCAAGTCGTTTGCCAGCAAGATCCGTCTGCTGGAACGATAGGCCCGTGACACTGCCACCCGGTCGCGCCAGACTCACGACAAAGCCAGTGCCGACCGGGTCTCCTCCGGCAAAGACAATTGGGATAACCGATGTCGCCTGCTTTGCTGCGAGAACACTTACGGTTCCCCTGGAAACAATGACATCGATCTTCTGCCGGACAAACTCGGCAACGATCTCGGCTGCGCGCTCGCTGCGTCCCTCTGCCCATCGAACCTTGATCGCGACGGTTCGACCCTCGATCCAGCCGAGTTCGCGCAACCGCTGCACGAAAGCGGCGACCCGGTGGTTCTCAATCGAAGCCGTCGTTGGGCTCAAGAACCCGATGGCCGGCAGCCTCCACGTCTGCCGCGCGTGCGCCGCGAGCGGCCAGACGGCGGCCGCACCGCCGAGTAGCGTGATGAATTCGCGCCGTTTCATTCGACCCCCCACCCATGCCCGAACCATTGGTTCGTGCCCCATGTCGTCCGGAATGCTCGCAATCGGTGGCGTAAGCACGCAAAAGCCCCGCGTGAGCGGGGCTAAATTCAGAGGAACCATTGAAAGTGAGCACCGCGCATGCGGTACCGGTCGACCCTCGCAGTCTAGCACAGCCCCGGCGCTCGCGCTGTGATGGCCATCACAAAAATGCGCTTTTTTGCCGAGTGTTGCAGACTACGTTCGCCTGCATGACGACTGAAACCGAGGCGTTGTTGAGCATCTAACGACCGGCACGGAAACGGCCGCTGCACTGCAGGAAACTGTAAGATCGTCGGCAAGCAGGATCGCGCGGACGTATGGAATCCCATCTTTTGCGGCGCCGTGAAGCAATCGCTCTCCTCGCCGCTATCGCCGTTGCCTGGGGCACCAGCTGGCCGGTCATCAAGGCGATCCTGCAGGACCTGCCTCCACTGTGGACGACGGCGCTTCGCTCCATCATTGGAACTGCGATCTTATTTGCGATCTCGGCGTTGCGCCGCAGCGTCGTTCTTCCAAAAAGCGGCGACATCCCCGTCGTGCTCAACATTGCGCTGCTCCACATGGTGGCGTTCACTGGGCTGGTTAGCATCGGGCTCCAGTTCGTTCCGGCAGGACGCTCGGTAGTTCTTGGTTACACCACTCCGCTCTGGGTAACCATCGGAGCGCGCCTGTTCCTCGGCGAAACATTGACGCCATCGCGCATCATCGGTCTCATCGTCGGTCTATCCGGCCTCTTGCTTCTGTTCGATCCTTCGACCTTCGACTGGAGCAATCACGACGCGGTCATTGGCAACGCTTTGGTGCTCGTAGCAGCCTTATGTTGGACCGCGAGCATTTTGCATGTGCGGGCCCACAAGTGGGTCTCCACGCCGTTCGAGCTCGTGCCCTGGCACGCATTGCTCGCGACATGCGTTCTCCTCCTCTTGGCATTTATCTTCGAAGGCGTGCCGCGCATCGAATGGAACGCTCGGTTGGTCGTGCTGCTGCTTTACGGAGGGGCCGTGGGGATAGCGCTACCCTACTGGGCCATGCAGACCGTCAACCGCAGCCTGCCGGCCATCACGACCGCGCTCGGATTGCTTGCGGTCCCGATCGTCGGCGTGATCTGCTCGTCAATCGCGCTGGGCGAACCGCTCACTGTCGCGCTGCTTGCGGCGACGGCCCTCATCATCGGCGGCATTGCCATCGGCCTGAGCGATCCCATCGTCAGGCTCTATCGATCTTGAGTGGCTGGGACGCCCGGTGGCGTGCAATACTTACCGCGCTGGCGATTGCTGGCGCGGCGGTCGAGCGCGCGGCTCGATCTCCACGGTCGCCGTCCGGCCGGCGGTCGCGCCGAAACTAAAGCGACAGCCCCGATCGCAGTGCCTGCGGACAAGTTGTGCGACTCTCTGAGAGGAGAAACCCGTGATTGAAAATCGCGCCGGCAGCGAGCCGGATGTCATCCTCGTGGGTGCCGGCATCATGAGCGCCACGCTCGGCGTTTTTCTGAAGGAACTCGATCCGGCGCTCAATATCTTGATGATCGAGACGCTCGACGGCCCGGCACTCGAGAGCTCGGACGCCTGGAACAACGCCGGCACCGGCCACGCGGCGAATTGTGAGCTCAACTATACCCCGGAGCGGAGCGACGGCAGCATCGACATTTCCAAGGCGTTGGACGTGAACGTCGAGTTCGACTTATCGCGGCAGCTTTGGTCCTATTTGGTAAGGAAGGGCGCGATCGCGGACCCGCAATCGTTCATCCACCCGGTCCCGCACATGAGCTTCGTGCACGGGCCCGAGAACGTCGCCTTCCTCAAAAAGCGCTTCGCGGCGATGAGCGCGCATCATTGCTGGCATGGCATGGAATATACGGAGGACAAGAAGAAGCTCAGCGAGTGGGTCCCGCTGGTGATGGAAGGCCGCGCCGCCGACGAACAGGTGGCCGCCACGCGGATTATCACCGGCGCCGACGTCGATTATGGCTCGCTCACCCGTACCCTCGTTCGCTTCCTCGCCGGCATGAAGGGGTTTTCGGTGCACTACGCGCATCGCGTCACCCATGTCAGCCGCGAGCCGGGTGGGCGCTGGCGCATCGACATGAAAAACGAGCACGGCGGTGGCACGCGCTCGGCCACGGCGAAGTTCGTCTTTCTCGGGGCGGGCGGCGGTGCGTTGCTGCTCCTGGAAAAGTCCGCAATCCCGGAGGGCAGGGGCTACGGCGGATTTCCGGTCAGCGGCATTTGGCTGCGCTGCGATGATGCCGAAATCAACAAGCGCCACCACGCCAAGGTCTATGGCAAGGCGTCCGTCGGTTCTCCTCCGATGTCGGTTCCCCACCTCGACACGCGCGTCATCGGCGGCAAGCACTCGCTTCTGTTCGGGCCTTATGCGGGCTTCTCCACCAAATTCCTCAAGTACGGCTCGCTCATGGCCCTGTTCGAGTCGATCCGGCCGGCCAATATCTTACCGCTGCTGGCGGTTGCTCGCGACAATTTCGATCTTACCAAATATCTCATCGGCCAAGTTCTGCAGACGGCGCATCACCGCTTCGCCGCCCTGCAGGAATATTATCCGCGCGCAAAGCAGGCCGACTGGGAACTCGAAGTGGCGGGACAGCGCGTGCAGATCATCAAGCCGGATGCCCGACGCACCGGATTTCTCGAATTCGGCACCGAACTGGTTGCGGCAGCCGATTGTTCCCTGGTGGCGTTGCTGGGAGCATCGCCCGGCGCCTCGACGGCGGTGTTCATCGCCATCGGCGTGCTGGAGAAATGCTTCAAGAACGAACTGACGGCCAACGGCTGGCTTCCCAAGCTGAAAGAGATGATTCCGTCCTATGGCGAATCTCTCATCGAGGACGCCGCGCTGTCGCGACGGGTCCGTGCCGACACCTCGGCCGTCCTGCATTTGGAAAACGTTTGAACATTGAGGCGGCGGGACGTGCCCAGACTTTGCGCTGAGCGCGGGGAAAGGGAGACGAGTGATGGCACAAAGGGTCGCGGATCAATTTGTCGAGATTCTCGCCGCGGCGGGAGTGAAGCGCATTTACGGCATCGTCGGCGACAGTCTCAACGGGCTCACCGACGCGCTGCGCCATCAGGGCAAGATCGAATGGATTCATGTCCGGCACGAGGAGGTCGCGGCGTTTGCTGCGGCCGGCGAGGCGCATCTCACCGGTGAGCTTGCGGTCTGCGCCGGCAGCTGTGGACCAGGCAATCTGCATCTCATCAACGGCCTGTTCGACTGCCACCGCTCGCGCCTGCCGGTGCTGGCCATCGCGGCACAGATCCCGTCGGCGGAAATCGCCTCCGGCTATTTCCAGGAGACGCACCCGCAGGATCTGTTCAAGGAGTGCAGCCATTTTTGCGAACTGATCTCCAGCGCCAACCAGATGCCGCGCACTTTGGAGATGGCGATTCATGCGGCGGTGGCTAAGCGCGGTGTCGCCGTTGTGGTCATTCCCGGGGATGTCGCGCTGCAAGGCACGATCGACACACCCATCCCGAAGGCATCGGGTCTGCTGCCAGCGCAGCCGACAGTGACGCCCGCCAACGCCGATCTCGAGCGATTGGCAGCCCTTCTCAACGGCAACGGTCGCGTGACGATGCTCTGCGGCTCGGGATGCCAAGGGGCGCACGCGCAACTGCTTGCTCTCGCCCAATCCCTGAAGGCTCCGATCGTGCATGCCCTCAAGGGCAAGGAACACGTCGAGTGGGACAATCCCTATGACGTCGGCATGACCGGGCTGATCGGGTTTTCGTCGGGCTACTACGCCATGCTCGATTGCGACGTCCTGCTCATGCTCGGAACTGATTTTCCCTATCGGCAATTCTATCCGCGGGGCGGCGCGAGGATCGCCCAGGTCGATCTCCGCGGCGAAGTGATCGGGCGGCGGGCGACGGTCGAGGTGGGCGTGGTGGGCGACGTGCGCACGACAATCGAGGCGCTCCTGCCCCGCCTGAAAGAGAAGCGCGACAGCAGCCACCTCGATCGGGCGCGCGAGCACTATCGCAAGGCGCGCAAAGGCCTGCATGAGCTCGCGGTCGGCCGAGCCGGCAAGCCGCCGATCCATCCCCAGCAAGTCGCCAAAGCGATCAGCGATCACGCGTCCGAAGACGCGGTCTTCACCTGCGATGTCGGCCTGCCGACGGTGTGGGC
>Ga0306920_100003752_pt1 | contig 19365 bp, 10 predicted proteins | sample flu12Cox44000170_FD_204666 | JGI IMG/M metagenome (GOLD analysis project Ga0306920, IMG submission 204666) | Lab enrichment of tropical soil microbial communities from Luquillo Experimental Forest, Puerto Rico - flux4day.12C.oxic.44.000.170 (v2)... | ecosystem: Environmental > Terrestrial >... | reverse complement strand
GGGAGCTGCGCACTGCCCAGATTACCGACGCACAGGGCGGCGTCATCTTCGAGCAGAAGGACGTCGAGGTTCCCAAAGACTGGTCGATGACGGCCACCAACATCGTTGCCAGCAAATACCTGCACGGGCCACTGGGCACGCCGACCCGCGAGACCGGCGTGCGCCAGCTGGTTTCGCGCGTGGCGGAGACCATCCGCGACTGGGGCATCGGCGCGGGATACTTCCGCACAGCTGAAGATGCGGCCATCTTCCATGACGAACTGGCACACCTGCTCCTGCAACAGAAGGCCGCGTTTAATTCGCCGGTATGGTTCAACGTGGGATGCGATCGCATCGAGCCCAACTCCGACGCGCAGAGCTGGCATTGGAATCCCGAGACTCAGCGGACCGAGTACGGCATGACCGGCTACCGCAATCCCCAATGTTCTGCCTGCTTCATCAACTCGGTGCACGATTCGCTCGACTCCATCCTGACCCTCGCCAAAACCGAGGGCATGTTATTCAAGTGGGGCTCGGGAACGGGCACGAATCTGTCGCCCCTGCGCTCCTCCACGGAGTCGCTCTCGGGCGGTGGCACAGCTTCTGGTCCGCTCAGCTTCATGAAAGGCTTTGATGCCTTCGCCGGCGTAATCAAGTCCGGGGGTAAGACGCGCCGCGCCGCCAAGATGGTCATCTTGAACATCGACCATCCCGACATCGTCGAGTTCATCGAGTGCAAGCAGAAGGAAGAAGCCAAAGCCTGGCGCCTGATCGAAGCCGGCTATGACGGCTCCGGCCCCGACAGCGAGGCCTACGCGTCGATCTTCTTCCAGAACGCCAACAATTCCGTGCGCGTGACCGACGACTTCATGTACGCCGTGCTCCGGGACGGCGACTTCTCGACCAAGGCGATCAAGGACAGCCGGCCGGTGCAGACCTTCAAGGCACGCGAGCTGCTGCGCAAGATCGGCGACGCCACCTGGCACTGCGGTGATCCCGGCATGCAATACGACACCACGGTAAACCGCTGGCATACGTCGAAGAACACGGCGCGCATCAACGCCTCGAATCCTTGCAGCGAATACATGTTTCTCGACGACTCGGCCTGCAACCTGGCATCGCTCAACCTGATGAAGTTCGCTCCGAACGGGAGTTTCGACGTGGAAGCTTACCGTCACGCCTGCGCCGTCATCATCACCGCACAGGAGATTCTGGTCGACAACAGCGGCTATCCGACCGAAGCCATCGGCCGCAACTCGCATGACTACCGCCCGCTGGGACTTGGCTATGCCAACCTTGGCGCGCTGCTGATGGCCGCCGGCCTGCCCTACGACTCCGAAGCCGGGCGCGACTATGCCGCCTGTGTCACCGCCATCATGTGCGGCGAAGCCTATCTTCAGTCGTCGAAGATCGCCGAACTCTGCCAACCGCTCGCGCCGGCGACCGAACAAACAGCCGCGGGTGTCCCACCCTTGCCGCCCGATTTTGGCGACAGGATGGGCGGAGCTTGCCCCGGGTGGTACATCAATCGCGAGCCGTTCCTCGATGTCATCCGCATGCATCGCGCATCGGTGAACAACATCAACCGTACGAATGTCCCCGCCGCCCTGCTCGACGCCAGCAAGGAATGCTGGAACGACGCTCTGAAGCACGGCGAGAAGTTTGGCTATCGCAACTCGCAGGTCACGGTGCTGGCGCCCACCGGCACCATCGGGTTCATGATGGACTGCGACACCACTGGCATCGAGCCCGACCTGGCCCTCGTAAAGTACAAAAAGCTGGTCGGCGGCGGCATGATCAAGATCGTGAACAACACCGTCCCCACGGCTCTGTTCAAGCTCGGCTACACGCCCGACCAGACCAACGCCATCGTCAGTTACATCGACGCCACCGGCACCATCGAAGGCGCGCCTGCCGTCAAGGAAGAGCACCTGCCGGTCTTCGACTGCTCGTTCAAGCCGGCGAAGGGCACACGCGCCATCCACTATCTCGGCCATCTGCGCATGATGGCTGCCACCCAGCCTTTCATCTCGGGCGCCATCTCGAAGACCATCAACATGCCCGAGAACGCCACCGTTGACGAGATTATGGAAGCGTACATCCAGGCGTGGAAGCTCGGCCTGAAGGCAGTCGCTATCTATCGCGATGGATCGAAGAAGGCGCAGCCACTCAGCTCCATGGGGTCGGCCACCGCGAAGTCGGCTGCAGTTACCCAATCGTCGGGTGCCCCGCCCTTGTCCACCGGGATGAGTGGACAGAGCGGGGCTCAGGAACCGATCGACGAATCCCTCGAGCCGCCCCGCGCTGTGCGTCATCGTTTGCCTGACGAGCGCCTGTCGATCACGCACAAGTTCAACGTCGCCGGACACGAAGGCTATCTCACCGTCGGTCTATACAAGAACGGCATGCCCGGCGAGTTGTTCATCACCATGGCGAAGGAAGGCTCGACCGTCAGCGGCCTGATGGACAGCTTTGCTTGCGCCGTGTCTCTTGCCCTGCAGCACGGAGTGCCGTTGAAGCTGCTGTGTGACAAGTTCGCGCACACTCGCTTCGAACCCAGCGGCTGGAGCCAGAATCCCGATATCGGTTACGCCAAGTCGATCATGGATTACATTTTCCGCTGGTTGCAGCTGCGCTTCCTCACCGGGCAGCAGCAGGCGCTGTTCGAGGGTCTGCGTCCCAAATACTTCGGAGCCCCCGCTCCCGGTACGCCGGATGAGAATGACCACCCTCCGTTGTTATCCCGAGTTCAGCGCAGCGGAGTCGAGGGGTCCGCGGTGTCTTCTCCAAGCGGAGCGCCCCGCTATGGAGGCGGCCCGGGCGGCGCTGCCTCGGAGTCGGGATCTCCGGCAGGTCCCGATTTTGGCCTTGCTGGGGTGGTGGGGCACCATCACGCAGCCGACGCGCTCAAGGAACTGATCGATCTGGGCGACGCACCAACCTGTTCGGTGTGTGGAGCGATCATGACCAGAAACGGAAGCTGTTATCGGTGCAATGAGTGCGGGTCAACCAGTGGTTGTTCGTAACTGGCAACGGACCGCTATAACCGACAATTGGCTTATGGGACCGAACACCGCCAGCGTACCAGGTGTACTGAAGGGCGGTGCCTGTTGACCCCACAATGGCAGTTGCTACCGCCGCAACGAGTGTGGTAGCACAAGTGGATGTTCGTAAGGAGAACACCATGGCTAAGAGAAAAGTGGGCCTCGATAATCGGGACCGCGACCGGAGTGGGCAAATCGACAAGAAACACGGAAACACGCTGGTTGGCACCTTGCGTGAGACGTACGGTCCGGGATTTGCCAAGGGCCGTCGCTCCGATATGAAGCTGGAGAACCTGCTCAAAGAAGAGCATTGCAAATCGCTATCCGATTACCTCAAGAAGAAGTAGGGCAGCGGCCGCAAGGCCGCCCCTCCAATGCCCTCGCGAGCTGGTTTGTCGGTATATTTCCTCTGCTTACCCTGTTATTTATTGCTCGATGTCACTCGTGGAAACGGCATCCGGACACTGATGCCGTTCGATCTCATATCCTCTTGCGGCGAGCGAGCCTTCTTTTTCCCTCCTTGGTGCAATGGAATGGCACGTGGACCGCACGGTCCAAACCCCCTTGCCGCTATGCTGAGGAATGGGAACATAGGCAAGACGTCCAGCGCCTGCGGCCGAGCACTCGCCGTGTCGGCACGATCTGGAGAGGTGATTGGATGGCAGTGAGCGTTGCCTAAGATGTTCGCCCACTGTTCGCGACGACCCTGATGTCGAAGCCATGAAGGGATTCCACCTCGATCTGTCGTCCTATGACGCCGTTAAAGCGCGGGCTGATGCCATCTACAGGACTCTCGCTGACGGCAGCATGCCCTGCGACAGTCCCTGCCCCAAAGAACAAGTCGCCCAGTTCAAACAGTGAATCGATGAAGGCATGGCACCATAGGCAAAGGGGCGCCTGGGGTAACTTGACCGTGCCCACCAGGCCCAAAGAAATGCGCACGCCACAGAGAGCCCGGCCTCTGCTCGGAATGACAGTTTCCCGTGTGAATGATCCGGGTCCGATTAACGGGATGGTTGGACGTTATGGTCGCCGCCGTGATCCGCTGGCGCGCAGCCGCGAATGGAGCCGGCCTGCAACCATCAGGCCAAGCATGCGGAAGTCGCTGACAAACGACCAGAAGGGATGCCCGAAGGTCGCAGGCCTGTTCCTCTCAACGAGGAAGTGACCAGTCCATGCGAACCCGTAGCCAACGGGGAAGAACAGCAGCGCGAACCACGGATGCCCAAGCGTAAGCGCGACGATCACAACAGCGATACCCAGTATCGTCCCCAAGCCATGCAGCGCACGGTTTCCGGGATGGCTGTGCTGCTCTAAATAAAAGCTGAAAAATTCATCGTACGAATCGAACGCCGGCGGCTCTGTCATAGTGTCGCTTTCCAGCCACAAGCCTGTGGCTCAAGGGCACGGCTGAAGTGTACTCCATGCTGCAAGAATCCGGCGATAGCTTTAGTATGGAAGTGGAGGACGGCTTCAACAATGAGAGTCGGTGTACTGACTGGCGGCGGCGACTGCCCCGGGCTGAACGCAGTGATTCGCGCCATCGTGCGCAAGGGCATTCTGCATTACGACGACGAGATCATCGGTTTCCTGGAGGGCTGGCGCGGGGTCATGGAGAACAAGGCCATGACCCTCGACATGGATGCCATCTCGGGGATTCTGCCGCGTGGCGGTACCATCCTGCGCACCTCGCGCACCAATCCTTCCAAACGGGATGGCGGTATCCAGCGCTGCATCGAGAACCTGAAGAGCAACAACATCGATGCCCTGATCACCATCGGGGGCGATGACACCAACAGTGTTGCGCAAAAGCTCTTTGAGCAAGGTGTCAACGTGATCGGCGTCCCTAAGACCATCGACAACGACCTGAGCGGCACCGACTTTTGCTTTGGCTTCGATACTGCTGTGAACACGGCGATGGAAGCCATCGATCGCGTGCACACAACGGCCGAGGCGCACCAGCGTGTCATGGTTGTCGAGGTGATGGGCCGGGACGCCGGCTGGATCGCCATGTACAGTGGCATCGCCGGGGGAGCCGACGTAATCCTGATTCCCGAGAAGCCGTTCGACATCGATGAAGTTGCCGAGCGCATCCGCATGCGCCACGCACGCGGACGTTACTTCAGCGTTATTGTAGTCGCCGAAGGCGCGAAGTTCGCCAGCGATGACAAGCATGGCGCACCTGTCGTCAGCGAGATGGGCAAGGATGAGTTCGGCCATGTTCGGCTTGGTGGCGTCGGCCAGATCCTGGCACGCGAGGTCGAGCGTCGCACCGGACTAGAGACCCGCTACGTAGTGCTGGGCCACATTCAGCGTGGAGGCTCACCCAGCGCCTTCGACAGGGTCCTGGCTTCGCGCTACGGTGTCGGCGCTATCGACATGGTACACAAGGGGAACTTCGGCAACATGGTTTCGCTCCGTGGCAATGATATCGTTTCCGTTCCGCTGGCCGAAGCAATCAACAAGAATCGCTTGGTCGATCCAACGCTGGTCGAGGTGGCTAACAGCTTAAGCGATCCTCTACCCGCGACAACGTCGAAGCGGTAAGCGGCATCAGCCTACCTGCCGCCTTTAACCTTTTGTGCAGCCAGGCGCAACCACGGCACAGGCGTTTCCGCCTTGGGAAGTTTGGGCGGCTGATTCCACGAATCTGCTTGGCCTGACCGGAGGCTCCCCATAGAATGGGTGGCCGGGGAGAGCGGGGAGTTTGAGTCCGCACAGTTCCCTTCCCGTTGAAAGCGTGGAATTTGCAGCCATCTCCTTATGTTCCTATCTGTCAGCGAGGCGGCTTGTGGGCAGAGTCGCCTGTGCCCCTGCAGGTGAGAAGACGAGTGGTCGACTACAAGCTGCACTTTCGATTGCCCGCTTTCAAGATCGGGTCTAGATTGGTTTCCCAACCCGCTGACTCTGAAAAACCGCGAAAGGCAGGAGGGTGTAAGTTATCGGACGCAGACCAATTCTCAGTGGCCGGGGGCCAGTCGCGGGAAATACAGGTCCCTCGGCAAGGTCAGGACAGCCTCTTTCCGGCCTCCTGCTCGCTGCCCGTCCGCCCATCCCGTGAAAATCGTCACATTATTTAAGCCCTGCTGGTCCGGCGCGGCTGCGAGCCGCACTCTTCTGCAATCGCTCTGGACGCAGGAATCACCTCCCTGGAGACCGCCGATGCCCGTTCCCCGACTCATAGCCGGATTGATTCTGAGTTTATTGTCTTATGCCGCGTTGGCACAGAGTCCGTTTGCACCCAAGGTCACCGGTCCGCTTTCGCAGCGCGTCGTCGCGTACCAGATCGACGCCAAGTACGATCCGGCGAAGCACACCGTCGATGCAACCGAAACGCTGACCTACCACAATCTCACGGGTCAGCCACTCGATCATTTCCCTTTCCATCTCTACTTGAATGCGTTTCAGCCGAAGTCGACCTGGATCTACGAGGCCCATCGCGACGGCAACTTCCGTACCAGCAATTTCGAGGAATGGAGGGACAAAGACAGCGGCGCCGACGATATCACCAAGCTGGAAGTCGTCGGCATGGGCGATCTCACCAAGCAGATGAAGTTCATTTCGCCCGACGATGGCAATCCCAATGACAAGACGGTGTTCGACGTCCCGCTGCCGCGGCCTGTGCTGCCAGGGCAGGACATTGTCTTTAAGATCACGTTCAAAGATACATTCCCCGAGGTAATTGCACGCACCGGCTACAAACGGACGTTTCTGCTCGCGGGGCAATGGTTTCCCAAGGTTGGCGTCTGGTGGCACGACGCATGGAATTGCCACCAGTTCCATGCACAGACAGAGTTCTTCGCCGACTTCGGCACCTATGACGTGAAGATCATCCTGCCCAAGGACTACCTCATCGGCGCAACCGGTGTGCAGGTCAGCGACAGCGATAACGGTAATGGCACCAAGACTGTCACATTCCATGCAGAAGACGTGCACGACTTCGCCTGGACCGCCGACCCAAACTTCGTGGAAAAGGACACTGAGTTTGACGGTAGTGTTGGACCGGTGAAAATTCGCCTGCTGACCTATAACTCACACCACAGTTCATGGCAGCGCTACATCGACATCACGCGCCATACGATGGGCCGCTTCGACGAGTGGTACGGGCCATACCCATATGCGCAGATCACGGTAGTCGATCCGCCGCACGGAGCCTTCGAAGCTGGCGGGATGGAATACCCGACGTTCATCACGGGCGGAACGACTTGGTGGGTGCCAAAGGGGCTACTCTTGCCCGAGCTGGTGACCGAGCATGAATTCGGCCATCAGTACTGGTACGGCATGGTGGCGACCAATGAATTCGAAAATGCCTGGCTCGACGAGGGCATCAACAGCTATACCGAAGTGAAGGTGATGGACAGCCTGTTCGGCCGGAACACCAGCATCCTGAATCTTCTGGGCGCGCAGCTGGGCGAGCGCGAAGAGCAGCGCTTATCGTACCTCGGCTCGCCCGACCGCGATCCGATCTCGAAAGCCAGTTACACCGACATGAGCATGCAGACGTACGGCGACATTACCTATGGCAAGACCGCCACCATGCTGGTAACGCTCGAGGAAGCACTCGGCGAAAACACGCTGCGCAAAGCTCTGCACAACTACTTCATAAAGTACCGCTTCACTCATCCGACGCAGGAAGATTTTCTGCGTACAGTGAATGAAACAGCCGGCCAGGATCTTGGCTGGTATTGGAACCAGGCGGTGTACGACACACAGGTGATGGACTACGAGGTACTGCGCGCCGGCTCGAATCCGGTGAACTGGGCGGAGAAGAATCTTGCGGAAAAGAAAGGCGTCACGGAATACGAAACGCAAGTGCTGCTGCATCGCAAGGGCGACTTTGTCTTCCCGGTGGACGCAGAAATCAAGTTTGACAATGGCGAGGCCGTGCACGAGCAATGGGATGGAAGAGACCGCTGGATTCGCTACGTCTACCGTAAGAAAGCCAAATTGCTGTCGGCGCAAATCGATCCCGATTACCACGTCACGATGGATCGCGATTACCTCAACAACAGCAGGACGACGGAAAGGCACGAAGGTGCGGCTATAAAGATCGTGACCTATTGGACTTTTCTGACGCAGTTTGCGTCGCAGATGCTGAGCTGGCTGACATAGTCCTCAAGCCGGGATTGGGAGAATGACATGGCACATGAAAATGAAGGCTTAGTGGCAACCGGAGCGCGGCTTCTCTGGCGCCACCAGCGGGTCTTGTGGTGGGTGTTCGCGGTAAACCTGCTGCTAGGCCTGGCGTCCGCCCACACGGTGGCACATACCCTCCACGAAAAAGTGAGCCGAACCCTGGCTGGAGAGCCCCTGTTGAACCGCTTCGATCTCGGGATGTTCCTCGAGCTGGTGGAGCGGCCGGAAGTGAACCTGCTGAGCTCACACGGAGAATCGCTCCTGTCGGCGTTCCTGTTCTTCGTGTTCATGCTGTTCGTTGCCGGCGGGATCCTCGCGGTCTACCGCGAAGATCGCAAGCTCACGACCGAAGAGTTCTTCGGGGCATCGGGCTCATTCTTCTGGCGATTTGTCCGGCTGATGCTGCTGTCGCTAATTCCCTTGGCGGTGCTCGGGTTCTTGTGCAGCATGTGGAGTAAATTCTCGGATTTCGTGGACGACCGCTCCGTCGCAGGGCAAACATGGTTTTATGTTTTGCTGCTCGGAATCATCGTCTTGACGCTGCTCGCGCTCTGGGTGCGGCTGTGGTTCGACATCGCGCAGGTACGTGCGGTGGTGCAGGACGAGCGCGGCATGTGGCGCAACACGTGGAAAGCCTACGGAATTACCTGGCGCAATCTGGGTACGCTGTTCCGAGTCTACTTCTGCATCAGCTTTTTTGCCTGGGTGGCGGTGGTGGTCGGCCTTTGGATCTGGACGATGCTGCCCGCCAGAACGATTGCGGTTACGTTCCTATGGCTCGAGTTGATGGTGCTAACGCAAATTGGAGCACGGCTGTGGCAGCGCGCCAGCGCGATGGCCTGGTATCAGCGGCACGCCATCGTGGTGCCGACTGATGCGGTGGATCACACGACACCGCATCCGGTCGAGTTGGTTGAGTCTCCTGCAGTCGAGTTGCCAGCAACTGAAGCACTGCCAGTCAGGCCGGATCCGCCATTATCGAGCCCTGGACCGGAGGGGTCGACAACAGGGTAGTGCTGGACCCCCTGTTCCCTTACCCACATCTCTGTAACTGTCCTATTTCCAAACGGGTGAAATAGACCGGAGGGGCGAACCTAGTGGACTTTTCCGAGGTTTGCCCCTGAGGTCGGCCTTCAATCCACTGACCCAAACCTTTTCAGGTCTTCCGGCCCTTCCGCCAGGGCCACTGGCTCCTTGCCCTGAACCATAATCCGGACGTTCTCCACGACGTCAGGATTAGCTAAGGTGGTAACATCCCCGGTATTCATATTGTTGGAGATCGCCGCGAGGATACGCCGCATGAGCTTGCCTGACCGTGTTTTTGGCATATCCTGCACAATCAGGATCCTCCGTGGACGCGCAATCTTGCCAATTATGGTTTCAATGGCGTGGTTGACCTTGTCCACAATTGCCTGGCTCGGCTGCACATCCGGCTGCAGGACGATATAAACCTCGGGCACGCGGCCTTTGATTTCGTCCACTACCGGCACCACCGCCGCTTCTGCCACCTCGTCAACTGTCAGGCACGCAGACTCGATTTCCTTTGTGCCCAGGCGGTGGCCGGCTACGTTGATGACGTCATCCACGCGTCCCAGAATCCGGAAATATCCGTCCGCCGCCAGCACAGCTCCGTCCGCTGCGAAATAGGGCCAGTCATGCCAATCCTTGCTGTTGGGATTCTTGCAGTACTTAGCGAAGTACTGGTCAACGAAGCGTTGGCGATCGCCCCAAATGGTTTGCATGATCCCTGGCCAGGGATTGCGAATACAGATGTTCCCCGCTTTTCCCGATCCAGCATGCACTTCCTCTCCCATTTCGTCTAAGATCATGGGATAGATGCCCGGCACGCCTGGGCCTGCGCTCCCCGGCTTCATTGGATTCAGTGCCGGCTTGGTGCTGCAGAGGAATCCCCCATTTTCGGTTTGCCACCAGGTGTCGACAATCACTGCCTCCCCTTTACCAACGGTTTCGAAATACCAGCGCCAAACCTCCGGCTCGATAGGTTCTCCCACAGTGGTCATGTGCTTGAAATGGTAGTTGTACTTGTTGGGTTCATCGTGGCCAGCTTTACGCAACATGCGGATGGCCGTGGGCGAAGTGTGAAAGATGTTGACATCCAGACGTTCTGCGATTCTCCATACCCTGCCGGCGTCGGGGTAGGTAGGGACACCTTCGTAGATGACACTGGTGGCGGCCAGCGCCAAGGGTCCGTAGACAATAAACGAGTGACCGGTAATCCAGCCGATGTCCGCCATGCACCAGTAGACATCCTCCGGGTGGATGTCCTGGATGTATTTGGAGCAGCCCGTCACATAAGCGAGGTAGCCGCCCGTGCGGTGTTGACAGCCTTTGGGCTTCCCAGTGCTGCCGCTGGTGTACATAAGAAAGAGCGGCGCCTCTGCATCCATGGAAACGGGAGGCACAATTTCGCCCGAGTAGTTCGGGAGAACCTCGTCAACCCAGTAATCACGTTCCTTCACAAACGGCGCGGCGGACGCATTCTGGCCTGCGTGGCGCCTCCAGACTAGGACCTTGTCCACGGTCTGCCCTTCCTGTTTGGCTGTTTCCAGGGTTATCTCCGCAGCCGCTTTATGGTCGATCAGCTTGCCATTGCGAAAGTAACCGTCCATCGTGACTAAGATGTGACTGCCCGAATCGGCGATGCGTCGGCCGCAAGCCTCGCCGCTAAAGCCTCCAAACACAACGGAGTGAATCACCCCTAGGCGGGCGCATGCCAGCATCGTGATCGGCAACTCAGGAACCATCGGCATATGAATGGTGACGCGATCTCCGCTCTTCAGGCCACAGAAACCACGCAGCAACGCCGCGAATTCATTCACTCTCACATAGAGTTCGCGGTAGGTGACCGATACAGTCGCCTCGGATTCCGGTTCGGGGACAAAGATGAGCGCCGCTTTGTTCTTGTACTTTGCGAGGTGCCGGTCGACACAGTTGTAGGAGGCGTTGATCTTGCCGCCGACGAACCACTTCCAGAACGGCGGATCACTGGTGTCGAGCGTGGTATGCCAGTATTCGTCCCAGCTCAACATATCAGCGTACTCCCGGAAGCATTCTGGGAAATTTTTCTCGCTGAACCGTTCGTTGATGTTGGGATCGGTCAGATTTGCCTGGCCGACAAATTTCGGGGAAGGATAATAGTATTCTTCCTCCCGCCAATGGACTGCGATCTGAGCTTCGCTGGTTTCGATTACCGCACCCTGACTCTCGAGAGGTCGAGCCATATGCAATCACTCCTTAGGTTTTTGAATTTGCAATCCCTTGTTTGATAGCTATACGTGCGCTCTTCGCCCGGTTCGCGTCCCGGATGAGGGCCGTCTTGTTCCTGTGCCAAATCTCGACCTGCCTGCGATGAAAGACGAGATTTGGGTTAATACTGTACTGCGTTTGCTGGTTGCTAATCCACTTTCGCTGGTACCGGCGGATTCCAAGGGCAACCCACACCCAAGCCCGACCCGCCCGTCCAGAGGGTCGGAATTCTATTCCGGGTGGCTCAATTGCTCTTTGCGGCCCCTGCGGCCTTGTCCGGGGTGGGCTGTCTGTCGAGAGCCACCCTCATCTGATGCCAGGCGTGGCGGGCTTCCTCGACCGAGCCTTCATCCTCAATAGTCGTGATATCGCCCGGATTCTTTTCCTGAGTCACGGCTTTCAGCACACGTCGCATGATCTTGCCGCTGCGTGTCTTCGGCAACATATCCACGAAGTTCAACTCGCCGATAACCGCCACCGGTCCAAGTTCATGGCGCACCTGATCGAGCAGTTCCTGCTTCAGTCTCTCCGACGGAGTGAAGCCCTGCTTGAGCATCACAAACGCGGAGATCACCTCGCCACGCAACTCGTCCGCCCGGCCAATCACGCCCGATTCCGCCACCGCAGGATGTGTAAGGAGCGCGGTTTCCACCTCGATCGTGCCGATGCGGTGTCCGGCAATCTTGATGATCTCATCGGCCCGGCCGGCAAACCACACGTAGCCATCTTGATCGATCTGCGCCGAGTCTCCGGTGTAATAGACGCCGGAAATGATCTGCCAGTAGTCGCGCCCATACCGCTCGGCTTCACCCCACAACGCAGGCGTCAATCCCGGGAAAGGACGCTTTACCACCATGATTCCTTTTTCGTTTACACCGCACTCTGTCCCATCCAACTGCACGACCGCAGCGTCGATGCCCGGCATGGGGACAGTTGCGGACCCCGGCTTAATGGGGAGCATTCCCAGTCCGTAAGGATTGCCAAACATGGGGCCACTGGTCTCCGTCTGCCACATGTGATCGATTACGGGAATCTTGTCTTTGAAGATTTTCTTCTGTAGCCATTCCCAAGCCGGTGCGTTAAGAACTTCGCCCGCGCAAAACACCCGTTTAAGATAGCTGTGATCGACCTTCATCAGCGGACCCTCGCCGTAGCGCATCAGCAAGCGCACGGCCGTGGGCGAGGTAAAAATACCGCTGACGCGGAACTCTTCGATCAGTGTCTTCCAATTCTTCTCCGGAGTAGGGTGGTCGAGGGCGCCCTCAAAGGCGACCGTGGTTGCACCAGCGAGCAGCGGCGCGTACACAATGTAGCTGTGCCCGACGATCCAGCCGATGTCGGAAGTTGACCACCACACATCGGTTTCCTTCAGGTCAAACAACCACTTCCCCATGCTGTCGATGTGGACCTGATAGCCGCCGTGGGTGTGAATCGCCAGTTTGGGCGTCGCGGTCGTGCCAGACGTGGCCAGGATGAATGCTGGCTCATTGGCTTCCATCTCTACATAGTTGCCGTTGTACCCAGCAGCCCGCGTCAGGAACTCCTCCCAAAGCAGGTCGCGGTCGGCGAGCATCGGAGTCTCTCGGGACGTCCGCTTCAGGACGACGACGTGCTCCACGCTGTCACAGCCGTCCCCCAAGGCTTCGTCCACGATCTCTTTCAGTCGGGTGTCCTTGCCCTTGCGATAGGTTACATCCGCAGTGAACACCAGCCGGGAACCGCTCGCCCGCACCCGGTCGCCCAAGGCTTTGGCGCCAAAGCCCGCGAAAACCACGGAGTGAATGGCACCAATGCGAACCGTCGCCAGCATCAGCATGATGGCTTCGGGACAAGTTGGCATGTACAGGGTAATGCGATCACCCTTGTTGACGCTCAAGCCACGCAGCGCTGCAGCCACCCGCTCAACTTCGTAGAGCAAATGGGCGTAGGTATAAATACGGCGCTCGCCGCGCTCATTCAGATACACCAGGGCGGTGTGTCCTCCCCACCCACGCCGGACGTGATGATCCAGTGCATTGTAAGCCAGATTTGTTTGCGCGCCCACGAACCACTTGAATGTGGGCGGAGTCCAGTCCAGCACGCGGTCCCACTTGCGAAACCACGGTAGATTGTTCGCCGCCCGCCCCCAAAGGCCTTCGGGGTTGTGTTTGCCTTCATCAATCCATTTTTGTACTACGGGCGTAATTAGGGCGTGCGTGTGTTGCGAAACCCCATGTTCGTCGGTCGTTTTCGTTGTCAATTCCGGCGCTGCGGTCAAGGTCGTTGCGCTGCCCATAGTAGAACTCCTTATGAATAACGAATTCGCGAATGTATGTTGGCCCTGAAAACAGCCACACATCCGGCGTGGGCGCTCGTACGCGCGTCCACGCCTCCATTGACTCGAAAGCACCTTACTTCTGTGGACGTTTCTAAGTGTGCTTTGGCCGCCGCGCGAAGAGTTCGGCGACCAGCGCCACCGCCGCCAAGATTCCGGCGGTATAGAACGCCAGCTGGTAATTGTGGTACTTGTCGTACATCATGCCGCCGATCTTGGCGCCAGAGTAGCCTGCCACTCCCCATGCGGTGAACAACATCCCATAGTTGATACCGGCGTTCTTGGTTCCCCAGAAATCCGCGGTCGTCGAAGCATTGACCGAGAGCTGCGTGCCATAGCACCAGTACACGACAAACACGACGACGTACAGCGCCGTCACGTTGTTGCCTACGAGGTAGAGCACGGGCATGGCGATCATCGAAGCAGCGATCATCAGTCGCAAGACATTCAGCCGACCCAGCGCGTCCGACATCCACCCCGACAAGATGCGGCCGGAAGCGTTACCAATCGCTCCCACGACCAGCCCCATGGTGGCCAGCGCTGCGCCGGGAATGCCCACGCTCTTGGCGAAGGGCACCAGTTGGCTGATGACCATCAAGCCAGCCAAGGACCCCAAGGCATAGGCAATCCACATGAAGTAGAACGTCGGCGTGCGCAACACTTCACCCGGCGTGAATTCCTGGGTTGTCGCGCCTGACTTGGCCGTCACCGGCGCGGGCGTCCACCCTTCCGGCCGATAACCGGCGGGAGGGTTCTTCAGCAGGAACGCGCCAATGACCGTCATGACCAGGAAAATACCGCCCAGGATCGTGAACGTGGTGTGTACTCCAGACGCTGGGATGAGCTTCAAATTCGCCAGCGGCCCGAACAGTGCGGACCCTGCGCCATAGCCTCCCACCGCCAGGCCCACAGCCAAACCGCGTTTGTCGGGGAACCACTTGGCCATCACCGGTATAGGCGTGGAATATCCGAAGCCGTTCCCCAAGCCACCGACCACTCCAAAGCATAGGTACAGCCAGTTTAGGCTTCTCGTGTAGCTGCACAAAAAGAAGCCCAAACTGACCAGCACCCCTCCGGTCAGGGAGATCCAGAATGGCCCGAACTTGTCCTGCAGCCGTCCCGCAACGATAAACGTCAGTGCAAAAACCACCACTGCGATGCCAAACACGGCGGAGGTCTGCGCGCGCTTCCACCCAAATTCTTTCTCGAGCGGCGCAACAAAAATGCTCCAGGCATAGAGTGTACCCAGAGCGATGTTCATCAGCAGTCCGCCGACAACGCGCCACCAGCGGTTCAGCGTGGCACTCCCAATCTCGACCGAGTCAATCTTGCTTGCCGTTGTTGCGGTCATCTCCTTCCCCTTTCATAACGCGAAGAACCATATCACCGGTCCAACGTCACCACATACTGAAATCGTGTAAATCCGCGTAAAATCCCGGGGTTGACTACCGTGGGGAGGTGCCACGTCCAACTCCAGGGACACTCCAAGCCATCCCGCGGACGCCCCAAGGTTCGGTTTAGCGTTGCAATCAACTCCGCTGACTTGGGCGGGATCACATCGGCCTCACTCGCGGCGGGAGACGCATGGGGTAGAGGAGAGTGGTCACGGCCGTACACCGGTAAGTGCGAATGCCAGCCGGGAAGCCCCGGTTTTCCGCTCGCCGAACAGACATTCGAACGGTCGGTCCTCCACAGATGTACGGCTGATGAGACCTTTACGCCTCCCGCCATTTCATTGAGCCGTTGTGGGCGGCATTCTCCTTCGGGCGGCGGGTGAGGGTCTGTGATTCCGATTACTGGTTATTGTGACACCTGTCACCAGGGAAGTGTCCCTGTCTGCTGGGCGGGCATCACTGCGGGTTCCAAGTGCTCTTCAAAAGACAAACAAAAAGCAGCGAATGGATCCGCTGCTGCGATGATCGCGATGATCTACCCGCTCCAGGCCTCTGGATGCTACCGCTTGATAATGCGCCACAGCATTCAAGAACGGCTGGGCTGCCGGCGGCACAGGTACCGTTTCGGTCAGCAAAGCCAGAAAGGCTCGTCTGTCCGCAAAACGCCTGGGTTAGCTTCGGCGTCGGGATGGATGGCCCGCCCCTTCAGGGCAACGCCGACGAATGCACCGTTCGAGTGCGAGTAGGTGAGGACCTCCGCATTCATCTTCCAGTCAGTATTCCCGAACTTTCGCCGCCAACCGGTCCAGCAACCACACCCCAAGTTCGAATTTGCCCAGGAGCAACTGTGGCATGCCCTTGTGGTTCATGATAAGCATGACGAGATCAACTCGGCACCAAGATCTCCGCACCCCAGTTGCCGCCCGTAAGCGTGAAAAATAACTGGGCACTCCAGCTGCCGCCAGCGCGGCAAGTGGCCACGCCCTCACCCCGCAACGCGCCGAATATGAGGCCGCCTTTTTCAGACGGGAGCAACAGCGACGCACAGGCGAGCCACACACATCGCCCGGAATGCCCTTGTCGCGAGCTGCCATGATCTAATTCAGGACATTCGCCCGCGTGGCTGCAGGCGATCGTTAACCGCTGCCTCATCGTCGGCGGCACACCTCAAGCCGCCAAAGCGGGTCGCGATCAACACGCAGAGCATTGATTTCATGCTTCTTGCCCCTGGGTTTGACAGTTGTTTTCCACCGAACTCTCCATCCGTTCCATCAGAGGCCGGGGCCCCGGGAAGCAGGTCCGCTCTCGCGATTGATGACGGGATTTCTCGATGTTCGGCCCATTTAAAATGTTAAGATACGAAGTAAGTTTCAGGGAGAAACTATGGGGTCACCTTACGGATTTGAACTGGTAGAAAACTGCCTAATCTGTAAGCTGCGCAACGACAGCTTTTTCTGTGCTCTCCCCAAGGCAGCTCTCGAAGCCTTCGACAAAATCAAGTACACAGCTTCCTACCCTGCAGGAGCGGTGCTCTTCGTGGAAGGTCAATCGCCGCGTGGCATCTACATGCTTTGCAAGGGGCGGGTGAAAATGTCCACGACATCGGCTGAGGGCAAGACTCTGATCCTGAAGATCGCCCAGCCCGGCGAAGTCTTGGGTATGCACGCCACCGTATCCGGCACACCTTATGAAATCACCGCCGAAACTGGTCAGCCGTGCCAACTGAACTTCATCAAGCGTGAGGACTTCCTGAAATTCCTACAACAGCACGGCGATGCCTGCCTGAAAGCAGCACAGCACCTCAGTAAAGATTGTCAAAGCGCGTACCAGCAGATCCGCAGCCTGGGTTTGTCGCACTCGGCGCCCGAGCGGCTGGCTCGCCTCTTGTTAGAGTGGACGGCCACGAGTCCCGACAAGCTGGAGCCCAAAGTGAAGTTAGCGCTTACCCACGAAGAAATCGCCCAGATTATCGGCACCTCTCGCGAAACTGTTACTCGTGTGCTCGCGGATTTCCGCAAGCGCCAGATCGCGGTTCTCAAAGGATCTACCCTCACCATTCGCAACAAGGCATTCTTGGAAAAGCTGGTGGGGGCGTGATTTTAACTTCCAGGAACTAAGCGGACGTTTTCGCCGCGCAACCATTGGATTCTTGCGCCATTTCTTCGACAAAGCGCGAATCCCTTCTTATACAAGCCCTAACAGGCGGTTACTCGAAGCAACCTGCTCTGCTTGGGCAGCCTCTCTCTTGATGTAGGTCCATAAGAGCAGGTGTCTCATGGAAGATAAGCGGAAGGTTCTACTCGTCGACAATTCTCCTGATCGTAAAGACCGGATTCGGGCCTTGAAAGAAAAGGGATTCGTGGTCTATCCGGCACTGAGGATTGCAGAAGCCCGCACTCGCTTCAGGCCTGGTTCGTACGACCTGATCGTGATCGATTCCGGTGAGGACCAGAGTGGCGCAATTGAGCTTTGCGACTCTGTGCGTGAGAAGAGTCCCAAGCAAAACCTGCTTCTGATGGTTGCCAAAGGGAGCCCGGTTCCTGCTCGTGACTATGTGGTGTCCCGCGAGCCTCGAGAGCTGGCACAGAAGGTTGAGGATATTCTTAAGCGCCGGCCGACGGAACTTGGATTGGTCGCTTGAAGCGCAGGGTGACCTCTGGCGTACTCTGTCAATGCTTTCTTCTGTCTTTGCGAGTCCGGGACTCTCCGCCTTGTCAGGTGAAGCTCCACAATTTTCCTGGGTTCTCAAGCATGACATGGCATACGGGTAGTAACGGGTGTGGGAGAGACACTCACCGATCTCGAAAGGCATCCCGGTAGTGTGATCACTCCTTCTGGTGTATTCCCCTTAAAGTCTAACCTCAGGCACTTACACTGCTGAGAACGGGCGTTACACGTTGCCAGCCCTAAGGGCGACTTGGCATTCTGGAGGTCGAAAGGAGCCTCTCTTTCAGTGGGTTGGTGAAATGAGGATCCTAGCATCTATGCGCCACTTCGCGAGCAGTACGCTCGGACGTACGAGTTGGTGGTTGGGCTCGAATAGACGCACTATTCTGCAGCGGCAAAGACCGCAATCCAGCTTCCTGATTTTTGGCGCTCTCTTCCGCAGTTGAATGATCCTAGTGGCCCTGAACCAAATGGCGGAGGAATGCGACAAGCTGATCCGCACCATCAAAGCCCGCTAAGCGGAAGGGGTTCTGTTCTAAACGTGCTTTTGGTATGCGACACAGCGGCTTCTTGCAATCCACCTGAGAGTTTCCGTCGTTATAGACTGTGGCACACTGCAGCTGAGAACAAGTTCGTTGTGCTCTCGCTTATACCGATTGGGGGGCGCTCGCCTTACGCAGAACGGTGCCAGTGACCTGGCGACTGTGACGCATCGCTGAGTCATGAATCTAAGAGAATGTAGAGTGAGTAACCTCCTGATGCGCTGGATGTCGAGTTCGCCTGGGGGCACTGCTCGGAGGCACTGATGTTGATCAAGAAATCATCGAACATTCCCGATTCGGAGATCACCCCGAAGCGGCTCTATATGGATCGACGCGCCTTCCTTGCAGGAGCCGCGACACTGGCAGGCGCTGCCGTCAGCGGCACGATGTTTAGCGCTATTGTTTCCCCGGGCCAAACCGTGCTGGCCGACGCGAAACTTAGCTACAAAAAAGGACCTTACGGCACCGACGAGAAGGAGACTCCATACAAGGACATTACCAACTACAACAACTACTACGAGTTCAGCACCGATAAGTATGAGCCGGCAGGCCTGTCCAAAAATTTCCGGGTTCGTCCCTGGAAGGTCAAAGTTGACGGCCTGGTCGCCAAGCCGCAAGTTTTGGAGATTGATGCATTGATGAGCATGCCCTTGGAAGAGCGCGTGTATCGCATGCGCTGTGTCGAAGGGTGGTCAATGGTGATCCCCTGGATCGGGTTTCCACTCAGCTCTCTGCTCAACCAAGTGCAGCCCACGTCTAAGGCAAAATATGTCGAGTTCACTTCGTTATATGATCCCTCGCAATACCCAGGCCAGCGGCGTGAGGTTCTGCAATGGCCGTACGTCGAGGGTTTGCGGCTTGACGAAGCAATGAACCCGCTCACGATTCTTGCAGTTGGTCTCTACGGCGGTCCCCTACCCAACCAAGATGGCGCCCCGATCCGCCTGGTCGTGCCCTGGAAATACGGGTTCAAGGGGATCAAGGCGATCGTGCACATCAAGCTGGTGGAAAAGCAACCGGTT
>Ga0306920_100003751_pt1 | contig 19366 bp, 16 predicted proteins | sample flu12Cox44000170_FD_204666 | JGI IMG/M metagenome (GOLD analysis project Ga0306920, IMG submission 204666) | Lab enrichment of tropical soil microbial communities from Luquillo Experimental Forest, Puerto Rico - flux4day.12C.oxic.44.000.170 (v2)... | ecosystem: Environmental > Terrestrial >... | reverse complement strand
TTGATTTCTTCCAGGACGACCTGGCGCTCCTTTTTGACGTCTTCGGAATCGAACTTGGGGCGAAGGACAAGGTCGGAGATCACGTCAAAAGCGATCGGGAGATGGGAGTCGAGGACCTTGGCGTTGAAGCAGATCTGCTCCTTCGAAGTGAAGGCGTCGAGCATCCCGCCGACCGAGTCCATTTCGCGGGCGATGTCTTCGGCGGAGCGGCGGTGAGTGCCTTTGAAGACCATATGCTCCAGGAAATGGGCAATGCCGTTTTCCGACGGGGCTTCGCGGCGCGATCCGTGGCGGACCCAAATGCCGACCGAGACGGAACGAACGTGTTGCATGGTCTCGGTAATGACGACCAGCCCGTTTGGAAGAACGTGACGATGGATGTCGCGCGCGTTGGAGACCATGGTGGTCATAAAGCTATTGTGGCATAGCGTTGATTCAGTGGCGAGTGGCGAGTAGACGAGCAGCCAGTAAAATTGATAACTGCCTTAAATTCTTTACTTTAGATTGGACCAGAGAATTCTTCAAATTGTGCGGTCCGGCCTGTTCAATGAGAAAATGGGTCGAAAGGGGATTGGTCAGCTTGGAATTACTGGGGAAAAGCAGGGAACAGTTGCGCGCTTACGGCAAGGAGCTCGGCGAGCCAGCCTACCGCGGGGACCAGATCTACCACTGGTTGTACGGGGAGCGGGAATTTGCATTTGAGCGGATGAGCAACCTGCCAGGGGGATTTCGGGAAAAACTGACGCGGGAGGCGGCAGTCAGCCTGCCCGACGTACGCCAGCGCTATACGTCGGCCGACGGGTCGGTAAGGTATTTGTTTGCGCTGCCCGCGCGCGAGGGGAAGGGGCTAGCAAGACCAGCGTCGGTCGAAGCGGTGTTCATGCCGAGTGAAGGCCGACAAACGATTTGTATTTCGACGCAGGCGGGTTGCGCGGTGGACTGTCAGTTTTGTTTGACGGCGCAATTGGGTTTGATCCGGAATTTGTCGGCAGGCGAGATCGTGGCCCAGGTTCTGTTGCCATTGAAGGAAATGGCGAGCGCAGAGAATGGCGTCGAGCTGGCGGGCAGGACGAATGTGGTTTTGATGGGACAAGGGGAACCGTTGCTGAATTTTGAGAACGTCATCGAGGCGCTACAGATTCTGCTCGATCCGGAAGGCGTGGGACTTTCGCCCAAACATGTGACGCTTTCGACGAGCGGGATCGTGCCGGGTATTGAGCGGTTTGGAAAAGAACAGGTGCGGTCGAAGCTGGCGATTTCGTTGAATGCCTCCTCGGACGAGCAGCGCGATCTACTGATGCCGATCAACAAAAAATATCCGCTCGAAGCGCTGATCGAGGCTTGTCGGAACTATCCGCTGCGGAATTGGGAGCATTTGACGTTCGAATACGTGATGTTGGGCGGCGTGAATGATACGGCAGAGGATGCGCGGAGAGTGGTGCGGCTGCTGGCTCCTCTCGAAAGCGTGAAGGTAAATCTGATTCCGTGGAATCCGGGAGAGCTCCCTTATAAAGAATCAAGCGCCGAGGCGATTGAGGATTTCCGGCGGATTCTAACCGACAAAGGGGTGCCCGCGTTTGTGCGGTATTCGCGGGGCCGGGATGTAATGGCAGCTTGCGGGCAACTGGCGCTCAAGGAAGTGCAGGAATCGCCGTTCCGCGTGGTGCGCTAAGACCAGAGAGCCATTTAAAGTTCGGCCACTACGTCGGGAGCAGGCGCGGGGAATTGTTTGCCGAACCAGAAAGAAAACGGCGTGGGGCCGTGGGTCTGGTAGTGCTCCAGACGCTCGCGGCCTTCGGCGACCGTTGGGATGTGGCCCGCGGGAATCCACCAGAGACAATAATGAGGCTTCTCCATTTTTTCGAACCATTTCGCGCGGTCGCGAAGCAAATCGATGTGTCTTGAAGCGTAGACGTAGTCGCGAAGGAATTCCGCGGATTCCCAGACAGACATGTTGACGAGAACAAACGGATCGTCGTTGTAGGGCACGTCGGTGGCGTTGCCTGAGGAGGACTGCAGGCGCCAGACGAAGCCTGGAGCGGAGTCGGCGATGGCGTTGATTTCATCCAATTGAGCGATGAAATCCGCGATTTTAGGATCGTCCACGGGAGCGAGGATACGGCCGATATTGATCTGTGCGAGGTGGAAGTTCATGGCGCAGCCATTTTAGGCGCGAATGCCAATGGCCGCAACAAGACGGCCGGTGAGAGGGCCTTCGCGGCGGTGGCTGAACAGGAGATCGGTGCGGCACGAAGTGCACAGATCGCTGGTGAAAATATTTTGTGGCCGCAGACCTGCCAGTAGCAGTTGCGAGCGGTTGGCCTTGCGAAGATCGAGACGAACGTTTTTTGGCGGCGGCTGATGGCCGGGCGGCTTCATGCTGAGCCACTGGAGCGGATTGGGTTCGTCGCCCGAGAGCGGCTCGTCGAAGTATTCGGGTGCGTCTGCGAATTGGGCGTTGAACTTAGTGACAAAGTCGGCGGCAACCTCGTAGCAGCAAGGCCCGATGGAAGGGCCGATGGCGGCGAGGAGATCGGAGGGTGTGCTGCCAAATTCTTGCTGCATGCGACCGACGGTTTTTTGGGCGATTCGGGCGAGAGTGCCACGCCAGCCTGCGTGGACAGCGGCAACGGCGCGTTTCTTGGGATCAACCAGGAGAATCGGGACACAGTCGGCAGTCTGGATGGCGAGAAGAATTCCAGGCTGATTTGAAGCCGAGGCGTCGCCTTTGCAGGGGCGAGCGGAGGGTGGCGCGAACAGGTGCACGACGTCGGAATGAATTTGCTTGAGAGGAGCGAGGCGCAAGTCCGCCGCATCGAGGGAGGATTGAAACCTGAGGCGGTTTTCCATGACATTTTCTGGAGTGTCCCATTCCATAAAGCCGAGATTGAGGACCCTTTGGGATTCGAGTTGGCTCACACCTCCGGGACGAGTGCTGAAGCCGTGAGTGAGCCAGGGAAATTTAGCGAATCGGGCGAGTTCGAGAATTTGCAGGCCTCGGGATCTGCGAATGTGCCACGGCGAGCGGATTGCAGGATGCGGCGGTCCTGGATGACCGCGGAGAACCGAGGACGGGCGGGGGCGAGCGCCAGGCGAGGATCGCTTCTGCTTGGACATGACGCTACCAGTATAATCGGGGCGATGTGTGTGGCTGAAATGGACGCTTGGCGGCAGGATGCAGGCGCCACCAGGGGCGAGGCTCGGAATGATCGTCGGAATAGGGATTGACATTGCGGAAGTGCCGCGGATCAAGTCGGCGATAGAGGGGCAGGGGGAGAGATTTCTGCGGCGTGTGTATACGACCGACGAAGTGACGTATTGCGAGCAGTTCAAGAACAAGTATGAGCGGTATGCGGGGAGGTTTGCGGTGAAAGAGGCCGCCATGAAGGCTCTCGGAACCGGATGGAGCAGGGGTGTGCGGTGGGTTGACGTGGAGGTAGTGCGGCAGCGCGGCGGACGGCCGACCTTGTTGCTGAAGGGTGAGGCCAAAAAGATTGCCGACGGGCTGGGCGTGAAGCATATTGCAGTGAGCATCACGCATACCAACGAGCAGGCATTTGCGCAGGTGATTTTCGAAGCGTAAGGCCCCGACGACTACCGACGCTTATTTAACCAGCAGGAATGAGCCTAAGGCGAGGGCATCGATGCCGGAGCAGTAGAAACTACGGACAGCATCCCGAGAGTCGGTAACCAGGGGTTCGCCGAACAGGTTGAATGAAGTATTGACGAGGATGGGCGCGGGAGCGGATTCGCCGAACTTGTGGAGAAGTTTCCAGAACAGGGGATTCGCCTGGCGGTCGACAGTATGTACGCGTACCGAGCTGCCGTGGAAGGCGAACCGCTCGAGCCCGGCGACCGGGTTGCTCAGCTTTGCCAGCGACGACATCGAGGAACAGTTGGGAGAAGCATCGAAGAACTCCGAGGCGCGTTCGGCGGGGATGGAAAGTGCGAAGGGATGAAATTCTTCGCGATGCTTGATGAACTCGTTGACGTTTTCGACGACGTATTCAGAAAACGGCGAAGCCAGCAGGCTGCGATTGCCGAGGGCGCGGTGACCAAATTCGGAACGACCCTGGCACCACGCAACAATTTTGTCGCGGTGAAGGAGTGCGGCAGCTTCTTCGAGAAGTTGCTCTTCACCGGAGAGATAGCGGTAGGTAATTTTGCAGTTGTCGAGGACTGCCTTGATTTCCTGAGATTGCGAGGGGATGCCCAGTGCGAGGCTGGGTAGCTGGCCGCGCCCGGAGCGACCGGTGACTTTTTTGCGCGAAAGATACGCGGCTCCGAGAGACGTACCGGCATTGCCGGCAACCGGCTGGGCGTAGACATGATTGAACAAGCCGCTATCTTCGAGGGCGCGCACCAGGAGCACGTTCTGGAACACGCCGCCGGCCAAGCAAAGGGAGCGAACGCCGGTGGTTTCCTGAAACTTTGAGGCGAGTTGAAGAACGATTTCCTCCAGGCAATCCTGCGCGCTGCGGGCGAGATTGGCGCGAAGCGCTGCTGCGGGAGCGAGGTTCCGTGGAGACAGACCGAGTTCACGGTAAAAGGCAGGAGAGAACGCACCCAGACGATCCGGACCAGCGGTGAAATAATGGCGGTTGAGAGCGGGAAGCCCGGTGGGGCGCCAGGTGAAGAGCTTGCGGAAGGCCGGGAGGAATTCCGGCTCGCCATCCTTGCTCAGCCATTGCAATTTGTGTTCATCGCGGCGCGGACGGAGTCCGACAAGCGCAGTGATGCGTGAATAGAACCAGCCGAGGGAGTCGGGAAATTTCAAGGACCGGAGCGGCCGGATTTCGTCGGCCTCGCCCAGGGCGACAAGGCCGGACTGAGACGCGATGCCCTCATCAAGGGAGAGGATCAGTGCATGGTCGAGGCCAGAGGGGTAATAGGCGCTGGCGGCGTGGCAGAGATGGTGCGCGAATTGGATCGGACGAGGACCCCCTCGAAGGAGCTGCCGAAGCTGATCATCGGTGGCGGTAGGTTTTGAGCGCCTCGCATGTGAGAAAGAGGCGGAAGGCCCTGCATGTGGCGCGGCGATGGCGATGGCGCCGCAGTCGGAAAGTTGCAGGTGATTTTCCGAAAGGCAGCGGGCCAGCGCGAGACGCGGGATGTCGAGAGAATCCTGAAGACGATTCAGCTTGTCTTCTTCGATCGCAAACACCACCGAGGAGTTGTCCGTCAAAGTGACAGCGGAGCCACGCCCGTTGGTGCAGATGGCGATGAAGTTCATCAGGAATCCGATGAGAGCGAGAAAGTCGGGGGCTCAAGGGGGGTTGCGAAGACGTGACTGTTTCCGACATGGGTGATCGTGGCTTCCAGAAAATGATTTGGGGGAAAAGAGACGGCCAACTGGACATTCAAATAGTTCTCCGAAAGGGCGGGAGTGCAGCGGGTGTCGCCCGCCGGGTCGCCGCGAAGAGTGAGGACTCGGAGGGTGCGGCCGACTTGGGATTGTCGGAAAGCGGTTGACTTGGAGTCCGCGAGAGCGCGCAGTTCGCGGGCACGATGCTTGATGACGTGACCAGGGAGTTGCCCGGCGAGAGCGGCGGCTTTGGTCCCGGGGCGGGATGAGTAGGAAAAAACGTGGAGATAGGTGAAAGGGCGCGACTCGATGAAATCAAGCGTAGCGGTGTGATCGGCTTCGGTTTCGCCGGGGAATCCAGCAATGACATCGGCGCCGATAGCCGCGTCGGGGAGATGTTCGTGGATGAGCGCGACCCGGCGGGCGTAGTGTTCGGCGCGATACCAGCGATGCATAGCGGCGAGCATGCGATCGGAAGCCGACTGCAGGGGCATATGGAAGTGAGGAGCGATTCGATTGGAGGAAGCAAACAGTTTGATGAGATCTTGGGTCACGTCGAGTGGCTCGATCGAACTGATTCGGAGGCGTTCGACGGAGGTTTCGCCAAGAATGCGCTCAAGCAGGTCAAGGAATCCGACTTGTGGACAAAGGTCGCGGCCGTAGGTGCCTAGGTTGATTCCGCTGAGAACGATTTCGCGGAAACCGGAATCGGTGAGGCGCCGGAGTTCGCAGAGCACGGTTTTCGGAGGAAGGCTGCGAGATCTGCCGCGGACAAAAGGGATGACACAAAAAGAGCAGCGCGAGTTACATCCGTCCTGGATCTTGAGAGTGGGGCGGGTGTGATTCCCCTCGCCACCGAGTACGGGGGCGACCAGGACGTCAGTGAGATGGAAGATGTCGCCGGTGAGGATTCGAGCAGGTAGGTTGCCTTGAGAGGACCGCGGGTTCTGCTCCACCCCAACAATCGACAGGGCCGCGCCATCTGCTTGCGGCCCGGTGATCGAGTGGAGGAGTTTCGGGATTTGGGGTTTGTGCGAATTGCCGACAACGAAGGAGACGCCGGCGAGTGCGGCGAGTTCTTCGGGAGCGCGCTGGGCGTAGCAGCCGGTGACGATAATACGAGTGGAGGGGTTAGCAGCGTGAATTTTACGGATGGCGTCGCGCGCCTGCGTGTCAGCGGCAGCAGTAACCGTGCAGGTGTTGAGGACCACGACATCGGCCGAGGCCGCATCGGCGGCTGCGACAGAGCCCTGCTCGCGGAGCTGGCGTTCGATGGCGGCTCCATCGGCCTGCGTGGCGCGGCATCCGAACTGTTCGATGTAGAACTTGGCCATGAGCCAGGTCTTTCTCCTATTTCTATTTAATCACACCGAACAGGCCAAGCCATCCCTGGAAAACTTTACGGAGGGCGACTGGGCTTATACAATCTCAGGTTTCCATGACCCATACACGACGAAACCCCACAGCCCTGGTTGATCCGAAGGTTTCCGTGGTGATTCCCGTTTACAACGAGAAAAACACGATTTGCGAGATTCTCCGGCGGGTCGAAGAGACGGAGATGTTGAAAGAGATCGTGGTCGTGGACGACTACTCGAACGACGGGACGCGGGAGATTTTGCAGGATCTGGCGGAGAGGCAGAAGCGCGGGGAAAGTCAGGCGCCGGCTGGCGACGGCCAGGATCCCGTGGAGTTGCAGAATTTGCAGATTTTCTTTCAGGAGCAGAATCAGGGCAAGGGGGCTGCGCTCAGGCGGGGGTTTGCCGTGGCAACCGGCGACATTGTCCTGGTGCAGGACGCAGATCTCGAATACGACCCGCGCGACTATTCCAAGTTGCTCGAGCCGATCAAAGAGGGGCTAGCGGACGTGGTATACGGCTCGCGGTTCCTCGGTGGGCCGCAACGCGTGCACTATTTCTGGCACTATGTGGCCAACAAGACTTTGACTTTACTTTCAGATGTTTTTACCAACCTGAAGCTGACAGACATGGAGACCTGCTACAAGGTATTCCGGCGTGAGGTGTTGAAGGATATCCGGTTGAAATCGAACCGGTTTGGATTCGAGCCGGAGATTACAGCAAAGATCGCGAAGGGAAACTGGCGCGTGTATGAAGTGCCGATCAGCTATGCCGGGCGGACGTATGAAGAGGGGAAAAAGATTACATGGAAGGACGGCGTGCAGGCGTTGTGGTGCATCATCCGATATCGGATTGGGGACTAACCTGGGCGGTTAGCCGTTCGCTGGTCCTTGGTTGCGCGAAGACTTCCTTGCCAATCAGTCGCGGAAGCTGGCCGCTAAGCGCCTTAGGCCTGGGAGAGGCGACGCTGGAAGGTGAGCAGGATCAGGTCGGCGCGGCGGCGGACGCCGAACTTATTTAGCAAGTTCGAGACATGGAACTTGACGGTGCGTTCGGCGATGTTGAGCTTGCTGGCAATTTCCTTGTTCGAGAGGTTCTCGAGTAGCGAATCGAGAACTTCCTGTTCGCGCCGGCTGAGATTGGTGACCGAGTCTGTCTTCAGGCGACGCCCCTGGCTGGTGAGAATGGAGTCTACGAAGCCAGAGAGCACAGAACGCGGTACCCAGAAACCACCTTGGGATACCAGAGGCAGAGCACGCGAAAGCTGGTCGCGCGCTTCGGCGTAGGTGAGAATTCCCTTCACACCGAGACGCAGCAGCGAGTAGCTGTTCGCTTCATTCAAAGAATCACCCACTACAATCAGACGAGCATCGGCGTAACGCTCGAGAATATTGGTGAGCAGCGCTCCGGTAGCCTGGCGAGCGGCGTGTGCATCGATCACGTAGACTTGCGCGCGGGGGGGTTCGAGGTTGCGCAGGTCGGGAGCGAGCGTGGATTCCAGCTGTTTTGAGATGACTTTGAATTGGGAGGCCTTGCCCAGAAGGCGCTCAAATTCGGTGAGCACCAGCGGGTGCGGCGAGAGCAGGCAGACGGTCAGTTTAGAAGCCATAGTTTTCGTAGCCACTGTCCTTGAGGGTAGAGAAAGCAAGGCGACGGGGCAAGGACCTTGGGGGCAGATGTTCACGAATTGTTACTGACCGATAAGACTTGTTTTCAGAGGGTTGGAGGCGGTCTGGAGGCCGTTTAATGAGAAGGGGTTCATCGACAGGGGAAAGGCACGTAAAATGGAGGGATACTCGACAGGCGGAATGATGGCCTGGGGAGTTGTGGAACGGGAGCCTCAGTGAGGGACTTACGACAATCCGAGAAGACGCTGCGGGAGTTGCTGGCCGAGCGCATCCTGGTGCTCGATGGCGCCATGGGGACCATGCTGCAGCAGAGGAGCTTAGCGGCGGCTGATTTTGGAGGACCTGCACTTGAGGGGTGTAATGAAAACCTGGTGCGGACGCGGCCGGATGTAGTGATGGACATCCATCGAAAGTACTTTGAGGCCGGGGCGGACATTGTTGAGACAAATACGTTTGGGGGCACGCCCCTGGTTCTTGGGGAATACGGTCTCGAGCACGATGCGCTTGATCTCAATAAGCGAGCTGCTGCGTTGGCCCGGCAGGCGGCCGAGGAGTATTCCGCTCCAGGGAAGCCGCGTTTTGTCGCAGGATCGATGGGGCCGACGACCAAAGCCATCACGGTTACCGGAGGAGTCACATTTGAGGGGTTGAAGGAGTCATACTACATACAGGCAAAGGGATTGATCGAAGGCGGTAGTGACTTGCTGCTGGTAGAGACCTGTCAGGACACGCGGAATATCAAGGCCGCGATTCTGGCGATCCAGCAGCTGTCGAGGGAAATTGGAGCAACGGTTCCCTTCCTTGTTTCGGTGACCATCGAACCGATGGGAACGATGCTGGCGGGGCAGACGGTAGAGGCGATGTGGGCATCGCTGCGCCATGCACATCCACTGGCATTTGGGATGAATTGCGCGACCGGCCCCGAATTCATGACCGATCATATCCGCACGTTGAGCTCGGTGAGCGGGGAATTTGTGTCGTGCTATCCGAACGCGGGGCTACCGGACGAAGAAGGAAAGTACCTGGAAACGCCGACTTCGCTGGCCACGCAGCTGGAGAAATTCGTAAATCACGGATGGCTGAATCTGGTAGGCGGGTGCTGCGGAACGACGGAGAAGCACATCCGGGCGATTGCGCAGATGGTGGAGGGCAAAAGGCCGCGGGTGAGGCCCCAGGAGCCGCACCGCGCGGTCTATTCGGGCATTGAGGCGATCGAGGCGGAAGAATCGACGCGCCCGCTGCTGGTGGGCGAGCGGACTAACGTGATCGGTTCGCGGCTGTTCAAGAACCTGGTAGCGGAAGAAAAATGGGAAGAGGCGACCGAGATTGCGCGCCGGCAGGTCAAGGGCGGCGCGCAGGTCGTGGACGTATGCCTGCAGAGCACCGAGCGCGACGAGCGAAAAGATATTCCGGAATTTTACGAAAAGCTGATCCGGAAGATCAAAGCGCCGGTGATGATTGACACGACTGATCCGGCAGCGGTGCGGTTGGCCCTGACCTATTGCCAGGGCAAGGCGATCATCAATTCGATCAACCTGGAAGACGGGGAAGAAAAGTTTGAGAAGGTTGTGCCGATTGCGCACGATTTTGGTGCCGCGATTGTAGTGGGCTGCATCGACGAGGACCCGGTGCAAGCGCAGGCGTTCACGCGCGAGCGGAAGCTCGGAATTGCGCAAAGATCGTACGAGCTTCTGACCAAGAAATACGGGATGGCGGCGGAAGACATCGTTTTTGACCCGTTGGTGTTCCCCTGCGCGACCGGAGACGAGAACTACATTGGCGGCGCGGTCGAAACGATGGAGGGTATCCGGCTGATTAAGCAGGCGTTGCCGGATACACGGACGATTTTGGGAATTTCGAATGTGTCGTTCGGATTGCCGGCGGGAGCCCGCGAGGTGGTCAACTCCGTGTTTTTGTACTACTGCACAAAAGCGGGGCTGGACCTGGCGATCGTGAATACCGAGAGGCTGGAGCGGTTTGCTTCGATTCCGGAACACGACAGGCGGCTGGCGGAGAATTTGCTGTTTCAGCATGTGCCGAAGGATCTGGCGGCGGATCATCCGCAGGCGCAGCTGGTGCGAAATGCTCCCGAGGACTGGCGGAAGCAGACGAGGGAGCAAAAGGCGGCCATCAATCAAATTCATATCGCCGCGATCGCGGAGCATTTCCGGACTTCGAAGAAAAAAGAGAAGACCAAGGCCGCAGAACTGCCACTCGACGAGCGATTGGGGAACTACATCATTCAGGGAACGCGTGACGGCTTGATCGAAGATTTGGAGAAGAAGCGCGCCGAGGGCGTCCCGCCCTTGGATATTGTCAACGGGCCGCTGATGGACGGAATGGCGGAAGTCGGCAGACTGTTCAATGCGAATGAGCTGATCGTGGCGGAAGTGCTGCAATCGGCCGAAGCGATGAAAGCGGCGGTGAGCCACCTGGAACAGTACATGGAGAAGGCTGACACGGCGAAGCGCGGGAAGGTGGTGCTCGCGACGGTGAAGGGCGACGTGCACGACATCGGCAAGAACCTCGTGGAAATTATCCTGAAGAACAACGGGTTTGATGTGGTGAACTTGGGAATCAAAGTGCCACCCGAAGAGTTGATCCAGGCGTATAAGGACCATCACCCGGACGCGATCGGATTGTCCGGGTTGCTGGTGAAGAGCGCGCAGCAGATGGTGACAACCGCTAGCGACTTAAAGGATGCGGGAATTGACGTGCCGCTGCTGGTGGGCGGCGCGGCATTGAGCGCGAAATTTACGCAGCAGAAGATTGCACCCAGCTACAGCGGCGCAGTGTGCTACGCGAAAGACGCAATGACCGGGTTGCGGTTGATGAATGAACTGATGGACCCGGCTACGCGGGCACGCGTAACGAGCGAGCATGCCAGTTCGGGCAATGGCGTGAGCGTGACGACACGGGTGAAGCTCGCGGAGAAGTCTCCGGTCACACACTCGCCAAAGGTGCGCCGGGATTTACCAATACCGGGCGTGGCCACGCTGGAGCGGAAGGTGCGGCTGGTGCCGGATTTGCGTGAGGTGTGGAGCTACATCAATCCGTTCATGCTGTATGGACGACACATGGGTTACCGCGGGGCCTTCGAGAAAAACCTAGCGGGGCGGGAACCGAAGGCCGTGGAGCTTTTCAACGAAATGGAACAAGTGAAGACCGAAGCGGTCGGCTTCATGAAGGTGCGTGCCGTGTGGCAGTTTTTTGAAGCGGAGCCCGATGGGGATGTGCTAAATCTCTATTCGGCGGGCGGAAAAACGCCGCTACACAGTTGGCGTTTCAAACGGCAGAAGAGCGGGGATCAACTTTGCCTGAGCGATTACGTGATGCACCCGAAAGATGGGAAGCGCGACCACGTGGCATTGTTCGTGGTTACGGCGGGCGAGGGTATCCGAGTTCGAGCCGAGCAAGCCAAGCATGACGGGTTCTACTTCAAGTCGCACGGATTGCAGGCGCTGGCGATTGAGACCGCCGAGGCCTGTGCGGAATGGCTGCACCGCAGGATTCGCGAGGATTGGGGCTTCCCCGACCTGGCGGAGATGACCATGGCGCAGCGGTTCACATCAAAATACCGCGGCAAGCGGTACAGCTTTGGGTATCCGGCCTGCCCGGACCTCGAGGATCAAGCGGGCATCTGGCAGATTTTGCGGCCGGAAGAGATTGGCGTGCAACTCACCGAGGGATTCATGATGGATCCGGAGGCCAGCGTGAGCGCACTGGTTTTCCAGCATCCAGATTGCACGTACTTCAGTGTGGGAGATGGAGACGAAGGCTAAGTAAGATTTGCGACCATTCTCCTGAAGATTTCCGTTCACAAGAAATTCTTGCTTCGGCGACGCAAAGGAAATAGTGTTGCTCTATTTACCTTGAATACCTGCGTCGCAGAATGAGGGAACATTCTCCAATGCCGCCCGATGCGCTAGAACTGTCGATTGTGATCCCTTCCTTTAACGAAGAAAAACGCCTGCCAACAACTCTGGAACGGATTTTGGCCTACATCAAGGCGTCCGGGCGCGCGACGGAAGTGATCGTGGTCGACGACGGATCAACCGATCGGACAGCGGAAGTGGCGGAGAGTTTCCGGGATCGTATCGCGAGTTTGCGCGTCCTCTCAAATGGAAGAAATCGCGGGAAAGGATACAGCGTGCGGCACGGGTCGCTCGAAGCGCAGGGCGACGTTGTGATGTTTACCGACGCAGACCTCTCGGCGCCCATCGAGGAAGCGGATAAGCTGCTCGCGAAGCTCGGGGAATACGATGTGGCAATCGGCTCGCGGGCGGTGAATCGCGCCCTGATCGAAGTACGTGAGTCACCCTTTCGGGAATTTGCGGGGATCGTGTTCAACCGGATTGTGCGAACCATTCTGCGGCTGCCCTTTGTGGATACGCAATGCGGATTCAAAGCATTCAACCGAGAGAAAAGCAGAATCATCTTTGAACAGCAGACGATTGAGCGTTTTGGTTTTGATCCCGAACTACTTTACTTGGCGCGGCATCATGGACTGAAGACGGTGGAGGTTGCAGTGCGCTGGGCGCACTCGCCGGCGACGAAGATTAATATGTGGCGGGACAGCGCGCAGATGTTTCTGGATGTGTTGATTATTCGCTGGAACGGATTGCGAGGCAGATACCGGTTAGTGCGGAAGTAAACCACCGGCGATTCTTGCGGTGCATCAATCGAGCTTGAATTCCTTGCGCCAGTCGTCTTTTTCCGTCAGGCGTGGCTGGTCCCTCTTGTCCAGCACAAAATCCCCTAGGACGAGATAGTCCATCTCGGTGCGCATGAAACAGCGGTAGGCGTCTTCGGGTGTGCGGACGACGGGTTCCCCGCGTACGTTGAAACTCGTATTGACGATCACGCCATATCCGGTTTGCTGTTTGAATTGATCGATCAGTTCCCAGTAGCGGGGATTGGTTTCGCGACTGACGGTCTGAATGCGCGCGGAATAGTCGACGTGGGTGATCGCGGGGAGATCCGAGCGGAGAAAATAGAGGCGTTCGTAGAGCGGGCGCTCGTGATAACCGACAGGAAGGGGCGTTTGCCGATCCTTGTGGACGGGGGCGACAAGCAACATGTAGGGAGACTCGCGGTCGAGTTCGAAATATTCGCGGACATCCTCTTCGAGTACCGAGGGAGCGAACGGGCGGAAGCCTTCGCGATATTTGATTTTGAGGTTGAGCTTCTTCTGCATCTCGGGATTTCGCGCATCTCCGAGAATGCTGCGGTTACCCAGCGCACGGGGACCGAATTCCATTCTTCCCTGAAACCAGCCGACGACGTTGCCTTCGACGAGTTTTCTGGCAACGTCCTCCGCGAGGCAGCGAAACTCATCGTAGTGACGCCCATGTGCGCCGTATTTTTCTAGTGTACGGGTGATTTCCTTGCTGGAGAATTCCGGACCGAGATAGGAACCTTGCATCTGGTCGCGTTCCGGGACCAGTTCCCTTACGTTGCCGTACAGAATATGCCAGACGGCAAGAACTGCACCCAGCGCGCCCCCTGCATCGCCTGCCGCAGGCTGAATCCAGAGATCGTCGAAGGTGCCCGTGCGTAGGAGTTTTCCGTTCGCAACGCAATTCAGAGCGACGCCACCCGCCATCACGAGATTCTTGCAGCCTGTCAGTGCGCGTGCGGTCGCTGCAAGGCGCAGCACCGACTCCTCGGTGACCTGTTGGATCGCGAGGGCCATATCCATGTATGGCTGGGAGATTTCCGATTCGGGCCGGCGGCGCGGAACCCCAAAAAGCTTTTCCCACTTCGTTTCGTTCGCCATTTTCAGACCTGTGGCGTAATCGAAGTAGTCCATGTTCAGGATCACGGAGCCGTCTTTGCGTAGGTCGACTAACTCGGTTTCCATTTTCTTTTTGTATTCCGCGGCTCGAGGCGAATCCGGATTCCCATAGGGCGCGAGGCCCATCAGTTTGTACTCGCCGCTGTTGACAGCGAAGCCCGTGTAGAAGGTGAAAGCAGAATAGAGGAGCCCGATCGAGTGTGGGAAGTGGAGTTCCTTCAAAATTTCAATGCTTTTGCCGCGGCCACGTCCGATGGTGGTGGTGGCCCACTCACCGACACCGTCGATGGTGAGAATGGCGGACTCTTCGAAAGGCGAGGGGTAAAATGCGCTGGCCGCGTGCGAGAGATGGTGTTCGGGAAAATAGATAGGGATTTGGGCGTCGCCCAGCTCAGCGAGAGATTTGCGCAACATGCGCCGCATGAAAATCTTTTCCTTGATCCAGGCGAGCATGGCGGAGCCGAAACTGACAAAACCGCTCGGAGCAAAGGCGTGATAGGTCTCAAGCAGGCGCTCAAATTTCAGGAACGGCTTTTCGTAGAAGGCAACTGCGGAGAGGGAGTTGTAGTCGAGTCCAGCTTCCTGCAAGACGTAACGGCAAGCATGAATCGGGAAGGAAGAATCGTGTTTTTTCCGGGTAAAGCGCTCTTCCTGGGCGGCAGCGACAATTTTTCCATCGACGAGCAACGCCGCAGCGCTGTCGTGGTAGAACGCGGAAATGCCGAGGATCGCCTTCTTCATCTGGTTTCCAGGAGGCGGCTCAGAACAGCGAGTAGATAAACGGAGCGATCGCAGAGCCCGCCGCGAAAACCATGACAGCGCCAAAACCAAGCAGGATGATGATCATGGGCAGGAGCCAGAATTTCTTCCGTTTGCTCAGGAAGCCCCATAGGTCCTTCAAAAATTCCATTCTTTTACTTCCTCCATTCAGTACGGTTTTTCGATGTCGGCGCCGACAAAGATGTGATTTCTAACGATCATCGCGGAATCTTCACTGGCTTTGAAGGCACGGAGTTTCAAGGAGTCTTTGCCGAACAGCCGCCGCGCGAGGCCGATCGGCGTGACCAATCCGAAAAACAGAATCGATAGCAGGACTCGGGACATCACCGTGCCGAGCAAGCTCGAGAGGCCGAGCCAGGCGACGGCCGCCGGCGCGTAGAACCTCGGTAGAATCATGTCCATCACTTGAAGCCCGACCGCCGCGTAGAGCAGGCCATTCCGGCGCGTCTTCAAGAAGATGAGGAGCAACAGGAGCACCATGGCCATGCCGGTGTCGCGGCTCTGGTCCCTGGTTACCGTCTTAATCGAAAAACTGGTCGGCGACGTCATTGCTCGTTCACTGACTTTCCTGCCCTCTCGCAAACTTTGGGCCTGTTCAGCCGCCAGAGCGAATTTCGGGCTGGTCAACCTGCTATGTGGCTCCCCCACAAAAGAGAGTTCTTATCGTAGTGAAATACCAGTTTATCGCAGGTAGGAGACTTCCTCCAGTTGAGATGGAGAATTAGTCGAACGATGGATCAAATGGCAACTGCTGCCAGACGGAATAAAAAGCTTAGTGATTGTGTCGTTCTTGCTCTCACATTTTGTCCCTAAGCACCGAGATAGCGCGAATTCCTATTTGGCCCGCGGCTCAGCCACGGTCAGAACCAGGATCCAATCCTGATGTCCACTGGAATTCAACCTGAGAGAACGGAATTCATGTGTTCCTGTGTTTTCAAACGGCGAGCCAGGAATTGACCTGAACGTTCCCGCGGAAGGATCAAACCACCGAGCGGTTATATTATCCTTGAATCGATTCAGTGCCACCGTGAGCGTTGCGTTTTTAGGGCAGTAGGTGAGAGCGAAACTACCGTCAGAAGCAAAACCTGTTGAGCAGTAGTTATTCGTTGTTGGATCGGTGTTTCCCGTCGTGTATTGTCCGTAACCCGCGGCCACAACCGAGTGATCCTGATCAGGAATGAGTTTCCACCAGTCCAGACTATTCATGAGGCGACTAATATTGACTATTTGAACCGCCCCTGGCGAATCAAGCGCATTGGCCGGCCAAGTTGACGGCCAAGTGTATCGACTGCCATACATATAGCCCATGCAGCCGCTCAGCAACGTCCACCACGCAGTTTCACGCAGCAAATATTCTCCAGCCGGTCTTGCCAGGACACGCTGGATATTCTCATATTCATAGTTTCCTTCGCCTAGAAAGCACGGTAGCTTGGGAAAACTGTTATAGGCGTGTAGTACGACGTCGTAGGTTGGCGCCCACGTATATGCGAGATTCGCCCCCAAATACGGCCTGAACTCTTCGCACATATTGGACCACGCGTAGGCATCCGCCCCGGAAGTCCATTTGGTATTGCCTGCTTCGATTGTTTGCAAATGATCCGGGTCCACAGTGGCTATGCCAGCCATAACTTGAGCCACAAGATCGTCGTCACTCGAGGAGAATCCGCATCTGTAATCATTGCCGTGCAGCCAGACGAGATTCCGAAATTTTCTGAAATGCTTGCCCACATAAACACCGTAATTAAATGCTTTTGCCGTTCCATTGTGTTCAAGTGTTTTCAACCATCCGCCAGTTTCTATCGGATTAAGAAATACGACATGCCCGTAGGTTGCAGCCGAGGCAATAGCCGCTTCGTAGAGGGAGAAGTATGCCTCATTCGGTGTGGAGAGGTCATAGTTTTCGGGACTGTTGCCGGAGGTGAACGGCGAGACGCCATCTCTTGTCCGTCCATCCGACGGGCATCCGGTATAACTTGTGCACAGGAGATTAATCCACAGGGCATTAAACCCTTTCGCTTGACGGTCGGCAAAGTAGAACTTTTGCTGTGCTGGCGAAAGCATACTCACAATCGACATTGGAGCGTCACCAACCAAAAGGAATGGTGCATCCCCTTGATCAACAAAATACCGATTGTCAGCACTTTTTTTTAGCGGGAAGGCGTAATCAGGTTTGACCAGAAGGGGGAGAACAGAGGACTCTACAGGAGTTGAGCTGTCCCTGTAGGTGGAGAGCACCACCAGAAACAGGACACCCGATGTCTGCTTTGCGATCTGAAACTGACCGGTATAAGTGTTGGTACCCGAGCCGTCGTCTCTAAGCGGGCCCAGCTCAGCCAACCGTGCGCCTTTCTCGTCCACTGAACGAACAGAAAGCCCAGCACGAATCAGATTTGGATTCGGAGAGAGTTGCGCTGAGACTGTAACGAGAGTGGCGGTGCCCGGCTTGATCGAAGACGGGTAAACGTCCAGAGAAATTACGCGTTTCTCGGGACCAAGGAAATGCCAGAAGAGTAAGACGGCGATTAGAGCCGGAAGAGAAAGGAATGCGCTGATTATCTGGTTGGCGCGGCTGGACGGTGTATTCTCTTCGTGGTTATTTACATCATTGCGCAAACCGTCTCCCTAGGAGGTGTGGACCCCGATCGCCAGCTTTCGGTTCTTCTCAAACCAATTGATCGTTTCTTGCAAGCCAACGTTCAGAGGTGTTCTCGCACGCCAGCCAAATTCAGCCAAGGCTCGAGAAGTATCCAAACATCGCCTCGGTTGACCATCTGGTTTCGTGGCGTCCCAACCAATTTCCCCCTCAAATCCGACCAGCGAGCGAATGCGTTCAAGCAAATCCCTAATACTGATTTCTTCTCCAGAGCCCAGATTTACAAGATCAGGCTTTTCGTATTTTTCAGCAGCAAGAATGATGGCTTCGGCCGCGTCTTCGGCATACAGAAATTCTCGGGTGGCGGCTCCCGTGCCCCAGGCACATATCGTCGGTGCGCGATTCTCTTTCGCTTCCCAGCACTTGCGAATAAGCGCGGGTATCACGTGTGACGTTTCCAGATCAAAGTTGTCTCTCGGACCATAAAGATTAACAGGAGTGAGATAGATGCCCTTCATCCCGTACTGCTGACGGTATGCCTGCAACTGAACAAGAAGCATCTTCTTTGCCAGTCCGTATGGCGCGTTCGTTTCCTCAGGATAGCCATCCCAAAAGGACTCCTCTCGGAAGGGCACAGGCGTAAACTTTGGGTAAGAACAAATTGTGCCAGCACAGACGAACTTTTCAATGCCCGAGATTCGCGCGGCCTCGATTACGTTCAGCCCCATCGCCGCGTTATCGTAAAAAAACTGGCCGGGGTTACCACGGTTCGCACCGATTCCACCGACAACCGCCGCGAGATGAATGAAAATTTCCGGCCGAGCTTCCTTGAATAATCGCAACGCTTGCGATTTTTCTCTCAAATCGTAGTCGCGGCTGCGAGGAACAATCACGTCACGGCATCCAACGCAGTGCAATTTTTCCACGACAAAAGATCCGAGGAATCCGCTTCCTCCGCTGACGACGACCCGCCGGCTGCTCCAAAAGTTCATTTCATCTCCTCGGAATATCCCACTCCACAGACAATCAACATTGCCAAAAAGAAAAAGGGGCGCCAGCTGTTGAGATATTATGAATTACTTGGGCGATTCTAGTGGCAGTTAATTCGCCGTCGATCGGATTTTCGGCCGCAAGCGGATTGCGTGGGTGGAGCCGGATGGCTTGGGGTAAATATTAACTTCACTTCACTTACGTTCGCGGCCACCGGAAGGGCTCAAGCGGAAGCGAGAAAGAGCTTCACCGAGATTCTGCAGGAAGGCTTCGGAGTTGTAGACATCCACATCGACCCTGTTGCCGCCTGGGGGAGCGATCGGTTCGACCTCGTCCAGCTGGAACTCGCGAGCTACTTCTTCGACGGTTTTTGATTCAATGGGGCGTTCCTGGTCCACGAACCCATTAACCAACGAATGCTCGCAAAGGAGATTTATGACGCGGGGGATACCTAGAGAATAGACATGAATTGTTTCAACGGCCTTCGGGCTGAAAATGGGCTCGCCTGAAGCGCCAGCAATCCGTAAGCGTTCGGCAATATATTCTTGCGTCTGCTCCTTTGTGAGAGGGGCGGTTCGGCAACGAAGCATGATTCGCTGCCGCAACTGTCGGAGCTGAGGGAGTTTGAGTTTCTCTTCCAGCTCAGGCTGGCCAGACAGCACGATCTGCAAGAGCTTTTCCGTGGACGTTTCCAGATTTGTGAGAAGGCGAATTTCTTCGAGGACAGGATAGGTTAGATTTTGAGCTTCATCAATGATTAGGACAACCGTCTCTCCCGAGCGGTAGCGGTCGAGCAACCAGTGATTAAGCTTAAGAAGCTGTTGACTCTTCGATTTGGTCTCGCAGGTGATATCGAACTCCGCGAGGATGAAATCGAACAATTGATTCGAATTCATTCGGGAGTTGAACAGAAAAGCT
>Ga0306920_100003749_pt1 | contig 19367 bp, 13 predicted proteins | sample flu12Cox44000170_FD_204666 | JGI IMG/M metagenome (GOLD analysis project Ga0306920, IMG submission 204666) | Lab enrichment of tropical soil microbial communities from Luquillo Experimental Forest, Puerto Rico - flux4day.12C.oxic.44.000.170 (v2)... | ecosystem: Environmental > Terrestrial >... | reverse complement strand
GACCGCCTCGCTTCGCTACGGCGGTCGACCTCCCCCTTTCAGGGGGAGGTATTACAAGTTTGTGGCACGGCCGATCGGATTCGCCGGCGCGCCCTCATCCAGCTCTGCTATAGCCTTGTCGAGGGCCTGGCCGCTCTCCTCGGCGAGTGCAGCCTTGATGAGACCGGCAAGCACAGGTCCGGCATCCTGACGCTCGCGCAGGCGCGGCAGTGCGGCCGCGAGCTTATCGAGCTTCGCGCGCCCGCGCTCTAGCGTCTCGCCATAGCCCTTCGCGAGGTTGCGCATGCGCGCAACCTCAAGCGCAAACGCGTAGCTTGAACCTGCGGCTTTGCCGACCAGCCCAAGCCACTCGTCAAGCGCCGCCTGCTCTGTTGCGAAACGAAGAGAGCGGCGGCGCAGCGGCTTGAGCATCACGATTGCATAAAGAAAGAGAAAGCCGCGCACGGATGTCGTCTTTACGATCTTGCCTCGGCGCAGCAGCGGTTCCATCACACGCCGCGCCCAGGCAGTCCGCAGCAGCCATTGCCCGGCCGGGGCAGGGAGCGTATCGGCAATCTCCTGCACTCGCGGGTGAAAGAACTCAGCGATCTCGAGAATCTGTCCCGGCGCGAGCTGCGCTTCCTCGCGCACGCGCGTAAAGCGAGCGGGCCGGATCTTGAGCTCGGCGACGCGAATCGTGTCCTCATAAGCCATGCCCAGCGCAAGCTGACGCGCCACCTCGGCCAGCAAGCGCCCGGAGCCATCGCCGTGCCGCGCCTCCAGCTCGCGAAACCGTGCAAGCCTCACAAGGAAATCTCGAGCGTAATCCGCATCCTGATAATCGATCAGGCGGGCTAGCGCCGCGGCGACGATGGCGCGTGCCTCACCGGCGTAGTCGCGCGCGACCTCGGCAGCGAGCACTTGCGGCAGAGACGATAAAGCCGAGCTGCCAGGATCGTCTGTCACTGCCGGACTTGCCGCCCCGCCTGCACGGGCCGCCTCGAAGCCCGCGGCGAAGGCGGCGAGGCTCGACTTCACGCCGACCTGCCCGCGCCGGATCGCCGCCTCGAATGCGACGCGGGGGATCGGCAATGGGCCGCCGCCCGCAAGGGCGCCAAACAGCACCGCGCTCACCACGCTTGCCGTTGCATCCGCGATGGCTGCCATGTCGAAGGCCACGAATTGGCGCGCCGCCGCTTGGCAGCCGCGCAGGAGCGCTGCCGAATCCACGCGACCATCGGCGAGCGCAATCTTCTCCGTCATCGAGAACATGCGATGGGTCGAGGCGATGAGCAGCGTCTTGTCCGGCGTGACGAAACCACGCTCGACCGCGCGTGCGGCTTCCATCAGCTCGGAGGCAAGGACGACGTCGACGTCGCCCGGCATGGGGAGCAAGCCGAGCACCGGCGGGCGTCCCGCGGCTTGGGCGGCGCTCTTCGGGAACAGCTCGACGTAATAGACCGTTGCGCCGGTGCGTTGCGCAACGCCCGGGACCGAGGTGGCCTGCGCGAGATGGCCGGCGTGCCGCGCAAGATCGACAATCCAGTCCGCCAGCACGCCGCCGCCTTCGCCACCCAGCGCCAGGATCGCGATCGTGATCGGCCTTACCTTGGTAATCTGAGCGTCCATGGGAGAGGCTATCGCACATGAGGTTGCAATGGACGCGGCATACCTCCCCCTGAAAGGGGGAGGTCGCCCCGGCTCGCAGGCCGGGGGAGCCGGGTGGGGGTCCGATCCATCACTTCAAACATCACTAGACCCCCACCCGACCGTCTCGCTTCGCTCGCCGGTCGACCTCCCCCTTTCAGGGTCCCTTTCAGGGGGAGGTATTCGTGTTCGCCGCACGATTCATCCAAATACGGTTGCTCCGCGGTCGAGGCGCCGTTGCAAGAACCCGATCACGGCGGTTCGCATCTTTTCCTTCAACCTGTCCCACCGTGCCGGATTGGCGATGATCGAGGCACGATAGAACGAGGGGCAAAGCACCGCCGCATGCGCCACTTCCCCGCACAGTCCACAGCCCACGCATGAATTGATCACTTTCGTCACCGGCTCGCGCCGCAGCGGGTCCGGATTGGGCGCCAGCGTCAGCGACGGGCAGCCAGACAGCCGGATGCAGGAGTGGTCGCCGGTGCAGGTGTCGGGATCGACGCCGAATCGCTCGCGCACGACGCGCTCACCGCCTTCCATCCGCCGGCGCATGCGCGGGCGCTCGCGCCGCTGCTTGTTCAACATGCATTCGGACTGCGCGATGATCACCTTCGGCCCCTTGACTGCGGTGGTCAGCGCCTCTTTCAGGAGGTCCCGCATCGTCGCTACGTCATAGGTGCGCGTAAGCGTGTGCACCCATTTGACGCCGATACCGCGCACCGCCTGCTCGATCGGGTGCTTGGTCGAGCGCAATGGGTTATCGGCGGCGGAGGAGGGCACGTCCTGGCCGCCGGTCGCGGCGGCATAGCCGTTGTCCACCACGATCATGACGTTGTCGCTTTTGTTGAAGACGGCGTTGCCAAAGCTCGAGGCAAGGCCGTTGTGCCAGAAGCCGCCGTCTCCGACGATCGCGATCGCGCGCTTGCCCGGGACCGCATTGAACGCGGCTGCTCCCGCGCCGCCGAGGCCATAGCCCATGGTGGAGTTGCCGATGTTGAACGGGGGCAGCGCCGAGAACAGATGACAGCCGATGTCCCCGCTCACGTGATGCGGTCCAAGCTCGCGCTCGACAAGCTTCATGGCGGCGAAGATCGGACGCTCCGGGCATCCCGTGCAGAACGCGGGCGGGCGGCCATGCACCTTTCCCGCAATCGATTCCCGTGCGGTTGTGAGGCGATTGCCGGACGCGGCGTCGGCAGCGTTCGGTTCGAGCAGATCGGGCCTGTAGGTCGTAACGAATCGTCTGATCCCCTCCTTCATCACGCCGCCGGTGTACTCGCCGGCCATCGGCAGCATCCCTTTTCCCTCCACTCGCGTCTGCATGTCGGCCCGGCGCAGGATCGTGTTAATCGCCTGCTCGATGAAATCCGGCTGGCCCTCCTCGATCAGCAGGATCGCTTTCTTGTCGGCGCAGAAGCGAACGACCTCGGCATCGATCAGGGGATAGGTGACGTTGAGGACGTAAAGCGGAATGCGGCCTTCGCCGAAAATGTCGGCAAGTCCCAGCACCTCCAGCGCGCGCAGCGCGGTGTTGTACATGCCGCCCTGCATGATGATGCCGATGTCCTCGGCATCGCCACTGAATAATTCATTGAGCTTGTGCTTCTCTATGAAGCGCACGGCCGCGGGCCAGCGCGTCTCGATCTTCTGTTTTTCCTGCAGGTAGCTCGCCGGCGGCAGCACGATGCGATCCGTGTCGCGCACGGGATGGTCGAGCGCGTCTTTGAGCCCGAAGGTCGGCCGCACGTTATCGCGCGCTTCGAAGCTGCCAACGACGTGACAGGCACGAATGCGCAATTCCAGCATGACCGGCGTATTGGAGGCTTCCGAAAGCTCGAAGCCCTTTTCCACGGCGTGGACGATCGAGGGCAGATTGGGGCGCGGATCGAGCAGCCATACCTGCGATTTCATCGCAAAGGCATGGCTGCGCTCCTGCATAATGGAGGAGCCTTCTCCGTAATCCTCCCCCACGATGATGAGCGCGCCGCCGGTGACCCCGGCCGATGAAAGGTTTGCGAGCGCATCGGAAGCGACATTGGTGCCGACCGGCGCCTTGAAGCTTGCCGCCCCGCGCAGCGGATAGTTGATCGAGGCGGCAAGCGCTGCCGCCGCCGCTGCCTCATTCGCGCTCGCCTCGAATCGGATGCCAAGCTCGTCGAGGACGTCATCCGCGTCGGCGAGCACATCGAGCAGGTGTGAGATCGGCGCGCCCTGGTAGCCGGAGACATAGGATACGCCGGCTTGCAGCAGCGCCTTCGTCACTGCGAGAATACCTTCGCCTGAGAACTCCTGCCCCGCGCCGAGTCGCAGCTTCTGCACTTCCTGCTTGAACGAGCGTTCCGCCATCTCCGTCCCCTGCAGCCACTGGCCGCTCTATCGCTCGGAGCGGCGCACGAGCTTGGCCATCATATAGTTCTTGCCGGGTCGCCCGCCATCTGCTCGGGGTGACCATATGGGCGGTGGGAAGTCACCATGCCGGCCATAGGCTTAGCCGGCGAACGCCTCGACTTCAGGGCTGCGCAAGCCTATGCTGCCAATCATGACAAAGCTCCTAGAGCAGGCTCTCGACGCGGTGCGCCTTCTGCGACCAGACGATCAGGACGAAATTGCTCGGGTCATGATTCAATTGGCGCACTCTGACGCGGGGGAACCCGTTCGACTATCGCCGGAGGAGCGCGAAGCGATAGCGCGCTCCAGGGCGGCGGCCGCCCGCGGTGAGTTCGCGTCTGACGAGCAGATTGAGGCGGTGTGGACCAAACACCGCCTATGAGGCTGCGCTATACTCTTCCTGCGCTCTCCGATCTCGTCTCCATTCTTGACTATATCGCTGAACGCTCCCCTGGGGGAGCCGCGCGCGTCCACTCGCGCATCAAGGCTATAATTGATCTACTGTTGCAGCATCCCAAAGCGGGAGCGCTGACGGACCATCCACCGATACGTAGGATGCCGACAACGCCATATCCGTACGTCATCTTCTACGAAACAGCTGAGGATGAGATTATTATCCACGCGATACGGCATGGTGCACGCAGCCCCTCGAGCAATCCAGGATCGTAATCACGGCAGCACGGCGGTCGCCTCGATCTCGAGCCGTGCCAGCGGCTCCACGAGGCGATTGACCTCGACCACCGCCATGGCCGGGAAATGCCGGCCCATCACCCCGCGGTAGGCCGCGCCCAGCGCGGCAAGATCGGCGAGATATTCGTTCATATCGCACACGTACCAGGTCAGCCGCACGATGTGCTCAGGCGCGGCGCCGGCCTCCGCCAGCACCGCCGCGACATTGGCGAGCGCCTGCTTCATCTGCGCGATGAAACCTTCCGCAACACGGCCTTCGCTATCGGTGCCGGTCATTCCGCCGACGAAGATCATCTCGCCGCGCGCGCGTATTCCGTTGGCGTAGCCTTTTGGGCGCGGCCAACCGGCCGGCTGCAGAACCTTGTGGGGACCAATGCTCACTCTACGCTCCATCGGCTTTTTGTTGCTGATCAGGAGGCAAGCTGGTGCGAGGCGGCCTCAGTCGCGATGCGGCGAAGCTCGAATCGCTGCAGCTTGCCGGTCTGCGTGCGCGGCAATGCGCTCACGTACTCAATGGCGCGGGGATATTTGTAGGGAGCAATGCTCGCCTTGACGTGCTCCTGGAGTGCCTTGGTCAAGGCGGCGTCTGCGCAATAGCTGGGCGCCAGCACGATATACGCCTTCACAATCTGCCCGCGCTCCTCGTGCGGAGCGCCCACGACTCCGCATTCGGCAACTGCGGGATGCTCCAGAAGAGCCGCCTCCACCTCCGGGCCGGCGATGTTGTAGCCGGCAGAGACGATCATGTCGTCGGAGCGCGCCTGGTACCAAAAATATCCGTCGGCATCCTCGAGGTAGGTGTCGCCGGTGATATTCCAGCCGTCACGCACATATTGCTGCTGCCGTTTGTCGGCGAGGTAGCGGCATCCGGTGGGTCCGCGGACGGCGAGGCGCCCCAATGTATTTGCCGCAACTTCCGCGCCGTTCTCGTCGACCACGCGCGCCTCATAGCCGGGCACCGGTTTGCCGGTTGCTCCGGGGCGGATCTCGTGCTCCGGCGAGCCGATGAAGATGTGCAGCATCTCGGTCGCGCCGATCCCGTCCAAAATCTTGATGCCGGTAGTGGCAAGCCATGCCTCGAACGTCACCTTCGGCAAGGCTTCGCCCGCCGACACGCATTTGCGCAGGCTGGAGATGTTGTGTTCGGCGAGCGCCGGCAACATGGCGCGATAGGCCGTTGGGGCGGTGAAAACGACCGTTGCGCAAAATTGGCCGATCCCGGCGAGCAGATCGTCCGGCGTGGTCTTCTCCAGGAGAATGGTCGAGGCGCCCACGCGGAGCGGAAACAGCACAAGCCCTCCCAGGCCGAAGGTAAAGGCAATGGGCGGCGAGCCGATGAAGCGGTCGGGGGCCTGCGCGCGCAGCACGTGTCGCCCGTAGGTGTCGCAGGTGGCGAGCATGTCGCGATGGAAATGCATGGTGCCTTTGGGCTCGCCGGTCGTGCCCGAGGTGAAGGCGATCAGGCAGACGTCGTCACTTGCGGTATCGCACGCCGCGAAGGCCTCGTAACCGGGTCTCGCCATCAGCGCCTCCAGCGAATCGGGTCTCCCACTGCCCCAGTAGAGGATGCGCTTGAGATCGCCGGCGAGATTGCGCGCCTTCTGCATCTCCTCGCACAGACGGTGGTCGCAAAGAGCAAGCTTTATCTTTGCCTTGGCTATCGGATAGGCAATTTCCTTCGCGCGCAGGAGCGGCATGGTCGCGACTGCAACGGCGCCGGCCTTGATGACGGCCAGATAGGCGGCCACCATCATCGGGCTGTTCGGGCCGCGCAGCAGCACGCGATTGCCCGGCACGAGTTCAAGCTCGCGCGTGAGCACGTTGGCAATGCGATTGACCTGCTCTGCGAGCTGCGCATAGGTGAACGAACGGTCGGGCGCGATCAGACACGGCCGCCCGCCGCCACCCGCGTCAACCCAGCGGTCGAGCAACTCCGAGACGCAATTGATGCGATCGGGGTAATTGAGCTCGGGCAGAGTGAACAAGAAATCGGGCCATTGCGCGTGTGGAGGCAGATTGTCACGCGCGAAGCTATCGATATGCGCGGAGGCAATCATGGTGCGCTATTCCGCGGCCAGCGAGGATTGCGCTGACCGTCGCTTCAGGAGCTCGCGCGCAATCACGATCTTCTGCACTTCGGTTGCGCCTTCATAGATGCGCAGGGCGCGAATCTCTCGATAGAGCTTCTCGACCGCCACGCCCCGGGTGACGCCGAGACCGCCATGCAGCTGCACCGCGCGGTCGATTACGCGCTGTGCGGCCTCGGTGGCAAACATTTTCGCCATCGAGGCTTCGCGCGTGATACGCGCGGCGCCCCGGTCCTTGGTCCAGGCCGCGCGATAGATCAGGAGCGCCGCGGCATCCACGTCGCTCGCGCTTTCGGCGATCGCTGCCTGGGTGAGCTGCAAGTCGCCGAGCGGCGCGCCGAAAAGCTTGCGTTTTGTTGCGCGCTCAATGCTCTCGTGCAGGGCGCGCCGTGCAAATCCGAGCGCCGCGGCCCCCACGGTCGAGCGAAAGATATCGAGCGTGGCCATCGCCACCTTGAAGCCATCGCCTGCGCCGCCAAGCCGGTTTGCGATCGGCACGCGCACGCCGTCGAAACGCAAGCCAGAGAGCGGATGCGGCGCAATGACCTCGATGCGCTCGCCAACCTTGAGCCCCGGCGTGTCGGCATCGACCACGAACGCTGAGAGGCCCTTGGCCCCGCTGCGTGCATCGGTGCGGGCGAAGACGACGTAGTGATCGGCAATGCCGCCGTTCGAAATCCAGGTCTTGGTGCCGTCAATGCGGAAATGCGCCGGCTCGTCCGCGGTTGCCGTTGTCGCGAGCGCCGCCACGTCGGAACCGGCCTCGGGCTCGGACAGTGCGAAGGCGGCAATGGCCTTTCCCGCCGCTACCGGGGGCAGATAGCGCGCCTTGAGAGCCGGAGAGCCGAACAGCGAAATCGAGCCGGTGCCCAGCCCCTGCATGGCGAAGGCGAAGTCCGCGAGCCCATCGCGCGCGGCCAGAATCTCTCGTGCAAGACACAGCGTGCGCACGTCGAGGTAGGGGTAGAGCCCGCCATGCTCGGCCGGCACCACCGCTTTGAGAAAGCCCGCCTCGCCCAGCGCCTTGACCCGCGCGCGGCAGGCGGCATCGATATCATCGTGCGGCAGCGAGCTCAGCGTCTCGTTGGCCCAATTCACAAGCGCCGCGGCGAAACGGCGGTGGGCGTCATCAAAAAAAGGCCAGCTGAGAGTTTCGTCGAGATTCATCTCGATTTCCCACGATCGCTGCCGATAGCGCGGCGGGCCGATATTTTCGCCTTTGCCAGCAAGCGCAGAAGAGCTTGAATATCGTTGCCGGAGAGATCGGCGAAAATCTCCCCGATCCAGTCTCCGTTCGCGCGCGCCATGGCGCGGAACAAGCGCCGGCCCTCAGCGGTGAGGCTCACGATCTGAGCGCGGCGGTCTTTCGGCGATGGCCGCCGATCAATCAAACCCTGCTCGACCAGCCGCTCGACGAGTCCGGTGACGTTGCCGTTCGACACCATCATGCGCCGCGAGAGCTCGCCCAGCGTCATGCCTTTGGGGAAGCGATCGAGCTGCGCCATCAGGTCAAAGCGCGGTAATGTGACATTGAAGTTGTCGCGCAAGCGCCGGCGGACCTCGCTCTCGACCACCTCCTTGCAGGTGAACAGGCGCAGCCACAACCGCAGCTCATCCTTATGGTCGTGTGGCCGCTCCGCCACCTTGGTTTCGGCATCAAGAGGAATGACGCTTTCCTGCATCATGGCGGTCACAGCTCGCCCCCCGCGACGGCCAGCGTCGCACCGGTGACGGCCGCCGCTTCCGGCGTGCACAGATAGAGCACGGCAGCGGCAACTTCCTGTGGCCTGATCAGCCGGCGGATAGGCGTCTCCTTGACGTATTCGGCCAAAACCTCGGCCTCCGCTCGCTTCGTCTTGCCGGCCACGCGCTCGATGCTGTGGCGCACAAGGTCGGTATCGGTGTAGCCGGGGCACACCGCATTCACAGTCACGCCGCGGCTGGCGGTCTCCTTGGCCAACGCGCGGGTGAGGCCGACCAGGGCGTGTTTGGCGGCGCAATACGCCGTAACGAACGGATAGCCTTTGAGGCCGGCAGTCGAGGCGATGTTGACGATGCGGCCAAAGCCGCGCGCGGCCATGCCCGGCAACACGGACTGGATGGCGTGCACCGCGCCCATCACGTGTACCTTCCACATGCTGTCGAACACCGCCGCATCCGTGGTGGCGAACGGGCCGCTCTCAACCGAGCCGGCGTTGTTGACGAGAATGGCGATAGGCCCGCGCGCAGCCGCGGCGGCGTCCATCTTGCGCTTTAACCCAGGCTGATCGGTAACGTCGGCCACTGCGCATCCCGCCGCATCGCCCGCTGCCACGGCCTCCCGTAGCGCCCCTTCGCCGCGGCCGAGGACGGTCACTATGCCGCCGGCCTGTGTCAGGGCGGCAGCAATGGCGCGGCCTATGCCGCGCCCGCCGCCGGTGACGAGGGCATGCCTGCCGTCGAGCCGCATCGCGCTCTCTCCCGCCGGTCTCCACCGGCACCGCAATATTTTAACCTTGAAATTTTCAAGCTTCAACCTTGTCCGAGAAATATTTTAAGCATAAAATAAATCCTCGAGCGATGGCGCTGAGGCTGCACCGACCGGTCACCGGCCGCCGAAGGGAGGCAAAACATGAAAATTCATATCGTCGGCGGCGGCCCGGCCGGGCTTTATTTCGCGAGCCTGATGAAGAAGGCATGGCCGCAGACGCAGATTACCGTTTTCGAACGCAACCGGCCCGATGATACGTTCGGCTTCGGCGTCGTCTTCTCCGACGAGACGCTCGATACCTTTGAGACTTATGACCGGGAGAGCTATCGCGCCATCATCGGCCACTTCGCCTATTGGGACGATATCGAGATTCATTTCCGCGGCACGCGGCACCGCATCGGCGGCAACGGCTTTTGCGGCTGCTCCCGCACGACGCTCCTCAAAATCCTCGGCCGGCGCGCGCGGGCGCTGGGGGTCGATGTCAAATATCAGGTCGAAGCTGAGCCGTTCGATCCGGCGATCTTCGATGCCGATCTTGTCGTTGCTGCCGATGGCAGCAATTCACGCCTGCGCGAGCATTTTGCCGCACGTTTGCAGCCGACCATAGCTTTGCGCCCGAACTTCTTTTCCTGGATGGGCTCGACGCGGCCGTTCGACGCCTTCACCTTCTTTTTCCGCGAGACCGAGCACGGCATCTTCATCGCGCATTGCTATCAGTACGAGCCGCAGCGCTCGACCTGGATCATCGAAGCCGATCCGCAAACCTTCGCGCGGGCTCAGCTGGACGCGCTCGACGAGCAGGCCTCGGCGCGTTTCGTCGAGCGTGTGTTCGCCGACGAGCTCGGCGGGCACCGCATCATCACCAACCGGTCGATCTGGCGCAATTTCCCCAGCATCCGCTGCGAGCGCTGGGTGACGGACAACATCGTGCTGATAGGGGATGCAAAGGCAACGGCACATTTCTCCATCGGCTCCGGCACGAAGCTCGCGATGGAGGATGCGATTGCGCTCTATGAAGCATTTCGCGCGACGGGCGGACGGGATGTTGGCGCAGCGCTTGCCCAGTTCGAGGCGAGCCGGCGCGATGAGGTCGAGAAAACCCAGCACGCAGCCGACGTCTCGCTGGTCTGGTTCGAGCACGTGAACCGGTTCTGGAACATGCATCCGACTCGCTTCGCCTTCGGCCTGATGACGCGCTCCAAGGCCATCACCTATGACAATCTCGCGTTGCGGGCGCCGCAATTCGTGCACCAGGCCGATACCGTATTTGCGCAGGAAACCCGCGCGCTCGGTTTTCAAGCGGACACCGCGGCGCCCATTGCGCCGATGTTCCAGCCGTTTCGCCTGCGCGGGCTCACGCTCCTCAATCGCGTCGTTGTCTCGCCAATGTGCCAGTATTCGGCGCAAGACGGCCTGCCGAACGACTGGCATCTCGTGCACTATGGCTCGCGGGCCATCGGTGGGGCGGGGCTCTTGTTCACCGAGATGACCGACGTCTCGGCAGAGGCGCGCATCTCGCCGGGGTGCGCCGGCATGTACAACGACGAGCATGAGCGTGCCTGGAAACGTATCGTGGACTTTGTGCATGCGCAGTCGCAGGCCAAGTTCTGCATGCAGCTTGGCCACGCCGGCCGCAAGGGCGCGACCAAGCTGATGTGGGAGGGAATCGACGAGCCGCTGGAGGAGGACGGCTGGCCGATCGTTTCCGCTTCCCCGCTGCCGTATTTTCCGCAGAGCGCGGTACCGCGCGAGATGACGCGCGCCGACATGGATGTGGTGGTCGCCGATTTCGTTGCGGCAACAAGACGCGCCGACCGTGCCGGTTTCGATATGCTGGAGATGCACGCGGCGCACGGTTATCTGCTGGCGAGCTTCATCTCGCCGCTGACCAACCGCCGGACCGACATCTACGGCGGCTCGCTGGAAAATCGCACGCGGTTTCCGCTCGAGGTCTTTCGCGCCATGCGTGCCGCGTGGCCCGACGAGAAGCCGATGTCAGTGCGCATCTCGGCGACCGACTGGGCGGACGGGGGGCTCACCGGCGACGACGCAATCGCGGTAGCCCGTTTGTTTGCAGAAGCTGGTTGCGACCTCATCGACGTCTCGACCGGCCAGACCGTCGCCGATGCGCAGCCGATCTACGGGCGTATGTATCAGACGCCGTTCTCCGACCAGATCAGAAACGAGGCGGGTCTTGCCACCATGTGTGTCGGCGCCATCACCACAGCCGACCAGGTCAACACGATTCTCGCCGCTGGGCGCGCCGACCTCGTTGCGCTCGCGCGCCCGCATCTCGTCGATCCCTATTTCACCTTGAAGGCGGCGGCCTGGTATGACGCGCCCGCAATCCACTGCCCGCCGCAATATCTCGCCGGCAAGGAGCAGACCTTCCGCAACTCCGCCCGCGAGCGGCAGGACCTCATCGACCTGCGACGCAAGGCCAAGCCCAAGGGACATAGCGTGGTCTGGAGGGAGGCCGCGGAGTAGGTCATGCAAAACGCCCGGCGTGCGCGCGCCATGGCGCGCGTAAATCCGGGACGATCCAAGCCTCAACGGCTTTTCCCCGGATTTCGTCCGCTGCGCGGCCTCAATCCGGGCTACCGAGCACAGCGATCCCACGTCCGCTCGGTAACGCCCCGCGCGCGGAGCTTGTGCTTTTGCACCTTGCCGCTCTCGGTGCTCGGCAGGTCGCTCACGAATTCAAGGTACCGCGGGACAGCGAAATAGGGCAGTCGAAGCTCGCAAAAGCTAATCAGCTCGACTTCGGCAAGCTGTTGGCCGGGATGCAGGAGGACGGCGGCCATAACTTCATCTTCCGCAAGCGACGACGCAACAGCGAATGCAGCTGCATTTGCGACGGCTGGGTGGCTGAGCAGCACCTGCTCGACTTCAAACGAGGAAATATTTTCGCCTCGACGCCGGATGGCGTCCTCGCGCCGACCGACAAATCGAAAATAGCCATCCGACTGGCGGACGACCCTGTCGCCCGTGTGAAACCAACGATTGCGCCATGCGTGCGCAGTCTCCTGCGGCGCAGCAAAATATCCGATTGCAAAGGCGAGCGGATCCTCCGCTCGCACCACGAGCTCGCCGGCGGCGCCCTGCGTTACCTCGTTGTCATGCTCGTCGACCACGCGTGCCTGAAAGCCGTCACAAACCGGACCCATCAATCCCGGCTTCTGCTGCTCGATAGTCGTGCCAAGCACGAAATTGGTCTCTGTCGATCCCCATCCCTCGAGCAAGCGAATACCGGTGCGTCGTGTGAACTCCTCGTGAAATCGCGCCGGCACACCCGGTGCAAGTGCAATCCGTGTGCGATGCGCTCTCTCCTGCAAGGAGGCCGGGCGCGCGAGAAGGAGCGGCACCATGGCGCCGAGAAGATAGGTGACGGTCGCGCCACTGCGCGTGAGTGATGGAAAAAAGGCCGACGCGGAAAAGCGTTTCTCGTAGTGAGCCTGTGCGCCCGCAAGCAGGCCTGAAAGAAGGTGCTGAGCGCGTTGGTATGGAACAACGGCAAGCTCGTGCACAGAACATCCTCGGCGTCCAATTGCAGTAGCGCCGCCGTGTTGATGCCCCACCAGAAATACTGCGCATGTGGGCAGCAGACGCCCTTTGCTGGGCCGGTCGTGCCGGAGGTATAAAATATCATGGCGAGATCATCCGGCCGAACCCGCGCGGCCGGGATTTCCTTATTTGCGTCGGGCCAGGGCTTGGCTGTGACAGCGCCGACCCGGAACTCCATCGTGGGACCGATTGTCCAAATCGCCTCGACCGCCAGCGCGATCGGCCCGAGAGATTTGAGATTCTCGGCATAAGCCCCCTCGATGATGAGAAGGCGCGGACTACAATTCGATAATATGTGCGCGAGCTGAGGCCCGCGCGACGCGACATTGACCGGCACCGCCACGGCGCCGAGCCAAGCACAGCCGAGAATTGTTTCAAGGAGCTCGAGACGATTCGAGCAAATGATGGCAACGCGATCGCCTACACCAATACCGGCCGAGCGCAGCGTGCCGGCAAACCGCGCGGCTTGCTCGCGTGCCTGCGCATAGGTCCACGTTTTGTCGCTGGCGGTGACGAGAGATTTTTGCCCAAACCGTTCGGCTTGACGCGTCAGCATCGCCGGGAACGTGCGATCGGCTCCCGCGAATGAGCTCAACAGCTCTTGCCGCAATGCGGTTGCAGAACCCACGTAGTTGCTCAATCCAAGGCTATCTCCGCTCGAAATCGACGCGGCCGTGCGGTCCAACTGGGTCACGCTTGTAGATCGTTGTAAATAACAAGCGGAAACGCATTGGCGGCCTTTGAAATATCAGCAAAAAATCAGAAAAACCGCGAAAATAACAAGTGGAAACAACCGCGACCCAAGAAAATCAATCACTTATCCAAGGCGAGCGGCTTTCATTTCTCGACACCTGGCACGATTCGCCAAATGAAAAAGCCCGGCGCAACGCCCGGGCTTGCCACATACTTTCGACAGCTTGTGTTTGCTAACAGAAATCTCGTAACAAAGTCAATAGCGCTGTGCTCTAGCGCGGCTCTAGCGCCGTGAAATTGCAGCGGTTTGATCTATAGCCGGTTTTCTGCAATCTCACTCGCGTGCAGGAGTGCTTGGAAAATCGAGGGCCGGAAAACGCACGGTCCTTCCCGCTGCTTCGCGCAGAGGGCATTCGCAAGCGGTTCGAGGTCAACGTCGCCCTCGATGGCGTCGATTTCGATCTCAAGCCGGGCGAGATCCACGCGCTGCTCGGCGAGAATGGTGCCGGCAAGTCCACGCTGATTCGCATTCTCGGCGGCGTTTACCCCCCGGATAGCGGCAGCATTCTGTTGGCGGGTATCCCGCGCAGCTTCGCCAGCCCGCAGGAGGCGATCGCTGCTGGCATTGTCACCATTCCACAGGAGCTGCGCCTGGTTCCGGCGCTGTCGATTGCGGAGAACGTCGCGCTTGGCGATTTGCCGGCTCGGCGGCTCGGTCCCATTGCCATGATAGACCGCGCACGCATGCGCGAGGAGGCGCGCGCCGTCCTGGCTCAGCTCGATTACCACCCAGATCCCCGGCACCAAGTCGTCTCGCTGAGCTTTGCCGAGCGCCAGCTTGTTGCCATCGGCAATGGGCTGCGCCGGAAATCTCGCGTTTTCATCCTTGACGAGCCGACGGCCGCATTGGAAAAGCGCGAGATCGAGCGATTGTTCTCGGTGCTGGCTCGCCTGCGCGCACAAGGCACCGGCATCATCTACATTTCGCATCAGCTCGACGAGGTCCTCGCCATCGCTGATCGCTGCACGGTGCTGCGCGATGGCCGGATTGCGGCGGCGCGCCCGCGCGGGGCTTTTGACGTGAACGACCTGGTTGCGGCCATGTCTGGGCGCGAGGTCGCAGGGAGCGAGCTTGGCGCAACAACATTCGGCGAGGTGCTGCTGGCGGCGCAGCCCGATGGCATCACCCCCCTCGCACTGCGAAGCGGCGAGATCGTCGGCACGGTCGGGCTTCTCGGCAGCGGCGCAGACAAGATGCTTCGCCGCCTCTTCGGCGTGGAGGAGCCAATCACAGTCGCGATGCGCGGCCGCCGCTGGCGCTTGAGGCGCCCGCGCGACGCGATCGCGGCAGGCATCGGCATGGTGCCGGGCGAGCGCGCGCGGGGGCTCATTCCCAATCAGTCCGTGCGCGACAATATTCTTCTACCCAACCTCGACATGCTCACGCATCTTGGAATGCTTGACGGCAAGGCCGGTGATCGCCTGGTTGCGCAGCTCATGGAGCTCACCGGCATTCGCCCGCGCCGGCCGCATCTCAAGGCTCGCGCGCTGTCCGGCGGCAACCAGCAGAAGGTGATCTTGGCCAAATGGCTGGCGCGCAATGTCGCCGTGCTGCTGTTGGACGAGCCGACGCAAGGCGTGGATGTCGCGGCCAAGGCGCAAATTCATTCACTCATCCGTGACTTCGCCGGGAGTGGGCGGGCCGCGCTCATGAGCTCCAGCGATTTGGGCAAGCTCACGCGGCTATGCGAATCTGTCCTCGCCGTGCACGGCAACCGCATCGTGGCCAGGCTCGAGCGTTCTGGCGGGCTTGATGAGCCAAAGCTGCGCGCAGCAATCGGCGGCTAGATGATCGCCCATCGTGCAAGGCTTCCGGGCAGATTCCGCTCATCTCGCTCGTCGTCCTGTGTGCGGCAGCCGCGCTGTTGAGCGAACACTTCCTGTCACCGCTCAACCTCACCAATCTCCTCGTGCAGTCCTCGGTCATGGCGGTGATCGCCATGGGCATGACTTTCGTGATCGTGGGCGGGGGGTTCGATCTCTCGGTCGGCTCCACGGCTGCGTTGTCGGGCTGCATCGCGAGCATGGTGATGCTGGAGGCGGGGATTGCAGCCGGCGCTATGGCCGGAGTTCTCTCGGGCGCGCTGGTCGGTCTTGCCAATGGCCTCGTCATTGCGGCCCTCAACGTCAATCCATTCATCACCACGCTAGGCACCATGGTGCTCGTGCGCGGCATAGTCTTTCTGATCACCGGCGGCGCGCCGGTGAGCGGCGAGACGGGATTGCCGAGCGCATTCGTTGCCTTCGGCTCCGGCCGCCTCCTGGGCATCCATTATCTCGTGTGGGTGCCCGCCATCCTGCTCGCGATTTTGTCTTTCGTGCTGCATGCCACGCCCTACGGTCGCCGCGTCTACGCCACCGGCGGCGGGCGCGAGGCGGCCTATCTTTCGGGAGTGCCAGTGCGCCGGGTGATCGCTTCAACCTACGTCTGGTGCGGTGCATTGGCCGGCATCGCCGGGGTGATGCTGGCGGCGCGACTGCAATCAGGGCAGCCGACGGCGGGAGAATTCTACGAGCTCACAGCGATTGCCGCAGTGGTGCTGGGGGGTGCCGCCCTGCAGGGCGGCGAGGGCACGCTCTACAAGAGCGTGATCGGTGTCTTCATCATGGTGGTGCTCGGCAACGCGCTCAACCTGCTCAATGTCGATTCCTACTGGCAGCGTGTCGCGGTCGGCGCAGTTATCATTGCCGCGGCCGCCGCTGAAAGGTTACGCTCACGAGACTGACAGGAGGTGCCCGCATGCCCAAGCTTCGCCTCGGTGCGCTCGCAGCGGCTGTGGTCGCGACGGCCGCGTTTGCTCTCGCCCTTCCCGCGCAGGCGCAAGAGAAAATCACCATCGGCGTCTCACTCGCGCAGGACGATAATCCCTTCTATATCGCGATGCTGCGCGGCATCCGCGGCCGCGCGCAGGAGCTCGGCTGGGACGTGGCGACGGTTTCCGCCAATGAGGACAAGCTCAAGCAGATCAACGGCGTGCAAGACCTCATTGCTCGCGGGGTCAAGGGCATTCTGATCTCTCCGATCGATGCCGTCGGCGTGAATGCCGCCTATGACGCTGCGGCGGCAGCCAAGATTCCCATCGTCTCAGTTGCGCGCGGCTCAAGCTCGCCGAACCAGACTATTCACGTCGCGATGGATGAGAGGCAGATTGGACGCGATATTGCGGAGTGGACGGCCAAAAAGCTTGGCGACAAGGGCAAGGTTGCGCTGCTGATGGGACCGAGCGGAGCGCCGACGTTCAAGAATCTCGGCGACGGCTACAGCGAGGTAATGGGCAAATATCCGGATATCCACATCGTCTTTCGCGGCGACGGGCCGCTCACCCGCGAGCGCGGCGTCAAGCAGGCGGAGGACGTGCTGGTAGCTAATCCGGATCTCGCGGCCATCTACTGCGCCAATGATGATGTCGCGCTTGGCGCCAAGCAGGCGGTCAACGCGGCCAACCGTCAAGGCAAGACTCTGGTCACCGGCATGAATGGCGTGCCGCCGGCCTGCGCGCTGTGAAGGAGGGGGGCTGACGGTTGAGCTTAATCCGATGCAATGGGGCCGACTCGGTTGCCGCCTTTCTCAAGGGGCAAAAAGTGGAGCCGCGCGTTTTTATCAATCACGTCGTTATCGACGCGACCAACGTCGATGCCAAGCTGCCGAAGAGCTGAATGTCAGGAGGCTTTCATGGCCGAAGCCGCGCTAGCCGAGCATGGGACGACGAATGCCTTTGTATCGGAGCTGGAAGCCAAGCATCTGCATCCGCTCTGGGACCGTTATCAACGCATCACGCCGATCCGGCCAAATGCACCAGATGCACCCTTCATGTGGCGCTGGCGTGAGGTCGAGCCGTTTCTGCACCGGTCTGTCGGCGAGGTCTCGATCAACGATATCGAGCGCCGAGCCCTGATTCTCGCGCATCCGGCGTTCGGGGCGGAGACGACCACCACCAGCACGCTGCTCGCCGCCTTCACCGTTCTCGATCCCGGCGATCGGGCGCGGCCGCATCGGCATACCGGCGCCGCGATCCGCTTTGCGACACGCGCGCAAGGGGCAGTGACCATCGTCAATGGCCGTCGTTGCGAGATGAAGACCGGCGACTTGATTCTCACCCCGCCGATGGTGTGGCACGGCCACATCAACGAGAGCGATCATCGCATCATCTGGTTCGACGCCGCCAACATGCCGCTCATCCGCGCCATGGATGCGCATTTCTTCGAGCCCGGCGATCCCCGCAACAACCAGTTCTGGCAGGTCGACGAAGGAGAGGAGGCGCTGTGGAGCGAACCCGGCCTCGTGGCGCAAGGGGTGGCCGGCAATGGGGTCAATTCGCCGAAATATCACTATGCCGGCGAGGCAACGCGGCGCCTTCTCGCCGTGGCTCCCGCCGGCGCAGACGGCGCGCGCATGATCCGCTACGTCCATCCCGCGACCGGTGGCGCGGTCATGCCGACACTCGATTGTTACGCCGCGCGGCTCGACCGTGGCGTGCCGACGCGCATGAAGCGCGCGACGTACAACGTCGTTTGCTTGGTCGTAGCAGGCGAAGGCCGCTCGGAGATCGGCGAGGAGAGCTTCGAGTGGTCGCAGCACGACGTCTTTACCATTCCGCATTGGATATGGGCGCGGCACGAGGCCAAAGGCGCCGATGCCGATCTCTTCATGGTGACGGATAAATCCGCCTTCGAGCGGCTCGATCTCGTGCGCGAGGAGCTCCAATAAGCGTGCACCACGGCATCGGAGCGCCGCTGCGCCGGGTGGAGGATCGCCGTTTTCTGCTCGGGCAGGGACGTTTTGTTGCTGACATCATCGCTCCCGGAGCCCTGCATTGCGTTCTCGTGCGCTCTGTGCATGCGCACGCGCGAATTGCCGAGATCGACAGCGCCGCCGCTTGCGCCTCACCTGGGGTGGTCGCGGTGCTTACCGGAAAGGACATGGCCGCGGACGGCATCAAGCCGATGCGGCCGCTTTGGGTTATTCGTTCGCGCGACGGCAAGCCAATGGCCGAGCCGCCGCGCTTTGCGCTCGCGCGCGATATGGTACGCCACGTAGGCGAGCCGGTTGCCGCCGTTTTGGCGCAGACATTCGCTGCGGCGCTGGATGCAGCCGAGTGCGTCGTGGTGCACTATGACGTGCTTCCCACGGTCACCGATGTTCGGGCGGCGCAATCAGACGGCGCTCCCCGGCTGCACCCGGACGCCGCCGGCAATACCTGCTTTCGCTGGGCGCGCGGCGACGAAGCTGCCGTGCGCCAGGCATTCGCGGCCGCGCTCTGCGTCGTAACTCTCCAGTTGGTCAACAATCGTCTCGTTGGAGCGGCCATCGAGCCGCGCAGCGTGCTCGCGATGCGCGACTCCGATACCGGCAAGCTTACGCTCTACAGCACCACCCAGGTGCCGCATCACATCCGGCGGCTGGTGACGGAGCAGCTGGGAATGGCGGAGAGCGCGATGCGCGTCGTTGCGCCCGATGTCGGCGGCGGCTTCGGCTACAAGGGCAAGCTTTATCCCGAGGAGGCGATCGTCGCCTGGGCGGCCCGTCGACTGCATGCGCCCGTGCGCTGGACGGCAACGCGAGCCGAGAGCTTTCTCGCGGATAACCAGGGGCGCGATCACATCACCACCGCCGAGCTTGCACTCGATGCCGAGGGCCGTTTCCTTGCGCTGCGCGTGACCACCTTCGCCAATCTTGGCGCCCACGTCTCGACCTTCGGGGCCGCGATCCCGAGCGCGATATATACGAGTCTGCTGGCAGGTGTGTATCGCACGCCTGCGATCTTCGTGGAGAGCATCGGCGTATT
>Ga0306920_100003748_pt1 | contig 19368 bp, 14 predicted proteins | sample flu12Cox44000170_FD_204666 | JGI IMG/M metagenome (GOLD analysis project Ga0306920, IMG submission 204666) | Lab enrichment of tropical soil microbial communities from Luquillo Experimental Forest, Puerto Rico - flux4day.12C.oxic.44.000.170 (v2)... | ecosystem: Environmental > Terrestrial >... | reverse complement strand
GGTGAACGAAATTTGCAGCTCCCCAGGTGCGCCAGTACATTGGAAACCACAGCGCAAACCAGGCGAGCGTAATCCAGCGCATCCACTGGGGGTATTTCGCGGAGCAGTTTGGCGGTGACGGCATTGGCGTGCGTCTGCGATCGTATCAATCATGTTCTCGGCGCGCTAGAATACTGCCATGGACGAGAGGCGTTTCTACGACGAGAAGGAAGAGACCAAACAAATCCCCTTGATCTGCCCTCACTGCAGGCAGGAAAACACATATCCGGTGCGCTGGATGGTGCGAACGAAAAAATCTCAACTGCCCTCAGGCGCGAACGCCGAGGACAAACAGCATTTCGCGAAAGCGCGCACGTACATGGTCCGCGTGGATAACCTGCTTGCCTGTCGCAATATTCGCTGCCGCAAAAGATTTGAATTGACGGGCCAGTCGGTGTTTCTGATTTAAGCCTCGAGACGCTGCCCTAGCTTTCTTGAAATTCTTCGCCAACCGCCGCCCCTGCCGGCGAGTCTTCTGCATTCAGAACTTCACGAACCTTTTCGGCCAGAGCCTTCAGATTGAAGGGCTTCTGCAGAAAGGAGACGCCGCCTTCGAGAACCCCGTGGCGGAATACGGTGTCGTCGGTGTATCCCGAGATGTACAGAGCCTTTGTCTCGGGCCGTTCGAGGGCCAATTTCGCCGCAAGTTCCGGGCCGCTTAAATGAGGCATAACCACGTCGGTGATGAGCAGATGGATGGGGCCGGGGTGCGCCGCGGCGATTTTGCGGGCTTCGAGACCGTCGGAGGCCTCCAGCACGCAGTAGCCTGCCGCACCCAGAAATTCTCGCACAAGCCCGCGCACGCTCTGCTCGTCTTCGACGAACAAAATAGTTTCGCTTCCGCGGGCGCTGGCCTTCGGCTCGGCTTCACCGGACGGCTTGTGTAGCTCCGCTTCGACCTGCGGCAGATAGATCTTGAATGTGGTCCCGCGATTGACTTCGCTATAGACATAAATGTAGCCGCCACTCTGCTTCACTACGCCGTACACGGTGGCGAGTCCCAGGCCGGTGCCTTTGCCCGGTCCTTTGGTTGTAAAGAATGGCTCGAAGATCCGCGACTGTGTCCCCTCGTTCATGCCGCAGCCCGTATCCGTTACACTGAGCATCACATAGCTGCCGGCTTGGACGCTCGCGTGAGTGTCCGCGTATCCGCGGTCGAGCACGATATTGGACGTTTCGATGGTCAGCCGGCCACCATCCGGCATCGCATCGCGCGCATTCACGACCAGATTGAGAAGCACCTGTTCCATCTGCGCCGGGTCCGCTTTCACTCGCGCGAGATTTCCACCGGGCAGGAAGGCCATTTCGATATGTTCACCGATCACGCGCGAGAACATGCGAATCATTCCGGCTACCACTTCGTTCATGTCCAGAACGCGAGGTTGCAGAACTTGTTTGCGACTGAAAGCCAGAAGTTGCCGCGTTAGCGCAGCGGCCCGGTCCGCGGCCTTTTCCATCTGCTGCACGCCGGCACGCAGGGGAGAGTCATTGGGGAGGCGATCGAAAAGCAACTGGGCGTGGCCCTTCACGACCATGAGAAGATTATTGAAATCGTGCGCCACTCCGCCGGCGAGCTCACCGATGGCCTGCATTTTTTGCGATTGCCGCAATTGGTCAGTGAGCCGCTCGCGCTCTGTCACATCGAGCGCCACTCCGATCACGCCGTAAGAGTTTCTTTCGGCATCGCGCAGGGGCTGACAATGCGCTTCGAAGCGCCGATCGTTCCAGGTGACATGGAAGGCCACGGATTCCCCGGCGAGAGCCTTCCGGTGTGCGGCTAGGGCGGGGGATTCCGGATCGCTGTTGGCAAAAAATGCGGAGATCGGCAGTCGTCCAATATCGCGCTGAGGCAAGCTCAGAGAGTCGAGGGCAGCGCCCTTTGCGGAGGTAACTTCGAGTTTGGCGTTCGTTGTCCACAAAACAGCGGGTATGTTTCCCACCATCACAGCCAGCCGGGCCCGTTCTTCTTCGCGCTCGGTCTGCACCTGCTCGAGGTCGGTGAGCATGCCGTTGATCGTATCTGCCAGATCGGCCAACTCATCCTGACCGCCGACCTCCAGGCGGGCACTCAGGTCGCCGCTCGCACCAATTTGAGTAATGTCGCCGCTCAAGGCGGCGACTCGAGAGGTGACGAACCGTTGGAGCAGGTAGACGGTGACCGCGCCGAAGACGAGTCCGGCTGCGAGCAAAAGCAAGAGGAACTGTACCAAGCTGCCCTGACCCTGTTCATAGATTTTGCGCGGGAGCAAGATGCGCAGAATGACGGCGGGCTCGCCGAACATGTCGTCCAGTTCCCGGTAAGCCGCTAATTGGCTGTTCGCATGCGGCTGCACGAGCACAGGCTCTTGTTTCGTGAGCGTTTTAGCGACGGCTCGAAACTCCCCTGGCGGCCCCCCTGCATCAAACCAAGCGACCTCCACAGGCATATTGGTCATGTTGCTCAAACGGATAATCTCATCCGCGTCGAGAAACCGCCCCATGATGAGCCTTCCCGCGGAAGGACCATCGGAATTGCTCCTCAATATGGCGCTCGAATCGACCATCGCCGGGCCATCGGTGAGCGTTATGATCCCGCTGACATCGCTCCATTGGTCTGTGCCGCCCAGCAATTTCGAACCCTTACCGAGGAAACGGTAAAGATCATTGGGGATGGGTGTCGATTCCATAGATGCGAGGCGAAAGCCGTCGGAGAAAACGGTGTGTCCGCTGGCATCGAGCACAACAATGAAATTGACCCGCATCTGTGCGAATGCGCGAATGGGGAATTCGACACGCACTCGGCCGGGAGTGCTGCTGCGCATGTACGCATAGGTCTGGTCCAGATCGGCGTATTGCTCGGCAGTATGTTGAAGCGTATCGATTTCGTTTGAGAGGGCGCTTGCCGCTCGCGCGAGATTTTGTTTGGCAAGGTCGTCCTCGATCCGTGTAAAACCTGACATCAGCACGATACGGGAGAGGGAATAGAGACCGCCGACCAAGCCAAGAACGGCAACAAGTACAATGCCCAGGGTTTTGTTGCGCAGAGATTTCCGCACGGAAAAAGGCGCCTCAGCAGATTGGCCTAACAATGCCCTACCCGAGTATAGAGTGGCGACCAAGATGGCCGTTTCGAAGCTCTCGGCGGTCGTGCCCTACTTGTACATGGCATTGCTCGAAGCAAGCCAAGGTACTGGATTGATGACCTGCGTCGCGTTACTCTGGGGGCATCTTCGGCCCGCCGTTCAGCATCCGTATTGCCTAACGAGCAGGAGGAACTTTATGAGGACCTACCTTGCACGCATGGGTTGGCTGGCGGTCCTTCTCGCCTTGGGATTGTCTCCCGCTTGGTCCCAGCAGGAAGGACCGACAGAGCCGGCTCCAACGGCGGCGGCCGAAGCCTCGCCCCCAGCTCTTCCTGGTACTCCGCTCACCCGATCAGCCACAGCGAGCCCCCAGGCAAGCGTTGAGGTCGTCGTCCCCTCCGGCACGCATATTCCCCTCGTGCTTGACAACGGAATTTCCACCCGTACGGCCAAGCCGGGCGACCCCGTGTATTTCGAGACCATATTTCCGATCATGGTGGATGGAAAAGTCGCGATTCCCGCAGGCTCATTCCTTAGCGGGGAGATCACCGAGGCCAAGCGACCTGGACACGTCAAGGGCCGCGCCGAAATGATGATGAAGCTCACCACGATCATTCTTCCGAACTCTTACGTGGTCAACCTGAGCGCTGTTCCAAGCAATGCCAGCAGCGGCGGCAGTGAAACCGTAAATAACGAAGGGAAGATTATTGGCGGTTCCAGCAAAGGCTCAGATGTGGGCACGGTGATTCGAACGACTGAAGCTGGCACGGGCATCGGGGCGGGCGTCGGCGCCGCGTCGGGCAATGTTGGCCGGGGAGCCGGAATTGGGGCGGGCGTCGGCGCGCTCGCCGGCCTGGGCGCAGTTCTGCTGACGCGAGGCCCGGATGCGGAGCTGCCCCGCGGCTCGACGCTTGAGGCCGTGATTGATCGCCCCATTTTACTCGACGCCGACAAAGTGCAGTTCGTCGGCCCGGGGCAAGCTTCCAGCATGGCCGGACCACCGAAGCGGGAGACTGAGCGCCCGATTCCGTTTCCCTTCTAGGCGGACGACACCGCTCCAATCGGCTCTCACCTTCGGTCGCTTTTGGCGCCCACCAGCGCCTCAGACAGTGGGGGGCTCGCTCCGCACGGCGACTGCCGCTCACCTTCCGACACTCAGCACAGGCCTCCTGCCGGTCAATGGGTGCTTGGCGAAACGCAGAGGCGAAAACCGTTCGACGCTGAAAGAAGTGCGTCCCAGAACGACCCATTCACGGACCAGTTTCGCTGTAATCGCCGCCAGAAGGATGCCATTGCGATAGTGTCCGGTGGCGATCAGCAGGCCTTCGATATCTAAGGGGCCCAGGATCGGAAGATCATCCGGCGTTCCCGGCCGGAGTCCTGACCAAGTCTCAACGATTGCGGCACCGGACAGCGAAGGAAGCAGTTTGAGCGCGGTGTCGAGAATCTTGTTGATACCTTGCGGTGTGACACGCTTCTCAAATCCGGCATCTTCCGACGTGCTTCCCGCGACGACTCGGCCGTCGCGGCGCGGCACGAGGTAGCCATTTTCAGTGCGCAGCACGCGCTTTGGACTAAACTCATCGGGCTGCAGCGCGAGCATTTGACCTCGCACGGGCCGCGTCGGTGCGTACCGCCCAAGGACTTGTGCACTGCCGCCGATTTGGCCCGAAAAACAACCCGCAGAAACGATCACCTGGCCAGCGCTAATTTCTTCGCCGCCAGCCACCAGGCCAATGCACCTGTCGTGTTGAATGAGCAGATCGGTAACCGCGCATTCGCCCTGAACCTCCACGGCGCGCCTCCGCGCTGCGAGAAGGAGCGCCTTTGTCAGCAATCGCGGCTCCACTCGGCCTTCTTCGGGCAACCAGGCCGCCGCGCGTGCTTGGCGGCCAATGCCGTCCTCCCAATCGGGAGTGGCCCCCCTCGCCAGGGCTTCAATCGTGATTCCCAATTGTTTGCATTGAGAGACTCTGCGGTCGCACTCGTCCTCTGCCTGCGCCCCGAAGAAGAGTTCGAAAGCGCCCTGGCGTTCATATCCGACCGATCGGCCTGACGTTTCTTCAACAGCGGCGACGAATTCCGGATATAGACGGAGACTTTCGCAGCTGAGGGGAGCAAGAGGAATATCTCGTGGAGAATCGGGTGCAGGCGAAAGCATGCCGGCGGCGGCCCAGGAAGCCTCTTGGCCCGGCCGCTGGCGATCAAACACGGCAACGCGCAATTTCTCCGCTGCCAGCTCGAAGGCAATGGAGCTGCCAATGACGCCTGCGCCGATAATTGCTACGTCGTATGTCTTCACCGGCCCATTCTAGCAGCCGTGGATGCGCTTCGGTTCGCGAATCGCGAGAGGACTTTGCAGTTCTACGTTCAGCACCAAGGCGTCTTCGCTGGGGGCGACGTAATATTGCTTTCGCCTGCCCACTAAACTAAACCCATGGCGTTCGTAGAACCGCAAGGCGGCCAGGTTGCTCTCGCGCACTTCCAGAAGCGCCTTTGCCGCGCCGAATGATCTGCCCCATTCAAAAGATTCGAGCAGTAACTCCGAGCCGACCCCGTGCCTTCTTGCACTAAGCCGCACAGCCAAGTTGAGGATTTCGATATCGCTGGCAATCCGGCGGGCGACCAGAAATCCGCTGATCACAGTGCTTTCTTCTTCGGCGACCCATCCAGCCATTTCGGCACGCGCAACGCGGGCGTAATCCCATGCGCTCCATTGGGCAATTTCTGGGCAGGCAGACTGGATCGACAAGATCGCATCGACGTCGCGTAGTTCGATGGGGCGAATCAAAAGGCTAGTCGGGAACCTTCCAGTGGAGTTCGGCGTCGCTGCGCCGCACGTAGTTCGCATCGAGGTGAAGCGGATCGGTGACTCTGCCTTGCCTTAGGTGCACCAACGCGAGCCGCCCGACGTATGGAGCGAGAGCGGGCGAGACTTCTTCGATTCGAAGTTGTGGTCGTCGCGTACCCCGTCCACCGTCGCTCTCACAGCGAGACAGCAACTCGGCAAGAAGTTCTGGTACTGGCGTGACGATCGCCGGTTGCCCGCGTTTCGCTTCTAATTCGACTTGATCGAGAAACTCTTCGGGAGTGCCAACCCGTTCGCGATTGATTAGCCCGAGGGCGCGATCGAGATCGCCTTTTTTTTCATACACTGCAAAATAGATCTGGCCGCGCCTTGCGTCGAGCACCGGGATCAGTCGCTCGGCACTTGCATGTGATTGCCCCGCAACAGCTTCTAGGGTGCTGATGGTCGCGATCGGTCGACCGCACACTTCGGCCCAACCCTTCACCGCTGTCAGTCCTACGCGAAGTCCGGTGAACGAACCAGGACCGGTCGCCACGGCAAACAGATCGAAATCCTCCATTTTGAGCGCGAGTTCGCGGAGCAGAAACTCAAGCTGTCGAAACATCCGGGAGGAGTAGAGTTCCCTGGTCCAAGCAGAAACAGCTCCTATGGTTCTATCATTTTGCAGTACCGCGAGGCTCCCCGAAGGCGAAGACGTATCGACAGCGAGAATGAGCACGCACGCATTATAGGGCAATTACCGTGCCAACATGCTCGGAAAAAGCCCAAATCACAAAGTTTTCTGCCCTGTGAATCCTGTGGAAAAACTTGACGCGCAGTTTGCACAGGCCTACACTTTTTATAGTTGTCCCGGGGGGAGGGAACTTCCACTTATGGATTTCAAATTGGGCGAGAAGGTCGTCTATCCGAATCACGGGGTGGGATTAATTGAACAGATCAGTTATGGTTATGTGAACGGCCGATCGGAACGTTTCTACATGTTGCGTATTGTTTCGAGTGGATTGAAGGTGATGGTCCCGCAGACGAATGTTGAAAACGTAGGGTTGCGTCCGGTCATTCGAGCGAACGAGGCTGGCGCGGTTCTCTCCTATCTTGAAAAGGGCCGCTCTGCTTCACATCATGATTGGAAACACCGCTTCAAGGAAAACTCAGATCGCATGCGAACGGGATCGTTGATGGAAGTTGCGGCAGTGCTGAAAGGTCTGGTGACGCTGAGCCGCACCAAGCCGCTGTCGTTCCGCGAGAAGAAAATGCTCGAGCGGGCCAAGCATCTTCTGGTCACCGAGCTGGCCACGGTTCGCAATACTACTGAAGAAACCGTAGAAACGAACATCGTTCGCGCGTTGGCGAAAGCAAAGTTGCAGATGCCGCCGACGAGCGTGATGGCCGATTGAGCTCTTCGTTTTCTCTTGTGGTTTCTACCCGGCACGGTCCTCGATACTGTGCCCGGTCTTTGGTTTTTCGGCAAATTCGCACCGTTTGTTTCGTCAGCCAAGTTGACGCCGCTGTTCTCCCCGTTTAGAATTTTTGAAAAGGGCGAGCTTAGACGTTCCATGGCTTCAACAGTGCTGCAACAGAAGCGCCACCAGCAAATCTTGAACGACGTCGTGCGCGCCTACATCGAAACCGGCGAGCCAGTCTCCTCGCGTACGATTGCGCGCCGGCATCTAGAGCACCTCAGCCCGGCGACAGTTCGCAACGTCATGGCGGATCTGGAACAGGAGGGCTATCTGTATCAACCACATACGTCGGCAGGGCGCGTGCCGACGGCCTCGGCGTACCGTTTTTTCGTCGAGCAGGTTGCCGCACAGGCCACGGCCAGTCCCGAGGACCGGCAGTGGATTCGCCGCGAGCTAGCCTCGGCGCAAACGCCGGAAGCGGTGATGGAGCGCGCAAGTCACGTTCTCTCAGCGGTTTCGCGTGGACTGGGAATTTTCATTTCGCCACCGCTGGCCAGCAGCGTCGTCGAGCACTTGCGTTTCTTGCTCGTGCCCGACCACGGCGTCCTCGTCGTTATGGTGACGACCGGAGGGCTTACTCGCGACAAACTGATTCGCCCCGAGCGCCAGTTCCGGCAAGAGGACTTGGATCAGATTTCAAACTATCTCAATCGGCACTACGTCGGCTGGACGCTCGAAGCCATGCGCGCCGATTTGCGCAAGCAGGTGGAACGTGATCGTGAAGCTTACGGCCGGCTGGCCAACGACGCGCTTTTGCTTTGCGACCCTTCGGTTCTCGGAGATGGAGCTGAGCGGAAGATCTATGTTGAGGGGGCGGCCCAAATTGCTGCGTCCGTGCAGTTCACCAGTCAGGATCAATTGCGGGAACTGCTGGAAGCCATTGAAGAGAAGGATCGCCTAATTCAGTTGCTGAGCGGCTGCATCGAGGCTCCCGAGCCGGTCCACGTGGAACTGGGGCTGGACAAAATGTCGGCTGCCGGAAAGCACCTCGCGCTGGTTTCTGCATCGTATGCTTCAAGCGATCAGGCGCAGGGAACTCTCGGCATTATGGCTCCCATGCGCATGCATTATGAGCGCGTAATTACGGCCGTGGCGTTTATGGCTCAGTTCTTTTCTGAAAACCAGGCCGGGAATTGAATTTCCAGGCAGGAAACGAATCGCATGTCTTCTCATAGTCATCGACAACAGAAGGAGGCACCTGTGGATGCAGACACGCCATCGGGTGGTCCTCCCCTCGACTCGCCAGAAGGCTCCGCTGGGGATGGCGCCAAGGCTGCAGCACTCGCCGAGCAGATGCAGAAGCTCCAGGTCGAAAAGCAGGAGCTGACGGAGACGCTGGTCCGGCGTCAAGCGGACTTTGAGAATTATCGCAAACGCGTCGAAAAAGAGCGCCACCAGGATCGCCATCGCGGCGTCGAGTCGCTGATCGAGCACCTTCTTCCGGTTCTCGATGCATTGGATCGCGCCCTGGCCGAATCTCCAGATCCAGCTTATCTCCAGTATCGAAAAGGTTTCGAGCTGATCCGGCGCCAGCTGTGGGAGACCTTGTCGAAACAGGGTCTTGTGCGCATCGCTGCGGTGGGCGAAGAATTCAATCCGCATTTTCATCACGCAATCGAGCGAGTCGAGACAACTGAGCATCAGGAAGGAATGGTTGTCGGTGAGTTGCAGCCAGGATACATGTTTCACGATAGGGTCCTTCGGCCGGCGATGGTTCGTGTAGCATACGCGCCTGAAGCCGAATCAGCGCGCCGCTCATCTAAGGACGATTAGGCGCTACGCGGAACTTTTCCAGCAGCATTTTTTCGAGCGAGCAGAGGTGTAAAAAAGCACCATGACCAACGGCACTCAGAGGGATTATTACGAGGTTCTCGGCATATCGCGCGATGCCTCATCCGACCAAATCAAGTCGGCGTACCGCAAGGCCGCGTTGAAGTGGCATCCGGACCGAAACCCCGATAACAAGCCCGAGGCTGAGGAAAATTTCCGCCTGGCCTCGGAGGCTTACAGCGTCCTGTCGGATCCCCAAAAGCGCACCACCTATGATCGGTTTGGCCACGCCGGTCTTGGCAGCCGCGGATTCGACGCGACTGGATTCAACTCCACGATCTTCGAGGAATTTCAGGATATCTTCGGTGACCTTTTCGGATTCGAGCAGGTCTTTGGCGGCGGGGGGCGTCGCGGCGGGCGCGGTATGCGCGGGCAGCGCGGCGCCGATTTGCGCTATGACATGTCGCTTTCGTTTGAGGAAGCAGCCACCGGAGTGGCCACGAAGATCCAGGTTTCGCGGCGTGAGAATTGCGAGGTTTGCAAGGGAACTGGCGCGAAGCCGGGAACGGGAATGGTCATGTGTCGCACGTGCGGCGGGCGCGGCCAGATGGTCTACCAACAGGGATTTTTCTCCATCACACGCACTTGCCCCGCGTGCCAAGGCGCCGGGCAGGTCATAAAAGAAGTCTGCACCGCGTGCCGCGGACAGGGTCGCGTCGAAAGAGAGCGCACGCTGGAAGTTGGCGTACCCGCGGGCGTCGATTCCGGAACGCGCCTCCGTATGGCCGGCCAAGGCGAACCGGGAAGCAATGGCGGGCCGTCGGGCGATCTCTACATTTTTCTTGAAGTGAAGGAGCATCCGCTTTTTGAACGCCGTGGCGCGGATCTCTATTGCACGATTCCGATCAGCTTTCCTCAGGCAGCGCTCGGCGCGACGATTCGCATTGCGACGATGCAAGGAGAAATGGATCTCCACATTCCCGAAGGCACCCAGTCGGGACAGATTTTCCGCCAGCGCGACAAGGGCCTGCCGAATCCTCACGGCGGCCGCGGCGATTTGTACGTGAACATACAAATTGTGGTTCCCTCGAAGCTGACCCGCGAGCAGAAGCGAATGCTCGAACAGCTTGGCCAGACGATGAAGGTTGAAAACAAGCCCGCCGAGCGCTCCTCAAGCTTTTTCGACAAGGTGAAGGACATCTTCGGCTAATCGAGCCACGCGGTTCAGATGCTTTCCACCTCCGGCATGCCTGCGGTCGCTTTCGCGTAGAATGGGCGGGATGCGCCGACGGTTCTTTGTCGAGCGTTTTGACTCAAATTCCGCCACTCTGCTTGGCGACTCGGCGGACCATCTTGGTCGTGTGCTTCGTGCGGAGCGAGGCCAGCTCTATGAACTAAGTGACGGCCAGCGCGTCTGGCTGGCCAAAGTTGAACGCGTCGCTGTGGCGAAGCGCGGTTCGAGCCGGATTGACTTCTCTCTCATTGAGCCCTTGCCCGCCACAGCGCCCGGCCTGCAAATCGATCTGCTTCTCGCGATAGTGAAATTCGACCGGTTTGAGTGGTGCCTCGAAAAAGCCGCCGAACTTGGCGCTACCTGTGTTGTCCCACTGGCTGCCGCCCGCACCGATAAATCGCTTCTGGCAGCCGCAAAGAATCGACAGCACCGTTGGAAGCGCATTCTTCTTGAATCCGCGCAGCAATCGCGCCGCCTAAAACCGCCCGCACTGGACGAACTGCTAAGTCCTGAAGCGGCCTTTTCGCAAACGCGGGAAAGCTTGAAGATACTCTTATCCGAGCGCCGCGAAGCACCACCTCTCAAAGGCGCCTTGCGCTCGGCTTCCGCCGTGAGGAGAGTTGTTTTGGCCATCGGCCCGGAAGGTGGCTGGACGGTCGAGGAAATTGCTGACGCGCGGTCCGCCGGTTTTGTCGAAACTTCCCTCGGCGAAACGATTCTGCGCACGGAAACGGCGGTGCTCGCCGCAATGGCGATCCTAGGCTTTGCTCTCGGTACCTGAAAGCAATCTTTTCGCCCATGCGCGTCTGCTTGGTTCACTCGCAACTAACGCGCATCTCGTTGCTTTGCCTCCGCTTCCGGACATGATATAAATAGGTGAGTAGACATGCAGGACGCCGCTCATTCTAGCCCCCCTAACGCTGACGAAAGCGCTTTTGCTCCCCCGTTGCGACGTGAGCTGCGCAGTTGGACGCGTGACCTAGCCATTGCGCTTGGTCTCGCGATCGTGGTGATGATCTTTCTCTATCAGCCGGTGAAAGTGGAAGGCACCAGTATGTATCCGCTGCTCTCCGATCAAGAGCGGATTTTCATCAACAAATTTGTCTACCGCTTTGAGCCAATCGAACGCGGCGATGTGGTCGTTTTCTGGTATCCTCTCGATCGCTCGAAGTCATTCATCAAGCGTGTGGTGGGATTGCCCGGAGAAACCGTGGAGATTCGCATGGGCCATGTCTATATCAACGGGGACGAGCTACCCTACCAATATGTTCCGGCAGGCTATCTTGACGGATCGAATTTGGCGCCGCGTCGCATCGCCCCAGATAGCTACTACGTCATGGGCGACCATCGAGATAGCTCGAACGACTCACGCGTCTTCGGGCCTGTCCCGCGCCAGTACATCTACGGCAAAGCGGTTTTTGCCTACTGGCCGGTGGACCACTTCGGTTCGCTCAGCTCCACATCAACAGTTAACGCGGCATCGAAATGACATCCTCTGGAGGACACACTGATCGAGGCCCTCGCAGGACGCGCGATTCTCGCGCTCGAGGACGGACGCACATTTAGCGGTCGTGCGGCGGGCGCTCGCACCCGCCGCGGCGGCGAAGTCGTTTTCAACACCAGCATTACCGGCTACCAGGAAGTTTTCACCGATCCGAGTTACGCCGGGCAAATTGTGTGCCTGACGTACCCCCACATAGGCAACGTCGGCGCAAACGCGGACGACGAGGAATCCTGCAAGCCGTATATCGAAGCCCTCGTGGTGCGCGAGTTCTCCGCTCTAGCTTCGAATTGGCGCTCCCATGAATCCGCGCACAGATACCTTGAACGCTATGGTGTCCCGGTGATCTGGGACATCGATACACGCGCACTCGTGCTGCATCTTCGCCAGGTGGGGGCACTGCGGGGCGTTTTGGCGACCGACGATACGGCGGCCGAGCGGCTCATTGCTGAAGCTCGTGAGCTGCCGACGATGGCTGGACAGGAGCTCGCGAGCCGGGTCACAGTATCGGAAAAATATGAGTGGGCGCGCGGCTCGATTGAACTCGCGCGGCCGTGGGCGGCTTCCGGACACGCTGCGCCGACGGTGAAGCAAATGGTCGGGAAGGGCAACGGCCATCCGCTAAATGCTTCGCAAGCGCAACCACCTGGCACCGAGTTTGAGGGCAAATCGCATCGCGTAGTCGCCTATGATTTCGGCATCAAACAAAACATTCTGCGACTGCTTGTCGATCACGGCTGCGAAGTAACCGTGGTACCCGCCAGAACGACCGCCGAGGACGTTTTGGCCTTGAAGCCCGCCGGCGTATTTCTTTCGAATGGGCCCGGCGATCCCGAGCCAATGACGTATGCGATCGGGAACATTCGGAAACTGATCGGTCGTGTCCCTGTGTTTGGTATTTGCTTGGGCCACCAGCTCTGCGGTCTGGCGCTTGGCGGGAAAACATTCAAGCTCAAATTCGGCCATCACGGCTCGAATCATCCGGTGAAGAATCTGCTTACGGGCAAGGTCGAAATTACGGCACAGAACCACGGGTTTTGCGTCGATCCCGATTCGCTTCCCGCAAAGGACGTCGAAGTGACTCATCTCAATCTGAACGACCACACCAACGAGGGTCTGCGGCACCGCTCGTTGCCTCTTTTCAGCGTGCAATATCATCCCGAGGCGTCGCCCGGCCCTCACGATGCCCGTTATCTCTTCGGTGAATTCATCAAGATGATGAAAGACAGTCCGCGATGAGAGAGAGTGAAACGACCCGACTCGCCTTAGCTGCGCGGCGCTCTTTCAATCGAGCGCGCTGCCGTGTGGTAGTGTCATTCCCCTCCGGCCCGCCGACGAGGCAGGCACAGCAAGGAACTTGTTCTTAGCATGGAAGACCGCGACTCCATGTACATGGCGGCCAGCCTTGGGCGAGGAATCCGTGTCGGCGTCAGGGAGCGTTTGCTCCGCCGAATGACCTACAACAAGCAGGGACGCGCACCGCGATCTACTGGCGAGTACGGCATCCCCGGGAATGCTGGTTACCTGTTTCCATACGCCCATTTGCGCACAGCGAGGCGAAAGGAAAGCCAAATCTGGCCGCGTTCGCGAGAGGTCCGGATGGGCCAGTCACCAGACTCGAGGCCGGCCGATTTCTCGTTAGGACGGCTCCTCGACAGAAATAAGCAAGAGCAGATGCCTTGCTTAAACCCGGGGCTCGGGATGATTTTTGTGAGATTTCCCGCTCGTCGAAGCCATTATGCCGAAGCGTACTGACGTCCACAAGATCCTGATCATCGGGTCCGGCCCGATCATTATCGGCCAAGCCTGCGAGTTTGATTATTCCGGTACCCAAGCCTGCAAGGCCTTGCGCTCGGAGGGCTACGACGTCATCTTGGTCAATTCGAATCCGGCGACGATCATGACGGATCCCGAGATCGCCAGCCGCACGTACATCGAGCCGCTCAGCAAAGAATATCTCGAGGCAATTGTCGCCCGGGAACGGCCCGACGCGGTGCTGCCCACCGTGGGCGGCCAGACCGGCCTAAATCTCGCCGTGGAGCTGGCCGAAAGCGGAATTCTCGACCAATATGGAGTGAAACTCATCGGTGCGCAGCTCCAAGCGATCAAGATCGCTGAGGATCGACTCCTGTTCAAAGACGTGTGCCGGCGAATCGGGCTCGAAGTTCCGAATTCAGGCGTAGTCACCAGCATTCCCGAAGCAATACAACTCGCCGATGCGATGGGCTACCCCGTGGTCATTCGCCCCTCGTTCACGCTCGGTGGCACGGGAGGCTCGATCGCCTATAACCACGAGGAGTTCGCCGATGCGATCGCGCGCGCCCTCGATGCCAGTCCGGTCCATCAGGCTTTGATCGAGGAATCCGTCATCGGATGGAAAGAATTCGAGCTCGAAGTGATGCGCGATTTTCGGGACAACTTCGTGGTCATCTGCTCGATCGAAAATGTCGACCCCATGGGCATACACACGGGTGATTCGATCACCGTCGCTCCCGCACAGACGCTCACGGATAAGGAATATCAGCACATGCGCGACGCGGCGGCGGCGATCATCCGCGCGGTTGGGGTCGAAACGGGCGGCTCGAATATTCAGTTTGCGATCGATCCGGAAACGGGCCGCATGGTCGTGATCGAAATGAACCCACGCGTCTCGCGCAGTTCTGCCCTGGCCAGCAAAGCCACCGGGTTCCCGATCGCCAAAATCGCCGCAAAGCTGGCGGTCGGCATGACGCTCGATGAAATTCCTAATGACATCACCCGCAGAACGCCGTCCTGCTTTGAGCCGAGCATCGATTATGTAGTGGCCAAAATTCCAAAATGGCAATTCGAGAAGTTCCCTGGCGCTGATCCGACCTTGAGCACGCAGATGAAGTCGGTCGGAGAAGTCATGGCAATTGGCCGCACGTTCCAGGAGGCTCTGTGCAAGGGCATTCGCGCGCTGGAGCCGAGCACTGCGTGGCGTCCCCCAGCGGAAGTTACGACGGCCCTCCTGCGCGAGCGCTTACACGTTCCAGGTCCTGATCGGATTCACTGGCTCTTCGAAGCCATCGAGCGCGGCATGACCCGTGACGAAATCCATTCACTCACAAAGATTGACCCCTGGTTCATACGCCAGATGGAAGAGATGGTCGCGCTGGATCGGCAAGTCGCCTCAACCAGCCTAACTAAATGCTCGCGCGAGCTGCTCCTAGCGTCCAAGCGGTCCGGCGCCAGCGACGAAGAGCTGGCGAAACTTTGGAACGTCAAATCTGCTTCGGTGCGCGCCCGCCGGCACGAGTTGGGTGTGCTTCCTGTATTCAAACGCGTCGATACCTGCGCCGCCGAATTCGAGTCCTTCACGCCGTACCTGTATTCGACATACGAGGATTTTGATGAGTCCAGCGTCACGGATCGGTCGAAAATCGTCATCCTCGGCAGCGGTCCGAGCCGTATCGGGCAAGGAATTGAGTTCGATTATTGTTGCTGCCATGCTGCCATGGCTCTTAAAGAAGACGGCTACGAAACGGTCATGATCAACTGCAACCCGGAGACTGTGTCGACCGACTACGACACGTCCGATCGCCTCTACTTCGAGCCGCTGACGCTGGAAGATGTGCTCGCGGTTTTGGATCGCGAGAAGCCGCAGGGCGTGATCGTGCAGTTTGGGGGACAAACTCCCCTGAACCTTGCGCTCGAACTCAAACGCAATCGGGCCAAAATCATCGGCACCGATCCCGAATCGATCGACCTGGCGGAAGATCGCCGCCGGTTCGGCGCGTTACTGGCGGAGTTGAATATCCCGCAGCCGCGAGGTGGCACCGCACTCGAGGCCCAACAAGCCGTCACCGTGGCTTCGGATATTGGCCTGCCGGTGCTGGTTCGGCCAAGTTACGTATTGGGTGGCCGGGCGATGGTGATTGCCTACGATTTGAAGACAGTGGAAGAGTACGTGACGCAAGCGGCGCAACTGGGAGGCCTGAACGACCCCAAGCGCCCCATTTTGATTGATCAGTTCCTCGAGAACGCCACGGAGGTGGACGTGGACGCTGTCGCCGATGGCGACGACGTGGTCATCGCCGGGATCATGGAACACATCGAAGAGGCGGGCATCCACTCCGGCGATTCGTCCTGCGTGATGCCGCCGGTGTCGCTCAAGCCCGCGGTGCTTGAACAGATTCGCGACTACACTCAACGCCTTGCCCGCGCCCTGCATGTGGTCGGCTTGATGAACGTGCAATACGCAATTCAGCAGGATGCGGTTTACGTCCTGGAAGTGAATCCGCGCGCTTCTCGTACTGTCCCCTACGTCAGTAAGGCCACGGGTGTGCCGCTCGCGAAGGTGGCTGCGCGTTTGATGACCGGCCGCAAGCTGAAAGATCTGCGCTTGCCAGTTACACAAGCCAATGGTGTGAAAGAACTCGCAGTTCTCGATGTCTACGCCGTCAAATCGCCGGTCTTCCCGTTCAACAAATTCCGCGGTGTGGACATCATTCTCGGCCCCGAGATGCGCTCTACGGGCGAAGTGATGGGCATCTCCTCGAATTTCGGGTTGGCTTTTGCCAAGGCCCAACTCGGAGCGGGCCAGCGGTTGCCTCTCGACGGTATCGTCTTCATCAGCGTCAATGACCACGACAAGCGCCACGTTGCGCCCATGGCTCGCGACCTGGCCGCGGCGGGCCTGAAGATTATTGCCACGCGCGGCACCGCCAATGCGCTCAAACGGGCTGGCATCGAAATCGAGGCTGTCTTCAAAGTGAACGAAGGCCGGCCCAATATCGTCGACCTCGTCAAGAACGGCAAGGTGCGCTTGATCATCAATACGCCACTTGGACGCGAGTCGTTCTACGATGAGAAATCCATTCGGCGAGCCGCCGTGCGCTACAACGTTCCCTGCATTACGACTCTTTCGGCGGCGAGTGCCGCAGTCCGCGGGATCCGAGCCATGGCCGGGCATGTGACCGAAGTCGCCGCTTTGCAGGATCTGCACCGCCGCAAATCCGTTGCCCTGCCTTAAGCTGAATCGGTTCAGCACCGCCTGGGCAGCTAGACGCGCCCGGCGGCCTCAGTCGTGGAAGTTGAGGATTTCCAGGAATCCTTTCCCTTTCCCTCTTAATCCAATCCTGGCGGTGACCAACCCGACTGCATTGCCAATTTCGGTGGGGTGTCCACGTTATTGCCGCTGTTCAGGGCGCCATGTATCATGATTGCCCCGATGGAGTCGTACTGTCTTCCCTTTAGCCAAATCCCCCGCACCACGAAACTGTTTTCCACTTTTCTCGATGACTTCAGCCGTGTTTCTCATTATTACGCACATCCTCCAACTCAGGCGGGAGTAGACTCCGCGGCGCGCGAAGTGCGTCTCGATCCCGGTGTGCGCCGAGCTGTCCTGGAAATTCTGCGCCAGCAGAATCGCGGCTTCGCTCCGGGCGGGGAGGTCGATTCTGCCACATCGCGCAACCTCGAGCGATTCGCTTCGGGTGCCGTTGCCGTCGTCACCGGCCAACAAGTCGGGCTTTTCTCGGGCCCGGCATATACCTTCTACAAGGCACTCACCGCCATCCGCTGCGCGGAAGAGATAACACGTCGCGGCATCGATGCGGTCCCCATCTTCTGGCTTGCGAGCGAGGATCACGATCTCGCCGAAGTCAATCATTCCTCTTGGTGCACGCGGAACGGCCTCGCCCGCTACGAAGTGCCGCCGCCCTCCGAGAATGCTGGTCATCGGGTTGGCGAAATCGTCTTCGGAGATGCCGTTCAGTCGATCGTCGGCTCGGTTGTCCCCACGCTGAATGGTTCCTTCGCTAACGAGATCGGCCGAGCCCTTCAGGAGTCCTACACGCCGCGATCTACCTATGCTGTCGCATTCGGCAAACTCATGACCCGCCTTCTGCCGGGCCGCGGCCTCATCCTCCTCGACCAGTTCGATCCTCGTTTGCACCAGCTTTCGAGGGCAAGCCTCGACAGCGGCACTCTGCGCACAGACTTGTGGAGAGACGCGCTCCTGGCTCGTAGGAAGGACCTTGAGAATGCCGGTTTTCATTCACAGGTAAAGGTCACCGGTGAAACGACTCTCGTTTTTTGGAGCAGAGCGGGCCGCCGCGAACCGATTCGCGCGAAAAACGGAGCATTCCTGGTCGGCGATTCGGAAGTCACTGCGCGCGGGCTCCGAGACGCGATCTCAGGTCAGCCGCAAGAGTTTTCGCCAAGCGCTCTTTTGCGCCCTGTGATCCAGGACACGCTGCTGCCTACCGCTGCCTATATTGCTGGCCCCGCGGAAGTCGCCTACATGGCTCAGACGCAGGTCGTCTATCAAGGACTCGGGGTTCCTATGCCTGCGATCCTGCCGCGCTCGAGCTTTACCCTGGTCGAGCCGCCGATTGCACGATTTCTCGCGCAATATGACGCCGATCTGCGTGACGTCCTCGCGGGCCGTCAACATCTTCGCGAGAAAATGGAACAAAAAACGCTGCCGAGTGTGCTGGCCAGCCGCTTCGATGAGGGCGAGGCCGAACTGCACCGTCTGATGGAGAGTCTCGAAGAGCCGCTTGCAAAACTCGATTCAACGCTGGTCGAGTCACTGCATGGCACTGAAGCCAAAATGCTCCATCAGCTCTCGCAACTGAAGGGAAAAGTAGGGCGAGCACAAAATCTTCGGTCCGGCGTCCTCGATCGCCACGAGCGCATCCTGCTTGATTCGCTCGCGCCCCAAGGCGAACTTCAGGAACGCACGCTGTCCTTTCTCCCTTTTCTGTCCGAACATGGCCCTGCGCTTCTCGACGAGCTGATCTCGCGCAGCTCCGTTGCTGATTCAGGCCAGGGAAAATCCTGTGCCACCCAGCACCAAGTCTTCCTGCTGTAGGCTCCAGGCGTTTCATTTTTTTTGGGTGTTAGGCCGTGTGCTAAAATTCGCCCGTCTCTAGAAGAATTTTCGCCGGGAGAAGCACATGAAGATTGGACCGGGAAAACAGAACGGCCTGCAGGCCGTGTGTGACTCGCGCGGGGTGATTGCCGCTGCCGCCATGGATCAGCGGGGTTCGCTGAAAAGCGCCATCGCCAAGGACAAAGGTGTCGACAAGAGCGCTATTACGCCTCCGATGCTCGAGGAGTTCAAGGCCGCCGTGGTCCGCGTGCTGACTCCCTACGCGAGTGCCGTTTTGCTCGATCCCGAGTACGGTCTGCCAGCCGCGAAAACCCGCGCGAAGGGTGCAGGCCTGCTGCTTGCCTACGAGAATAGCGGTTACGATAACACCCGCCCCGGACGCCTGCCCGATCTGCTCGATGTCTGGTCGGTCCGCCGCCTGGTCGCTGCTGGTGCTGACTGCATCAAGATTCTTCTCTACTACGCACCTTTCGATCCGCCTCATATCAATGACATCAAGCACGCCTGGGTTGAACGGATCGGTGCAGAATGTGCCGCCGCCGATGTTCCGTTCTTCCTGGAGTTCGTCGGCTACGAGGAGGGTGCGGATGAGAAGGGCATCGAGTACGCACGCAAGAAGCCCGAAATTGTTGCT
>Ga0306920_100003747_pt1 | contig 19374 bp, 14 predicted proteins | sample flu12Cox44000170_FD_204666 | JGI IMG/M metagenome (GOLD analysis project Ga0306920, IMG submission 204666) | Lab enrichment of tropical soil microbial communities from Luquillo Experimental Forest, Puerto Rico - flux4day.12C.oxic.44.000.170 (v2)... | ecosystem: Environmental > Terrestrial >... | reverse complement strand
CGAATAGCTCCACCTTGGCTCTCCTCTCCATCCCGCCCCTCCTGCCTTATAAGCAGGATGCTCGGGATCTCTGGGGTGGGCCAATTTAGAGCATCACTCGTGGGCCATTTCTGAGCATCGAAATCATTCCTGCAACGGACCTATTACCGGAGGACCAGCAATAGCCCCGGCGCCCAGGCAATCCGCGCGGGACAAGACTTGTTCGAGGCGAAAGCTCTGTTTGACGGCGAGCAATCCCCCGTGAATCTGCGGGTCGCAAGTCACGGCGAGAAACTTTATCTCGACCTGTGTGACCGCGTCTGGCGGGCGGTCGAGATCGACGCCGAAGGTTGGCGGATAGTAGATCGACCGCCGGCGAGATTTCATCGCACACGCGGCTCCCAGCCCCTGCCCGCACCGCAGTGCGGAGGCACTCTCGACGAATTACGCCCCTTCCTCAATGTCGACGATCAAGGCTGGACGCTCATCAGGGCCTTTTTGATCGCCGCGCTCCGCGCGGGCCTTCCGTACCCTATACTAGTGGCCAAAGGTGAGCAGGGGGCAGGAAAGTCTACAGCCTGTCGGGTGATTAATTCGCTTGTTGACCCTCGCACCGGGGCGCTGCGAGGGGTGCCACGCGAAGTTCGCGATCTTACGGCGGCGGCAAGAAATTCCTGGCTCGTATGTTTCGATAATCTGAGCCACTTGTCAGACGAGCTGGCCGATGCCGCCTGCCGCCTGGCGACCGGCGGCGGCTTTGGCGGGCGAGAACTTTACAGTGATCACGATGAGGCGGTCTTCGATGCGACACGTCCGCTGGTGTTCAACGCGATCCCCGACCTCGGCACTGCAAGGCCAGATTTTCTTGATCGCGCACTAATCGTTGACTTCCTCGACATAAAGCATGAAATGCGCCGTGACGAGGGTCGATTCTGGCGCGAATTCGAAGAGGCCCGGCCGCGAATCCTCGGCGCGCTGCTCGATGCGGTTGTGACCGGACTTCGCAAACTGCCTGCCGTCACGCTCGATCAGCTACCCAGAATGGCAGATTTCGCTATATGGGTCAGCGCGTGCGAGACGGCCTTGGGGCTGGAAAGAGCGCAAGCGTTGGAAGCCTACCGCGCCAATTGCGCTGAGGCGCGCAATCTCGCTCTAGAGGAATCGCCGATTTACGAACCTCTTCGGGAAGTGGCTCGGGCCGGATTCAGCGGGACCTCCACCGAGCTTCTAATTCTTTTGAACAAGCTGGCAACCGATTGCACTCGTCGCTCGCGGTGGTGGCCTAAAGCGCCGAACGCTCTTAGTAACGCTCTCCGGCGGATGGTGGGCAACTTACGCTCTATCGGGATTGAAATCTATTTCAACCGCGTGGACCACCAAGGCCGACGCGTAATATCGGTGAAATCGGCTTCATTTGTCCCATGAAGATCGTCAGCATCGTCAGCACCGTCAGTGCCCTAAGAGCTTCCAGTATTTAGGATGAATAGAGCGTTTTGGCCAAAGAATGGATTTGCGCTCGCAGCGCGACCGTGCTGGCGATGCTGACGATGATTTAGCTCTTTGAAGGGCACCGCGACGCGGACAGACCGGTCGGACTGGCCTTAGACGCAGGTCTTGAGCTGTGTAACGATCCGGACCGGCATGCATGGTCATCGGTTCGCGCTGGCGGCGACTCAGGAGAACCATCTAATTCGTTCGTGCGACTTCCACCTTTTTGTGCGAAATATTATCGCGATTCGGGTGAGGGCCTCGGGGCTAGGCAATAAGGGCTGCCTAGGACTCATTCGAGGCTTGCCCCCCCTTCTGACGGAGAGGAGTGTCTGGTCCACCCGCGAGTGGGATAAGGTCTATCTTGACCTGTACGATCGCTTCTGGTTGGTGGCAGGGATTGATGACACTGAGGTTGGCGAGTGAGTCGTAGAAGGGCGAAGTTTCGTCACAGGCGTTGCTCGCATCTGCCCGCACCCGAGTCCGTCTGCAGGGTTGAGGAGCTGCAGACCTTTTTCAACGTCAATCACTTTCAAGCGCCGGCATTATCCCTGATACTCCGACATCAGGTTTGACCGCAGCGAGAGATCAGGGATCTGCATTTGTTGGTTGAGGGCGAGATAGGGGAGGTTATTCGCTGGTCGAGGCCCCGCTTCCCATTGCAAGCTTGCGCTGATTGGCTCGCGCTCGAAATCATGCTCTGCCTCGTCCGAGCGTCCGCCTTCCCTTGACACACTCGAGCCCAAAATCCGGGTGTTTTCGGGGTGCCAACGTCGCTCGACTGCTCCCTATGCGCGAAGGTTCCGGCGCTGCTCGTTGCATGCTCGAAGCTCCAACCGCGCGCCGACCTGTCCCATTTAGAGACACATTGACCCATCCGCGTTTAGGACCCGCTTAAAATAGAAATGAGCAGCCCCAGCCATCAGGGGAGTTGTTCAAGAGGTTATCAACGGCCAAAGCAGAAATGCGCTTCCAATTCCAGCCAATGATTTAACGTTAATTTTAACGGGGGATTATCAGGCGGTTAAGTTGGCTTGTCTGAATGTTCTCGATGCGCTGGATGGCCAATGGGCGGTTATTTTTAGCCGAAAACCTGGGCCTCTGTCGTTATTTCAATCGCGATCTGGGCCTCTGTCGGTTATTTTAACCGCAATTGAGGGACTGTGTTGTTATTTTAAACCGCGATTCGGCTGTTATTTTTGCCTTTCTCAAGATTGGCCAAAGCGGGACACGCTGTCCAATTCTAGCCAATCATTAAACATTAATTTTTAACGGGGGATTATCAAGAGGTTAAGTTGGCTTGTCTAAATGTTCACTCGATGCGGCCGAACGCCGGCTGACGGTTATTTTTAACCGCAAATCTGGGGGCTGGCTGCTATTTTAAACCGCGATTTCGTTGTTATTTTTAGTTTTCTCAACCTTTAGCCCGTGATACCATCCTCGTCTTGTCAAAACCTGACACGAGATTTCGCTTGAGGCCTGACGTTGTCGCGCGTTCGCTCTTTCAAGCAACGGCACACGATCAAGACGGCTTTTGATAGGGGAGGAAGAGACGAATGAGCGCGACCAATCTACCGGAAGCAACCGCAGAGGCGAAGATTCGTCTCCAAAAGCAGATTTGCGAGCTCGGACTGCCAGGGGAATTGGCGGACGACATCATCGGCCACCATACCCTGGTCAATTACAACAAGGGAGCGATGGTCTTCCTTCAGGGTTCGCCTGCCGAGGTGCTGTTTTACGTCATTACTGGTCTGGTCAAAGTTTACTGCCCGCGCTCCAACGGCACCCGAATACTGATCAAGCTCGCCGGTCCTGGTGACCTGGTTGGCTACGCGGACTGCGTCGATGCTCGAGGGCGCCGGGCGCAAATTTTCGAAGTCGAGGCGTTAACCAAGAGTTCCGTGGCTCTGTTCACGCGCGAGCATATCCTTAAGATCCTCAACACGCTCGAGCGCACCGTCCTCCTGCAGGTCATCGAGCGTCTGAACACTGCATGGTCATCGATGGCGCACTGGTTCGGCACGTTTCTTGCTATGTCCTTCAAGGAACGCCTTGAGATCGTGCTCAACGAGCTGGCGACCAAATTCGGGGTGCGCGAGAGCCGCGGGATTCTGCTCACGCCCGAGATGGCACACGCTGATTTCGCCGACATGATCGGCAGTTCGCGTCCGATGGTCACCCGCTTGATGGCGGACATGACCAAACAGGGCCTGCTGCTACGTCAAGGTAAGCGGTTCATCCTGTGCGATCCTTCGGCCAATGGACAAATCCACGAAAGTGGCAAACGGGCACCCGTATCCCCCGGCGGCAACCCGCTTAATGGTGCGTCGCAAGATGGTTCCCGTGCGGGCTCGTCTCAGGCGCTAGCCCGGAAACCCGTTGGCAACCGCCCTCGTCTCAGCCTGGCCCCGGCTGCGCATATCAAGCGTATTGTTAACTGATTGTCAACAATCGGCCGGGTTTGCCCTCTGGCTGAACGGCCGGCCGCTGATGATATGCCGCTTATTTTGATTCCCCGTGCCCGGATTCCCGCTGCGAATTCCCCGGGCGCCACGCGATGAGCAAGGCACTCGCGAGCGCCGCCGGACCAGTGCCGCTCGGGAAAGTGGCAGCGGGCGGGAAGTCAAGCCACGCCCCAAAAACGGCCTTCATGGCTTCGCTGCTGGTCCTGGCCATCGCGGCTCTGCTTCTTTACCGCCCGCTGCTGGTTGATTGGTTCGTCTCGCTGCTCGATGACCCTACCTTTTCCTACGCGCTCTGGATCCCTCCACTTGTAGTTTATTTGGCTTATCTACAAGTCAAGCATGTTGGCGGGGCGAACGTCAAGGCAGAATGTGCGCCGAGTTATGGCGGCTACGCGCTGATCGCGGCCGGCGGGGTGCTCCTGCTGGCCGGTGAGGTTTCAACCCTCCTATACGTCGCCCGGCTGTCTTTTCTGCTGGTGCTCGCTGGTATCGCGTTGACAGTAATCGGCTGGAAAGGTCTTTCACTGTTTAGTTTTCCCGCAGCCTACCTGCTGTTTGCGGTGCCGCTGCCGGCGCTGGTCTACATACCGCTGTCGGCGCGGCTGCAAATGGTTTCGAGCGTTCTGGCGGGGGCGACGCTCGATCTGCTGGGGGTGCCGGCGCTGCGCGAAGGTAACATCATCACGCTGCCCAACAACCAGCTCGAAGTGATCGAAGCGTGCAGCGGCATTCATTCTTTATTCGCGCTGCTCGCGGTCGCCACCCTGGCGGGCTATCTGTTACGCAGCCGCAACAGTCAGCGCCTGTTAATCGCATTGAGCGCAATACCGCTCGCGATCCTGCTGAACGCGGCGCGTATTACGGTGCTGGGTCTCCTGAGTTATCAAGTTGGGCCGGCCGTTGCGGCCGGCTTCGCTCACCTGACGACCGGGCTGGCCATTTTCATGATTGGCTGCATGATCATTATTGGCTTCTGCGTAAGGAAACCGGTAGGACCGGCTTCCCGGCCCTCTACCCCCCGCGCTGGCATCAGGCCGTCGTTTCCGGAAGCAAAGCAAGCGAGGTTGCGGCCGTGGCTGAATCTGGCAGCGGCGATGGGCATGCTTGCTTTGGCTACGGTGGTTCGCGGCAATGTCGGCTTCGACCGGCCGGTGGCGCTCCGTCAGCAACTCGACCATTTCCCGCTCAAGTTGAGTCGCTGGGAGGGACGCGATGTGGCAATTCCGCCCGGGCAACTGGCCGTGCTGCGCGCCAGCGCGGTGCTCATGCGGGACTACACGCAGGTGTCCGGACCGCCCGTCACGCTCTACGTCGCCTATTTTGCGGGCCAGCGCGAAGGGACGGCGATGCATTCGCCGCTGCATTGCATCCCGGGTGCGGGATGGGAGGTGGCGCGGCAATCGGTGCTGCCGATTTCGTCTGCCGAGCTTGGCGCGATCCAGGCCAATAAGGTGATCTTCGCCAACGGCGACGATCGGATCCTGATGGTTTACTGGTACATGGAGCAGGGCAGGACCGAGCGGGGCGAACTTGAGGGGGCAATGAAGACGCTGTGGCATGCGATCTTCGAGCGGCGCAGCGACGGTTGCCTGATTCGCGTGTCGGCGCCGATTGTTGGCAGCGAACAACAGACGTTGGATGAGCTGCTGAAGTTTATCGACGGGTCGGCACCGTTACTAATTAATCGTTTTTTGCCGGCGTAGAGTCTATCGCACGAGATCAAGAGCCAAGGCCTGCTGTCACTCTCCGTAGAGATGTAGTGAGTGGAGAAAATGAAGAAGATAACACGATTAACACTGCTGTTCGTGGTAGCGGTGATTGCCACGGGCTGCTTGCACCGGGACTACATCGCGCGTGGCGAGCAAGCCATGGCGGCCGAGGACTACAAGACGGCCGAGATTTATTTCCGAAAGGCTATTCAGAAAGCGCCACGTTCCGACAAGGCTTACTATGACTTGGGCACTGCCTACCTCAAGCAGCAGGATTACAACTTTGCCTACCAGTCGTTCGCCCGCGCGGCCGAACTTAATCCGCGCAATGGAGATGCCACGGTTGAAGCCGGCAAGATCCTGTTGCTGGCCAATCAGCCCGTACGGGCCGAGCAGCAGGCTCGCCTGGCGCTACAGTATGAGCCACACCTGCTCCCGGCGAGCTTGCTGCTCGGCGAGGCACTGGTGGCCGAGGATAAAACCGACGCCGCGCGAATGACGTTGGAGCAAGCGGCCCGCGAACAGCCCCGAAGCAGCGAAGCCTACCTGGCGCTCGCCGCCCTAGAGTCAAAGCTTCAGAACACCGACAAGGCTCTCGCCAACCTCGACAAAGCTATCGCGAATGATCCGCACAACCCGGATGCCTACATGGCTAAGGCCACCTACTTGCGCGGCCGAGGTCGACTCCAGCAGGCGATGGGCGTGCTGCGCAGAGGATTGGAGGCAAACCCCTCTTCTGATCTGATTAAGTTGTCATTGGGCGACGCGCTCCTGGCAGATCGCCAGACGAAAGAAGGTATTGCACTGCTGCGTTCCATCAAAAAGACCGGGCCGCAGGGAACGTTGGCGGGTGCCGGATTAGCTCTTGCGGAGGTCGAAAACAATCAACTGGATGCTGCCGCCGCCGAAATTAGTGAGCTTGTAGACCGCGGGGCGCGCAGCGTTCCCGAGGTAATGTACGCGCGGGCGCGTCTGCTGCTGGCGCAAGGAAAAAACTCCGACGCGCAGCAAATTCTGAAGAACCTGACCGATGTTGCGCCTAAGTTTGCCCCGGCATTCTACTTCCTGGGCGTCAGTTACGCTCAATCGGGCGATTTCCCAAGGGCAACCGACCAACTGCAGACTGCCGCCAAGCTCGCGCCAAACGCGTCTGAAACTTACGTGATGCTGGGCAATATCGACCTCAAGCAAGGCTATTATCCCGCGGCCTTGGAAGAAAGCGGACGTGCCTTACAATATGCCCCTGATAGCATTCCTGCGCTAATGCTTAAGGGCAGCGCGCTGTATGGCGCCGGGCGCGACCAGGAGGCCACCGAGCTGTTCCAACGGCTGGCCAAGCTCGCTCCACAAAACAGTGCGGTGCACGAGCGCCTGGGCCTACTCGCTGCCAAACGCAACGACCTGAATACCGCGACCGAGGAGTTCGAGGCAGCGCTTCATCTCGATCCATCCCAGGTTCAGGTACTCAACAATTTGGCTGTCGCGCTGTGGCAGACCAACGGACCGGGGGCGGCATTGGACCGCGTGCGTGCGCAGATCAAACTGCAACCGGCAAACGTCAAGTTTCACGCCCTGTTGGCGGCGTTGCTGATTAAGAACCATCAACCGGAGCTGGCGGTACAGGATTTGACTACCGCCATTGACCAGAATCCCAATGTGCCGACTCTGTACTTCATGCTGGCGCAGGCTTACCAGTTGACGGGCAAGACGGACAAGGCCGAAGCCGAGCTCAAGGCGTCATTGGTAAAGCATCCCAAGTACACGCCGGCCCTGATGATTCTGGCGACGATGGCCGATCGAGCAGGGCGATACGACGAAGCCATCGGCTATTATCAGCGGCTGCTGGCGATTAACCCGAATTTCGGCCTTGCGGCCAATAACCTCGCCTACGATTATCTCCGCGAGAACAAAAACCTCGACCAGGCGTTGGATCTCGCTCAGCGCGCGCGTCAATCGATGCCGCATGACCCACACGTGGCCGATACTTTGGGCGAAGCGTTCTTGAAGCGCGGACTGCCCGATAACGCGGTGCCGCTGTTTCGCGAAAGCATTCAGGCCGACGGTAAGGCAGCTGCGCCCCATTACCATCTGGGTTTCGCCTTGCTGGCTTTGAAGCAACCGGACGAGGCGAGCAGGGAGCTCGCCACCGCCCTTAAGCTCGCGCCCACTGCGAACGATGCTGCGGAGGCTCGGGAGCAACTCGCACACATGGCCAAGAGCGAGAAGACTTCGGTGACGCGCTGAGCGAGGTCGTGGCTCCACGATGGCTAGTTTTCACCAGAATCCGCGACATAACGGCTTAACCGAAGCCATCTGATCTAGCTTTATGGTTTTCCGGAGCCGCAAAGTGCCTTCGTAGGGCCTAAGCTCGAAAGTGCAGGGCCGTACTTCAAACCATGCGTCGGAGGAAACACGATCATGAGGAACAGATTTAGACTGGCTGCAAGGGCTTTGCCCCTCGCTCTCATCGCGTCAATGCTGTTCGCGCTTGGGTTAGCGTCGAACGCGCGAGCTGACCCCGCAGATGTTACGACCGAGACGATTGTTTTAAATGTCGCAAATCCAAACCTGGCGACCCAGGGGTCGGGGCCGTATGCGACATACGTTATAAGCCTCGATGCAGACACGGGCCTTGTGTCAGTCACCGCGACCGGTGACAACAGCTTCGTGTTTGGCGATTCAAGCATCATCGACCTTAATCTCAGCAGCACGGCCGGCACGGTTAGCAATTTCAGCGGTACAGGTCTGACGCTGGCTACCTCCCCACCGAGTACTTCCCAGGTGGACGGGTTTGGCATGATGAATTTCACCCTGAACGACGGTTCTGGGTTTTCGAGCCCAAGTTCCAGCTTTACATTTTCGTTCAACATTTCGAACCATACTTTGACGGGTGTTTCCCAATTGCTCGCCACCAACAGCAATGGCACTGACGTCGCTGCACACATGGCACTTTCTACGAATACCGCCTGCACCGGCTTTGCGGGCAACGGGTCTGCGCCGACGGGCAGCCCGGACAATAGTGCTTGTACGAGCGCGGCTCCGGAACCGTCTTCGGCGGCGCTGCTCCTGGTCGGGGTGGTGCTGATCGGCGGAACTCTCGTTCTGCGCCGGCGCGAGACGGACGACTTGGCGATCTAGTCTCGGCCTGGTCGACGTTTTGAGGTCTGCAAACGGGGCGGCATTCAATAGCCGCCCTTTCATTACCTGTTCCGGCGTGCAGTTCGTCCAAAAAGTGACTTCCGATCAGGAAGCCTTCCGTAGCCGATCGCTGGCAACGGCCAATCGCCATCTGACGGGACGCCGCTGTTGCGGATCAAACGTTGACCGCTGTTTTCACCGCCGAACAAACTCTCAAGTGCCCTCTCCATGGAGAGTACTCGCAAGGAAGAGGTCGGAGTACACGTGGACTTCTTGGCGAGCGGGACTGCTGCGATTGGAATGTCAACTTTCACACATTGACGTAACACTGTCTTCATAATTTCACTTTATCTGCCCTCCGGCCGAGTGGCTTAATCGCTACTTAAAGAGTTATCTTGAATCGTCGTATGCGACATCATCCTCTCTTTAGTCAGTTCACGAACTGTGTCCGCAGCGCCTAAATACTCTCCGTTCTTAAGAAGCGCCCATCGCGTCCATGTGCTTGGCCGCATAGCTTCAGTCTTTGGACGTGTTTTAGGCTCGCGTCTCACCCTCATCCTGGCACTCGAATTACTCTGGCTCGCTGCCAGCGCAGCGGTCCTGGTCAAATGGAGTCACCTGCTAACCGAGGAACCGCCCGACTGGGTCCTGACGAGCGGCCAGCTAGGAACAGTCGTCTTGATATATGCAATAGCTTTCTACTTGCTTGACTTGTATGACCTCGATCTGGTGGCGGCGCGGCGCGCACTGGTACTGAATCTCGCGCAGGCAATCGGCTTGGTATGTGTGACGATCGGCCTTTTGGAACGATGCATCGACGTCCCCGCCTTGCCGTTAAAGTTGGTGCTGCTCCATGCCGGCTTGACCGCGACCTTTGTGATCACCGCCCGCTCGACGGTCGATTGGCTCTTGCGCAACCGAGTACCGTCGCTGGCTCTTGGCTTCGTCGGCCGTGAGGCAGCGTATGCGCAGTTAGAGAGCAACAAAAAGCTCCTGGGCCAGCTCGGCTTCACTCTCAATCGAGTGGGCGAGAGTCTCGGACCAGCACGACGTCAGCTCAAAGCCGGAACCCATAAATTCCATCGTATCATCGTCGATGACGTCTGCCTGGGCCAAGCGTCAGCGCCGCGCCTCCTGCAGGCATTCGAGCGCGACGGTGTCAAAGTAGAGAAGCTGAGTTCATTTCGCGAGCGGGCCTTTGGCAAGATCGAACCCTGCAACCAGGCCGCGGATGAATTGCTTCTGATCAATCAAACCTCGCTCCCAATGTTGGATCGTGCCCTGCGGCGTGCACGGGACGTGATTGCAGGCGGAGTCGGCCTCGTGGCGGCTCTGCCGCTAATGCTGATAATCGCAATTGCGATCAAATGCGATTCGGCTGGACCAGTTTTTTTTCTGCAGGACCGTGTAGGGAAGAATGGCCGCCGCTTCAAGATGATTAAGTTTCGCTCAATGCATCAGGCCGGGCAGCATGCCGGTGGTCACGAATGGACAACTGCCCGGCGCGATCCCCGCATCACGCGGGTCGGCGCGCTGATGCGCGGTTATCACCTGGACGAGCTGCCGCAACTCTTCAACGTACTCAAGGGGGACATGAGCATTGTGGGTCCGCGCCCATTTCACCCGCTACATAATGCGAAACTAGAGAAAATCGCCTGCTTCAGTTTACGTAATCTGGTATTGCCCGGGATCACTGGGTGGGCGCAAGTGCGCTGCGACTATTCGGATAGTGTCGAAAACGCCGAAGAAGTCCTTGCGCGCGACTTGTACTACGTAAAGCACAGCGGCCTGGTGTTCGACCTGATGATCATTTTCGAGACCCTGCGCACTTGCATCTGGCGCCGCGGAGCTCGGTAAGCCAAACAACTTGAGTTGCGTGATGCTCAGCTCTGGTGAATTTTTATATGCGGCCCGCGCTCTCTGTCATCTTGAGCGAAGTGAGCAGCGCGAATGTGGTCGAAAGATCTCGGACAGCTTCGCGTCAGCGAAGCCGGTACCGGATTCCGGAGTCCGCGAAGCGCTCCGCTTGCCCGAACCCACCGGAGAAATCGAAGCATCCACAGATTCTCTCGACCGAACCAGACAAAACGCTGATGCCGGTCTTACTCGGCAGGCCGCGATTTTCTCGGTCGATGTCGAGGATTGGTTCCATATCCTGGAGCTGAGCGAAGCGCCGGACTTGGCGCACTGGGAGTCATTACCATCGCACGTGGCTAAAAATTTCGGTGAACTACTCGACTTGTTCAGCCGTTACGACGTCAACGTCACTTGCTTCTTTCTCGGGTGGATCGCGCAAAGATTCCCCGAGTTGGTACGCGATGCAGCTGCCCGTGGGCACGAGATAGCATCACACGGCTACTCGCATACGTTGTGTTCGGAGATGACTCCGGACGCGTTTTTCGAGGATATCCGCCGCGCAAAATCCATTATCGAGGACATCTTGGGCCGTTCGATTCGGGGTTATCGGGCGCCCGGATTCTCCGTAACCAGCAAAACGCCGTGGTTTTTCGACAAACTGGTTCAGGCCGGCTTTACCTACGATTCGTCGATATTCCCGATGCGGCGAGCACATGGTGGGATTAGGAATTTCAGTTGTGTGCCGCATGTAATAAAGACCAGGTACGGTTCGCTGGTCGAGTTTCCGATTTCAATAACCCATGCATGGGGACTGCCCATGTATTTCTTCGGCGGTGGCTATCTTCGCCTCTTCCCCTATTCGCTGGTGAGGCGAATGAGCCGAAAGGTGATGGCTGAAGGGCGCCCTGTGATTTTTTATCTACATCCGCGCGAGATCGAGCCGAATCATCCGCGGATGCGGATGAATCCCCTGCGCCGACTCAAATCCTCCGTAGGACTCAGGACCACGGAGAGCAAGTTGTGCCGGCTGCTGGAGGATTTCCCGGTGACGACTTTTCAAAATTACCTTTCGACGAGCCCCTTTGCGCAACTCGGATAGAACGACGCGCGATAGGCAAGGAGCCCTCTCCTCTTTAATGCGTGTGACAAGAATAAACCTAGCTGATGTCCAGCCACGTGATTTGGTCGAGGGCGAGCTCGTGAAGGCTTTCGACTTCTATCGGGGCCGCACGGCGCTCTACGCACTACTGCGTGCCCTCGAAGTGGGACCCGGCGATGAGGTAATCGTGCAAGGTTACACGTGCCTTGCGGTGATTCTACCCATAATCGGGTTAGGGGCGGTCCCCGTTTATGTGGATGTTCTGCCTGCGAACTATTCGACGGATCCCGCATCGATGGCGGCGCGTATTACTTCGCGCACCCGAGCCATAATCATCCAGCATACCTTCGGGATACCGGCAGCACTCGACCAGTTGCTGGAAATCGCACGGGAGCACCGCCTGCCTGTGATTGAAGACTGTTGTCATGTGCATGGAGGCATGTATCGGGGACGGCCGCTTGGTTCGTTCGGTGCGGCAGCCTTCTACTCCTTCCATTGGAGTAAGCCTGTGGCTGGGGGGCGGGGCGGATTAGCGGTGATCAATGACTCAGCGATGGCGGCTCGGGTGGCTGAATTTCACGCATCTTGTAGCAGGCCCGCCTGGCCAGAAGCTATTTGGCTCGGTAGTCAATATTTGGCATTTAGGCTGCTGCGCAGTATGGGCTTGATCACCCACATGCGGGCGTTATTGCGCTCCTGGTCGCCGAACGGAGTAGCTACCGGACAGTTCAGGCGTGGTGAGTTGGAGTACAAGCTCACCCCTGACTACACAAAGACTATGGCAGCGCCGCTGAAGTACGCGGTGAAGACGGTGCTGCTGCGGGGGAGGGCGCAAATCGAACGACGTCAACAAATCAGTGCTCAGTTACACGCCCGCGCTTGTCAATTAGGAATTTCCCCTATAGAGCTCGGCACCCTATCCCCCGTCGCCCTTATGTCTTACCCCCTGCATGCTAATGAGAAGTTTTCGCGGATGTCAGCAGAGGGTCGCGTCCACCGCATTAATGTCACACCCGGGTTCGTGTCTCCGGTAGACCCGCTCGGCCCAAATCAGTGGGCCGACGTCGGTTATCACGCCGGGAGCTGCCCAGTGGCTGAGTACCTCGCAGAGAAGACGATCACGCTCCCCGTGCAAAGTTTTGGCGGAAAGCGGCACGTTCAAAGGCTTTTGGGTTTTCTGGAAGCGGTCAAGGTCCAGGGATTGGTAAAGTCAGTTGGGACAGGCATGGCGCCGCCAGCGGATCACCGCGCTGCCTGAGAGCGAGCTAGGTCGCAACTTCGGCAACCACGGTCTCGCGTGCTCCGCCAGGGACAGCCAAAAAAAGAGGCAATTCGCTCCATGGGTAATATTCACCAGGTCTCCGTGGGTTCTTTTACATTATTCACTTTCGGAGTCAGTATGCGTCCGGTCTTTATGGACCATGCGACGCCAAACTGCGAGAATTTTAGCTCTGGTATCGTTTCTAAGTTTATACTGTTGGCAATGAATTATATCTGAGCTAGTAAGAATTTACTGGCTTTCTCTGGGCCAAGCCGGTTTTCTAGTGCCATGTGGTCGCCCGGAATGAGCGCACACATTATGAGACTGGTTTTCTTCGCGGCTGCCATATGGCTGTTTTACATATATCTGGGCTATCCGCTGATATTGGCGGTATTAGCGTGGCGGAGCCGCATTCGTCTGATTTTGTCTGAGGAACAGTTTCCGCTGGTTTCGGTGCTGCTCGCCGCGCGCAATGAAGAACGCGACATCGGGTGGAAAATCGCAGAAACCCTGGGTTGGGACTATCCCGCGGACAAGCTGGAACTGCTGGTCGCGTCCGATGCTTCAGATGACCGCACCGACGAGATTGTCAGCACGATAAAAGACCCGCGTCTAACTTTGATTAGGATGGATCGGCGCGGAGGCAAAGTCCGTGCGCTCAATCGGCTGGCAGGAATCGCGCGAGGCGAAATTCTGTTTTTCACGGACGCCAACGCTCATATTGGCCCTGATGCGCTGCGGCTGCTGGCGCGCCATTTCGCGGATGAGCGGGTCGGCTGCGTGACCGGCAATTCGCGGTCGGTGGCAAAAAGTGAAGCGCAGGCCGTTGCTGCGACTGCCGGGCTGTACCGCAGGTATGAATCGATGCTGAAGAACCTGGAGAGTGCCCTCGGCTCGGTACTGAACTGCGACGGCGCGATCTTCTGCATGCGCGCAGCGCTATTCCAACAATTATCGCCGAAGCTTGCCAATGATCTCGAAACCCCGATGCGCCTGGGCGCGGCTGGTTGGAAAATTGTATACGAACCGGACGCGATTGTGCTTGAGCGTGATACCAGCTCACCTCTGGAAGAACTAAGAAGGCAGCGCCGGATGTGCGCACAGGGAATGACCGCGATGTTCGTGTTGCGCGGTGTGTTCGGCGGTCTGCGCGGATGGCAATTCGTATCGCACAAGCTCTTGCGCTGGCTTTCATTGATACCGATGGCCGCCGCACTCGTGTCTTCGGTAGCGCTGGGCGGTGAATCGGCGCTGTACGCTGGTGCTCTGATCGTGCAGGCGATTTTCTATGGAATGGCTGCCGCGGGATTAGCCATGGCCGTTGCTGGCCGTGATGTGGCGCGGATAGTCTCGGTGCCCTTTTACGTGATGCTCGGGCTGGTGGCTGCACAAATCGGCGTGTTCGACGCAGTTATCGGAAGGCAGTTTGACGTATGGGAGAGCGCGGCGATGTCACGCGGCACCGCCGAAACCCCCGCTGCTCGCTCCGTCGCCGCAGAGGTCTCTCCGGATGGGGACTGAGGTGGATCTGGCTATTCGGGAGCAAAAGGCTTCATCCTGTCTCAACAGGGGATTGAAAGTCGAATTGGCCAAACACTCCGACGAATGGGATCGTTATGTTGAATCGGTGACACCCCAGAGTTTGTATCACCGATGGGTCTGGCGGGATGTTATCGAGGAAAGCTTCGGCCATCGCCCATTCTACCTGGCGGCGGCCGTAGATGGCGCGATCCGCGGAGTATTGCCACTGGTACAGGTCCGTAGCCGCCTGTTCGGGAGCTTTCTCGTCTCGATCCCGTTCTTCAGTTACGGCGGCGTTCTCGCAGATACTCAGGAAGCGCGTGACGCGTTGCTTGCGGGCGCGGTAGAACTAGGGCGCGAACTCAACGTGCGGCATATCGAATTACGCGACTCCGGCGTCGGGCAGGCAACCGCGCCGGTCCCAGCGGCGTGGACGAGAGATTCGCATAAAGTGACGATGGAGCTCGAGCTGCCGCCCAGTGCGGAAATCTATTGGAAGCGGCTCAGTTCGGGCATGCGCAACAAGATCCGTCAAGCACAGAAACACGGGCTTCGCGCCGAATGGGGCGGGATCGAAGCGCTGCCGGTCTTCTACAATATCTTCGCCGTCAATATGCGCAATCTGGGAACACCGGTGTATGCTCGGCAATTTTTCGAAACGCAGCTCCGGCGGCTCTCGCCACATATTCGAATTCTTACAATCTGGGACGATAAAACGCCGGTAGCTGCGGCCTTCCTCATCGCTCATCGCCACAAGCTGGAACTGCCGTGGTCCGCTTCGCTTACCACAACGCGCAAGAAGTATTCTCACGTCCTCTTGTATTGGACTTTCATTGTGAAGGCTATCGAGGAGGGGTTTCGCAAAATCGACCTCGGCCGCTGTTCGCCCGGCAGCGGCACTTACGAATTCAAACGCCATTGGAACCCGGTGGAGCGTTCGCTCGATTGGTTTTATTGGTCGGCGAACGGAGGGTCGCCGCGAACCCTCAGCGGCGATAATCCGAGATTCAAGCTGGCGACAGCAGTCTGGAAACGCCTGCCAGTAGCCGTGGCAAATCGTTTAGGTCCAAAACTGGTGCGCGGCATTCCATGAGTTCCGTTTTGCACACAGCAGATAATGCCGCGCTTTCCAACCCCCTCTCCCGCTCCGCCTGGGGAAGAAGAGAACCTGCCCTGAGCAGCGCCGCCAACGAACGGGGTGCAGGGGAGGTCTCTGCGAAAGCCTCTGCGACTCTCATCTCAGCTAAGCCGCTGCACGTTTTTGTCCTGATCGACGCGCTGGGCTGGGAGATCATTAAAGATCGGCCCTTCTTGAATGCCGAATTGCCGGTGCGCATGCCGTTGAAGACGGTGCTGGGCTACAGCTCGGGCGCGATTCCGACGCTCCTGACCGGCCGCCTTCCGGCCGAGACGGGTCACTGGAACTTGTTCTATTACGACCCGCAGCGGTCTCCGTTTAGATGGCTGCGCTGGTTCTCGGTGCTGCCGGAGCGGGTGCTCGACAACCGTGTCGGCCGCAAGTTGATCAAAGAAGTCGGCCGCCGTGTGCTCGGGATGGGACCGTTGTTCGAATGCTGCGTCAGTCCTCAACTGCTGCCGCTGTTCAACTACGTCGAGAAACTAAATATCTACCAGGCCGGAGGAATTCCGGGCGCGGACTCGATTTTTGATCTGCTGAGCCGCAGCGGGACTCCGTACAAGACCTACTCATATCATCACTTCTCCGATGCAGAGATCCTCGAGCAGTCATACAAGGATATAGCGTCGGGCGGCGAACATTTCTACTTTTTGTACTTGAGCCAAGTCGACAGCTTTTTGCATCACAGGCGAAACGATGACTCAGTAGTCACTGAGCAACTGCATTGGTATGAGCACCAATTGCGGAAAATTTTTACGTGCGCACGTCAGCGCAACGCCGATGCGACGATGAGCGTAGTATCCGACCACGGCATGACGCCGGTTCATTCAACCTACGACCTGGTGGGCAGAATCAATCAGCTCGGCTTTGAAATGCCGCACCAGTATCTTGCGGTCTACGATTCAACCATGGCGCGCTACTGGTTCTTCGACGAGGCCGCCCGCCGCGCGATTGCGGCCGAATTGGAAGCCACCAGCTGCGGCAGGATCCTGCCGGATACTGAGCTCGAAGATCTCGGAGTTTTCTTCCCCGACCGTCGTTATGGCGAGCTCGTCTTCCTGCTCGATCCGGGATGGCTCTTCGCCCGCAGTGACTTTAACGGTGGCGGGTGGAATCCGGCCGGGATGCACGGTTATCATCCGTCCGATCCGAACTCCGACGGAATCTTCCTGAGCAACCGCCCGGTTGCTCACCCAATGAGGACGATCGCGGACATTTACCTGTGTTTGGAGGAAGCTGCATCGTGACGGACGCCGCTGGCCGTATCAGGGTGCTGCACTTCGATAACGCTCGAGTTCGGGGCGGGGTCCAAGAACACGTACTTACACTGCTGCGGGGCCTCGACCGGGCGTGCTTTAAGCCGATGATCGCCGCGCATCCGCAACTTATTGATTTGCTCGGCTCCGACTTGCCTGCCGACGTCGAAGCTATTCCGGTCGAGCTGGAAAGCCCCCGCGATCTAGCTGCTGCCGCGCAATTCATCCGAATCCTGAAGAATAAGCTCGTCGATATCGTTCACTCGCACATGTTCCAGGCCAGTCGCCTGGCGACGCCACTCGCGTGGCTCGCTGGCGTGCCGGTCAGGATCGAGACACCGCACATCCGTGAGAGCTGGCGCCGCGGCTGGATTAAGGGGAGCTACGTAGTCGACCGGGTTATCGGCAGATTCGTCACGGGTTACATCGCGGTCTCGGAGTCGAATCGCAGGTATCTTGTAGATGACAAGGGCCTTCCCCAAGCCAAGATTACTGTAGTGCGCAACGGCATCTCTCTTGACCGTTTCAACCCGGAGGGGTTGCCGCCGCCGACGCTGCGCCGATCCCTTGGTATCCGCGAGGATGTGCCGGTGGTTGCCGCGATTGGCCGGCTGGAGCCGCAGAAAGGACACCGCGTGCTGCTGCAAGCGTGGCAATCTGTCGTTCAATCATTTCCTCTTGCGATACTGGTATGCGTTGGCGCCGGCCAGCTGCGCGGCCAACTCGAAGCATTTGTGTCCAATGCCGATCTCGGCGGTTCGGTTCGGTTCGCCGGTTACCAGTCTAATGTGGCTGATTGGCTTGCGCTTGTAGACTTCACCGTCCTGCCGTCGTTCTTCGAGGGGTTGCCGTTGGCCGCGCTTGAGTCTTTGGCGGCAGGAAAGCCCGTAATCGCCACCGCGGTCGACGGCACAGCCGAGGTCGTACTCGACGGCAGAACAGGAGTATTGGTGCCGCCTGGTGAACCCCGGCCGCTTGCCGCCGCGATTTGCCGGTTGCTGGCAAACCCCGGACTGACCCGAATTCTTGGTTCGAACGGCCGTCGCTGGGTCAAGCAACATTTTGATGCGCGCCAACAGATAGTTAAGACACAGAGCGTCTACGAAGAGGCACTACGACTGTCAGGGAAATCGCATAAGCAGCAAGCAGAGACAATAAAGGGTTACGCGATCTCCTCGTCTGCCCAAAGTTAAAAAGCCCGGTTTGTCATTCTGAACGCAGTGAAGAATCTACGCGAAGCGATTTCTTCCTTCCCCGCGCATGCACAGGCGCGTGTCGCTTCATTCTGCGATCCGAACGGTCCGAGCGCGGGTGCTAGCGAGCGAGTGATCGAAACGGTTCGCCAGATTGCCGCATCTTCGTTTCAGCCCGGTCTACGCTCGCTGGTACTGACCGGCAGCCTCGCACGGAACGAGGGCACCTGGCTCCCTCAAAACGGACGCGAGCGCCTGGCTGGAGATGCCGAATTCCTGGCGGTATTCGGCCAGCATGCTCAGGTTCCCACTGCGATTCGGGTCGCCTCCGTCGAGCGTGAAATCGAAACCCGCCTGCATGACTCGGAGCTCGAAGTCCATATCGGGCTGAGCTCCGTCGGACCAGGCTACCTGCGAACTTTGCAGCCGCATATTTTCGCTTATGAACTGCTCGAGCGTGGGAGGGTGATCTGGGGCGAAGAGAAGATCCTGGACCTGGTTCCGCGATTTTCACCTGCCGATATACCTCTTGAAGACGGCCTTCGTATGCTGATGAACCGGATCGTCGAGTTGCTAGAAGCGCTATGCAGCTGTGACACCGGGAGAACTGCGGACGACCTCTGCCGCGAGACGGTCTACTATTGCGCTATAAAGTTGTGGCTCGATATGGCCACCTCCTTTTTGCTGTTTCAGGGCGAATACGAATCAACGTACGGCCAACGCGCGGAGAAGCTCTCGCGAATGGCTACCGATCCCGACGTATCAGGAAAAAATGCGCCGATTCCGCTTGAGCGGTTTGCAGCGCGAGTACGCGCGGCAACTGACTATAAACTCGGAACTACTTGCCTTGCTGGGATCAATGCCGAAAGAGCACGAAGCGGAACCGGGCAAACGAGCGTGCAACGCTTGTTCGAAATGGATCAAGATGGGGGTGGTCTCTATTTGCGCGGTCTGATCAAGGACGCTCACTCGTTATGGCGCTGGGAACTTAAACGCCTTACGGGGTTAAACGCAGACGCGAGCGACGATGAGCTGCTCGACCGATGGCTCAAGCTCGAGGAGCTGGCTGGTCGCATCCGTGGATGGGCCGCCACTGCAAAACGCTATGGCCTGTGGCCCAGTGCCAGGATGGTCCCGCGATGGGTGCGGTTGGGGTTGAAGGGCTCGCCCCGCCGGCTGGTGTACGCGGCTGCTAGTGAACTATTCTTTGGCTTGAAGGAGATGCTGTCGGAGAATGGCAATTGCTGGTATGGGGCCGAAACCAGAGTCG